>WNFJ01617121.1_pt1 | contig 14686 bp, 9 predicted proteins | sample 5400461 | NCBI WGS metagenome assembly WNFJ01 (sample SAMN13153349, study PRJNA577476) | soil metagenome | isolation source: 115 cm saprolite on Douglas fir-dominated hillslope | place: USA:California | collected 2013-09-17 | reverse complement strand
GCAAGGGGTGGATTACCCGCAGGATAGCGTCAAAACGGAGACCGGCGTTGGACTGACGTTCAAGCACTTCGCGTACTTTCCAAATCTCGACCTGTACGCGCTCTGTAACGATGCCGCCCACAATTGCTGGACGCTACGTCGTCGTTCTGCGACACCGCTGAAGATTTCGCTCACCTCACCGGCTTCTGGGGCCACAGTCTCAGGAACCACCACGGTTGCCGCAACGGCCTCGGACAATGTCGCCGTTGCCAGTGTGCAGTTCCAGGTGGATGGTTCCAATCTGGGTGCTGCTGTTACCGCCGCTCCCTATTCGCAATCGTTGAACACAGCGACGTTGGCGAATGGCCAGCACAGTCTGACGGCCATTGCTACTGATACCTCGGGAAACAAAACCACCAGTACCGCCGTGTCTATCACGGTGAACAACACGAGCACGACCCCGCTGACGGTATCGATCACTTCGCCGGTTCCCGGCGCCACGGTCTCGGGCACGGTCACCGTAGTAGCAACGGCCTCGGCTAGCGATGCCATTACCGGAGTGCAGTTCCTGTTGGACGTGGCCAACCTGGGATCAGTCACAACATCACCCTATTCCGTCTCCTGGGACACAACCCAAACCAGTAATGGATCCCACGTCCTGTCCGCTCAGGTCTCGGACCAGGCAGGCAACACGGCCACTTCGAGTAATGTCAACGTCACGGTATCGCAGTCCACCACGCCCCCTCCGCCGGCCGGTGATAACATCACCCTATCGGACACATCCGGCTCCGCACAAAGCAATCGCCCGGTATCGATTTCGCGGCCTTTTGTGCAGGGCGAGATCCCTAACTTTGCGCAGGCTTCGATTAACGGCAAAGCGTTGCTGACCCAGTGCGATGTGAAGAACCGCTGGCCCGATGGTTCACTGAAGTTCGCTGTCGTCAGCTTCATTGTTCCCAGCATCCCGGCCAACGGTTCGATTGTCGTGTCCTTCTCGAACCAGACTTCGGGAAATAACACAGGTTTCTTAGCAGCGACCGACATGCTCGCCCCGGCCTTCAATTTCGACGGAGAGATTCAACTGAGCGGGTCGGTAAGCCGCAGCATCAGCGCACGCGCTATTCTGAACGCCGCGTCCTCCTGCAACGATCCCGGAAACGACCCCGATGGCGGAAAGTACCTTTGCAGCTACTGGTTGAAGGGCCCCATCGTCACGGCCGTGATTTTGGAGGATCGCACAGCGGCTCGCAGCTTCGACGTGAACACGGATGGCAACACGGGTAATCCGCTGCACCCGATTTTCGAGGCATGGTTCTACCCGCAGGGTAATCTGGTTCAGCTAGGCTACACCCTCGAAGATTCCTGGGCATCCACAACACCGACGGACTCAGCGCGCGATCAGACCTACAGCCTGGCACTGACTGGTGGAGACAGCAGCGCTGTACTGGAATTCAACAATCAAGGGTCCAGCTTCACGCAGATCACACGCTCACGTTGGCATAAGACCTACTGTGTTAATGGAGTGGGCGCGGGGAACGCCAACAGTTGTGGGCCGGCAATGCACATCGACCAGAACTGGGCGTACTTGGCACAGACCAAGTTCCTGCCGCATTGGGATACCACCTTAACCCTCGCTTCAGCGCTCATCACCGGCGACACAAACGGCTTCAACTCCAATACGCAGGCTCAGTTGTTGCAAGGTTGTACCTCGTGCGTCGAGGGCTCGGCGGGCATTGGATATTTTCAAACGGCTCTCAACGCGACGGGTTCGAGTGCATGGCACGGTCCGTTGGCCAAATGGGACATCGAGTATCTGATCAGCCAAGACGATGGCCTCAGAAACGTGATGCTTGCCAACGCCGATCTGGGCGGTCGTATACCGTTCTTTTTCCGAGAAGCGGATGCGAACGCAGGACATGGGCAGCACTTCGACGCCGCTGGAACCGTAGGAACGCAAGGGCGAGTGGTTTCCATCAATGCGCGAACCCAGGTCAGTCTTGACGATGTAACGGCCCAAAACTGCAACACGAACTATCCTACGGATTGGATCAACTTCGGCACTGGGGGGCAAGACTACGGCGGTTGGGATCACGACACGACGCACATGCCGAACCTGGCCTACGCATCGTATCTGTCCACTGGTCAGTATGCCTATTACGAAGAACAGCTGATGCAGTCGGCATACGTGCTTGCCGATAGCCCGGGAACCCGGGGTTGCAACATTCCCAATTACAGCGGCTCCCTCCGCATGGGTTCCGCTGGTTATTGGTACATCGATCAGGAACGTGGCAATGACTGGACGGCTCGAGAAAACGCCATCGGTGCGTTTATCGCTGTCGATGGATCTCCGGAGAAGGCGTATTTCGAGGATAAGTTAAACGCGAACATTGCTGTGTGGGAAGGAACACATGGTATCGCGAACGACGTTTCCGCGAACTACTCCGCTGCGTGGACGTTTGGAAATACGCTGAGAAACGGACGCTACAGCGGAAATGGTTTGTACTCCTGGACACGCGGAGTCTGCTCTCCGCAAACGACCCCCAACTGCTATGTGACAGGAAACGATGTAAATAGCTCTGGGACGAATGAGCCAATGGAGGCCAATTCGCATTTCCAGAACGCTTATTCAGGCTACGTGATCGGATTCATTAACGACCTGGGGTACTGTCCTGGGAATTGCCAGATTCTGCAGTACGCTGCGAATTTCTGGATTAATCTCGCGATGGATCCGAACTCCAGCGTCTACACCTTTGCCGATTACGTATACCCGACGGCGGATAACAAGGACAATCCACTCACCTCATGGGTCGGGTTTCTTTCCTACTATGACCCCACCAAGATGGTGACTACATGGAAATCCTGCAATCCTCCTGCCTACGCGAACTATGACGAAGTCTACGAGGCCGAAGGCATGACCGTGTTGTCCTACGCTTACAATCTGACATCGAACGAAGGGTACAAAGGCTCAGACGCCTACAACAAAGTCAGAGCGGGTATGTGCGTCACCGGTCCCGTGAGCTTCCAGACCTCGAGCCCCAAGTGGGACATTACGCCGCGATAGCTTCGATCGTGTGAAAAGGGAGAGAAATCGGTCATGCCGGGAGTCACGAGTCTATTTTGCCGTGCGGGATCCCTCGTGCCGCTAAAGTATTCAAAAAAAGATCCCGAACGACTTGTTTCCGGGTCATGTTAACCGGTTACAAGGTAATGCGCCGAAGCAGCCTCGGAGGCAGAAAATCTACCAGGCAAAGTGAAAAGCGGATCGGCTACACAACAGCCAAACGATCTGGCAACTCTCAATTCGAACAGAATTCATTCCTCTTCTTGCTAGCTGTGAGAGATGAGGGTTAGGCGATGGCAAGCAAGACGAACAGGAACGCCAACATTTTCTGCTTGGCGCTTGCCTAAGACTCCAAGGCGAATGTTCGCGTCGCGGAATGAAACGCCGCGGGAGTGCTATCCGCTCGATGAATAACGTACGTTAGTTCTCTGACGGGCAGCCGGAGCAAGGACCTCATCCAGCAGGCGCGCCAGCTTCTTGGCCTGCTCTCTCCGACTGTAGCCTTCGACCACGCGCTGATTGGGTTGCAGATGAGATTGTGTGTCGGTGGCCCTAAGAAACTCGGGTAGCACGCGATAAATCGCTTGCCAGTCAGCCAGGTCAACAATCGTGGCTCCGCCAGATTGTCGAAGAAGGGTGGCGGTATCCCCTGCGTGTGAAGTGAGCGCAAGGATCGGCTTGGCCAGTCTTAGATATTCGAAAACTTTTGCAGGGATTTGGTGGTCGCAGCAGGCGGCCTGGAATAGAAGCAGGCCATCAGCGTTCGCAGAATCCTGCAAAGCCTCTCGATAGGGCAAGGGCGGCAACAAATGGACAATATTTTCGATGCCCTCGGCGCGGATCATCGGTTGGTAAGCAGATTCATATCCCGAAGCTCGTAGCTCTATGCGAACTCGCGCCGGATCGAGTTTTCCTTCCTTCTGCAATTGGGAAACGGCCCGGAAAAAGGCCTTGGGGTCGCGTTCGATTGGATATAACAAGCCCATATGCACCAGACGGAGGGGCCGGTTTGCGATCCCGGGGTTGGGGACCAAATCGCGAAAATCTTCCTCGTCGTAGCCATTGAGAATTAGGGAGCAGCGGTCTGCCGTAAGATCCGGATAGCGCTCGAGGTACATACGAAGTGCGGAACTCGCGGTGAATATGAGTCGCGTGGCGTCTCGCACGATTCTTTTTTCCAGCCAACGATACACTCTCCATGTATGCGGATCTCGCGGATAGTCTGGCTCTGTCATGGAGTCACGGAAGTCGGCCACCCAGGGTTTCCCGCTTAGACGATGCAAGAGCCACCCAATCAGGACGGCGGAAGCGATGGGAAAGGTGGTCAGGATTACGTCACATTTTTCTTTTCGGATTATTCGATAGCCCGTGGCCACGGCGGCAAGACACCAACTGACCCAGCGATCAGGCAGCGCCATCGCCCGCAGGTAGCGACCGCGGAAAGACAAATGCCGTTGGGTATCAAGTGCGAAAACACGATCAACTAGGACAGAAGGGGGGATTTCTTTCAGTTGAGACGGGTTGGTCCGTTCATAGGCCCGGGGATGAACTGTCAAAACACGTGGTTGCCAACCCTGATCCGGTAGATAACGGCAGAATTTCAACGAACGAAGGTAGCCGCTGCTTTCCGCTTGCGGGGGAAAGTGATAAGCGATGATGAGAACTTTTTTCACTTCTCGGGCTAAGCTGCCTCAGGGTCAGAGGGCTGGTCACGCAAATAATCCCCGGACTCACCACGGCGTCTGATTAATCGATGAAGACCACGGTCGACCCAAACTTCCGGTGGGGCAGGATGGCTGAGAAAACCGAGCGGACTCGCTGAGCGCGCATATGCGCCTGACTGAAACACACCCACCAAATCTCCGACGTCGGCCTCGGGCAAGTTTACGCTCCGCGCTAACACATCAAGCGGCGTGCACAGCGGACCTGCTACCTCATAAAGCTCATTCGCAGATTGCTCGAGCTTGTTGAGAACAGCAACTGGGTAATTGCGCTTGATTGTCTGTCCCAGATTGCCGGAAGCAGCCAAGTGGTGATGCATGCCGCCGTCGAGAATAAGGAACTTCTTGCCACGAGAGACCTTTATGTCATTGACCCGAGTCACATACACACCGGCCTCGCCTACCAAATAGCGGCCTGGTTCGACCATGAATTTTGTGTCCGCGAGCAGAGGATCATCCTTTACGGTCTCGAGCAGTGTATCGAGCTCTCCTCTGAGCTTCAGCGTGTCGAGTTCCTGTTCATGCGGAAAGTACGGAGTGCCTAACCCTCCACCGAAGTCCAGCGTTACCAGGGGCCTTTTCACGTGCGAGGCTACTCGACGAGCAATTTCCACTCCCTTCTGGTATTGGCTCACAAGGATCTTAAAATCCAGGATCTGTGTTCCGGCAAAAAGGTGGACCCCGAGAATCGATAATCCGTGGAAGGCCGACAGTCGATCGAGCACCTCATCGAGGCATTCTTCGTCGATGCCGAAGACTGCCGGGCGCCCTCCCATGCGCATGGCGCCCCCCTCAGCCTCTCCGCTAGGATTGACGCGCAACGCGACGTGGGCGCGTACGCCTAACCTCTGCGCAATTACAGAAACACGCTCCGCTTCTCGCAGGGATTCGAGGTGAATCTCTCCGATACCCTTTTCAAGGACAAATTCGAGCTCGCTTTCAGTCTTTCCGGGGCCGGCGAAGATAATGTTTTCCGGCCTGCAACCAGCGCCCAAAGCTTGGCAGAATTCGCCGGCGGAGGCAATTTCGAGGCCCGCACCTTTGCCGAGAAAATGCTTCAAGATGGTCTGATTTGGATTCGCCTTGACCGAATAACAGATCGAGAATCTGGGCGGCAGGGCATCGCGCAGCAGACTCCACTTCTTGTCCAAGACGTCACGATCGTAGACGAACAGCGGTGTGCCGTAATGGTTGGCAAGTTCAGAAACGGCCACGCCACCCATGCACAGTTCCCCTTTCGAGGATGGGAAATAACGCCCTAGCAAAAAGGCGACCTGGTCCATTCTCACACCCCTTCCCGTCGTCGCAGGGCGGGATAGTCAACCTTGCCGCTCGAGGTCTTCGGCATCTCGCTGACGACTTCGATGAATTTAGGGACCATGTAGCGTGGCATCTTTTCTCCGCACATTGTCAACAGCGCTTCGGTGTCGAGTCGTTCTCCGTCTTTTGCCACCACGAATGCTTTGATCACCTGACCCAGCACCTCGTCGGGAATACCGATCACCGCTGCGCCACGAAGCTTGCCCGATTGAAACAGTACTTCTTCGACCTCGTTCGGGCTGATGCGAAAGCCGGATGATTTGATCATCGTGTCCCGTCGACCGACGAAGTACAGGAAGCCATCCTCATCCATCTTCACAAGATCGCCCGAGTAGCACACCCTTTCGCAATCGCCCAGTTCCGGTGGCAGAAGGGGATTGGGACGTAGAGCGCGCGCCGTATCTTCGGGACGATTCCAATACCCCAGCGACACAGTGGGTCCACGATGCACTAGTTCACCAATCTCTCCGGGCTTGCAGAGCTGGCCGTGCTCATTGAGAACCACTATTTCTGTATCTGGAATGGCCCTGCCCATCGATGTTGAACGCCGATCGAGTTCCTCCGGTGGAAGATAAGTGGAGCGAAACGCTTCGGTGAGTCCGTACATCAGGAAGATCTTGGTGTTTGGGAGTGTTTGGCGAAGTACTTTCAGAACCGCCTGGGGCATGGCACCACCGGTGTTTGTGATGTATCGCAAGTCCGGGAGTGGCTGCTTCTGCAGGGTGGAGTTCGGCTGCGCGAGTAGACTCCAAAGCGTGGGTACTCCGGCGAGCGCGGTGATTCGCTCCTTCAAAAGCATCTGGACAACTTCACGCGCAAAAACGAAATTGATCAAAACGATCGTAGCGCTCTGTTGGAATGCAGTCATCAATTGGTTCATGCCGGCGTCGAAACTAAACGGAAGCACCGCAAGGATGCGTTCGCTAGTTGTAATCCCCAAATAAGTTGAAACAATCGTGCTACCGGCCATGACGTTGGCATGGCTCAGCATCACGCCCTTGGGTTTACCCGTCGACCCTGAAGTGTACAGAATCGCGGCCAGGTCTTTGCTGATGGTTTGCTCACGCCTTTCGGGCGGGCCGGATAACTCGCAGAACTCTTCCAGATGATGAATGGGTAAGGCGATCGGCGAGATATCTCCCTCTCCAGTCAAAATCAGGAAATCGAGAGTAGGGATCTGCTGAAGAACTGCAGCCAGACTGGAGAGTTTCGCTGCTGTCGTGATCAGCCCTTTCATTCCACAGTCTTTGGCGATGTGCCCTACTTGCTCGGGGAACAATGTGGCATTAATCGGCACGTAAACCCCACCAGCCTCTGAAATTCCGAAAATCGAAACGACTTGTGCGACCGAGGGCTCGAGATAAATGCCTATACGGTCCCCGCGAACTAGGCCTGCGCGCCGGAGTCCTTTCGCAAGCCCACCCGTACGTCGGGCCACGTCGCGGTAACTAAGTCGCTGATCGCCATGAACCAGTGCCTCTTTATCTGGCGACCGCTCGAAACTCGTGCGCAGCATGTGATGAATCAAAAAGTCCATTCCTACTTGCCTCCACGAATCGCAATCATCGAAAACCACTTCATTTTGTTCATAAGTCCTCAGCCAGGTGCGTCAGACAAGAAGCTCAGCTTGACTGAAGGCCCAGATCGGACTTCCTTGCAATTTCACTTTGCTGTCTTGCAGAGGCGTCTACTTGTGCAGACTGGGAACGCAACCGGAAACCCATTTTCAAAAGGTGACCAATTAGCTCGCTCCCTGGGGCCAAATGAGCTTCGACGGTTTGCTGCGCTCCCTTGAAACTTTCCACAATCGCCGCAAGCAAGAGGATGGCGGACTCCTGAATTTGGGTTCCGAAAATGTCCACAATTGTGACAATCTCACTCGTTGCGCAAACGATAGCAAAAGCAATCAACTCGCCCTGGCGCCGTGTGGTAAATACTCGGTATTGATGCAATGGGTCTGTCCGATAACGCCAGTTCAACAGGGCCGCAGTGCGTCGTCCGCGGATCACGTTCTTATTTCTGATCAAGGCATCGAGTTGCGAAAACTCCTCGCCAAACGCGCCGGTAAGTTCGGAGACTTCTAATCCCTTGATTCTAGGCTTCAAAAAGGACTGTCTGTGTATCCGCAGAAGCAAATTGCAGGCAGCCGCAGGAAGAGCCGCCGCAGCGCCAAGTTGCTTCCGTAGTAGACGATCCACGCGCAACGGCAGGGCATAGCGATCTATCATGCAGTTAGCCGGAATGCCGAGTCGGCGGAAAGTGGACATCCCCGCTTCGTGGGGCGGGCAATCGTAACAGAAAGCCAATTCTTTCTGATCGACAGGACAGAACGTCGCCCTTTGCAGGAGCACGGCCGGACCCAGACTGCGGTGGCTGGGGGAGATGGCAAAATCTCCCACTTGTCCACACAGCTTCACTTCTCCGCCTACCCACATCGAACGAGGGAAGAGAGAAGTCATGCCCACGACATGGTCAGGCATACCTTCATACGCAAACCAAGACGACGCCTGGCCATCGGGGTTGCCGCGGTAGAGCCAATCAAAGCGCTGCGCGTGGGGCAGATGGGGCAAATTTGCCTGCAGAATACTCAAGAGTTTTTGAGTTTCGGAATTATGATCAACAGGTCGCACCGAGATCTTCGTCATGTAAATTGTCAACTGCTACAGTTGGGGCTTGTTTCCGATAAAAGCTGCGATTCGATCAATCGTCTGAAAATTCTCCGGAACGAGTTCGTCGTCCGCTACCGTGATCGAAAACTCCCGCTCGATAAAATGCACAAGGTCCAACACACCAAGAGAGTCCAGGATGCCGCTTTCCAGTAATGCATCGGAGTCTTTGAGTTGTTGTTTACGTGCCAAAGGAAATTTCTCCAAGATGAATTCTCGGATCTTTATCGATGAGTGATTTTCGGTCATACCTTCTTCTCGTCTGCTCAGCTTTCTCGATCGCCATCCGTGAGATGCCACGGAGACACCGTATCTTTGCTCGTTGCGTTACTTCCTGGAGCGCAAATTACCACCGGGGCGTTCTCGCGGGGATGAAAGCCCCATTTCTTGAGCACCCCGGTCCAGGGACCCGTGGTGAGCGTCGGGATACTCAGGGTGATAATCGCCCGAGCGCGAAGCCGAAGAACCACCTCAGCCACTAAAGCTTCCCACATCGCCGTGTGACTGAAACCAAACAAATCCACTATCCTGGCATCTTGCTCGGTGTACGAAAAAACAACATAGCCCATCAGATCCCTGCCGCGACGGGCGGTCAGGACTTCGTAGTGTACCAAGGGATGTTTCAAGTATCGCCAATTCAAGTACTCGGACGACCGCTCGACACAAGTGCCGTACCGTGAGCCAACCGCGTGCGCCAACTGGGTAAATTCGTCTTCACAATTCCCTCGATGTTCCACGATCGTCCAGCCGCCGTCCGAAAGAGAAGCAAGATCTCTCCATTTGAGCAGCTTGTTGATGGGCGCGGCCAGAATTCTCACTAGCGCCGACGGCATTCCAAATTCACCAATCTTCCGATCGACCCGCAGTGGCTTCGACCAGCGCACCAAGCGACCCTTTGGGGCAATTTGCATCCGCCGGTAAATTGCCATCATTCCTTCGCTCGGGAAGTCATACGTCAAGCAGGAGCACGACGAACCCAGTTGTTCGAGGCAGGCTCGCTGTAGTTGCAGCGCAAGACCCAAGCTTCGGTGTTGCGGATCGATACAGAAATCTCCCAATACGTAACCCATACGAATCGAATTCTCTACAATCAGCCTGCGCGGGAAAGCGGCAGCCGCACCCACGCCCTTCTCCGTGCCATCCTCCACGGCGACCCAGGCTCGCGCCAAACCATGCGGGTTCTCAAGGTATAACCAGTCAAACCTTGGACCTTGGGCGCCGAGATTGAGATTGCGCGAGAGCACGCCAGTGAGAAGCGTGCGATCAAGTTTCAGGTCCGCGAGACGAATGCGATTAAGCATACTTTGCGCCCGTGCCACTTATCTAGTCTCGGGTCAGTAGCCAAGGTGGCGCTCATGTCCTTTTTCTCCCACAACGCGGGCTTGTTGATAAGCGCTAGGTCTGCACGGGAACCTCCATAGAGCGAGCCGGGGAGAATCGTCAGATCTACCCGTAGCGCGGGAACCTACTGCTTGAGAGCATCAGAGTGGCCCCCCGCCTCGGGGCTAATCTAAGCTCTTTATATACAATAGCATAGACGGCGTCAAAAGAGCCCTTCAGAGTACATTTTTGCGTCCCGCGTTAATGCTGTGAGATCGAACCTTGAGTCTCAGGGAGGTGAGAAAAAGGATCTCGTTTGTGGGCAATGTGTTTCCTTGACTTGGTTCCTCCACCGCCACGCGTTAATCAATCCAGAGAAATGTCGGTTCGTAACCACTTCATTATATACACACATAGGAGCATTGGGCGTCACGGACATTAGAATTCAAGTCTCGGGCCGTAACGTGCCAGAGTGCCTTCAGTACGCGGGTTATCTCTGTTGGACGACATGGCTAGGTTTTGGCTCGTCTCAAGGTCGAATTGCTTGTTAACTGCTTCCTAAGCCTGCATGAGGGATTCCGTGACATTAGCCCTGTAGGCAGCAATCCGATGCCATGTGGAGAACCCACTTCGCAGCGCCACGACCAAACAACCAGCGGTTCCCTGAGCCTGCAGGAAGGAGAGAGAGAAGGATGATTAGCATTGGCGCACACTTTCTCTTGCTCTTTGATGTTTTCTCCGTAGTCTTAGGGCTTCTAGCTGCCATCAGTTTGCGGTTGGTCCATCGCGACGCGATTGTCTACTATCTGAACGGACCGCACATCGTCGCTCGGTTTGTCTTGGTGATCATCGTGTTTGGAGTCGCCCTTTACTACAGCGATCTTTATCACCTCCCGAACTTTAACAAACGTCTGGAAACATTCATGGGTTTGTTGCAGGCGCTGGGAGCTGCTTGCTTGGTCTTGGCTATTATTTACTATTTTTCCGACGGCATCAGCCTGGGGCGCGGGATCGCTGTTATGTCGGGCCCCACAATATTTGTGTTGATGCTTGGTTCACGCGTCGCGCTGAGTAAAGCGAATCTGTTCCTTTATGGTCCAGAGCGAGTGCTCGTCGTAGGCACGGGAGCAACAGGAATCTCAGCGGTGCGCGAAATTCTTGCGCGGCCGGAGTTAAACCTAAAAGTCGAGGGGTTCTTGGATGAGAGCGGAGAAAATATCGGAAAGTCACTCGTCAATCCAGGAATTATCGGGGCGGTGCAAGAAGTGGATTCCATCACTCTCGGCCGACGGATCGATCACATTATAATTTCTCTTAAAGAACGGCGCGGCAAGATGCCGGTAGCACAACTCCTCCAGTTGAAGTTCACCGGAGTCGGTGTGGAGGATGCCCACAGTTTCATAGAGAGGGTCACGGGACGGATTCACCTGCACCAACTTTCACCAAGCTGGCTCATTTTGTCAGACGGTTTTCGGAAATCTGAATTCTTATATGCCATGAAACATGCTCTCGATCTGATTGTTGCCCTTGTGGCTCTTGTTCTTTCGCTGCCCCTCATGTTACTGACAGCGGCTGCCGTCTGGCTCGAGTCGGGTGGGCCTGTACTATTTCGACAGGAGCGCACCGGTTTGCGGGGTCGTACCTTTAATATTCTAAAATTTCGCTCGATGTATCAGAATGCGGAAGAAGCCGGTCCCGTTTGGGCGGCTCATGACGATGATCGCATCACTCGCGTGGGGCGCATCATTCGCAAGTTTCGGCTGGACGAACTGCCGCAAATCTTCAACGTGCTCCGCGGCGAAATGAGCCTGGTTGGACCGCGTCCTGAGCGGCCGCATTTCTACAAATTACTGGCGCGCGACATCCCCTATTTCCCCTTAAGGTATTCCGTGCGTCCAGGGATCACAGGTTGGGCACAGGTCAAATACCAGTATGGCGCGACTCTTGAGGAGTCCAAAACGAAGTTGGAGTACGACTTCTTCTACATCAAACACATGTCGTTAGTCCTAGATCTCGCCATACTATTCGAGACCGCAAAAGTGATGATCCATGGTACAGTTTCGATCTCAAGCGCTGGGGATCATGGTGAGCCGAGAAGAGAAAAGAAAACGACCCTCGCAGGAGTTCTTCTAATCTCAATCTGGGTGGCCGGATACGCGGTAGTGCTGGTGGCATTTCAATTCGCTAAAGTTCTGGATCGTATCCTAACAAGAGGCAGTGTCAATTCATATGTATCAAACCGTTAGCATCATCGCCCCAAAAGGAAAACCTTGGCGAGAGAATATTCTGAAGGGTCGGGATCGCAAGCGTAGACTCGCTGAACGAAAGGAACTGCCTTGACGCATCTGAATTCCGCCTCAGCGTATAATCGCGATACCGGTCTACGGCTCGGCATTCTCCTGGTGGCCTTAACCACCACCACGTTATTGGCAGTTTCTGCGAAGGTTACCGCTCAGACCGCCCCCCCGGCGGAAGCTCCTGCCAAGACCCCAGACAAACCGAAAGACAAAGATAAGGCAGAAACCTCGACCACAGCAAAGCCAAACAACACCAATGCGGTTGCTGCCGTTGACGAGGACGCGTACCGCATTGGCTTGGATGACCAGCTCATGATCTCGGTTTGGCGGGAACCAGAACTGTCCCTGTCCGTGGTTGTCCGACCAGATGGCATGATCACCCTGCCGCTTCTCAGTGACGTGCGTGTTGTTGGCTTGAAGCCGACTGAGTTGCAGGACCTTCTAACCGAGAAGCTTAAACCGTTCGTTAGCGAACCCCAAGTCACCGTGATCGCCCAGGGTATTCGGAGTCGAAAGGTATACCTGGTCGGAAATGTGAGCAAGCAAGGGAGCGTTAATCTAGAAGGCGGAGAAACTGTACTACAACTCTTAGCCTCGGCAGGAGGCGTGAACCCATTCGCCAAGGGGGACTCCATCTATATCTTGCGCATGGAGAATAAGAAACAGATTCGCATCCCATTTCAGTACAAAAAGGCCCTGAAGGGTCGGACCAAGGACGACGTCCGTCTGCAACCAGGAGATATTATTGTCGTGCCGTAATCGCCAGGGAACCATGCGACAGAAGGAGGCGTTCATGGGGACCGCCATAGATAGGATCTGGCATCGTGGGGGGGCACTACTGTCTGTAGCGCTTCTAATACCTGTTCTGGGATTCTCCCAACAACCTGCCAGCAGTGTCACGCAGGATCCGGGCGCCGCCAGCACGGATGAGCAGAACCCAGCCACTGCCAACCCATTCAATCAGCAGCAGCCCAATGCAGCCGGTACACAAGGCTTTCTTGTTCAGGCGCTCGATAGTGCCAGCCCATTGGCAGGAGAGGACGGCCCCCTGCACTGGGGCTGGGTCTCCATTCGTTCAGCGTCCTTTCAGGAGTATTTCAGCCATGAAAACTTCAGCAATCCTGGCGGACCGGCTCAGAGTGAGGATATTAATGCATCGATACTTACGACCGCGATCGTCGTGGCGCATACTTTTGGGAGTTCCACCAACTTTGCCTTGCAATATTCCCCAAGTTTGGCCATTTCTGCAGGAAGCGTCTATCCAAACGCCCTGAATCAAACGATGGGGATGGATACGACTTTCAAGTTGAATGCCCGCTGGAGTATGCAGATCACGGATCGACTCAGCTATTATGGAAGCCAGCGGACGTTCACAGGGCTCCCGTTTAACACCAACTTTGCCACTGGCATTTCGGTTTCCCAGAACTACCTCTCTGGTCCTGGGAGCGTTTTGTACAACTCATTTGGTGCGTCGTTTTCCTATGCCTGGAGCCAGCGCACAAACGTTACCTTCGCTCCGTTCCTCGGCTACTCGTACGCCACTGGTTCGTTAAGTTCTGGCGCGACGGTCAGCTCTCTTTCGGGAGGCGGGGTGGCGACTCTCTCCTATTTGATCAGCCCGACACAGACCATTGGAATCAACTATTCGGGGCAATATGCCAATTATGCCAATACCTCGCAGACTGCAGGGCCACAGTCAAATGCGTTCTTGCAGGATTTCCTCGTGACCTACAGCCAACAGCTTAAAGACTCTTGGTCGATTCGTCTAGGGTTGGGTATTACAAGTAATATCGGGGGCAACAGTGGAGCAGGATTGGGAGCGAATGTAGGAATCTCGAAGAGCTTCAATCGCAGTGCCTTGGCATTCATATGGACCCGTGGCCACCAGTTTAATGGTTTCGTGACAAACTCCGCGTCTGACAACGTGGGATTGACCCATTCAATTTCTTGGACCCCGCGTTTCTCGACGGCTACCGGCGGGTTCTATACGAAAACCCCCGGTGCCTACCCCTCCCAGCAATCTTCCTGGTATGTAACGGAACAATTGAACTATGGGCTCACTCGGCAACTCAGTCTGTTTGGAAGCATTGCCTACGTTAGCCAAGTGGGAGACGGCGTCTACGTGCTCAGTTCCAACCGGCGATTTGCATCCGTTGGTATCATGTGGTCCGTTCCCCAGTCGACACGGCAGCCGTAGGGGCTGATCGCCTCCTCTTGGTGGTTCTGGCATCTGCCGTATGTCCATTCTTCTCAATCCAATGCTTCAAATGGTTCACTCGAAGCACTGAGGTAGAGACGAGGCTGGGTTTGTGGGAACCGAGA
>WNFJ01159750.1_pt1 | contig 14686 bp, 14 predicted proteins | sample 5400461 | NCBI WGS metagenome assembly WNFJ01 (sample SAMN13153349, study PRJNA577476) | soil metagenome | isolation source: 115 cm saprolite on Douglas fir-dominated hillslope | place: USA:California | collected 2013-09-17 | reverse complement strand
CCTATCCGAAGAAGCCGAGCCGGCCCCAGAGCCCGAGCTCTTTGCGCCAGGTCCGTTGGCGGAAGCGCGGATTCTTCCCCAGCGGTTCGAACTGGCGGTAGGCGAGGAACGGGTGATGAGAGCGCGCGCTTTCGATGCCGAGCGTCGCCGCATCGTCGACAATGTTTCTTTCCGATGGTCCAGCGAGGGACCAGTGGAGCTCAGTGCAACCGAGGGCGATGCGGTTCGAGCTCGGGGATCGAGCGCCGGCGAGGCCGCGGTACGCCGCGAAGCAGCCTCGGGCGAAAAGCGGGCAGTCGCCTCCGCGCCCGTCTCGGTGATCTCCGAGGCTCGCCCGAGGGCGGCCGACGCCGGAATCCCCCAGCCCCAGGAGATCAACGAGCCTCTTCAGAGCTGGCGGTCTCGAACCGTCGAGGACGGCTGGCAGATCAACGTCGGCCATCCAGACTACAAAGCGCTCGCCGATGAGCCGCGCCGCCGGTTGCGCTACTTGGCGAATCTGCTGGCGAAGGAGATCATCTCCCGCAACTTCCCCCGGCCCGAGGTGGGAACCATCCTCGAGGAGATGGTCGGGCTTTTGACCGCGCTGGAGCGCAGCGGCGCCTGGTCTTGACGCCGGCAGGGTCCCGTCAAGGTGACCCTCGGCCACGGATTCTCTAGCGACGAGGACGGCATCCTCGCTTCCGGCAAGTGCTCTCGATTTAGCCAAGTCGGCGCACCGACTTGACCTGAACCCGTGACGGAACCCGACTGCAGTCCAAGCTTCTGGACGGCGGCCGTTCACGGATTCGACGCTGTCGAGGAGTGGCGCGTAACGACGTCGATGGCCGAGGCGTTGCATGGTCCCCGGAGAGGCAAATGGAGAGCAGGACAGTGGATTTCCCCTAAGCCCCTTTGCCGTGGTTGACGTCGTACACATATGAGTGCAATTTATGAAACATCATGAGTTGGAAAGTCGTCTCAGAGATCTTGGATGGTATTTGCTATGTCGCGGCAGCAAACACGACGTGTGGACGGACGGAGTTGGACTGGAATGCGTCCCTTGCCACGCCGAGATCAACGAGAGTCTTGCGCGCAAGATTTTGTTGAACGCATGCACGAAGGAGACGGGCGGATGAGATTCGCGGGACGCATCTGGAAAGACGGCAAGTTCTGGTTGGCGGAAGTCCCTATGCTCAATGCGATGACGCAGGGACGCTCGCCCCGAGGAGCGTTGCGAATGATGGTCGATCTCATTCTAACGATAGGCGATCATCCTGCGCTGGACGTCGCTGTCTTTCCAGGCGCCGGCGAGGCTTTTGAAATCGGCTCAGACAACGTGTCTACCCTGGTAGCCATCATGCTCCGTCGACAGCGCGAGAAACACAACTTGACGCTCTCCGACGTGGCTCGCCGCCTTGGCGCCCGTTCCAAGACAGCCTATGCCCGCTACGAGCAGGGCAGCAGCGTGCCGACTGTAGCAAAGCTCTTTGAACTGCTGGCGGCGGTGGCCCCCGACGAGGATTTCCTGCTTCAGCAACGACATCGATCGCCCACCAGAGCGGCCTAGTCATCTCGCTCCCGATCGTCGTTGCACCGTCACTGGGAACAACGATACCTTCGTTGGCGCCGGTGCGAATGGAGCGGAGGGCGTGAATAACGCCACCGCGCTGGGCGCGGATGCCCTTGCCGATGCCAGTAATAAGATCCGTTTGGGCAATACGGAGGTAACGGTCATCGAGGGTCAGGTGGCATTTACGTATCCCTCGGACGTGACGAAGAAGGAGCACTTCCGTCCGGTGGATGGAGAAGACGTGCTGAAAAAGATCCGAGCGCTGCGCCTCACCAGCTGGAACCTGATCGGGCACGACCCCAAGCAATTTCGGCACTAAGGTCCGATGGCCCAGGAGTTTTTCGCCGCGTTCGGCGACGATGGTATCGGGACGATCGGAACTCCGACGACCATCAACTCCGGAGATATCGCGGGGATTTTGATGATCGCCGTCCAGACCCTTGAAAAACGTGCGGCGGAGCTCGCGCAACAGAAGGACTCGCTCAAGCAAACCGTGGAGTCGGTCGAGGCGGAAAATTCAGAGCTCAAGGCTCGACTCGAAAGACTCGAGCGGATCGTCGGTCGTTAAGCCAAAAACTGCCGCACATCCGCTGAGCTCGCCGGGACCGAACGGCACTCGTCCCGGTTGCCTCACCGCGCTCTTGGAATGTAGAGGACGACGGCACAGCGCGCAGCTCGCCGATGACTTGAGGTTGCTTGAGGCGGCGGGCGAGCGCCTTCAAAGGCGGCAGCGCTGACTGGAAGGACGCTGTAGCACCTCTGAAGAGCGCCGTGACGGCTTGCCGTGGAACCCCGACGTCACGAAGGCCACGCCAGGGCGCAACGGCCAGAGATCACCGCACCGGTGGCCGACACGCGGCGGTATTGCCCGCCGGCGTCACCCATGAGCTTCCGGCCTATCGGGGTGGTGGTGATTCAAACACATTGTACATCCAAGCCCGGAAACCGGGGCCATATGTACAATGAATGAGGAATCCATCTCTTTATCCGGAGGGGCGGAACCCGGCGGACGAGCTGATCATTGCTCGAGTTGACGCCAACGGCCGAGGCGTTGCGCGCCACTGTACGCGCGGCACGTCGAGTGGGCCGCCAAGTCAGTCGTTGACCAAACAAAAGCGCCGGGGCGAGCGCGTTCTCGCCCCAGCGCGGATTGTTCCTGCCCGTTCGCCCGCTAGGCTCGAGCTTTTCGGCGCCGCAGAAGCGAGAGCCCGAGAACCAGGACGCCCAGGCCGAGCGGCCCACCGCCTGTATTACAGCCGCCGCTGTTCGGCCTCGGAGTCGTGTCGTTGGCGACCACGTCGACGGCTGGATTGACCACCAGCTGATACGCAGCAGAGGCTGCGCAGTTGAAGTCATCGGTGGCGGTGACCGTGAACGCAAAGGTGCCGGCCTGGTTCGGAATGCCGGTCAGGGTTCCTCCGATGAAGGATACCCCATCGGGCAGCGCTCCATTTTCGGCAAACATCACCTGGCCCATTGCTCCGTTGACGGAGAAAGTCACATTGAGCAGCGCGCCCCCCGCCGTCACTGCGTCCAGGGTCGAGGGGGTGAAGGTCAGCGTACCCGCCGCGCAAGCCGTGATCGATCCTCCGACGATGCGATTGTTGCCAAAGGAGAGGATCCGGCCGTTGCCGCCGATCGCCGTCGGCGCGGTGGTGTTGCCGGTGATCAGCGTCTTGGACAGACGGGCGAGGGCGGTTCCGTTTGCAGTCTCCGACCGGACCCCGACCGTGTTCTCGGTCAAGACCATCTCGTGGTATCCGCAACGGAGACCAGAAGCCCGGCGTCGCTGTTCTGGGAGGCGGTGCTTCGGTACAGGCTCATCTTCGCGTTGCCGGCGATCTGGAACCCCACCGCGTTCTTGATCGAGCGGCTCTTGGCGATCGTCGCGTTGGCCGGCGCGAGGCCTCCCGCCACGTAGACCCCGGCTTTGCCGTTGCCCCGGGTGATCACGTTCTTGAGGAAGAGACTGCCGCCATTCGCGGGCTCGAAGTCGATTCCATTGCCGGAAAAGCCGCTGACGATGCTGTTCTCAACGTGCAGGGCCTGACCGGACAGAAAGGAGATGCCATTGATTCCGGGAACCACGCTCGACGTCGGGTCGTTGAACGAAAGGTTGCGGAGAATCACGACATCCGAGGGTCCGGCATTGACCACGATGCTGCTCGTTCCGCTGCCGGAGAGCGCGGCCCTGCCACCGCCGCGTCCGTCGATGGTGATTCCGGAGGTGATGATCGCGGGCCCAAAGTCGCCCGGATCGAGAACGTCAATCTCTCCACCGGCGATGGTCTTGGACAGAGCGGCGGCGAGCGTCAGGCACGGGTCGACTCGGCCGCATGTATTGCGATCGTCACCGACGCCGGACACCCAGGTGCGCACCGCGACAATGACGCCCGCCGGCGTCAGACAGGAATCGCCCAGACAGGCGCCGCCGTTGAGCGGAACCTGCGCCAGCGCCGCTTGCCCCAGCGACAACGAGCTTACACAAACAACCCATGCGGCGAGGACTCGCGTCCCCGTCCATCTCAGCGCGATTGCTCGGCTCATTGTTGGGCAATCACGCTAGAGGGAGCGCCAGTGGTCGCGTTTCCGGCCGCCATGCGGTTGTTGCCGAACGAAGCGACCGTTCCAGTGATCCCGGTGCCGTTGTTGCTCACCATCACCTCGGAGAGGCGGACCGTCGAGTCGCCCTGCACGCCGACGCTGTTGTTCGCCACCAGCCCGTGATCGACGTTGATCTCCGAGGAGCCCGACGCGTGAATGGCGATCCCCGAATGCCCGGAGAAAGTGGTGTCATGCACCGAGACCTGCGCGGTCCCGGTCCCGGTGACGTTGAGCCCATAGGGGGCGTTGAGCATCTGGCTGCTTTCGACCACCGCGTTGCCCTGCGTGACGAGCATATTGCCTACGGCGTTCTGGCTGACCACGGTGTTCTTCACGAAGAGCTGCGTAGTTACCACCGCGGGTTCAAAGTCGATCCCGACATTCATAAAGCCGGTAATCGTGCAGTCCTCGATGTGGAGCGCCTTTCCCGAAATGAACTTAATGCCATTGAGGCCGAGGCCGATGCCATTGATCGAAAAGTTTCTCAAAATCACCACGTCGTTGGGTCCGGCCGCCACCACGATGCCGTTGGCTCCAGAGACGAGCACGCTGGCGAGGGTCCCCCGGCCATCAATGGTGATCGATTTGGTGATCGTCACTCCTCCAAATCCGCCCGGATCCAACGCATCGATCTCGCCGCCAGCCGCGGTCTTCGAAATCGCGCCGGGCAATGTCTTACAGGGAGCGGTTCGAGAACACGGATTGGCATCGTCGCCCACGCCGGAGACCCAAGTGCGCGTCGCCTGTGCCCATGCGGAGGAACCCCAAACAACAAATAGACAAACGGCTGCGAGCATCTGCAATGACTTACGCATGAATCCCCCATTCGAATGTTAGTGATTGACTCGCTCCTGCGCGCGGAATCGCGCGCTCCACGCTGATGGAGCGTGCGGAGCAAAAGTCTTCTACCAATCCGCGCGATTGCTTCGCAAGATGCGACGATCAGCGCGGAACACGCTGAATCGGCGTTCATCGCTGCCGGTGTGGGACTTCAAAATCGCTTACAGTAAGAACTGAAGCGCGAAATGTTTGCTGAAAAACGCGGTGGGCGTTTGACTCGCTTGGTGCGCCCAAGCCGTGTCTGGAAATTGCGATGTTCAAACTACTGAAGGCGAAACGAGGTCGCGGGGCCGCGGTGCGACCGGCTCTTGGACCTCATGTTCTAGTTGTCCTTCTACGGAGGACTGATCGGAGCGCGATCCACCGGGAGCCGCTTGGCGGTGGTCGCTGGGTTGCCCATGGGCAGCAGCGCCACCGGTTTTTCCCTCGGCGGCGTCGCCTCGGGCAGGGCCTTGAGGTAATCCGGCATCGCGCCGCTCATCGCTCGCCAGGCGCGGTACAACTCTTTCAGATGCCGAGGCACTGAGCGTAGACCCGATAGCCACTGCGCGAATCCGCTTCGGGGTGGCTGCTGCGCTGGCCATCCGATTTGGGGTATTGACTCCGCTTGTCCGAGCTGATTCCAGATTGGTTCGAGAACCGACCTGAGCTCGGCCTTTTGGGCCTCGTTCATCTCCGACAAGCGGGAGTGGTAGATGACTACCTTCTTCGCGGTCGCGTTGAACGGGAGGCGCTCACTCGGTTCCGAGGGATCCTCCTCTCCCTGCATGAGCTTCGTCACCGCCGCGCGGACGTGTCGAACACTCCACTCCTGTTTGAGCGCGCGCTCGATCAGCGCAGCCATTCTCTCGTCAGGCGTTCCTTCGCTGGACGAGGTTTCCGGGGTGGAGTGTTCGGTCCAGTACGAGTAGAGCTTCGTGAATTCCAGCGCAGAGCTCACCTCGAGCCGTCGCGTTTCCGTCGTTTCCCTAAGGGCTGTTCCCGGCTCAGACTCCTCCGGATCCGTTTCCACCCGGACGCTCACTCCTTGGGCAAGAGCATTCTTGATGACTTGCGGAGCTGCATGGAGTCGAAGCAGTCGCTTGACCTTTTCGGGAACCATGCCCACTAGGCTTGCGATCGCTTCGTTGGACTGCAATTCCGGACGCAAGGACTTGAGGCGAACCAGCGCCGCGGCGCAGTCGAGCGGCGAGATGTCCTCCCTCTGTATGTTTTCGAGAAGCGCGAGGATCAGCATCTGCTCGTCCGAAACATTCGAACGCTCTTCGGCTTTCACGGTGGAGAAGCGGGAGCGCTCCGTCTCGGAGGTTGCTTCGTTCCTCAACCTTCGCAGCGCATCTACCCTGCCGTGGCCAAAGATGATCTGCCAGCGGGTACCCGCTCGGCGAACGAGGATCGATTGTAACTGGCCTTGCGTGGCGATGCTCTCGCGCAGCTGAGCCGCTTTCAATTCATCGCGCTCGGTGCGTGGCTGGTAAGGGTTGTCGTCGAGGAGATCCAGATCGAGGAGAAGAAGCTCAGGTGGCGTCGTTTTTGGTTTGAGCTCGACTTTGAGTTCAGCTGGCCATTGACGGTCATTCGGCTTCGTCGCTTCCATTGCGTACCTCCTTTTTGGGTTTGTGCATGGCATCCGAGCAGCGCGGGGCCGATCGTCTGGACGAATGTCTGCGTTTCTTATTTCATCGTCGATCGGTCGAGACGGGTTTAGAGTCAGGCCGTACCGATCCCACGCGTCGAAAAACAACGAAATTTCAAATGGCTTGCCCTTAAAATCGAAGACGGCAAAAAAGGGCGGCACGAAATTTAATTTTCGGTCGTCGGTGTAACGTTACACGGTCGAGAGCACGAGTGGTCTGGATCTCCACAGATCCAAACGAGAACCGTCCAAAATCTCCCCAGCCTGTCCAAAAGTTCAGGGTCCAAATACTGATTCCGTCAGTCGTGCGGTGTAACGTTACACCGTGCGAAGGCCCGTCAAATCCGATCGAGCTGGATCGAGAATCGATCCGAGCGGAAAGAGCGGGGTACGAAGGAAATCCGGTAGCGGTACGGTGTAACGTTACACCCTCCGAAGGCCGTTCAAATCCGATCGAGCCGGATCGAAAATCGATCCGAGCGGGTAGAGCACGGCTCGAACGAAATCCGGCGGCGGTCCAGTGTAACGTTACACCGTCCGGCGCCGTCAAATCCGATCGAGTTGGATCGAAAAGCGATCCGGGCAGGCGGAGCCAGGATGCGAAGGAAATTCGCCGGCGGTCCGGTGTAACGTTACACCGTCCGAACGCCGTCAAATCCGATCGAGTTGGATCGAAGAGCGATCCGGGCGGGCGGAGCCAGGATGCGAAGGAAATCCGCCGGCGGTCCGGTGTAACGTTACACCGTGGGGAGGTCCGCAGAATTTCCATCAACGTCGGTCGAAATCGATCCGAGCGGGCGGAGTCAGGCTCGAAGGAAATCGGCGGAGGTTCGGTGTAACGTTACACCGTCTGGAGGAGCGCAGAAACGCGATCGAGTTGGATCGAAAATCGATCCGAGCGCGCGGAGCCGGCCTCAAAGGAAATTGGCGGCGGTCCGGTGTAACGTTACACGGTGCGAAGACGCGCAGAATGCGATCGCGTTTTGCGGGGATGGCTGGGGCGGCTTATTTGCGCCGGTACGCCCGCCTCGCCAGCTCTTCCCGTGCCGCCACCGCCAGCTGATCCGCTCGGTTATTCCCCTCGTTGTCCGCGTGTCCGCGAACCCAGTGCCACTTGATGTCGTGAAGCTCACCGAGCGCGATCAGCCTTCGCCAGAGGTCTTCGTTCGAGACAGCCTGCCGGCCCGTGGTTTTCCACCCGTTCCGCTGCCACTTCGCGAGCCAGCCCTCCGCGAAAGCATTTCGGACGTACTGCGAATCGGTGAAGACGTCGACGGCGCAGGGCTGCTTGAGCGATTCGAGGCCCTTGATCGCAGCGGTCAGCTCCATCCTGTTGTTGGTCGTTGACGGCTCCGCGCCGGATATCTCCTTGCGCGCCTGATGCTGCTCCGAAATCAAAACCGTGCCCCATCCGCCCGTCCCAGGGTTGGGCGAGCATGCGCCGTCGCAGAAGATGGTGACGTGTGGCTTCACTTGGGCCGCAACTTATACGCGCGCAAAATCGGCCGCTCGGACGGCAAGGTCAAGCCCCGCGGCCCGTCAGAGGGAAGACTTAGACCCGCGGCCGCTCAGAGAGAAGACTTAGACCCGCAGTCGCTCAGACGGAAAAGCTCTCGCCGCAGCCGCAAGTACTCTTCACGTTGGGATTCTGCACCTTGAACATCGAGCTCATCAGCGTCTGCTCGTAGGTGAGCTCGGATCCAGCGAGGTACAAGAGGCTCTTTCCATCGACGAACACCCGCACGCCTTCGCGCTCGAAAATCCGGTCCTTCTCGCGCGGGCTCTCGGCCCAGTCCATCGAGTACGAGAGTCCCGAGCACCCGCCGCCTTTGACCGAGATACGCAGGCCCGCGTTCGGCGTCCCGCGGTCTTCCAGCAGTCGCTTGAGCTGCTTCACCGCGCTGTCGGTGATCCCGAACGTCTTCGGCGCAGGTTTTTCGACTTCGCCGGCCGGCACGGGGGACTGTGTCACTGTGCTCACTTGCTCGCTCATGATTCGAACCCTCTGGAAAACCTACTCATTCTTAACACGGACGGGGACCCTGGCGCTAACCGAGGTGACTCTGGATTTTCGAGGCTTGCCGGTAGAGGGGCGATTGCTCGCGAAGCCGCTCCACGCTGGCGACCACCTGGTTGGCGACGTAGTCCACCTCTTCCTCGGTGTTGAAGCGACCGATCCCGAAGCGGATCGAGCCGTTGGCGGTGTGCTCATCGATGCCGCAGGCTCGCAGTACATAGGAGGATTCGAGCGATGCGGAGGTGCACGCGGCGCCCGAGGAGACGGCCACGTCCTTGAGCGCGGCCATCAGTGCATCTGCTTCCACGTAGGCGAAGGACACGTTCAGATTCCCGGGCAGCCGGTGCTCGAGCGATCCATTCAGCACCACCGCCGGCAGCCGCTCGAACAGCGCCTTGCGCAGCTTCTCGCGAAGAAAGAGGGTTCTCGCCGCTTCCTCGGGCATCTCGAGACCGGCCAGCTCGGCGGCCTTTCCAAATCCCACGATCCCCGGGACGTTTAGGGTCCCCGACCGCATCCCCCGCTCGTGGCCACCCCCGTCGATGATCGGCGCCAACCGGACGCGCGGCTTGCGTCGAACGTAGAGGGCCCCGATCCCCTTGGGACCGTAGAGCTTGTGCGCGGTGACCGAGACGAGGTCCGCGTTCGCCTCGTCGACGTTGAAGGGAACCTTGCCGAAGCCCTGGACCGCATCGCAGTGGAAAAGAACGCCGTGTTCCCGACAAATGGCGCCGATCTCGCTGATCGGTTGAAGGGTGCCGATCTCGTTGTTGCCGAGCATCACGCTCACCAGAATAGTTCGGGGCGTGATCGCGGCGCGAAGCTGCTCGAGATCGATCCGACCGTCGCGCTGCACGGGAAGATAGGTCACCTGCGCCCCGGCCAGAGACTCGCGGGACCACGCCTGGAGCACGGGATCGGCGTCGAGATCGACCTGCCGGGCGAAAGCGGCAAGCTCGGTCTCGGATACATCCTTGCCCGCCAGCTGCTGAAGGCGCATTCGCCGGAGCTCTTCGAGGCGGTCGGTCCGCAGCCGCTCGAGGTGCTTGCAGGAATCGAGCACCGCTTTGTGCTCGGTCTTCACGGTGATGATGTGATCGCCCTTGCCGCGATAAGCCTCGGCGACGCCCTTGAGTGCAAGATTATCCGACTCGGTGGCGCCGCTGGTGAACACCAGTTCCTTGTCCGAGCAGCCCAAAAGCCGCGCAATCTGGGACCGCGCGGTCTCGACGGCCGCCTCGGCGCGCCAGCCGAATGCGTGGCTCTTCGACGCGGCATTCCCGAAATCATCGCCCAAGTAGGGCAGCATCGCCTGGAGTACCCGGGGGTCGACCGGGGTGGTGGCGTGATTATCCAGGTAGATCGGCAGCTTCAGCATCTTCGTCCTTCGCCTCTAGATGACCTTTATGTATGTAGAATGGCGGAGGAGCGGTCAAGCTCCAGGTGCGCGGGAGCTTGGTTTGGGGGCAGGGCACCTTGCGGATCGGAGCGCGGCAGGTCATTAGTAAGGTAACTCCCCACTGACGCGAACCGTAGTCGCTCGTATTGGTATTTAGAGGTAACGAGCGGACCTCGAGGGAACGATGAACGGAAAAAAGACTATCGCAATCGCCGTGGTGGCCGGGCTCGCCGTCGCGATCATCCCTTCCTTGTTGCCGACAGGACCTGCGACCGGGCTGGGCTCCACCGAGCTTCTGGGAGCCGGGCGCATCTGGCTGGGCGGCGCGGTGGTGTTCCTCGGTGGGCTTTTGACCGCCCTCACTCCCTGTGTCTACCCCCTGATCCCGATCACCGTGGGCGTGTTCGGCGCGCGAAAAGCGGAAGGGCGGGGCAAGTCGCTCCTTCTCACCTCGTCGTATGTCCTGGGGATGGCGTCGGTGTTCACCGTTCTGGGCGTTCTCGCCGCGAGGACGGGACAGGCATTCGGCTCGGTGCTCGGCGATCCGCGGTTTGCGATCGGGCTGGCGGTATTCCTCTTCATCCTCGCCACCTCGATGTTCGGCGCTTTTGAGCTCGCGCTCCCTTCCGGTCTGACCCAGCGGCTGAACACCGTCGGTGGCGCGGGGCTCGCTGGAGCGTTTCTGATGGGAACGGTCTCCGGATTTTTGGCCGCGCCCTGCACCGGACCGGTTCTCGCCGGGCTGCTCGCCTTCGTCGCCAAATCTCAAAACCCCGCCCTTGGAGCGGCGCTGCTGTTCGTCTACGCGCTGGGGATCGGCGTTCCGTTCATGCTGATCGGCGTTTTCGCGCTGCGGCTGCCCAAGAGTGGCGTTTGGATGGAGTGGGTCAAAGGCGTACTCGGCGTTGCCCTGCTCGCCCTGGCGGCCTCGTATGTGAAGGATGCCTTTCCCGCCCTTCGCGACGCCGTCTCCGGTCTCGCGCAAGAGCTGGGACGCACCCCGGGGACGTGGATCGCCGCGCTGCTCGCCGTGATCGGAATCCTCCTGGGCGGGCTACAGCGTTCGTTCAAAGAGGGAGCGAAGGAATTCGCCTTCAAGGCCGCCGGCGTGGTGTTGCTCGTGGGGGCGCTGGTCTTGCGCGCTGCCGCCCTGAACGCGCCGCAGCGCGGGGCGAGCCTGGCCAAGCTGTGCGCCCCGATCGAGGAGAATCTGAACTGGAGGGTCGTCCCTGCCCCGTCGTCGGGGCTGACCGGGGCCCTGCTGGTGACCTTCTGCCGCCTTCAGCCCGAGGCCTCGCCGGAGCTCCAGTGGCAAGTGCAGTTTCCGAGCAAGCAGACGGTCACCGTGGCGGACGTCGACGCCGTGCTCAAACAGGCGCGCGAGAGCGGTCGGCCGGTGATGATCGATTTTGGCGCCGAGTGGTGCGCCGCCTGCAAGGAGCTGGACCGCTACACCTACGTGGACAAGAAGGTCGTCTCGGAAGCGTCCCGCTTCCTGAACATCAAGGTGGATGGGACCAACGAGGTCGATGCGGTCAACGCGCTCTACGAGCGCTACGGCGTTTCCGCCCTGCCCACGGTGACCTTCATCTCCTCGCAAGGAGAGCTGCTTGTCGAGCCGAGGATCAACGGCTTTCTTCCCCCCGACAAGTTTCTGGCGGAGCTGAAGAAGGTCCGGTAATCGTCGCAGGGCGTGGAGTCCCATGAGGACTCCTTCAACGATGGCCCTGCGAGGTGAACGATGATCAAACAGACGCTGTGCGCAACTGCCCTGGCCCTGGTCGCCGCCTGCGGAGTTGCCAAGGATCAATACAACGCCAAGGTCCTCGAAGCGGAGGACTTAAGCCGCAAATACAAGGATGAAGAGGGCAAATCCGCTTCGCTCGAGCAGAAGGTGAAGGATCTCGACGGGCAACTTTTGAACAAGGAGGCGGAGCGGAAGAGGCTGGAGCAGAAGAGCATCGAGCTCACCGCGCTCAACGACGAGCTGGGGCGCTCGACGAAGAAGCTCGCCCAGGCGAAGGAGGAGCTGGAGAAGAAATCCTCGGAGTACGAGAACCTCGCCCAGAGCCTCAAAGGCGAGATCCAGACGGGGAAGATCGAGCTCTCCGAGCTCAAGGGCAAGATGACGGTGAAGATGAAGGACAAGATCCTCTTCGCTTCCGGGTCGGCCCGCATCGGCAAGGAGGGCCAGGACGCGCTGGCGAAGGTGGCGGACGCGTTCAAAAACCTCCAGGGCAAGATCGTCCGCGTCGAGGGGCACACCGACGATGTCCCGACGGATCCGAAGAGCGCTTTCCCGTCCAACTGGGAGCTTTCGCTCGCCCGGGCGATGGCGGTGGTCAAGTACATGCAGGATCAAGGCGTCGATCCCACGCTGCTTTCGGCCGCCGGTTACGGCCAATACCACCCGATCGCGCCGAACGATTCGGCCGAAAACAAGAGCCAGAATCGACGCATCGAGATCGTCCTCGCGCCCGCCGGCTAGCGCCGACGACCCGGGCGGCCGGTGCTGCTAAAGGTCGGCGTCCAGTCCACGGCTACGCGGTTCTCCCTCGATGCCCGGCACTCCACAAGGCGAAGAAGGCGCCGTCCTAATCGGCGACATCGCTAGCTGCTTTGATGGCGCGCATGGCCACGAACATCATCGCCGGTCGCGGCCGTGCTTCCGACTGCCCCTCGAGCGCGTCGAACGGGACGAACCCGTACCTCGCATAGAAGCTCACTGCACTCGACTTGGCATCCACGACCATCCCCGCGCAGCCATAGTCGTCGGCCATCTTCCCGGCCAGTTGGAATACGAATCGAAGGAGCTGTGTGCCGAGCCCCTGTGATTGCGCAGATCGGTCGACCGCAAGCCTGGCAAGTCGAAGGATCGGCAAAGGGTAGCGCGGCATCTTCTTTCGCGTGGCAGCGGGCAGCTCATCGACATCAAGCTGGCCCGGAGCCACTGTGGCGAAGGCGAGGACGCGGCTGTCCTCTACGGCCACATACGTCACGCCCAGGTAGTGTCGGAACTGATTCTGGCCGGCATAGTTGCGGAAAAAGCGGTCGAGAGCCTCATCCCCTGACTGAAATGCGGAACGGTCGTCGTTCGGCCGGAGGGCCCTAATCTCCATCGTCCATCATCAGCTTGCGCAGGGCGGGGGTCGGCTTGGCAGACTTCATCTGCTTGAGCATTGCCTCGCCGGTCTTCCGCGACACGACGATCCGCGGATGGATGATGAGCTCCGCGGGGAGCTCCTCGAGCGCCCGCAAGTGGTGAAGCAACGCCTGCTCAACGAGGTGGCCCTTCTTTACCCCCGTGGCCCGGACGTGCTTCTCGAGCAGATCTCGGGTGGTCTCCGAGATAAGGGCAGAAATCTGGGTTTCGTTGGGCATTACTAACCTCCAAGGATAAATCTACATTTTTGTATGAAACACAGCAAGTCCTCCAGCGTTTGCAGGCAACTCAACGAAGCAATGACTGCAGCCTGGCGAGCTGCGCGGGCGCTTCTTTTCCCAGCGGCAGATAGCGCCCGTCCGCGGCGGCGGCGTCCTGGCCCTCGGTGCTGAGGACGTAGCGCAGGAATTCGGCCACGCCGCGGTCGAGTGGCCTGGCCATTTTCGGATCGGGCGGCTTTTCGGTAGCCGCGTTCACGTAAGCCCGCACCGCGCGGCCCATCGGATAGCGCCGCGCCAGGAGGCTTTCGCGAGTGGGTAGCACTGCGCCTTCGCCCTCGCGAACCGCAAGAGCAACGAGATGGACATCTGCCGGAAGCGGCGCCGAGAGCGGGGCTACCGCGAGCCCGTTCGGGTCGAACGCCACGAGCGCAGCCAGCTTCCGACCGGCATCGTGCGGCGGCGCGCCCGGGCCGGCGGAGTCTTCCATCTCGGTGAGCCGATCCCAGTTCAGCTTGCGCGTGCCGCCGAGGGCCACGTTGCGGAAGAAAACGCCGGTGCCCGTCTCGGTATCCGGAGAATAGAGGTGAATCGCGCGCCCGGCCCAGCCGTTGCCAAGGCCGAGCTGGCCCCAGTGCCTTAATGTTGCTTTGTCGCCGCTCCGCGGCTCGGCGTTGAAGAGGGAATCGAGCTGCTCCATCGTCACCGCCGACAGCGGATTGCTCCGGTGCACCAGCACCGCGAGTGCCGGCGAGCATCCCGGCTGGTCGAGGCTGCCGTTGAGCACCTCGATCGCCGTCGGTCGATACCGGAAAATCCACTCGAAGGCTTTTACCTCCTGCGGCGCCGCCTCGCGCCCCACCAGCGCGATGTCCGCCTTACCGGCGGCGAGCGCGCCGATCGCAACGTCGCCGCCGATCATCCGGGTTTCGATCCGCGCGCGTGGGTGATGTCGCGCGAAGCCCTCCGCCCAGCGCCGCACGATGCCCGCCATGGTCTCGTTGCCCCAGACGCGGATGACGCCGCGCACCGGCACCAGCGGCCGATATTTTTCCTCGGCACCGGCGGACGTGGCGCAGGCGAGCAACAGAAACAAGGCGAGGCAGGTTCGTCCGTGGCCTGGGAAGTGTGTGACATTTCGGGTCCGCCAGGCACTAGAATGTCGCACACTTCCTGGAAATCTGGGCCGTGGGCTGCTCATTCGAGCTTCTCGAGCTGGGCGGCGATCGCGCGCGGCCCCAGCGGCAGATATCCGCT
>WNFJ01271905.1_pt2 | contig 14688 bp, 11 predicted proteins | sample 5400461 | NCBI WGS metagenome assembly WNFJ01 (sample SAMN13153349, study PRJNA577476) | soil metagenome | isolation source: 115 cm saprolite on Douglas fir-dominated hillslope | place: USA:California | collected 2013-09-17 | reverse complement strand
TACTACAAGCACGTGAATCTTCTCTGGTTCGATCGCGACGCGGATTTGAATACACCAGCAAGCACTCCCTCCGGCCGCATCGACGGAATGGTTGTGGCCCACATCATCGGCAAGGGTGCGCCGGAGCTGGTGCGCTTCTGGAGCGAGGCGCCGCTGGTGCGCGAGCCGGATGTTACCCTCTTCGGACTCGAGAGGCTCGATCCACCGGAGCAGGAGTTCCTCAGCAAATCGCCGATGCGGCATATGGACGCCGCGGATATCCAATTCAAAGGCGGCAGCAAAGCGGCGCACGAAGCGCTGGCGCAAGTGCACGCCGACGCGCGCGAATTCGTTCTCCATCTCGATACCGATGTCATCGCGGAGGAAGATTTTCCCGCGGTGAACGTGCCGGGCAGCGGCGGCATGCGCTTCGACGACGTCCGCGCATCCTTCATGGAGTTTGTGAAACACAAGAACCTGCTGGGTCTCGATGTGGCGCAGTACAACCCCGACAAAGATCCCGGCGGCAGTGGCGCAAAGAAGCTCGTCGATCTGCTCGTCGAAGCGCTTTCTGCTCGCCTCGAAGGGCTGGCCGCACCCGCAACAGAGTCCCCCGCGGGTTCGGAAGAAGTGTCCCCTTCCGGAACGGCCGCGTAGTCCTTCCGCTTTCCATTTCGAATAACAAGAATCCAGCGTGCAGTTTAGGAAACGGCTGCAGCACGTTTACGCAGATACCGCGCGAGGCCGAGGAACGAGAGATTCAGGCCGGCGCTGAAGGCGTAATGTTCGGCTTCACCGGCGGGGAGATGCTGAGCGATTTCGGCATACGTGGCGGACATGAAGGAAGCCATCGCGGCGGACTCGCTGGCGGCGCTGCGCAGGATTTCCGCGGTGAGCGCGGCCCAGCGATGCAGCCGTTCGCGGAACAAAACGATGTGTTCGGAAGGATTATCGGAATAACCGAAGTGCGTGAGGAAGAGCCGCGCTGGCTTGCGTTCCAGGATGGCGGCGAAAGAAGTATCCCAGATACCGAGATCGATGTCCGGCGGAGGAGTAGCGGGCATGACGAAGGAATTTCCCTCAATGCGCACGCCCGCCGTATCGCCCACGAAGGCAACGCCTTCCGTCTTGTCGAAGTAGCCGACGTGGTGCGAGGCGTGCCCGGGCGTGTAGACGACCTCGAGTTGGCGCGAGCCGAGCGTGAGATTTTCACCGCCCTCGAGGATGCATAAATTGTCCGCCGGAACGCAAAGAGTTTCGCCGAACAGGAGCTGCAGATCGTTGGGCCAGAGGCGCTGGGCGCTGGCGAGGAGTTTGGACGGGTCGATCATGTGCGGCGCGCCATTCTTGTGTACGTAGACGATAAGCCTTGGATTTTCGCGGACCAGGGAGCCGGTAGCGCCGGCGTGGTCCAGGTGGATGTGCGTCAGAAGAATGGCGTCGAGATCGCCCACGCCGATGCCATGGGCCTGAAGCTGTTGGTGCAAGGTGCCGAGCGTGGAACCCGGCCCCGGGTCGACGATGGCGCGGTTGCTGTCTGACTCGAGTAGCGCCGCAGCAATGGAACGCGGCCGTCCCATCCAGAGGTTGTCGAGCGAGGTTATCGAGTGCATCCGAAAAGTAGTGTAGCGCAGGACAGAGCAAGGAGAAAAACCCATTGGTGGTGCGGACGAACCGGGCGCCCGCGACGGTCCTTCTTTCGAGCCATTGGGCCGCCGAGTCATGAAAGGATTGGGGCTGGGCCAGTGCAGGATTCTGTTCATTTACTCCGCCACTTGAATCGGAGATCATGCTGGGACTGAATGGGGATTTCTTACCATCCATGGAGGGAGCTTGGATGTCCAAGTCATTTGCAACGGCCATTGTCACGGTGCTTTTCTGCGGCGTAGTTCTGCGCGCTCAACAGCCCGCCGCAACTCCGGCGCCTCCCGCGGCGCCGCAAACGGAATCCGACGAGTATACGCGTTACGAATTGCTCGCGCCCGAGAGCGCAAGCTTCAAGATTTATTATGAGGTGACCGCAACGGCGCCCGGAGCCAAGGTGTTCTTCAATCCGATCCGCAAGGGCAGCACGGCGAGCGACGAAGCCGTCTTCGACGCCATGACCGGCGAACCCCTGCGCTTCGAAGTCGTCAGCGGCGCGGAGGCCCTCAAGGATCCCTTAATGCCCGGCGCGGATCTCTCCGGCAGCTACATCAGGGTCCAGCTCGCGCGTCCAGTTCCAGCAGAAGGACAGGGCCGGATCGTCATCATCAAAACCTACAAAGATACGAAAAGCTACTACCACGATGGCGACGCCATCGTTTTCAATCGCGGGCTGGGCATCAAACGAAACAGCGTGGTCTTGCCGCAAGGTTACGAGCTGGTAGGCTGCAACGTACCGTCGCAAGTTTTGTCAGAGCCGGATGGGCGCATCGCCGTCAGCTTCATCAATGCCCGCGCTGGTGAAACGCCCCTGACGCTCCGCGCGAAGCCGGGCGCGCAAACCGGGCCGTCCGCCGCGCCCCATCCGTTGACGCAAACGCGCAGTTGGGAAGCGCCTTTCCCCGGTGAGACCGAACGCGAGCGGCTTTCCGAACGCGCCCATCAGGATCGCGATATCGTTTACTTCCTGCAGCAACCCGAGACGCACGCGTTCAGTCTATATCACGACTACACCGAGTCCCACCCAGGCGCCGATAAATATCTCAACGTCGTTCGCGAGGGCAGCACCGTTTCCGATCCATCGGCGTACATTCTGGACACCGGCGAAAAACTTCCGACTCGGCTGATGACCGCCGCCGAACTCGCCGCCGCAAAAATCGAATCCGGCGAACCGGTAAAAGCGGCGGCGCAAGTCGTGATGATTCCGTTTCCGCCGGTGAAAAAAGGGCAGTCGATGCGGTTGCGAATCTCCGAGACTTATACTGCTCCCGCCAGTTATCGCTTGGATGCAGACGAACTGGTCTTCGACCGCAGCCTTGGCCGGCCGCGCAATGCGGTCGTTCTTCCCCCAGGCTGGTACTTAATCGCAAGCGCCATTCCCGCAACTGTCACGCAACTTCCCGACGGCCGCATCCGGCTCGATTTCTGGAATGGCCGGCCGGATTCCATCGACGTCCTGCTTAAAGCCAGGCGGCGAATCAGCCCGGCAGACAAAGTGCGCTAAATTGCACGGGAAATCCGTGGCCTTGCCCGCTTGCCGCCAACGTCGTTCTGGCATTTCTTGTTATTGAGCTATTCTGGTAAGTCCAAGCTATTTTTGCTATCGGGATTGAGTTGCATGGGCTTCTTGAGGAATCTGCGAACACGAATTGGATGCGAGTAGCGTAAGCCGGGAGGAAGAACGCGCTTGGAGACTGTAGCCTGCAATTTGTGCGGTTGCGAACGGCACACTATGGCGTACGAGATGCCGGACCGACGCTACTTCCGGGAGGAGTTTTTCACCGTGGTGGAATGCGATCGGTGTGGACTGGGGTTTGTGAATCCGAGGCCGGCCAGAATGGAGATGCAGAAATATTATCCACCGGAGTATTACCAGGATCCCCCAACGGCAAGCCACGGCCGTTATTTGAGGAGGCGGTTCACCAGACAAGCGAGTTACCTGAAGGAGTTGGAAAACGGGAATGCCCACAGGAAATTGTTGGATGTGGGTTGCGCCAACGGGAATTTCCCGCGGTTCATGGCCGCGCGCGGATGGGAAGTTGAGGGAGTGGAGATTTCAGAATCGTCGCAAAGAATCACTGATTTCCGGGTATACGCGCAGGAGTTTCAGGACATCCCGGTGAACGAGCCAACCTACGACGCGGTGACCGCCTGGGCGGTTTTCGAGCACGTGCACGACCCGATGGCGTACTTCCGAAAAGCTTCGCAGCTGGTCAAGAAGGGTGGACTGCTCGTATTTCTGGTTCCCAATTTTTGCAGCGTTGCTTCCCGGCATCTTTTCTGCGAGGACGTTCCCCGGCACCTCTACTTCTTCACGCGAGAAACGGTACGGGCGTACCTGCAGAAGGCGGGATTCGCCCTGGATAAGGAAGATAATGGACGAGGCATTTACAAACTGGCGCCGAACAATTGGCTGGCGTTCAAGGTCCGCACGCGGCTCTTGGGAAAGAAATACGCCTACCGGGATGTGCCTCTCACGAGCAAGGAGTTTCGGCGCATCCACCATCTGCGGCCCGGCATTGCCGCCGCACTGAAGTACGCTGCCTATTCGCCGGCGTCGGTGATCGACAGAATGCTCTGGCCGGCCATCGAGACCGCACAAATCCTGCGGAAAACCTACGGCGTCAGCACCTACGCCGCAAGAAAACTATGAGCTCAGAGCCGCGCAACGGTTCTTCGCCAATTGGGCAGGGAAGGAAGAAAAGAATAAAAGAGGGGAGGAAGGAAACAGTTGCGGAAGGAGAGAATTGTGGAATAACCTTGCGGCACCGCGCTCTGTTACTTCATTGGAATTTCCCGGCCCGGAAATAGGTTTGGGATAAGTTACCTGCGGAGGCTAGAAGTAACGAGTTGAAGAGCTGCGATGCGTCCAACGGGGGCCGCTGGGAGCAGCGAGCGGTCAGCAGGCGGGTGCGTAAACCAGTCGGGATTAGCTGGATAAAGCTCAGGAGGAATGAGATGCGCAATTGGTGTGCAGGACTGGCCATGACCGCGCTTTTGGCTTTGCCGCTGTGCGCTCAGCAAGAAAGCGGCGGAGCGGGCGACGATGCCACGAACGCGGCAATGGCCGCGGAGAAGAGCGCGCCTTCCAGCAGGGCCGCGGGGAGCAGCAAAGCGGCGGCGGCGAAGGGTGTATTCGCGTTGTTTGCGACGCCGCAGCCGGCCCTCTTCCCGGGACCGGCCGCTGCTGCCGCGGACCTGCGTCCACCAGGCCAGCTAGTGCCCCGGTATGAACTCGCCGGAATGTATGACTACATCAATTTCGCGCCCGGCGACCCTTTTGCGAATTTCAACACCCATGGCGGGTCGGCTTCGTTCACCTACAACGCGTCGAAGTGGTTGGGACTTACGGGCGAGTTGGCCGGCTACGATTTCAAGCGCAATCTCTTCCCCCTGACCGGCAGCAACATAGATACGAACGGCAGTCTGATCTCCTATCTCTTCGGTCCGCGGCTGAACTTGCGCAAGTTTGACCATTTCGTTCCCTTCGGCGAGTTCCTCGTCGGCGGAGCCAAAGGTGGCATCGAACTGGTGGGAGTAAGTTCGCAGAGCGCCTTCGCGATGGCGGGGGGTGGCGGCATTGACATGGTCCTGACCAAGAACCTCGCTTGGCGCGTGGCTCAGTTGGATTACTTCATGGCCAGTTTCTCGGGCCCCGCGGTTACGGCCACCGGGCGCCAGAATAACTTCCGTGCCGGCACGGGCCTGGTACTGCGGTTTGGGATTCCGAATCCGCCGCCTCCCCCGAACCACCCGCCGGTGGCGGCGTGCTCGGTGAGCCCGGCGTCGGTGTACGCCGGCTCGGGCGACAGCGTGGCCGTACGTGTGAACGCCAGCGACCCGGATAACGATCCGCTGACCTACAACTACACGGCGACGGGAGGTGTGGTGGAGGGCACTGGCCTGGAAGCGCGCTGGAACTTGTCTGGCGTTGGCGTTGGTTCCTACACTGTCACCGTAAAAGTGGATGACGGCAAGGGCGGGACGGCATCCTGCGCGGCGGATATCAAGGTCGAAGAAAAGCCCAATCACCCGCCGACGGCGACGCTTTCCATCGAGCGCAGCCCGATTCTGCCGGGCGAGCGCACCGGCGTCACTTGCAACGGCAGCGACCCGGACAACGATCCGCTGACCTACAGCTACACGGCGACGGGTGGACAGATTGTGGGGAGCGGTTCGAGTGTTCAATTTGATTCCACCGGCCTTCAGCCCGGCACGTTCACCGTGAAATGCGCGGTGAACGACGGCCGCGGCGGCGCCGCCGATGCTTCCGGCAACGTGGAAGTGAAGGAGCCCCGCAGATCAAGCAACTGGAAGCCAAGCTGGCGCTGCACAGCATCTACTTCCCGACGCTGCAGCCCACCGTGGCGAAGCCTATGGGAGGGTTGCTGCCCAGCCAGGCAGTGACGCTGGATGCGCTGGCGAGCGACTTTATCCAGTATCTGAAATATCGGCCGGACGCCCACTTGATTCTCGAGGGCCACGCGGATATTCGGGGGGCCAAAGACTTCAACATCAAACTCTCCGAACGGCGCGTGGAACGCACCAAGAGCTACCTGGTGGAAAAAGGTGCACCTGCGGACCATCTCGAGACTCGGGCATTTGGCTTCGAAAAGAACATGACCTCCGAAGAAGTGAAGAAACTGATCGAAGCCGATACGGACCTGAGCCCGGCCGAGAAGCAGAAGATTCTGAAAAACCTGCTGACGGTGCGCCTGGCCAACAACCGGCGCGTCGACGTCACTCTGAGCACTACCGGTGAACAGTCCGTTCGCCGGTTCCCCTTCAGCGCCAAGGACGCCTTGACGCTGCTAAGCCGGAGCGGCGGTGAAACAACCAAGAAGAAGACGACGGCTCCAGCGCCGCCGAAGAAGGCCAAGCCCTAGGGGCCAAGGAATGGCAGAAGGCCATCCTCGCCGGGAGGGGCTCGTAACTCCCGCCGAGTAAGGTCAAAAACATACGAGATCGAACAGGCGGGCTCTTCGAGAACGATTCGGGGAGCCCGCTTCGTTTTGTGGGGGGACTTTTGGCTAATTCTCGCTCCCCACTCTTTCCCAAATTGGGACAGATAGGGCGGGAAAATCGGGACTGAGTCCCAAACTAGGACTTGCCAAGTACGTTGTAATTTAACCAATGTATTGATTTATGAATAGATTCAGGTGGGTTTCCTGAAACGGAACGCAAGATGCAGAGGAGATCGCCAGTTGGAGTCTTTCAGGATGCCCGCCATCAGTGAAGAAGCAGCAGTTCGCCGGGAGGTCGTCCCGATGAATCTTCTTATCGTGGATGACGAGCAATCGATCCGCGAGACCTGTGCAACCGTCTCGGAGCAGTGCGGGATGAAGGCCGTCGCCGTGGCCACCGCCGAGGAGGCGCTGGAGGTCTTAGAACATTCGCCAATCGATATTCTGCTGACGGATTTGAAGCTGCGGCAGACGAACGGGGTGGAACTGCTGAAACAGGTGCACGACGTTCATCCGGAGGTCGCCGTGGTGGTGCTGACGCAGTACGGAACCATCGAATCGGCGCTGGAGGTCACCCGCATCGGCGCCGTGGACTACGTGACAAAACCGTTCCGCATTGAAGAGTTGCAAGAAATGGATGAGGGCATGGGCAGCAGGAAGCAAACGATTTTGGTAGTGAGCGATGATGCGGCGTTGTGCACCGCGGCGCGCCGCGAATTCGAGGCGCGTATCGCGGGAGTGCGCGTGGCTTCCGTTACCAGTGTCGCCGCCGCGAAGCGAATCCTCGAGGAAGATGCGCCGGCGGTGATTTTGTTCGAAGAAGCCTCCATCGCGCCAGAAGGCGATGGGCTGCGAGGAATCGCGCCGCGGCTCGACGCTGCGGTGACGTCCCTGGCGGTTTATGCGCCCGTGGTGGTGATCGGGACAGCGGAGCAGCGTGTGGAACTGTCGGCGTTGATCGATGCGGGGGCCGCCGATTATGTGATGCGCGACGGAGAATGCCTGCCGTCGGCCCTTCTCCTGATCCAGAGCCGCTTGCGCCAGGCGCAGAAGGCGGCGGACAACGTTCCAGACCGGTTCGAAGAAGCGGAGCAAGATTTTGGTGAAGTGCTCCGCCACGAGCTAAATAATCCGCTGACGGGGATTCTGGGAAATGCGGAACTCCTGCTGGCGGAGGTTCACAGGAAAAAGGACGGTAAGCTCCCGCACGGCGAAGAACAGCGCCTCGAAACGATCGCCGCGCTGGCCGTGCGCTTGCGGGAAACCGTGCGCCGGCTGAGCCAGGAATGGGAAGCGCGGCAGCACCCCGTGCACTGAGCGAAGGAAAGCCCAAACTGGAAATCAGAAATCAGAAATCAGAAATCAGAAATCAGAAATCAGAAATCAGAAATCAGAAATCAGACTGAACCTGCCCGTACAACTTTTCGAGAAATGCAAGTTGGGAACCAAAACCAAAAGCTAAAAACTTTAGAACTTAAAACTAAGAACTGAAAACGAATTCGCGTCCGCAGGGCGGCGACCGTGTGCCGATTATTTTGAACTAGGGGACGGCGGCGGAGGACGCCGCGAAGAAAGAGAGGACGCGTCGGCGGAATTCTTCGGGCTGGAAACCCAGCGCGGCCGTGTGGAAGGCGCGAGGGACGACCCATAGTTGTTTGGGGCCGCGAGCGGCGGCATAGATCATCTCCGAATGGCGGCAGGGGAGCGCTTCATCTTTTTCGTCGCAAATGAGCAGGACGGGAAAAGCGCGGGAGGCGACGGCTTTTACCGGAGAGACCTCGGCCACAGGAAAACCCGCAAGTTTTTCGTCGCGATAAAGCAGCGTCCAGGTGCCGGGAGCGAAAAGAGTCTTGCCGAGCCAGGGATATTTTCGCAGACCGGCGTAGTCGTAAGCCGCTTCGCGGAGATTGGCGAAAGACGCTTCGGCGACGACGGCTTCGATGCGGGGATCGGCGGCCGCGGATTGCACCACGATGCCGGCGCCCATGGATTCGCCGAGAGCAAAGAGATGTTTGGGGTGTCCGTTCGATTCGAGAGCGTCGATGATGGCGCGAGTGTCATTGCGTTCGAGCCAGCCGTAGGTGGCGATGGGACCGCCGCTGGCGCCGTGGGCGCGGGCGTCCATCATGACAACGCAGTATCCGGCGCGCAGCAGGAATTCCGACTGACCGATGACTCCCACGCGGTTGTCCGCGACGCCGTGGAAGAGGAGGACCCAATTCCCATTGGGATTTTTCGGGCGGACTTTCCAGCCACGGAGAAGCACTCCATCCGGAGCGCGAACCTCGAAATCCTCGCGGCTTGCCCCAGTGACGGCGAACGAGGCATCTGCTTCGCGGATGAGGTCCGGAGTCAACTCGCGGCGAATGGGATGGAGGAACGCAGGGCCGGCGAACCAACCGGCCACAGCCGCCAGGAGCGGTGGGAAGAGCAACAAAATCAGAGCGATGCGTATGAGACCGTGGCGCATAAGGGCCTATGCAAAGATACGAGGTTTTAGTCAATCAGGTTCGGGTGATGCTTCAAAAGCGTGCCGGCAGGGGGTACCCCCGTGTCTTCTGTCAAAGAGTGCGGAATCGATTGAAAACAAAAGAGTTGAGTTTGTACTGCGTGCAGAAAAGTGCAAAAAATGCAATGGAGTGCGCATGAAAATGAAAAAAGATGGGACAGGGGGTAGGAAATGGGGGATCGCAGTACTGCAGAGTCGGTACACCCTACCCCCCCACCAATGATGGATGAGTATCAAAAGAAAAGACTTACAAAATTTGCATTTCGTAAATGGCAGATTCCAAAGGACATGTTCTTGGGTGCTCACTTGGCGGGTGCCCGGGATGCGGCTCCAAAAAAGAAAAGCGGGAGCAAGCTCCCGCACTCCAAACGTAGTGATCTATAAAGTTAAGTTTATCACAAATTAACAGGAAGTCAAGCGAAAAGTGAAGGAAAATTTCCCGGTTCTGAAGTGTCCATGGAGGCGCGTTCAAGCTTCACGCGACCAGGGCGGTGCAGCCAAGCAACTACCCAATGGAACAGTGAGGGACCAGGAACCAGCGGAACCGAGATGAATTGACAGGATTGGCGCAGCACCCTACGATCCTTCCGGGGAGAAATCGCATGCTTATGAACTCTGCCCCGACCAAAGAGAGTGGTAAATGGCGCAGGAGATGGGGACAGGCCCCGTTGATCCTTGCAATTCTTGCGCTGTCGCTGATCGCCGCCGATACGCCAAGTACGGTTGGCACCGCCGACGAGCAACGCTTTCTGACCGACGTTAAATCACTGACCACTCCCGCGATGGAGGGCCGCGGCGACGGCGCCAAGGGCCTCACCAGAGCCGCGCACCTCATCGAACAGCGCTACAAATCCCTCGGCCTCCGGCCCGCCGGCAAGAACGGTTTCTTCCAACCCTTTGACGTTATCACCGGCCGACACCTCAGACCGGGGAATCGCCTTCAAGAAGCACCTCACCCGGAGGACGTCTCCGCTGAACATAGGAATTACAAGCTCCTTGAAGAGTTCATCCCGCTGAGCTTTTCTGCTAGCGGCTCGGTGGATGCTCCGCTGGTTTTCGCGGGCTATGGGATCACTGCTCCGGAGTCTTCGTACGACGATTATCAAGGGCTCGATGCCAAAGGCAAAATCGTCCTCGCTCTGCGGGGTGAGCCTGGCTCCCTAGCTGGAAAATCCACGGAGGGCGGCCACACGCTGCACGAGTGGGTCATTTCCAAGGCTATAAACGCCAAGAATCACGGGGCCGCCGCAATCATCGTCGTCAACGGAAAACTCCCCAACGGAGAAGAGGACGTTCTGCCGCGGTTTGGCGAGGTGGAAGGACCCGAAGACGCAGGAATCCTCTGCCTGCAAGTGAAGAACTCCACCGCCGATAACTGGCTTCGAAATCAGGGAATGACTCTCAGCGAAGTCCAAACAGAAGTTGGCGGCGCCCTCCACGCCGGCGGTTCGCTCAGCAGCACTTCGACAAAATTAATTCTTTCCCTCACTGTGGACATCGAACGAATTCACGCCACCGTCAAAAACATCCTCGCCTATCTCCCCGGGAAGACCGACGAATACGTCATTCTTGGCGCCCACTACGACCATCTTGGCCGCGGCGAAGCTCATTCAATGGCTCCTTCGCAGATCGGCCAAATCCATCCTGGCGCGGATGACAACGCCTCCGGCACCGCCGGGGTTCTCGAACTCGCCCGCCTTTTTGCCCCGCTCAAGGGCCAGCTGCAACGCGGCATTCTGTTCGCGAACTTCGCCGGCGAAGAGCTAGGCCTCCTGGGCTCGGCCGAATGGGTCAAGAACCCTACTCTGCCGCTCGACAAAGCTGTCGCCATGCTCAACATGGACATGATCGGCCGCATCAAGGACGACAAGGTCTACATCGGGGGCCTCGGAACCGGGACGACCTTCCAACCCATCCTCGATCAAGCCGAATCGAACACCACCTTCAAGTACGAGAACTCTCCCGGCGGCTACTCCTCCAGCGATCACACTTCCTTTGCCACCAAACGCATTCCCGTCCTTTTCTTCTTCTCTGGGCTTCACAGCGACTATCACAAGCCCTCGGACACATGGGAAAAAATCAACGCCGTTGGGGCCGCCCATCTGCTCGATCTGGTCTCCAACATCGCCTTGCGCATCGACACCGCCGCGGATCGCCCCACTTACGTCGCCGTCGAAAACGCCAATCCTCATGCAGGCACGCCGAGCGGCGGCGGTGGCGGCTACGGCCCGTACTTCGGATCCATCCCAGACTTCGGCCAGACCGAAAATGGGGTGCGCTTTTCCGACGTAAAGCCCAGTTCTCCCGCCGCCAAGGCAGGCTTCCAAGCCGGAGACGTGCTCATCCAGTTCGGCGACAAACCCATCCAGAATCTCTACGATTTCACCGACGCACTACGCCGCAGCAAAGTCGGCGACACCGTCCAAGTCACCGTCTTGCGTGACGGCAAACCCGTCAAGGCGCCGGTCACCCTTGAGCAGCGCAAATAGGCAAGGAGACGAAATGATAGGTTCAGTAATCCGGAGAAGCGTGGATGGATTGTCTTTGTCATTGGTCCTTGCCGCCTCCGTGCTCGGTTGTTGGGTGAGTGGAGACGCGGTTCGGCCAACTCCGCCACCGCAGTCGACCTCCGGCCCTCTGACTGCCCCGGAAGAGGCCAAGCATCTGAAAAACGTGCGGCAGCTTACTTTCGGCGGCCAAAGTGCCGAAGCCTATTTCTCCTTCGACGACAAATATTTGATTTTTCAGCACCAAGGTGAAGGCGTTCCGTGCGACCAAATTTACACGATTGCCGTGGACACGCCCGACGGAAAGCCCGCCACACCCAAGCTCGTAAGCACCGGCAAGGGCCGCACCACTTGCGCCTATTTCTTTCCCTCCGGCGACCGCGTCCTCTTCTCCTCGACTCACGCAGCAAGCCCTGACTGTCCGCCGAAGCCCGATTACTCGCATGGCTACGTCTGGCCGATTTACGATAGCTATCAAATCTATACAGCCAAGCCGGATGGCAGTGATTTGAAGCAGCTGAGCCACGCGCACGGCTACAATGCGGAGTCCACCATCACGCGCGACGGCAAGCACATCGTCTTCACTTCCACGCGTAATGGCGACCTCGACATCTACACCATGAATGCCGACGGCTCCAACGTGAAGCAGCTTACCAACGAGCTGGGTTACGACGGCGGCCCCTTCTGGTCTTACGATGGCAAGAAAATCGTCTACCGCGCCGAGCATCCCAAGACGCCCGAGGAAATCTCTGACTATAAGGATCTCCTTTCGAAAGGGCTGATCCGTCCGGGCAATCTGGAAATCTGGGTTATGAACGCGGATGGTTCGAACAAGCACCAGGTGACACGCAACGGGGCCGCGAATTTCGCGCCCTACTGGCATCCCGACGGAAAACGCATCGTCTTCGCGTCCAACATGGCCGATCCGAAGAACGGCCGCGACTTCGATCTTTACCTGATCAACGAAGACGGCAGTGGCCTCGACCGCATCACCTACGCACCCGATTTCGACGCCTTCCCCATGTTCTCTTCCGACGGCAAGCGGCTGGCGTGGGCGTCCAATCGCAACGGCAAAGCCCCGCATGAAACCAACCTCTTCCTCGCCGATTGGTCCGAGTGACGCTCGAGCGGCTCGCGGCTGTTACGGTTCTACTTGGTGGTTGTGACGAGCTTGCCGGCGGGGGAAGCGGCGCGCTGCTCCGCTCGCCTTTCTTGTTCTACGTGCTGGGTGTACTCGGCAATCTGGTCATCGATCTCTTTGATTTCCCGGGCAAGGTGAAAATTTTGCGGATCCTTTGCGTACGTCTCGAATAGCAAGTTCCTCTTGGCTTTCAAATCGTCGCGTTTTTTCTTCCAAACACTTGCAGCAGCTACCATGGGTTTAGCCTCGGAATTAGTGTGCGCCTTTTTATGGTTTGCGGATAGAGCCGCCGAGCGATGTGCCTAGAGTTATACGCCGTCCATTTTCGGGGCGTGGTGATGCGAAATTGCTCCGCGAACGGTCAGGATCGGAAGAGGACGGATTCGCGCTGGAACATTTTGATGGCGATGAAAAGGGCGGCGGTCGCGTAGACACAGGTGGAAAGAAAAATGATGGCGATGTAGTTCCAGTGGTAGGTTCCGGCGACGAGTTCTTTGCAAAGCAGGCTGACGTTCAGGATGGGGATGAGGGAGAGCTTGGGGGTGAGCTCCACGCCGGGAAGCATGGCGGCGATGGCGGGGAAGATGACGACAAAAGTCATCGGCGTGAGATAACTCTGAGCCTCTTTGTAGGTCTTGGCGAAGAGCGCGATGGTCATCAGGGTGGCGGAGAACAGCACGGCAACGGGGAGCGCCATGAGGAAGACGGAAATCACGGTCTTGGGGCCGAGCTTGAGGAGAAATTCGGCAGCAGCAGCGCGGCCGCCGGCAGATTGAGACGTGTAGTGACCTAAGACGGAGAACGAAACGCCCATCGACAAAACGGAGAGAGCGGCCGTGCCCAGCGCCGCCGTGAGGATCAGAAAGAATTTGCCAAGGACGAGATGCATTCGGGAGATGGGACTGGAGAGAATGGTTTCCATGGTGCCGCGTTCTTTTTCGCCGGCCGTAAGGTCCATGGCGGGATACATGGCCCCGGTCATGCAGAGAAGGATGACCATATAGCCGATGATGCCGCCGAAAGCGGCGCCGCTGACTTTTTCCGGAGGCGCGACGTTTTCTCTGTTTACTTCAAAGGGTTTGAGCACGGTTTCCGCGAGGTTCTTCGCAGCAAGACGCTCCTTCACCACTTTGTCGCGATACTCCTTCATGTATGATTCGATCTTGTCGGTCGCAAATTCAGATTTCATTTCTCCTTGATAGTTGAAAATTTTGACGGTGTCTGATTTCTGCTGAGCCACGTCGGCTTGAAAACCAGCGGGAATCTCCACAGCGGCGCGGATTTCCTTGTTGATGATCTGGTCTTTCCAGCCAGGTGTCTCCGGGACAATTTCGATTTTGTCGAGCTTCTTCAGTCCTTCGACAACGGCGGGAGAATCTTCGCCGCCGCGAAGCATGACTTTGGGGACTTCTTCCTTGGCCTTGCCGACCAGGGCGACAGCGAGGGAGCCAAAGCCAACGCTAAGAACGGGGAAGAGCAAGAGAGGCACGAGGACCGCGGAGATGACTGTGCGACGGTCGCGGAGGGCTTCTGTGAGTTCCTTGCGATAGACGATGCCGACGTTGCGGATGGACATGTCAGTGGGCCTCCTCGGGGGCGAAGTGGGGCGTAACGACTTTGACGAAGATTTCCTCGAGGTCACGCTCGGCATATCTATCGCGGAGTTGCGCGAGGGTGCCTTCGACGAGCAGCTTGCCGGATTGGATGATGCCGATGGTGTCGCAGAGCTTTTCGACTTCGGACATGATGTGGGTGGATAAGATGACGGTTTTGCCATTGTTACGGCATTCGCGGATGAAAGAGGTGATGGTACGGGCGGTCATGACGTCGAGGCCGCCCGTGGGCTCGTCGAAAATCATGACCGGGGGATCGTGGACAAGAGTGCGGGCGATGGAAGTTTTCTGCTGCATGCCGGTGGAGAGCTTGTCGCAGCGGCGGTCGCGG
>WNFJ01054930.1_pt1 | contig 14688 bp, 14 predicted proteins | sample 5400461 | NCBI WGS metagenome assembly WNFJ01 (sample SAMN13153349, study PRJNA577476) | soil metagenome | isolation source: 115 cm saprolite on Douglas fir-dominated hillslope | place: USA:California | collected 2013-09-17 | reverse complement strand
AAGAGCAAGAGCCTTTAACACAGGGGGTACAGAGGTACCACAGGGTAGAGCTAGAACGGTTTGCGCACGACGACTTCAGCCTCGCGAATGAAGAATTGCGCCGAACAGTGTTCCGAGCCGCAGATGACAGGGACGAGTCCATTGATTTGGCGACGCGTGATCAGCCCAAGCATGCCGCAGGAAGGGCAAGCGAGCACGGCCCAATATGGATCTTCCTTCTCGCCGACTTCGCCGGCATTTTCTAAAACGAAGACAGTTCCGGGCTGCATTTGTTCGGGAATCCATTCATTCAAGATGTCTAGTTCGCCGACCATGCATTCCTCCTGTGGATCCGCACTTAGCCTAAGAAGCCTTTCTAGCACGCCGACGCTCGGCCGACGCTATTACGGAAGTACTGCCCTTCCTTTTTGCGACGACCTCAGCCCGCACTTGCCGCACGGCGTCGCTGAGACAGATGCCCAAAATGGGCTGACTCGAATTCTTGAGAATGTCCACAATCTGCCGCGCCGAGGTTTCCAGATAGAGATGCGTGCCGTCGGTGAGCAGATGTACGTCGGAGCTTCGTCCAACAATTTCGCCCAGGCCTTTGCCGAACTCGCGTTGCAGGAAACGCATGACTTTGCGGACTCCCTGCAGCGAGAAGCCTTTGCGGCGCAACTCGCAGATCACAGCCATTTCCATGACGTTCTGCATCGAATAAAGGCGGCGATGTCCAACCCGCTCGGGCTTGACCACGCCTCGCTCGTCCCACCATTGGAGTTGGCGAGCGGTTACGCCGGTTAGGGCGATTACCTCTTGCGATGGAAAGCGGTCTGGCATGATTCCCTGTTTATGTTTGAAACAATTTGCGACTCTAATGTTTGAAACATTTTAGACAGGAGTTGGCAGGTGTCAATAGGGATTTATGGGGAAAGGGGTTAACTAGAAGAGTGCTGGGCAGGTGTGGTGCCGGCAAGAGACCAAGGTCCCTCGCCGCGCTCGGGATGACAAGAGCATTCCAGACGAGAGGATTACGGCGGGTTGCAGCCGCCGCCGACGAAGTGAACTATTTCCAGGCGGTCGCCGTCTTTCAGTACCGTTTGAAGCCAGCGGTCGCGGGGGACGATTTCGCGGTTGAGTTCCACGGCCACGCGGTCGGATTTCATCTCCAAGGCCTCGACTAAGGACGCAAGGGTGAATTGAGCGGGCGGCGCGGGATTCGCGAAGGCGCGCTCTTCTCCGTTGATGTGAACTTTCATTTGGGAATCGAGGTACCAGGTATTTTACTAGGCTTTGCGCAGGACGAATTTGCGAGTCACGGTGCGGCCTTCGTGATTGGCCTGCACCATCACGGAGGAATCCGGCAACGCGGCTTCGTCGACCTCGACGGAGATTTCTGCGTTGCCTGCGGCATCGGTGACGGCTTGAGTATAGAAAGGTGCGGCATCAGGACGGGCGAAGCGGAAGGTGAGGCGGGCTCTGGGGACGGCTGCGCCATCTTCGGTGACACGCAACTGCATGGTCAGATTTCTGTTGGCGTGAACCGAGGAGGCGTTCTCCCACTGCACATCGAGTTGCTTGATGGCGGCCAGTGTGTCGCTTTCCGCCTTATCCAAAACGTCCTCTAACTTTCCTTCTTTGATCGATTCCAGAACCAGGCGATGTTGATCGCGCAGCAGTTGCTCTTTTTGGTGATCGCCAAAGCCAGTCTCAGCGGCGGAGGTCGCGTAGGAAATTGCTTTTTTGCCTATGCACCTTCCGCGGACGAAGACTTGCGTCTGGAGCAACTTTTCGCTTTCGCGCGCTTCGCTTTGCACGTGATAGATGGTGTCAACGTGCTTTACGTCGGTGTTAAAGCCGAAAATCATAGGGAATTTGTAATTGGGTAATTTGGTAATTGAGCAATTTTGCAATTGAAAGCGGCACCCCTGTGTTTCCCTAGGGCGAAAATTCTGGAGCGATTTTCAATCACCAAACTTCCCGATTACTCAATTACGAAATGTTTCCTTTCCCAAATCAGCAAAATGCGTGCGGTTCCCTTGACACTCATACTTACGAGCACCTAATCTAGAACGTTTAAGTGATGCTTGGCGCGAATTATATATAGCCTGTCCTATGCCCGACAATTATTTGAGAGGATACCTGCCGTTTTTGATCCATATTCTGCTTGCAGGCGGCATTGCGACCGCAATTATCTCCCTTTCCTGGCTGATTGGGCAGCGTAAACCGACACGGGCCAAGCTTTCGCCGTATGAATCGGGCATGGCTCCGGTCGGCGACGCTCGCGGGCGCTTCTCGGTCAAGTTTTATCTGGTCGCTATGCTGTTCATTCTGTTCGACGTAGAGGCGATTTTTCTGTATCCCTGGGCGATCATACTACGTGACCTCAAGCATTTCGGTTTGTGGGAAATGTTCGTATATATCGGGATCGTGCTGGTGGGATTTTTTTATGTGTGGAAGAAGGGCGTGTTGGATTGGGGTCCGGATGCCACGCGGCGAGGGGCGCGGCCATGACCGTAGTTCCTGCCATTACCGACGTCGAACAACTGAAGGGGCATCCCGCCGTAGCGCGGCTGCTGGAGTGGAATCCGTCGGCGGTTGTGGGCGTGAAGTTCGACCGCGATGAGATGACGATTTATGTAGATCGCTCTAATATTCGCGAAGCCTGCGCGCTGCTGCGAGACGATGCGGAGTGCGCCTTCAACTTCCTTTCCGACATCACCTGCGTGGATTGGTATCCGGCCGAGCCTCGGTTTGAGGTTATTTACCACCTGCTTTCTATTTCCAAGAAGGAGCGCGTGCGGCTGAAGGTTCGGCTCGATAGCGCCAGTCTGGCGGTCGAGTCCCTGACCTCGCTCTGGCCTGGGGCGAACTATTTTGAGCGCGAAGTTTTCGATCTGTTCGGGATTCGGTTTACCGGACATCCTTATCTTCGGCGTCTCCTGATGCCGGAAGACTGGGAAGGTCATCCGCTGCGCAAAGACTATCCGGTGGAGGGTTACCGCTAGTCATGGCACACCTGACACCCACACCCGTACTCGAGCCCGGACAGGATCGCACGATGATCCTGAACATGGGGCCTCAGCATCCGTCTACGCACGGCGTGCTGCGCGTGCTGTTGGAGATCGATGGCGAGACCGTGGTGCGGATCATGCCGGACATTGGCTTTCTGCACACTGGAATCGAAAAGACCTGCGAGGCGAAGTTTTACCAGCAAGTGGTGCCGCTGACAGATCGCATCGATTATCTGTGCCCCATGACCAACAATTTGTGCTATGCGCTGGCGGTGGAGAAATTGCTGGGGCTGGAGATTCCGCCGAAAGCACAATGGATGCGCGTGCTGATGAACGAATTGACGCGCATCAATTCGCATCTGGTGTGGCTGGGGACGCACGCGCTCGACATCGGCGCGATGACGGTATTTCTGTATTGCTTCCGCGAGCGCGAAGAGATTTTAAAACTTTTCGAGATGATCAGCGGACAGCGCATGATGACTTCTTATTTTCGCATCGGGGGTCTGGCGCTCGAACCGCCGCTAGGATTTTTCGATCGCGTGCGGGAGTTCGCCGGGCGTTTCCCCGAGAAGGTGGATGAATACGAAAACTTGCTCACGGGAAATCCGATCTGGATGATGCGCACGCAGGGTGTGGCTCGGATGACCGCGGAAGACGCGATTGCGCTGGGGGCGAGTGGTCCTACGCTGCGCGGGAGCGGCGTGGATTTTGACTTGCGCCGCGATATGCCTTACTCGAGCTATGAGAAATTTAAATTCAAGGTTCCCGTGGCGCAGGAGGGCGATGTTTTCGCGCGTTACATGTGCCGCGTGCGGGAACTGCGGGAGTCCAATGAGATTGTGAAGCAGGCTCTGGACGGGATGCCGGAGGGGCCTATTAAAGCTGACGCTCCCGGTATTGTGCTGCCCGATCGAGAAAAAATGAAGACGCAGATGGAAGCACTCATCTACCACTTCAAGATTATTACCGAGGGGTTTGCGGTGCCGGCGGGTGAGGTGTATCAGGCGGTGGAGTCGCCGCGTGGCGAGATGGGCTACTACGTTGTGAGCGACGGGACCGCAAAGCCGTATCGAGTGCACATGCGGGCGGCCTGCTTGGCGAATCTGCAGACTTTGCCGAAGATGTGCGAGGGCGGGTTGATTGCTGACGTGGTGGCGGCGATTGGAAGTATTGATATCGTGCTTGGAGAGATAGATCGGTAGAGATGACTGTATGAAAAATATCTACTGGCGGTGTAATGGCGGCCACTATTTCAGTTCCCTGCACTGCCCATTCGACGGTTGGACTTCAAACGAACTGCAGGAACTGAACAATGCCACCGAGAAACTAAGAGCCAAGGGTACAAGTCCGAGCATCGCAGCTCTCCGCAGCGAGGGAGCGAGCGAATCTGCTGTGGGAAGAGCGATTGTGGTGGAGTTCGGAAGTGACCGTTCAGCCTTTGATGCAATCTCACCCGATTACTACGTCATTCATAGTGAGAGCGTACGGTTGCACCAAGCTGGGGCCGATTTTCACTGATCTAAGCATGAAGTTTTCTGACGAATTCGAGGCGCGGTTTACGGAGATGGTGCCGCACTATCCGACGAAGCGGTCGGCGCTGGTGCCTACGCTGCTTTATGCGCAGGACGAAGTTGGATTTTTGTCCGATGAAGTAATTGCGGAACTTGCTGGGCGGCTTGATCTGACGGAACTCGAAGTGCGGAACGTGATCAGCTATTACTCGATGCTGACGACCAAACCGCGGGGAAAGTTTAACGTGCAGGTTTGCACCAACATCAGTTGCCTGGTACGTGGGGGCGAGGAGATTTTGCAGCATTGCGCGAAGAAATTGGGCGTGGGACATAAAGGAACGACGCTGGACGGGTTGTTTTCGCTGGAGGAAGTGGAGTGCATTGGGGCTTGCAGCTGGGCTCCAGCGGCGCAGGTGAATTACGATTTTCACGAGAACCTGACGGCGGAGAAGATGGACAAGATTTTGGATGAGTACCGGAGCAAGAGCAGGCAGTAGAGCGAATTTGGCAATTGTGTAATCGGGTAATTGGGTAGTTGAAAGATCGTTGGCGGCGGTTTCAATTACTCAATTACCCGATTACAAAATTACTCAATTTCCATGGCTGATTTGGTTTCCCATCCCGATGAGGTGAAGGTCGTTACCCGGCGCTTCGGCCAGGGTGCGACGAACATCGACCGTTACCTCGAGCTGGACGGCTATAAGGCGGTGAAGAAAGCGCTCGGGATGGATGCGGACGCCATTATTAATGAGGTGAAGAACTCGGGACTGCGCGGACGCGGCGGAGCTGGATTCTCAACCGGGATGAAATGGTCGTTCGTCCCGAAGCAATCGGCCAAGCCGAAATATGTGCTGTGCAACGGGGATGAGAGTGAGCCGGGCACGTGCAAGGACCGGCTGATTTTCGAGCACGACCCGCATGCGGTGATTGAAGGAGTGATGATCGGCGGGCTAGCGGTGGGGGCGCAGAGCGGTTATATCTACATTCGCGGCGAGTACCGATACTTGTCGAACATCATGCAGAAGGCGATTCGCGATGCGTATGCCAAGGGCTTTCTGGGCAAGAACATTTTTGGCAGCGGGCGCGACTTCGATATTTACTGGCACGGTGGCGCAGGAGCTTATGAGGTTGGTGAAGAATCGGCGCTGATGGAATCGCTGGAGGGCAAGCGCGGGATTCCGCGGATTCGGCCTCCCTTCCCTGCGGTGGTGGGATTGTGGGGCGGTCCGACGGTGATTAACAATGCGGAGACATTGGCCAGCGTGCCGCACATTATGCTGGGCGGCGCGGAATGGTATGCCAAACTTGGTCCGCCGAAAAATGGCGGGACGCGACTGTTCTGCCTCAGCGGCAATGTAGCGAAGCCGGGCGTGTACGAACTGCCCATGGGCTACAGCTTGAGGAAGATGATTTACGAAGTTGGAGGCGGTATTCCCAATGGGCGCACGTTGAAGGCAATTGTTCCGGGTGGGTCGTCTACTCCCTGTCTGACTGCTGACGAGATCGACATCAACATGGATTTCGATTCGGTCGCGAAGGCGGGATCAATGCTGGGATCGGGCGGCGTGGTGGTGATTGACGACGCGCAGTGCATCGTGAAGTTCGCTTTGCGAACCATGAAGTTTTATCAGCATGAGAGTTGCGGGTGGTGCATTCCTTGCCGGGAAGGGACGGACTGGCTGAAGAAAACGCTGGTACGTTTTCATTCGGGTGGCGGAGTGGCGAAAGACATCGACAACATGCAGTATTTGTCGGAAAACATGCTGGGCCGGACGTTTTGTCCGCTGGGGGACGCGGCGGCGATGCCGACCATTGCGTTCATTAAGAAATTTCGTGAAGAGTTTGAAGATCATCTGGAGGGCAGGCCGTGCCCGTATGAAAAAGCGGGCGTGGCGGAGCCGGTGATGGCGTAGGGAGAAGATTGAGTAATTGGGAAATTTAGTAATTGAGCAATTTAACGTGTCGGCATGAATTCGAGACCCGAGCAGCTTCGAGATCGTACAAAGACCTTTGCCCTTCGTGTCATTCGACTGTTTCGCTCCTTGCCGTTTAAGACCGACACGCAGGTTCTCGGCAAGCAACTATTGCGGTGCGGAACTTCGGTGGCGGCAAACTACCGGGCCGTCTGCCGGGCGCGATCAAAGGCGGAGTTCGTTGCTCGCATCGGAATTGTCGCAGAGGAAGCGGACGAAGCTGTGCTCTGGCTTGAACTGCTCACTGAATCCGGAATTGTTAAGCAGAGGTGACTGAAGGCTTACTGAAAGAGGCAAAGGAACTGGCAGCAATCCTAACCGCCTCGCAACAAACGGCGAAAAGGGCAGCGTAAAAGGTTTGAAATTTCAATTACAGAATTACCAAATTGCTCAATTACTCAATTCTCCATGGCTGACGTAACATTTACTGTCGACGGCAAGAAGGTCACTGCTCCCGCGGGAACCCTGCTAATCGAGGCCTGCAAACGCGTGGGCATCGAAGTACCTTCGTTTTGCTATTACCCCAACCTGTCACTGCAGGGCGCTTGCCGCATGTGCCTGGTGAAGATCGAGAAGATGCCCAAGCTGCAGACCGCGTGCACCACGGTGATCAGCGAAGGGATGATCGTCACCAGCGATAGCGAAGAGATCAAGCAGGCACGCAAGTCGATGCTCGAACTGCTGTTGGGAAATCATCCGCTGGATTGTCCGGTGTGCGATGCCGGCGGCGAGTGCGAACTGCAGGACATGACGTTCACCTACGGCGCTGCCGAATCGAAGTTCATGGAGGCGAAGAATCACAAGGATGAGCAGCAGTGGTCGCCGGTGGTGTTCTTCGACCGGCCGCGTTGCATTCTCTGCTATCGGTGTGTGCGGGTGTGCGGCGAGGGCATGGACGTCTGGGCTTTGGGGGTGCAGAACCGCGGTGTGAGCTCGATTATCGCTCCTAATAAAGAGGATCATCTGGAGTGCGAAGAGTGCGGCATGTGCATCGACATTTGCCCGGTGGGCGCGCTGACCTCTGGCGCTTATCGTTACAAGACGCGCCCGTGGGAGATGAAGCATGTGGGCACGACCTGCACCCACTGTGGCGACGGCTGCAAGACTACGCTGGGCGTGCGCCGCGCAGATACCGGCATGGAGATTGTGCGCGGCGATAACCGCGACAAGAGCGGAACGAACGGGGATTTTCTCTGCATCAAAGGCCGCTACGCTTTCGATTTTGCGAATCACGAAGAGCGGCTGACGCAACCGCTGATTCGCCAGAACGGCAAGCTCACGCCGGCGACGTGGGAAGAAGCGTTTGCACTGATCGGAAAGAATTTTGCGGAGATTCGCGATCGCGATGGTGGAGCGAGGATTGGTGTAATCGGCTCGACGCGGACCACCAATGAAGAGGCTTATCTGCTCTCTAAGTTCGCGCGCGTTGTGCTGAAGACGAATAACGTGGATCATCATCGGACTGCGGACTTCCCTGCCCTGGCGGCGGCGCTTCGGGGGAAAGCGGATGCGACGGCGAGCATGGCGGAGGTCTTCACTGCTCCGGCCATTCTGCTGATTGGCAACGATCCTACCGAGCAGCATCCGCTACTGGCGTGGCAGATTCGCAATAATGTTCGGCTGCATCGGGCGCGGCTGTATGTAATTAATTCAAAGTCGATCAAGCTGAGGCGGCAGGCGACGAGTTTCGCGCAGATTGCTGCGGGAGCCGAAGGTAAAGTTGCGGCGTTTCTCGCGGGCGCGGATTCGGCCGTCGATGCCCTGGTCAATTCATCACTCAATAAGGATGCATGGATTGCCCTTCGCGACAAACTGCGCGGCGAACAAAATCTGGTGATTGTTTTCGGATCGGAGATCCGTAACAGCGATCTTAGGAGTCTAGTGACGTTCGGTTCTGGAATATCCGGAGTCAAGTTCGTTTGCCTCGCCGACTACGCTAATTCCCGCGGCGCGTCAGACATGGGTTTGTATCCTGACTTATTGCCGGGGTATCACCCGGTCGCGGGAAGCAGCGAATTTCATCGGGAGTGGGGGGATGTTCCGCAGGCTGCGGGCCTCGACCTCTCCGGCATGGTGGAAGCGGGAAAGGCCGGGAATTTGGAAGCGCTTTACGTTGTGGGCTCAAATCCGGTGGGACGGTTGAACATCGATCCATTCGCGTTTTCGAAAAGCTTTGTGGTGGTGCAGGACATGTTTTTGACTGAGACGGCAGTGATGGCTGACGTGGTGCTGCCGGCTGCGAATGCGTATGAGAAATCTGGCACGTTCACCAACACTTGTGGCGACCTGCAACTGGTGAAGAAAGCTGGAGAGGTCACGGGAACGAAATCTGATTTCGAAATGATCGTGCGCATCGCGGATGCCATGGGTTTTGACGTGCGCAAGCTGGTGCCTTTCGGCGGGGGTACGCATGCTGACATGGGGCAGTCGCGCGGAGCGCAGTCCGGCGAGGCCGACCGTCATGCCGTCTGGCTCGAGGCCCATGGACTGGAGCCGAAGATGAGCCCGTTCGATCCCACGGCGATTCTGGACGAAATTCAGCGGCTGGTTCCGGGCTACGACGTTTCCGGCATGAATTTGCTGGCGGGCAACAGCGAGCATACATCGCTGACCAAAGCGGGAGCGAGCGCGGTGCATGGGCCGGAAACTATTTCTCCGGCGAACGATACTCTTTTTAGCTCTGGAACTCTGGGGCGATATTCGCGCACATTGAATTCGGTAAGCGAGAGTCATGAGGTCAAGGCCGCCGAGGTCGCGGCAGACTGATCACAAGCATTCGGAGAGGAAGCGACGGCGTTGCCAATTGGCATTTTCATACTCGTGTCGGTGATCAAGTCGGCGATCATCCTTTTCGTGCTGCTGACCGCGGTCGCTTACACGGTATGGCTGGAGCGCAAAGTCGTGGGCCACATGCAGAATCGCTGGGGGCCCACGCGGGTCGGGCCTTTTGGATTGTTGCAGCCGGCGGCAGACGGGCTGAAGTTTCTATTCAAAGAAGATCTCACTCCGCCGCACGCTTATAAGCCGCTGTTTCTGGCGGCGCCGATGATGGCAGTGATTTTTGCGCTGACCTCGATTGCGGTGATTCCGTTCGGCAATTCGATTACGCTTTTTGGCTACGACATTCCGCTGCAGATTACCGATGTGAACATTGGGCTTCTGCTGATTCTGGGTGTGACCTCGATGGGCGTGTATGGTGTGGCGCTGGCCGGGTGGTCGTCGAATAACAAGTATTCCCTGCTCGGCGGGCTGCGCGCCAGCGCGCAGATGGTCAGCTATGAAATTGCGCTGGGACTTTCTCTGGTTGGCGTATTGATTCAGTCTGGCAGTTTCAGCCTGCGCGCGATTGTCGATGCGCAGGGGGGGCGGTTTTTGGGATTTATTCCGCGATGGAATATTTTTCATGGGCAGTTTATTGGCTTCTTCATTTATTTGATGGCGGCGTATGCGGAAACGAATCGCATTCCGTTTGACCTGCCTGAGGCCGAGACCGAACTGGTCGCGGGATATCACACGGAATACAGTTCCATGAAGTTTGCCATGTTCTTCATGGCCGAATACGCCAACATGATCACGGTTGCATGCCTGGCTACTTTATTGTTTTTTGGGGGATGGCACGGGCCGCTGTTTGGGCCTCCGCTGATGCAGGCGTTGCTGCCGGTGTTTTGGTTCGCGGCGAAGGTTTTTTGTTTTCTGTTTCTTTATATCTGGGTGCGGGGGACGTTGCCGCGCTTCCGCTATGACCAGTTGATGGATTTTGGGTGGAAGTTTCTGCTGCCGCTAGCGATTGCGAATCTGGTGGCGACGGCGATTGCCGTAGCCTGGTAGGAAAGCAGTGCTAGTGGTCAGTGGTCAGTGGTTAGCGTGGTGCTGGATGAGGCGCGGGATCTGCAGGCGACTGGAAGCGGGCGGGCAACTGGCAACGGTCTTATGAGTTTTCACCTCATTTTATTTCTGGCGTTCGGGGCGGTCTGCGTGGGCGGGGCAGTGAACCTGCTGGCGCAACGGCATCCCATTAACAGCGCCCTATCGCTGATTGCGGTGATGGCTGCACTTGCCGGGGAGTACTTATTGCTGGGTGCGGAGTTCGTTGCCGCAGTGCAGGTGATCGTTTACGCAGGCGCCATTATGGTGCTGTTCGTCTTTGTCATCATGCTGCTGAATGCCGGAGAGGAAGAAGAGACCAAGGGGAGCAGGATTGCGATTCTCATTGGCGTGCCGGGGATGCTGATTGCCAGCGTGCTGATGGCGTGGGTGGTGCTGCGGCATTCTGGGACTGAATCCGTGGCGATTGGAGCATTGCCGGGAGCCCCGGCGGATATCGCTCAGCTTCTGTTTCATGATTTCCTGTTGCCGTTCGAAGTCACTTCCGTGCTGATTCTGATTGCCATTATGGGCGCTGTGGTGCTGGCCAGCAGGCCAGACTCGCGGCCGGGGAGGGTGGAGTAATGGTTCCCCTATCGTATTACTTGCTGCTCAGTGGATTTCTCTTTGCGTGTGGCGTGGTCGGATTTTTGATCAAGCGCAACATCATCACCATCTTCATGTCGATTGAGTTGATGCTGAACGGCGTGAATCTTTCGTTTGTGGCGTTTGCGGCGCACTGGCACGTCCTCGCAGGGCAGGTATTCGTTTTCTTTGTGATGGTGGTGGCGGCGGCGGAAGCGGCGGTGGGTCTGGCCATCATTATTTCTGTTTACCGCACGCGCGAAACGTTGAATGTGGATCAGGTGAACTTGCTCAAGCTATGACAGCGAACCTCAATCTCTGGCTGATGCCGCTGCTGCCACTGGGGGGGGCCGCGATCAACGGCTTTTTGGGGAAGCGATTAACGCGCCAGGCCGTGACCATCGTCGCTCTGTTTTTTAGCGGCGCCGCCTTCGTGATGGCTTTGTGGGTCGCCATTCGATTTTCATCGTTGACGCTTCCCTACCATGAATTCTTCGCGCATTGGATCCGTTCCGGCGCACCCGGATCTAAAGACTACTTCAGCGCTGATTTCTCTTTTTATCTCGACCAGCTTTCGCTCGTGATGTTGCTGGTGGTCACGGGAGTGGGGTTTCTGATCCACATTTATTCCGTTGGGTACATGTGGGACGACCCCAGCTACTACCGCTTCTTCAGCTATTTGAATCTGTTCATGTTCTTCATGCTGACACTGGTGCTGGCGGACAACTATCTGCTGATGTTCATCGGGTGGGAGGGCGTGGGACTGGCATCGTATCTGCTGATCGGGTTCTGGTTTACAAAAGATTCGGCTGCATCGGCGGGTAAGAAGGCGTTCATCGTCAACCGCATTGGCGACTTCGGATTTCTGATCGCATTGTTTTTGTTGATCAAGCACTTTGGATCGTTGAATTTTGATCAGGTCTTCAGCAGCGTGAGGCCTTTGGGTGTGGAAAGTGCCGGAGTTGATCTGCTCACGACTATTGGGATTCTGCTGATGGTGGGCGCGTGCGGCAAGTCGGCGCAGATTCCCTTGTATATCTGGCTTCCGGACGCAATGGAGGGTCCAACGCCGGTTTCGGCTTTGATCCACGCGGCGACCATGGTGACGGCGGGCGTGTACATGGTTTCACGCTCGCATGTGATCTTTGAGCGTGCGCCGATCGCTCTGACGGTGGTTGCGATCATCGGCACGCTAACCGCATTTTTCGCAGCCACCATCGGTATCGCCCAAACTGACATCAAGAAAGTTTTGGCCTATTCAACCGTCTCCCAGCTTGGATACATGTTCATGGCCTGCGGGGTGGGGGCATTTTCGGCGGGCATCTTCCATCTGATGACGCATGCATTTTTCAAAGGTTTGCTGTTTCTAGGCGCGGGTTCGGTGATTCACGCGGTGGGCGGCGAACAGGATATGCGGAAGATGGGCGGGCTCAAATCGTTTATCCCATGGACGTTCCTCACGATGGGCATCGCGACGCTGGCCATCGCTGGGGTGCCGCCGCTGGCTGGATTCTGGAGCAAGGATGAAATTCTTTGGAAGGCCTACCAGACCAGCGCGGTGTACTGGGGAATTGGCTTGGTGACGGCGTTCATAACTTCCTTCTACATGTTCCGCCTGTTGTACATGACTTTCTTCGGCGACTACCGCGGAGCCCAGGTAGACGCGCACGGCCACGGCTCGCACGGTAACGACGCCCATGAACACGGCGCACCGCATGAGAGCCCGATGGTCATGCTGGTACCGCTGATGATCCTGGCGGTGCTGTCCCTCGTCGGAGGTCTTGTAGGGATCGGCAATCGCTTCGAGAATTTTCTGGCTCCGGTGTTTGGTTCGGTGGAGGGGGTTGAAGGCACGAGCCACGGCACTGAATTGCTTCTGATGGGTGTGTCGGTGGCTGTGGCCTTTTTGGGATGGTGGCTGGCTTACCTTCTTTATTACAAGCGACCTGAGCTGCCGCAGAGGGTTGCTGACTCGCTTGGCGGTTTCTATCAGGCTGTCGTCCACAAGTATTACATCGACGAGTTGTATGCCGCGGTCTTCGTCAAACCGTTAATCGACGGTTCGACTCGAATTCTCTGGCAGGGAGTGGACCGGAACATTATTGATGCGGCGGTGAATGACGCGGGCGACGGGGCGCGGCGCGTTTCCGACGAAGTTCGGAACATGCAATCCGGAAACATTCGCTCCTACGCAGGTTGGATTGCGGCAGGCGCGGCGGTGGTGATTGCCTTCATGATCTGGATGGGAGTGCGATGAGCACCGACGGATTGAGTTCCTTCATTCTGACGCTGGTGACGTTCATGCCGCTGGCGGGTGGATTGCTGCTGATGCTCTTTCCGCGGCGCGACCGCGACATTCGAATTTTTGCGCTTGTGATCTCGCTACTCACGTTTGTTTTGTCTTTGCATCTGCCCGTTCATTTCCAACGCGCACAGACTGACTTTCAGTACCAGATCGACAGGCAGTGGGTTACTACTCCCAATATCCATTACCACATGGGAGTCGATGGCATTTCGTTGTGGCTGGTAGTGCTAACCACGTTTCTGACGCCGTTGTGCGTGCTGATTTCGTGGAGATCGATTCATGAGCGGGTGAAGGAATTCTTCATCCTGCTGCTGATTCTGGAGACGGCGCTGATCGGCGTCTTCACGTCTCTCGACCTGTTTCTGTTCTACTTTTTCTGGGAGGCCACGCTGATCCCGATGGCGTTGCTGATCGGGATTTTCGGCCACGAGCGCAAAGTTTATGCCGCGGTGAAGTTCTTCATGTACACGATGATCGCGTCGGTGTTCATGCTGGCGGCGATCTTGTGGCTTTACGCACATACCGGCAGCTTTGATTTTGTAACTATCCGCGACCAGCTTATGCGCGGCGCCGTGCCCCAGTTTCCGGCGGCCGCACAGTGGCTGTTCCTCGGCTTCTTCCTGGCGTTTGCGGTGAAGGTTCCTCTTTTCCCTTTCCATACATGGTTGCCGGATGCTCACGTGGAAGCACCCACGGCAGGCTCCGTGCTGCTGGCCGGGGTTCTGCTCAAGATGGGGACGTACGGAATGCTGCGCTTCAACCTCGGCCTGTTTCCCGAACAATCGCGGCACAACGCCTGGTGGGTGATGACGCTAGCCTTGATTGGCATCATCTACGGCGCGCTGGTGGCGATGGTGCAGCCCAACATGAAGAAGCTGATTGCATATTCTTCCGTCAGCCATTTGGGATTTGTGGTACTGGGAATCTTCAGCTTTACACAGGCTGGTTTGAATGGCGCGATGTTCGTGATGCTGGCCCACGGAATTTCCACCGGCGGGCTATTCATGTTGGCGGGCATCTTGCACGAACGAAGGCATACGTACGAGATCAGCGAGTTCGGCGGGCTGGCTTCGCCTATGCCGGTATATGCCGCGTCTTATCTGGCGATTGTGCTGGCGTCGGCGGGCCTGCCTTTGCTGAACGGATTCATCGGGGAATTTCTCGTCTTGAGCGGCGCGTTCCAGGCCAAAGCAGTTTACGGGATACTGGCGGCCACCGGAGTGATATGGAGCGCGGTTTATCTACTGTGGATGTATCAGCGGGTCTTCTACGGTAAGGTCACACATCCGATCAACGATTCTCTCGCGGATCTTTCTGGCTTCGAGAAGATTGCAATCTGGCCCTGTGCGGCGGCGGCGCTGGTGATGGGTGTGGCCCCGATAGTGTGGTTGGGAGCGATTGATCCGGCGGTCAAGGCCGCTCTCGCTCCATTCGAGCAGGTCGCCAGCAGGATGGTG
>WNFJ01375290.1_pt1 | contig 14689 bp, 16 predicted proteins | sample 5400461 | NCBI WGS metagenome assembly WNFJ01 (sample SAMN13153349, study PRJNA577476) | soil metagenome | isolation source: 115 cm saprolite on Douglas fir-dominated hillslope | place: USA:California | collected 2013-09-17 | reverse complement strand
GAAAAAAGCGGCCGCTAAGCTTCACAAGCCGTTCAAGGAAGTCATTAACGCCGCCTTGCGCGTGGGCTTGGATGAAGTGTTGAAGCCGGCCGCTGCAACACCATATCGGACCAAGGCCCGCCCGCTCCGACTTCGGCAAGGCTTTAGCTATGATAAAATCGGCAAACTGCTCGCCCGAGCCGAGGGAGAGGACCATTCGTGATTCTGGTTGAGGCGAATATTCTGCTGTACGCGGAGGACAGTCTCTCGGAGCATCACGACGCTGCGCGGAACTGGTGGCATAAACAGTTAAGCAGTCCCGGTCCCGTAGCGCTGCGCTGGCCGGTACCAACGGCGTTCATTCGCATTGTCACTAACGTCCGATTACACAAACGCCCACTTACCCAAGAGCCATTGTTCATCTTCGAATCGATTTAAGCCTGTAAATACCATTAAGGAATCCCATGGCCCTCACTGTTCCACGACCGAGATTGAACTGGCGCGAGCGATTGTATTTGCCCGCCATCGTCGCCGGTCTCGCCATCACGTTTAACCATTTCAAGAACATGCTCTTTGGACGCACCAAGGTCACCATGGAATATCCGGAGGAAAAACCCGACACCAGCCTACCCGATCACTACCGCGGTGCGCCTGCATTGGTGCGCGATGAGGACGGACGGGTGCGTTGCGTCGCGTGCCAGCTATGCGAATTCATTTGTCCGCCGCGCGCGATCAAGATTCTTCCAGGCGAAATCCCGTCCACAGATCGCTTCGCCAAAGTTGAAAAATATCCGGAGCAATTCGATATCGACATGATCCGCTGCATTTTCTGCGGGATGTGCGAGGAGGTTTGCCCCGAGCAGGCGATTTTTCTGCGTAAAGATTATGCCATCACTGGCTTCACGCGCGCGGAAATGGTGCATCACAAGGACAAGCTGCTCGAAATCGGCGGAGTCATCCACGGCGTCGTGTTGAAGTGGAACGAGAAAAAGTGACTAGAACTGGAGTCGTGGAGTATTGGAATCTTCCGGCGCTGGTCCGTGACACGAACTTACCTTTCTATTACTCCATCACTCCATTACTCCAATAACCGATGTCGCCATTTTTATTCTGGGTCTTTGCACTGCTGACGCTGATCTTTGGGGCAGCTGTTATCATCAATCGCAATCCCGTTGCCAGCGCCCTCAGCCTGGTCGTCTCATTCCTGGGGCTCTCCGCATTGTTCATGTCGCTCGACGCCTACTTTGTCGGGATCATTCAGGTGTTGGTTTATGCGGGCGCCGTAATGGTGCTCTTTCTTTTTATTATCATGCTTCTTAACCTGCAGGCCGAAAAACGGCGTCGAATCAATTGGCTTGCCGTCACGGGCGGCCTCGGAGTGGCGCTCATTTTGCTCATTCAGATCGCCTTTACGATCAGACACTTCGAACCTGCGCGACAGACTTTCCCACCGCTCTCAGCATCGACGATTGACGATGTGCGGAACATCGGTGCGCTGCTGTTTCGCAATTACAATCTGCCATTTCAAATCGTCGGTGTTCTTGTGCTAGTGGCGACAATTGGCGTCGTGCTTTTGAGCAAACGCGAGCCTCGATAGAATGATTACACTCGGCGATTATCTCCTCGTAAGCGGCATTCTTTTTTCAATTGGGTTCGCCGGAGTGATGCTGCGGCGCAATCTCATCATCATTCTCATGTCACTGGAATTGATGCTCAATGCCGCAAACTTGTCGCTCGTTGCTTTTTCGCGATTCCGAGTCGGTCCAGATGGCCTGCCCAATTATAACGCACAGGTGTTTGTCTTTTTCGTCATCACGGTCGCAGCGGCGGAAGTCGCGGTGGGCCTCGCCCTTCTCGTCGCCTTGTTTCGCGCAAGGCAAACAACCGATGTCAAAGACATCAGCAGCTTAAAATTCTAGCCCACGAAACACACGAAATGACACGAAAAGAAGAAAAAACAGAATTGATTTACAAAGACGAAAGCTACGCAATTATCGGGGCGTGCTTTGCAGTTTACCGCGAGAAGGGCTGCGGATTTCTCGAGCCCGTTTATCACGAGTGTCTGGAGATTGAGCTGGAATTCCAGCGAATTTCATTTTTGTCGAAACCATCGCAGACCTTGCAATATCGCGGCCGCATTTTAATCCAAACATTCAATCCTGATTTTGTTTGCTACGATAAAATTATTCTGGAGATCAAAGCCGTCTCTGAATTGTGCGATGAACATCGCGCCCAGGTCCTGAATTATCTTAGCGCGACCGGCTGCAAATTGGGTTTACTCGTCAAGTTCGGTCATTACCCTGGGATGGAGTACGAGCGTCTGCTCCCCAGAACCCAGGAACCTGTCGATCTCCAACTCTAAAAATTTCGCGTCTTTTTGTGTGTTTAGTGGGCCAAAAATGATTATTCCCTGGCTAATTCTGCTCGCGCCGCTCGTTAGCGCGACTGTAATTACACTTTTTGCCCTTCGCTGGAAAACATTGAGCAGTTGGATCTCAATCGCCGCGGTGCTCGTAAGTTTCATTTGCAGTTGTTTGATTTTTGCGCACCGAACTGGCGCCGCGGTTGAGTTCACATGGATCGGTATCAGCGGTGTCTTCCACGTTCCGCTCGGCCTGATACTGGATCAGTTGAGCAGGACCATGGCTGTTCTGGTTTCGGGCATTGGCACGGTCATTCACATCTACTCCCTGGGCTATATGCGAGATGACGAAGGCAAGTCCCGCTACTTCGCCGCGTTATCCCTATTCATGGTCGCGATGCTCGGCATCGTTTTCGCAAACAATTTCGTCATGCTTTTTATCTTTTGGGAATTAGTCGGCTTTACCTCTTACGTTTTGATTGGCCACTGGTTCTATCGCGATGCCGCTGCGGATGCGGCCAATAAAGCATTCATCACAACGCGAATTGGTGATTTCGGATTCATGATTGGAATCCTGATGATTTGGATGGCGACCGGCTCTCTCGTTTTCGCTGAGATCGTGCCGCGAATGTCGACACTGGCCGGTCATCCGGAATTCCTGACAATTTCAGCGCTGCTGATTTTTTGCGGCGCGGTTGGCAAATCAGCCCAATTTCCGCTACACGTCTGGTTGCCGGACGCGATGGAAGGTCCGACGCCAGTTTCCGCGTTGATTCACGCGGCGACGATGGTCGCAGCAGGTGTTTACATGCTGGTTCGCGTTGCGTTCATCATTCAAGGATCACACGCAGCGCTGCTGGTGATTGCATGGATCGGCACGATCACCGCAGTAATGGCCGCGTTAATCGCAACGCAGCAGAACGACATCAAACGAATTCTCGCCTATTCCACACTCTCACAACTTGGTTACATGATTATGGCGGTAGGCCTAGCGTCGAATGATGCGGCCATGTTCCACCTTTTCACGCATGCGTTTTTTAAAGCGCTTCTCTTCCTCGCCGCGGGATCCGTCATCGTGATGCTTCACCACGAACAGAACATCTGGAAAATGGGAGGGCTTTCCCGGAAACTTCCGATCACATTTGCCAGTTTTGTCGTCGGCGCGCTCGCGTTGATCGGCTGCCCACCGTTCAGCGGATTTTTCAGTAAGGACGCAATTCTTGCGCTGGCCTACGAACGCAACACACCGATTTTCGCTGTAGCGCTGTTCACAGCGTTCCTGACAGCTTTTTACGTAATACGCCTGCTCGTGATCGTCTTCTTCGGAAAACCACGCAGCGACAACGCACGCGAAAGCCGCGAATCACCACCAATAATGACTGTGCCCTTAATCGTGCTCGCGTTCCTGGCGACAGTCGGTGGGTTTGCATTTTTCGCGCGGAATTTCCTGACACTCCCAGTCGAAAAGGAGGTTGCAATCGTAGTTCCCGCGCTTGCGATCGTTGCGTTGATCATGGGCAGTGGGCTGGCGATTGTTCTTTACCGCGATCGTACCACCGAACCGGTGAAGGACCTGGAGCTGGTGCGTCACAAGTTTTATTTCGACGAGTTCTACAACTGGCTCATTTACTGGACGCAGGAACTCCTCGCACGCGTAGCAGCTTTCTTTGATCGATGGATCATCGATGTCGGCGCGGTGGGCGGAAGTAGTCGCGGAATCTGGGCCATCGGTGCTCTCTTGCGGCTGGTTCAAGTGGGAAACCTGCAAGCTTACGTGTTCCTGTTTGGTTTGGGTGTCGTTGCCGTCATCTATTTCGCCCTTTTCCTCTAATGGTTCTTTTCACCATTTTTTGTCCGATCACTGCGGCCGTTTTGATCATGGTCGGCGCACCCGCTCGCAAGACGGCGTTAGCCGCATCGGTTTTGACGTTTGCCGCGGCGTTGTTTCTTCTTGCGACTTTTGGATACGACGGACGCGACTTTCAAAACGTCACCTCGTTTATAATATCTCCCGAGTGGCGACTGAGCTTCACCACGGGCATTGACGGTTTAAGTCTCATAATGGTGCTGCTTGCCACCATTGTTACGGTGGCTGCGGTCTGGTTCGCCGGCACTATCGAGAGATATGAAAATGCGTTCTATGCCTGTCTTTTGCTGATTTCCGGCGGCGCAATCGGCGCATTTGCATCGATCGACTTATTTTTCTTCTACGCATTTCACGAGCTGGCGCTGATTCCCACATTTTTATTGATTGGAATCTGGGGAAGCGGAAATCGAGTCGCGGCGGCGTGGAAAATTACAATCTATCTTGCGATTGGCAGTTTCATTTTACTGCTTGGCCTGATCCTGCTTTACCAAAGCGTGCCGCCAGGTTTGCGCAGCTTTGACATTCGCGCATTGCAGGCTGCCGCTGGCCTCGGTCAAATCTCAGCCGACGCACAGCGTCACGTTTACCTGCTGTTGCTTATCGGCTTTGGAATTCTCGTTTCGCTTTTTCCGTTTCATACATGGGCGCCGGAGGCTTATGCGTCGGCTCCCGCGCCCGCGGCAATGTTGCTGGGCTATACGGCCTTTTGCGTCTGGCCATTCCCATGTTGCCCGAAGGCGCGCGTCACTGGGCCGGTCTGCTCGTGGTGCTGCTGCTCGGGAACATCATTTACGTAGGGCTGGTTACCATCGCCCAGAAGCGGCTCGATTGGATGCTCGGTTACTCGAGCGTGATGCACATGGGATACATCTTTCTCGGCATCGCCAGTGCCACGATTCTCGCCACGACTGGCGCTGTGGTGTTGATATTTGCTCACGGTCTTTCCATCGCGCTGTTGTTTGCGATCGCAGGAGAACTCCGCCAGCGGACAGGCACATTGGTTTTCGATGAACTTGGCGGTCTTGCCAGGATCATGCCCTTCGCCGGACTCGCGTTTGGATTTGGCGCATTCGCAGCGATCGGTCTTCCCGGCCTCGCGAACTTTGCCGGCGAAATCATGATTTTTTTTGGCGCGTTCAAACACGGCTGGAGGATGGATGGCTTTCACATTTTTCAAATCGCGACGGTGCTGGCGCTCTGGGGAATAGTAATCTCGACGGTTTACATGCTGCGCGCCTATCGCAAAACCTTCATGGGCACAATGCGCGACCAGTGGAAGGGACTTGTCGAGCTTCGGCCGACCCTGCGTGTGCCGGTGACCTTGCTGGTTGGCGCGCTTATTTGTTACGGATTTTGTCCGCAGACCTTTGTGCGAATTGTCGCGCCGAGGTTCCGCACTTATCTCACGACGAACACAAGCGATCTCACAGACATGCAGACCTGTAGCCACGGCGCTGTGCGCCGTCCGCCAGTTGCGGGTCTAAACGAAGACGCCTCACAGGGGCGTATCTACGACGAGGTCGCTTGGAGGTGAGCATGATCACCGCGCCCGAACTGGAGATTGCGGTGTTGGTGCTCGGGATGGTGATCCTAATGGTCGAAGCGTTTGCCATCAAAATCGACAAACGAATTCTAGCATTCGCTGCAATTGCCGGCCTTACGATGGTTCTTCTCGCCAGCTTCTTTGTGGCTCCATTCCCTTCGCCCGACCAAGCGACAGGTTTCTGGACTTTTTATACAGCCGACCGGTTAGCGATCTTCTTCAAACAGTTCACGCTGCTGACCACGATCCTCGTGTTCATAATGATGATCGACTACGCACCGATAGTGCGCAGTTCCTTTCCCGGCACGCAAGACGGAGTGGGCGAGTTTTTCGCAATCCCAATCTTCACCTGCGCCGGACTGATGTATTTGGTGTCGGCCATCGATTTCGTCTTCATCTTTGTATCCCTCGAGCTGGTTACGATATCCTTTTACGTGCTCGTCAGCTTTACCCGGCGCAACCCGATTACATTGGAAGCGGGCACGAAATATCTGGTGCTTAGCACGGTCTCCACAGCGTTTCTCGTGTATGGAATCGCGTGGATATTCGGCGTGACCGGCCAGACAAATCTGCACCGGATCACGGAGGCGCTGGCGAGTGCGGAGGTGAACCGCGGCGCAGCGCTGCTGGGCATGGTGTTTGTTCTCGTCGCGCTTGGTTTCAAAATTGGTGCGGTGCCATTCCAAATCTGGGTGCCTGATGTTTATCAAGGTGCGCCCACGCCTGTGACTGCGTATCTCTCCGTTGGTTCGAAAGCGGCGGGCTTTGTTGTGCTGCTACGGGTTTTACTGCCGTTCCTGACGCTGCCGCAAACACAGCGGCTGATCGTTCTGATCGCGCTGCTTACATTAATTTACGGAAATCTCGCAGCGCTGCCGCAGACAAACCTGAAACGACTACTTGCTTATTCCAGCATCGCGCATGCGGGCTATCTGCTGATCGGAGTAGTCTGTTTCGATGTCCGCGCGGTTACTTTCTACCTTGTGGCTTATCTGCTAATGACCGTTCTCAGCTTCGCAGTCTTGACAATTGTCGCGCAGCAAACCGGCGACGAGATCTCCGATTTTGATGGTCTCGCAAAACGTTCGCCATTTCTCGCATTTGCGATGCTGGTCGGAATGGTCTCACTCGCCGGTGTCCCGTTTACGGCGGGATTTTTGGGCAAGTTTTACATCTTTTATGCAGCAATTTTACAGCGCCAGACCGCGCTCGTTGTCGTCGGGGTTATCACGGTCGGCTGCGGCTTCTACTACTATCTCAAAGTCGTTCGCGCGATGTATTGGCAGTCCACGACGAACAGTTCCAAAATACCTGTGAACGGGCTGTCACGTTTAGCAATCAGCGGGTTGGTAATTGCAACAATCTGGCTGGGCGTTTATCCGCAGCCGATTTTTGACGCATTAAAACGATAACAAGGAATGACGGCTTGGGCAGCCTCGAAAGCTTTTGGGGGCTGGGAAGCCGTCATTCCTTGAGCAACACTAATCGCTCAATTCGACGTTCCAGTAAGCGAGATCGACAAAGTGCTTCCACAGGTCGTGCTGCGGAGCGGAAAAAGTGATCTGCACAAACGGCCGCCATTTTGGCCGTTTTGGTTTGCGGATCAAGCTCATGTGCGCTTCACGCGGAAGCCGATTGCCCTTGCGTGTATTGCAGGCGATGCATGAGCAAACCACGTTTTCCCACGTAGTCGTGCCTCCCCGATCGCGCGGCACGACGTGATCCAGATTGAGTTCGCTGCGATCGAAAATCTCACCGCAGTATTGGCATGTGTTCTTGTCCCGCTCGAACACATTGTGGCGAGTAAACTTTACTTCCTTTTTTGGAAGCCGATCGAACACCAGTAGTACGATCACCCGCGGGATACGAATCTTAAACGAAATAGTTGTGACCACCTCGTGGTCAGGCGCATTCGCCGATAGATCGCGCCAGCTTTCGAAATCGTGCGTCAAAAAATTGTTCGCGTTGTCGTCGGACGAGACAATCTGGGCGTGACCCGCATACACCAGCGCAAACGCGCGGCGGGCCGAGCAAATGTTCACCGCCTGCCAGAGCCGATTGAGCACTAAAACCTGACTGTTTAACGATGTTTGCAAATCTCTATGGTCAACTGCGCTTTAGTCTGCCTTTTGCAGACTTCCGCGTAAATTTGCGCGACGGTACCATTGGCATTTTTCCCTGTCAACGGATGGAGAGGCGCTGCGGATTACCTCGATCCCATTTGCCGCCAAATCGGCTTGTCGATTGGGTAGGCGCTCATAAGATAGGAGATATGGCGGGTCAAGGTTCTGCGGGCAATGTTGTAGCTGCACTCTGCAGTTTCTTCATCCCCGGTCTGGGGCAATTACTCCAAGGCCGATTGTTGATGGCGATCGTCCAATTCTGTCTGGCGGCGATCCTCTGGTTTGTCTTGCTCGGATGGATTATCCATCTCTGGTCGATCCTCGATGCCGCGCTTTTTAAGCCAGGGAAATAATCCAACGACGAATTAACACGCATCGACACGGATGGATGGTCGTTCTATCAATTTCTGTTCATTCGTCTCCATTCGTCGTTAAATGAAAGCGCAATTCCCAACCGAGCAGAACGAGTCGGGCGAGTTTCAACGACAGGAAGACCGGTTCCGTGAATGGATCTCGAGTGATGGATCGACACCTTATGCCGCCGCAGCAGGTCGGTATCATCTTTATGTTTCGCTGGCGTGCCCGTGGGCTAGTCGCACAATCATTTTTCGTAAACTAAAAGGACTCGAAGAGGTAATTGGAATGACCATCGTCGATCCAATCAGGGACGCGAAAGGCTGGGCATTTAGAGATCCAAGCGGCAAAATCGCACCGGGTGCGCCGTTCGAATCAACCGATCCGATCAACGGGTTTCAATTTTTGAGTGAAGCTTACAAGGCAACCAATCCAGATTTCGATGAGCGCGTGACTGTGCCGGTGCTCTGGGACAAGAAAACGAAAAGGATAGTTAACAATTGCGAGGACGACATCTGTCGCATGCTCAATGATGTCTTCAACGATTTTGCCCGAAACAAAGATCTGAATCTTTTTCCAAAAGATATCGAAGCCGAGCATGCGAAGCTCGCCAATTTTCTGCACGATAATGTAAACAATGGCGTTTACAGAGCTGGTTTCGCCACGCGCCAACGGCCGTACGAGATTGCCTGCCGCAGAGTTTTCGAAGCGCTCGACGAACTCGAAGAGCGTTTGTCGAAAAGTCGATACTTGTTTGGGGATCGAATCGTCGAAGCGGACTGGCGACTTTTTTGCACGCTTATTCGGTTCGACGTCATCTATCACGGCCATTTCAAGTGCAACCTGCGGCGTATCGTCGACTACACGAATTTGCAGGGCTATCTGATGGATCTGTATCAGCAGCCTGGCATCACCGACACCGTCAATTTCGATCACATCAAACGCCATTACTACATGACGCACACGCAAATTAATCCGACTCGCATCGTTCCAATCGGCCCCGCGTTTGATTTGACGAAACCGCACAATCGCGAGCGGTTGAGCTAGAAAAATCCGCGCGCCGTTTGGCGAACACGATGCCTTGTCCTCCAGAATGCTTCGATTTGCTCCAAAGTGCGCCCCTTCGTTTCCGGAACGAAATAATAGGCGAAGAGCCACGACGCTACCGAAGCAACCGCGTAGAGCAAAAACGTTGAACTCGCACCGAGTTTCTCGACCAACGTCAGAAACGTAAGCGAGACTATCAGATTCGAGCCCCAGTTGAATGTGGCCGCAGTGCCCTCGGCGAGCCCGCGAATTTTTAAAGGATAAATCTCGGCGATCAAGAGCCAGAAGATCGGTCCGAGGCTGATTGCAAATGAGGCGACATAACCCATCAGGCAAATCACAGCGATCCAAGCGAGCTGCCCCGATGGATTTGAAATTCGGAAACTCAACCCGAGCACGCCAAGCGTGACGATCATTCCGGCAATGCCGGCGAGCAGCAACGGCCGGCGCCCGACGCGGTCAACCAAAAACATCGCTAGGATTGTCATACCGACATTTACGATCCCGACGCCGACGGTCGCCAGAATCGCGCCGGAAGCGGAATTGAATCCGGCGGCCTGAAGAATTTTCGGCGCATAATAAATCACTGTGTTGATGCCCGTAATTTGCTGGAAGATGGCGAGGCCTAATCCGACAACGAGAGCAGGGCGGACTTGCCGGCGCAGCAAATCCGTCCAGTGCCCGCTTTCAGCTTGCTGCGCCAGGCTCGCTTTGATCTCTTCGATTTCGAGATTGACATCGGCAAGCTCTCGGATCCGCATGAGAACGCGGTGTGCAACTTCATGATGCCCGCCACGAACGAGCCAGCGTGGGGTCTCCGGGAGAAAAAACATGCCGGCGCCGAAGACCAGCGCCGGAACAACGGCCAGACCGAGCATCCATCTCCAGCCTTCGACGCCGGCAAAAGCGTAATCGGTCAGATACGCAACGACGATGCCGACGGTGACGGCGAGTTGAAAGAGCGATACAACCCAGCCCCGCGTATTCGGAGGTGCAACTTCGGATAGATAGACTGGAACGTTTGTTGAGGCGAGACCAATTGCCGAACCGAGAACGACGCGGCTCGCGATCAAGATCGTGGGAGATGGCGCCACGGCGCTGGCGAGCGCGCCGATGCCAAAGATTGCCGCAGTAACAAGCAAGACCCTTCGCCTGCCGAAACGATCGGCGGCTTTTCCACCGACGATCGCGCCAATGGTCGCTCCCAACAAAACGCCACTAACAACAACTTCTTCGGCTGCAGTCGTGAGGCCAAATTCGCGTTTGATAAAAATGAGCGCGCCGGAGATGACACCGGTGTCGTAGCCAAACAGAAGGCCGCCCAAAGCGGCGAATAACGCTGCGATGTAAACGAACCTCGCGCCGCGCAGGCGTGCATCGCTCAGTGCGGCAATCTCCTTTTCGGCCATGATTGTCGATTCTACACAGCCACAGGAGCGCGAGAAGTCCGCGTCTGGCAATGTCGCGAACTCGTCCTCCGCAAAACGGCAAATAGCCTTTGCCAGTGCAGCAATTCTTCATACAGTCGTGCGCTTCAGCGCAGCCCGACAATGAATTTCCTGGCCTTAAACATCCTCAACTTAGGCGTACCACTGTCGATGGTGTGCGCCGTGGTCGGTCTTGCATTTGCGTTCTTTTTGATCGCGGCAGTGCTGCGAGCACCGTCCGGAAATGAACGGATGCGAGAGATCTCGGCCGCCGTCCAGGAAGGCGCCAGGGCGTATCTGAATCGCCAAGTCAAGACGATCAGCGTGATCGCGGTGATCATTTTTATTTTGCTCTTCATTTTCAAGGATCACTCCACGGCGATTGGATTTGTAATCGGCGCCTTCTGCTCGCTTGCCGCCGGCTTCATCGGCATGCGCGTGGCGGTGCTGGCAAATGTCCGGACAGCGCAGGCTGCCAGCGTTGGGCAACTCAACGCGTTGCGAATAGCTTTTAACGGCGGCTCGGTGACTGGTTTGCTCGTAGTTGGGCTCGCATTGCTCTCAGTAGCGATCTTTTATACAATCGCCGCAAAGCTGACCGGAAGCGACGCTGCAATACGCAGCCTGGTGGGACTCGCGCTGGGCGGCAGTCTCATTAGCGTTTTCGCGCGATTGGGCGGCGGCATTTACACTAAGGCCGCCGACGTCGGCGCTGATCTGGTAGGCAAGATCGAGAGCGGTCTCGAAGAAGACGACCCGCGCAACCCGGCAGTGATCGCCGATAATGTGGGAGACAACGTAGGCGATTGCGCAGGCATGGCTGCGGACGTGTTCGAAACTTACGCAGTCAGTTTGGTCGGCGCGATCCTCGCAGGGTTGCTGACGCTTGGGGGAAATCCAGCTGCCATCGTCTATCCATTCGTGCTTGGTGGAATTTCTGTGCTGGGGGCAATCCTCGGAATTTTGTTTGTAAATGTGTCGCGTGGTAAACCGGCGGCCGTGTTGATGGGTGCGGTGATGATCAACGCGCTGGTTTCTGCAATTCTATTTTGGCCGGCCACGCGTAGTCTTTTCCCGGGCGGAGTAACGATCGATGGCATTTTGCGATCCCCCGCTCACCTCTATTTTGCTTCGCTTGTTGGGCTCATACTGACTCCAGTTATCGTCGCACTCACGAATTACTACACGTCATCTCACTTTCGACCGGTCCAAAAAATTGCATACGCATCCGAGACCGGCCATGCCACGAACATCATTGCGGGCCTCGCGGCCGGCGAACACGCCACTGCGCTGCCGGTGCTTTTCATTGGAGCAGCGATCCTGGTTACTTATCAATTTGCTGGGCTATATGGAATTGCGATTGCGGTTATGTCGATGCTGTCCATGGCTGGCGTCATCATCTCGCTCGATTCATTCGGCCCGATTACAGACAATGCCGGCGGCATAGCAGTAATGGCGCATTTACCAAAAGAAATTCGCGCCGTAACCGACGAACTCGACGCAGTTGGCAACACCATGAAAGCTGTCACCAAAGGTTATGCCATCGCGTCAGCCGGATTGGCAGCGCTAGTTCTATTCGGGTCGTACGTGCAGGAGTTGAGCGCGCACGTTACTGCTCGCGGCGGAGTTTTTTCGTACCAGTTCTCACTTGCCGAACCAAAGGTGATCGTTGGGCTTTTCATCGGTGGACTCCTGCCCTTCGTCTTTACGGCGTTTAGCATGGACGCCGTAGGCAAGGCAGCCGGCGCGGTCGTCCGCGAAGTGCGCCGACAATTGCAAGCCAAACCGGGAATCCTGACTGGTCAGGAAAAACCGGAATACGGGACCTGCGTGGACATAGTGACGAAGGCGGCTTTGCGCGAGATGATCGTTCCCGCATTGTTGCCGCTGGTTGCAGTCGTCGTAGTAGCGAGTATCAAGCCGCTGGGGCCGGTCGTCCTGGGCGGGCTGCTCGTTGGCACAATCGTGACCGGTTTGTTCATCGCCATCGCGATGACATCGGGCGGCGCCGCGTGGGACAATGCGAAAAAATTTATCGAGGAAGGAAATCTCGGTGGCAAAGGTTCTTTTGCCCATGCTGCAGCAGTCACCGGCGATACTGTCGGCGATCCTTACAAAGACACGGCCGGGCCCGCGATCAATCCGATGATCAAAGTCGTCAACATTCTCGCGATTTTAATCATTCCAATTTTCTTTTAGGAAAGTTGAGTAACTGGCTTGGAAAAGAACTGGTGTTTTTGATGTAAGCTTGCTTTAAACGAAGGGCGCCAATCGCCACGTAAATGCCTCGAGTCTTAATCATCGAAGACGACGCCGAGAACCGGCGCGTACTCGCAGGGCTTTTCACGCGCGACGACTGGAAGGTCCTGGAGGCAAAGGACGGTGATGCGGGGCTGGAGCTGGCGTTGCGCAATCGGCCGGAGCTGATCCTGTGCGATTTGTTAATGCCAAAATCGAACGGCTTTGAGGTATGCCGCTCCATTCGCGAGCAACTGCAACCAACCAAGATCATCGTCGTCTCAGGCCGCGATTACGGGGTTGATCGAACCAGCGCCCTTGAAGCCGGCGCAGATGAATATCTGCTCAAACCGATCACGTGGGAACTGCTCTCCAGCACGATCGAGCGGCTTCTGCCGGAAATCCCGCGCCGTCCCGAACCAAAATCTGTGCCGGAACGTGAGTCGGTCCCTGCGCGAATAAGGCTGTGGGGCGTTCGCGGTTCAATTCCGGTCCCTGGAAATAGCACAGTCCGTTATGGCGGAAACACCAGTTGTGTGGAAGTGCGCGCCGACGGCGAGATCATTATTCTCGATGCCGGCACCGGGATTCGCCTGCTTGGTCTCGCTTTGGACAAAGAATTCGGACCTCGCTCGATGAAGTTGACTCTTTTGATCTCACACACTCACTGGGACCACATCCAGGGACTGCCTTACTTTTCTCCCGCGTACAATCAGAAAAATCTCATCCGCGTTTTGGGTTATGAAGGAGCTCGCGCTGGTTTAGCAAAAATTCTGGCCAGCCAAATGGAGACGCCGTTTTTCCCCGTCAGCTTACGCCAACTCCCAAGCCACCTGGCGATTGAGGAGCTGAAGGAGATGGAGTTTCAAGTCGGCAACGTCGAAGTGAGCTCTAAGTTCGCTAATCATCCGGGAATTTGCGTCGGGTACCGCCTTGCCACGAGCTCGGGATCAATCGCCTACTTTCCTGACAATGAACAATACGAAGAGCTCAAGCTACTATTGGCCTCGCGCGATGGAATCAGCGAGGACGAGGCGCGGGATTTTGCAAGTGCCGAGCGCAGAAAGATGGTCGAATTTCTCCAGGCCTGCGACCTCGCAATCATGGACACGCAATATACCGACGAGGAATACGCGAAGCACATTGGTTGGGGCCACAGCTCACTGCGCAGCGTCGTTTCGCTGGCGCTTGATGCAAACGTGGGCAAGCTTCTGCTTTTCCATCACGATCCGAATCATGACGACCAGATGATCGATAAAATGGTGGAACACGCGCGCGCGTTGGTGGCAAAGAGCGGAAGTCGACGCCGCTCGAGAAGGCGCTGAGATCCTGCTCGAGGCGAAGATCGCGGCCTAACAGCGCATCCCGAAGGCGAATGCGGTCGACTTGCAGCGGGCAATACGGTCTAATAACACTTGGTTTCTTCAGAAACGCGTGGCAGAATCCGCGCTTCTCTTCCATGGCTAGCGTCTCAGCATCCCCCGCGCGAATTACTTTTTGGGGAACGCGCTGCTCCATAGGTGTGCCCGGCTCCGGAACTGTTCGGTACGGCGGCAATACCACTTGTCTGGAGGTGCGGGCAGACGGCGAACTTATTGTGCTCGATGCCGGCTCCGGCATCCGGCCGCTCGGGGGCGCATTGCAAAGGGAATTCGATGCCCAACCGATCAAGCTGTCGCTGTTGATAACCCATGCGCATTGGGACCACATCCAGGGACTGCCGTTTTTTAAGCCTGTTTACGATTCAAA
>WNFJ01111881.1_pt2 | contig 14690 bp, 14 predicted proteins | sample 5400461 | NCBI WGS metagenome assembly WNFJ01 (sample SAMN13153349, study PRJNA577476) | soil metagenome | isolation source: 115 cm saprolite on Douglas fir-dominated hillslope | place: USA:California | collected 2013-09-17 | reverse complement strand
ACGCTCGCGAAAGCGTACCGGGCCATACTCGATTACAGTATGCTCATCGGCAAGGCGGATTTCCGGCACCGGTCTGACTAAATTTGTTTCCAGCCTCACGATTTGATACCTGTCTGCCGAAATCCAGGCGCGGCCTTTCAGCGAAACTAGGTAAGAAGGTCCGTTGACGCCCACCTTGTAGGCACGAAGGTGATTCGGCCGATCGGCCCTTTGACGAAAGTGTACTTGCCACGCCAGCCCGCCATTCTGTCGCGCCAGCCCCTCGCAACTGAGATCGAAGCTCTCCACATTGTAAGGGTGAAAAATGAGCACCAACGCGGGCAACCCCTTTGACTGCAGGCCGCCCGGAAAATCGTCGAAGGCACCTGCGGCTTTCCTGAATTCCTCAACATCGAGCAGCCTTGGCTGCACTTCCTTGATGGAAACCAAGTAGTCAAATTTGCGCTTTTCCGGGGCTGATTCCAGACCCCACTTGTTGATCTTTTCGTGTTGCAGGGATTCTGTCGCCGTGAAGCGATCCACATTGGAGACAAGTTCTTCAATCCGCCGCCCTGCCTTCTTCACGACTTCGTCAAGCGCGCAACTAGCGCCAGGTTCCACAGGAGGGACTCTCTTGTCTATGTCGGGAGGCATCCAGCTGGTGGGAAGAGGAAGCGCGGTGATCCCATCAAGCGTCCAGGGCTCTACCATTTCGACGCTTGATGTATCAGCGACACCTCCGGCGTTCTGGGCCTCAGGCAACTGCAACCTCTCCAGTTGCTTCTTCGCAGCAGCGTCCCCGCGATTGTCCCGCAGATAGGCTTGAAGAACGCTGACGGCTTTGTCCTTTTCTCCGAGTTTTGCCAGAGCTGCTGCCAAGTACCTCTGAACAACTGCGGCATCCCCATGGCCCAGTTCGAGTGCGCGCTCTGCATGTTGGACCGCTTCATCCGGCAAGCCCTGTCGCAGGTAGAGATCCGCGTAGATCGCATGCGCGCGCCAGTAGAAAGGCTCGGCTTGAACGGCCTGCTCCAGATAAGGCAAGGCTTCGCCAAGCTTTTCTTCATCCACCAGCGCTTGGCCCAGCGATATCAACGAGCGGTAGTGATGCGGATAAAGTTCAATCGCTTTTGTCCAATAGGCCTTGGCCTTCACGCGATCGCGCATCTGCAGCCAATAAACTCCAAAGAGGTAACTTACTTCTGCGCTGGTCGGCGCAGCGCGGTAAGCCGCCTCAAGATAGCTCCGCACTCGGGTCGCGCCCTCGGGCGTGAATGTCATGTTGTTCCCTAACGCTTCAAACGCTTTACCAATGGCCTTCTGCGCTTTCGGCGCAAGTGACGAGACTCTCGACTCTGCGTTCACATCCTTTCCGCCCGCATCCGGCCGCAACTGAATTGTCTTTGGTCCTTCGTCTTGAGCTAAAACCTGCCCCGGCAAGAAAGCGGCACAGCCAATTGCTAGAACAAAAGCGGCGGGATTCAAAATGCGCGTCACCATGACGGCTCCTAAGGGAAAGAGGAAACTACAATTCCTGCAATAATACGCCTCCTCCTGCGGCTTTGCTAGAAACTACCCTCGCGCCATCGGCCTGTCTCACGCTCGAAGAATGCACTTTTAACTTCTGGAGTACCTTTGCTCTTTCCATGGGTCGCCGTACGCGTGATATCCATTCCTTTCCCAAAAGCCCAGCTGGTTGTGATCCAGCAGCATGAACCCGCGCACCCACTTCACGCTCTTCCACCCGTACAAATGCGGCACGATCAGTCGCAGCGGCCCGCCATGCTCCGCCGCCAACGGTTCGCCATCATGTTCAAACGCGAACAGAACATTCGGCCGCAGCAAATCCGCCAGCGGCACATTTGCCGTGTAACCTTCTTCCGCCAGTACCAGCGCAAACTCCGCGCCCGGCTTCGGCTTCACCAGCTTCATCACGTCCGTAAACAGCACGCCTTTCCAACGATTGTCCAGCCGGCTCCAGCGCGTCACGCAATGAAAATCCGAGGTCACTTCCGTCTGCGGCAGCGCCCGAAACTCTTGCCACGTCAGCCGCACCGGTTCTTCTACCAACCCCGAAATCTTGAAGTCCCATTTCGCCGGGTCGAACCCCGGTACACTCCCATAGTGCAGCACCGGCCACTTCAGCGTCAGCGACTGCCCCGGCGGCAGCCGCCCCTCCTCCTTGGCCTTCTTCTCCAACTCTCTTCGCCCGCCATCCCCAAACAGCGCCATCTTTGCTAGATCCCTTTCCGATTAGCGTGAAAAACACACACAACTGCGCATAAAAAGCCACCATTCTCTTCGATGCCTCAGAGGAGTGGACGATTCAGAGTGCGGACAGCTAAAGACTTGAGAACAGACAGGACTAGCTGATGTCGACTTCTAGTCCCCCCACCCACCCCGCCACAAGATTGTAGATAACTGCGCCGATGGCGCTGAAAATTCCGCCGAAGAGGCCGTAACATATGGGAAAGAAAATGATCGCTCCGAATCCCATGCCCAAGCCAAAAAGCTTCGAACCTGGCGCCGCTGATTGGCCCAGCGAGCCCAGACTCCCCGCCACCATGGAAATGAACGCCATGAATATCCCCAGCACCAATCCTAGGATCGCGTACGTAACGAGACCAATCTTGAATGCCGATCCTGGCCCGATCCGCTTGACAGTTGCCATGGGGGCCTCCTCTTCCGAATGGACGCGATGCTAACAGAACATGAATGCAACATCTATCGATAAATCCCGGCTGCTTTTTTTCTGGCGTCGACAGTTGAAAGTTGAAAGGAAACCACGGGAGAAACCCCGGCAGTCCCGACCGAGCCGGGATCTTCGAGTTCGCAAGCGTCGGCCATTGAGAGAGCGGTGAACCAAAATGGGAAGAATACCCGCACACCCCCGGTGCTTTCGTGAGAGTGGCAAAGAAAGGAGATAAGTCGAGGTAACGTACCGGTATAGTGGTACGACCATGTGGGCCCTCCCCCCGGTTTTGTGTAAGTGTTGCGTCTAAAGGGTTTAGCTCGGCCCGTAAGTCTTTTGTTTGCAACACTTGAAGGGAGGCGCATAAGTGTTGCATTTAGAGAACTTAGAGAACTGTGGGAGAGCGTTGGAATGGCGGTTGCAGACGCCCCCCTCCCCCCACCTTTTTTGTAAAGAATTGTAGCGTATAGGTTTAGGGGGTGGGGGTCGGCAAAAAAGATTGAGAGGTAAGGATTTAGGGGATGCAAAGGCTGAAAGACAACGATGAGCTTCAATAAGCACACAAGAGCTTAGTACGCCTTATTTAAGTTGTCAAGTATTATGCAATTGACGGCAAGAATTGGGGTCGAACGGTTATTAGGGCGGTTGAACGGTTTCTGTGGATGCGAGGGGAACCCGAAAAGACCAAAGTCAAAGGCCCCGCCCTCTAAGACCGAGGACGGGGCACCCAAAATCGTCTAGCAGTTTACGTCCGGGCCACCCGTCCCATCGCCCCGCGCTGCGCTACTAGTTCTTAAAATGCACTGCTTTCCGAGAAAAATGAATCTGCCTAGGATAAATTAGAACGAATGTCTTGAATTTATTGTTAAAGGTTTGCACCACACACGTTCTCAGGAAACCTTTGAGATCGGCCAAGACAATTTCGCCGTGGCCGCTATTGTTGAGGATGTCTCCCAGCGCGTGTCCCGGGTTCACAAATTTTAGGTTAAGCGGCTCTCCGAATTCGTTTGTGAACGGAGTGCTGGGGATAGCGTAGACAACGTAGTAGGACGTCTTCCCATCCGCGTGCTCCATCAAAGTTGGCGTTAAGACCATCAGTAAACAAGGCCGATGATTTCTTTCGGCGAAACGACGGAGTCCGGCGTGGCAGGAAGAGTCGTACCTGTTGCTGAGATAGAGCGCACTTTCTATCGATAGCTCATAATCCCTCGCTTCATCTTCGAAGCGTTCGCACTGAAATAGTATGTCCGCCGCTCCGTAGTTAGCTTCCGACTCGAATAAATCCTCGCATTCCGCGCTCAACGTCAGCTGATCGTCTTGTGTCAGAGTTATTTTTTGCCACCGCAAGATCTTATGAGTGACTTCATGGTAGGTAATGAACAGCTTTCGGGAATCATGGACGCAAGGATCGACATAAATGACGTTCGAGCGGCGATCGAGAAGGCCGAGAATCTTGGATGCGGCCCGATGGAAAAAGTGGAGCGTTCTATCACAGAGCGTGGCTTCGTATTCAGCCAGGTCAAGCTCCCCGTGTTCCACGAGTTGTGTACACGCTAAGATTTCTTCCTTTGGCGTCGGGAGTTGTCCTTTGATCCCTGCAGCCCGGAGCAGCCTCTTGACCTCATTTGTAACTTCCGTCGCAGACTCTGGGGTCGCGATTTGCGTTGGCGGACGTCTCATGGGCTACCGCTTTTCCCTCTTCTTCGAGCGTAGGAATTCGACAAAATCTAATACTTTCTCCTCTTCATCTTCTGTCAGTGCCATGGCATTGAACGAAACGGAATTCTGATGGCGGACAGCTCTTTGGTTTGTGTTCGGCACTATGAAACCAGCGAGCTGCATAAGGTCCCCGTAAGATGCCCCGTAAACATTCGCCAGCACATAAAGGATGTTTGGCGAAGGTTCTTTGACGTTGTCACTCTCCAGTTGATAGAGGTAGCTGTTGGAAACCTTCTTCTTGGTTCTTTCCTCCACGTCCCTGAGGGACCATCCTCTTAGCTTTCGCAGTCTGGCAAGCTCGTTCCCCAAGGTCGCCATACATGACCTCCTCCGACGGTTTCAAATGTGAGTCTAAACCCGCTGCTTTGGATAGGCAATGGTGCGTCTGCTTCCAAGCAGAAATAGTGCTTGCTATAGAAAGCATTCTAGACTAATCTTTCCTTGAGCCCAGGGAGGGCTCAGTCATGAGTGTAACTGTGGAACGGAAGTTCGTTGTGGATGTGATTTATAACGGCATTACAAAACCCCTTCAGGTGCAGCAGGAGGAACAGGTGACGGCCTTACTTCAGAGGGCAATCGCAGCCTTCGGCATCACTCAGCAGCCGCATTTGCTGTCCCTTTTTAAGCAGGATGGCAGCGTGGTACCGGAGAACGGATCGGTGGAAAGCGCGGGTCTCAAGCCCGGCGAAATCCTTCTCCTTCGGCCAAACGCTGTGAAGGGCGGAAATGAACCCTTGCGTGTGGCGGGCGACATTTTGCCCGCCACATTTCGTAAGTTGCGCGACTGCGGGAGGGGACAGTGCGAGTGCGCAGTTTATTGGACGGGACCATGCTTCGATCTTTCTGTGGACGGCTTGGAGCACCCGGTTCATGAGCGGTCCACCTTTGGCTACGAGGTCGACGACGCATGGTTGACCGAATTATGGAAGCGGCTGGCGGCATCGAAGCGTAGCGTTAAAGCCCAAGTTCACACTCATCCCAGCGAAGCGTTTCACTCCGCGAGTGACGACCGCTGGCCCATAGTTTCGCAGGCGGGCTTTGTTTCAATCGTTATACCCAAATTTGCGGAAAGCACGCCTACGCTTGATGAGGCTTGGATTGGACGCTTGGAGGCGGACGGTACTTGGAGGCGCTTGGCGTCGGCGGCGGAAGCGGTGGTGTTGACGTGAGCGCGTTCGAAGAGTTGAGCCGCACCGTACTGCTTTGTCGTGACTACGTCATCGACACGGTGAGCGACGAGGAGATCTGCCGGAGCTTGCAGGCACCGCATGTTCTTTGCGTCTCTGATCCGCAGAACCTATCCTCACACAGCGGCCAAACTGCTCTTGTCACCCTTGTTTCGTTGTTAAGCCGGATGGGCATGCAGGTGCACCTCGAAATCCCTGAAACCTCCATTCGGTTGCCCCAGCCTCCTTTGCGGGGACTGCTCCTCCGGCAGGCTCTTGTCGAATCAAGCGGGACCTTAATTAGTGGCGCCACTGTGCAAGTTGGTAGGGGGTTCGACCCTGACCTTATTTTTGTCCTCGGCGATACCGACTTCGAGGTTGGCAATGTCTTCTCATGGCGCCTCTATGGTGGCGATTGGTTGGGTGCGTTGACGAGTCGGGGAAAAGTTCAGGCTTGGACTGCGGAGTGGCCAGTCGGCAGCATGGTAAGTGCTGCTTTGGCCGCGAACGAAGCTTTCAAGTTTGTAATGCGGCGCCTCCCGCTGCGCCAGAGAACGGATGAAGCCTATTTCGAGCTTTCGCATTCGTGCTTGTGGGACTTCGGTTCCGTCCATGTGCCAAAAGAAGGCGTCGACGTTGGGACCGTTGACATAATTAGTGCTGGAGCCATTTCGCAAGCCGCTCTGTATTCCTTGCTACGGTTGCCTCGGCTTCGGATGTGTGGACGCGTCTTCGACGATGACATTACGGGTCTGTCAAACTTGAACCGAAACATGCTTACGGAGGGCAAGGATGTTGGCTTAGCGAAGGTACAGCTGATCGCACAGCGATGTGGCACGAGTTTGCGAATTGAGCCGATCCTCGCTCGTTTTGGGGGTGAGTACCCTGGATCCAAATCTTTGTCTGCTCGCGTGTTGGTCGGTGTCGATGATATTCCAAGTCGATGGGAAGCACAGCGCCAGGCTCCAAGTTGGCTGGCGGTGAGCGGCACTAGTCACTTCGGCATTTCGTCGTCGGCTCACAGTCTGGCGGATCCATGCTCTGGTTGTTTGCACCCAATTGACGATGAGGCGGGGTCGCGCCCGATCCCTACTGTTTCTTACGTTTCTTTTTGGGCTGGATTGACTATGGCAGTTCGGCTCGTCCGCGAAGCGACTTTCAATGCGTATCCTCGTATTCGGCAACAACTGTGGCTAATTCCCTTGAGAATGGAAGAGGCGCACGCGGCGGTTTGGTCGCCAGTTGCCGCTCGACGAGATTGCCCGGTTCGATGCGCGGCCTCTCAATCATTGAGAGAGGGTCGACAGGTTGCGGCGTGACGAGTTCGGAGCCTGCCTGTGCGCGTGTGCTATCATCGGCGGTGCTGCTTGCGCTTCAGCCGAGAAAGCGAGCTGGGAATGACCGCGCGGATCCTTGACGGGACCAAAATTCGGGACCAGATCTTCGCCGAATTGAAAGATGAGGTTCGTTTGCTCACCGCCGCGGGGGTGCGTCCCGGGCTTGCCGCCGTCCTGGTGGGCGAAAATCCCGCTTCGCAGCTCTACGTCAAAAGCAAAATCGCCGCCTGCGAAGAGATTGGCCTTGCCAGCGCTCTCCTGACGCCGCCGGCCACGGCCACCACGCTCGAGATGCTTGCCGTCATTGAAGATTTGAATCGCGCCAACGATGTCGACGGCATCCTTGTGCAACTCCCGCTGCCCCCACAGGTGGATACCAAGCGCATCCTTGAAGCGGTCGATCCCGCCAAAGACGTGGACGGCTTCCATCCTGTCAATCTGGGCCGACTCGTAAGCGGACGTCCCGGGCTGGTAGCCTGCACTCCCGCCGGTTGCATGGAAATTCTGCGCCGCAACGATATCCAGATTGAAGGCGCCAACGCCGTGGTCCTGGGCCGCAGCGACATCGTCGGCAAACCCATGGCGCTTCTCCTGATGCACGCGAACGCCACCGTCACGATTTGCCATTCCAAGACGCGCGATCTGCCTGATGTCGTTCGCCGCGCCGACATCATCGTCGCGGCCATGGGCAAAGCGGGCTTCGTGCAGGCGGACTGGATTAAGTCCGGCACGGCAGGCGGGCCCGGCGCGACGGTCATCGACGTTGGCACGAACCGCGTCACTGATGCCAAGGAAGCCGAGCGCCTCTTCCAAAGTTTTCCAGACCGCCTCGAAAAATTCCGCGCCAAAGGAAGCGCCCTCGCCGGCGACGTCCATCCAGACGCAATCAACACCGCCGGCGCGCTCACGCCTGTGCCCGGCGGCGTCGGCCCCATGACCATCACCATGCTCATGAGCAACACAGTGAAAGCCGCCCGCCTGCGGCGGGCCTCACCAAAATTTTCCGCAACGCAATCGACCGCCAGCGCGCGATAATTCACGAGCATGCTGCGACTCGGACTCACCGGTGGAATCGCCAGCGGCAAAAGCGCCGTCGCGGCCATGCTGCGCGATATGGGATTCGCCGTCCTGGACGCGGACTCCCTGGCGCACAAGCTCATCGAGCCCGGCCAGCCGGCCTACGGCGAAGTCGTTCACGATTTCGGCCAGACGGTGCTCGCTGCAGGTGGGCGCGTTGACCGCGCAAAGCTGAGCGCGATTGTCTTTAACGATCGCGCCAAGCTGGACCGCCTGAACGCCATCGTCCATCCGCGCGTGGCGGAGGTGATCTTCAGCCAGTTCGAGGTGTGGAGGCGCGCGGGAGTGCGCGACGCGGTGTTTGTCGAAGCGGCCCTGCTGATCGAATCCGGCATTCACAAAAACCTCGATGGACTGGTGGTGGCATGGTGCCGTCCCGAGCAGCAGTTCGAGCGGCTGCTGGCGCGCGGGCTCAGCGCGGCCGAGGCACGCCGCCGCATCGCCGCGCAGCTTCCCGTGGAGGAAAAACTTCGGCTGGCCACGGAGAAAATCGATTGTTCCGGCTCGCTCGAAGAAACCCGCCGCCAGGTCGAGGCTCTCGCCTCCAAGCTACGACACACCCTGCCGCGCAATAAGCCATCTCCCGATGGCGCGGTGACCTGAGTCTGTCATTACGAGCTTGCCTGCGGCGGGCGGGCAAAGCGGGGAATCTCTCTTCGATTTTATTTATACTATGGTCGTCGAGTGGATCAGAAGGAAGGGATGACACCCATGACCGCAGCAAACAATTCTCGCCGCGCGCGCATTGTTCTTGCCGCGCTGGTGCTGATTCTTGGCGCGTATTGGGCCGGAGCGCGATTCGGCCCTCACGAACCGACGGAGGTCGAAGCCGTGCCCGGCGGAGGCACGCCCCCCGCGAGCGCACAGCACGAAGCCAGCCTGACCACCGATGAATCCATCAACGTTCGAATCTACCGCCAGGCATCGCCGGCGGTAGCAAATATTCTTACCAAAGCTACGGAATACAATTTTTTCATGGACCCGGTGCCGGTGGAAGGCGCGGGGTCAGGTTTCGTGATTGACGTGCGCGGCTACATTTTGACCAATTTTCACGTCGTGGAAGGCGCGCAGTCCATCGAGGTGGTGCTTGGGGATCAATCGCGCTATCCGGCAAAATTCATCGGCGCCGACCAGCGCAATGACGTGGCTCTCGTGAAAATCGATCCCAAAGGGAAACATCTCACTGCGCTGTCGCTGGGAGATTCCGGCGCGCTTCAGGTAGGGCAAAAAGTTCTGGCCATCGGCAATCCCTTCGGCTTTCAGTCGACGCTGACTACCGGCGTGGTCAGCGCGCTGGGACGCACTGTGCAGACCAGCCAGACGACTTTTATTGACGAAGCGATTCAGACGGACGCGGCCATCAATCGCGGCAATTCCGGCGGGCCACTCATCAATACGCACGGCGAAGTTATCGGCATCAACTCCGCGATTTACACGCCCAGCGGGACTACCGCAGGCATCGGCTTCGCCATTCCCATCAACACGGCAAAAAATATCGCCAACGACCTAATCACTGATGGACGGGTGCACCGCGCATTCCTGGGCGTCGAAACCTGGCCAGTCAGCGGCTGGCTCGCCGAAGCGCTGGACCTGCCGGTGAAAGAGGGCTTGCTTGTCGAGAGAACCACGAAGGGAGGGCCGGCCGCTGCCGGCGGGATTCGAGGCGGCGATCGTATCGCGGAAGCCGGCATGCGGCGGATCGCCATCGGCGGCGACGTGATTGTCGAGATTGACTCGCAAAAAGTCGCGAGTCAATTCGACGTGAACGTGCTGCTCAACCGGAAGCGACCGGGCGATACAGTGAAGGTGACACTCTACCGCGGCGGCAAAAAGATGGACGTTCCCGTTAAGCTCGGTGAACGCACCGGAAACTGAGTCCATTTCGATATAGGGACGCCCACCGCGGCGAGCGAGGCAAAACATTTTCCGGCCGGAGATTGCTCTAAAGATTGAAATCGGCGCGGTGACGCGCGCGAACTTCTTCGCTCAGTGAAAACCAGCTCTCGGCAATGTCGCGCACGCGCTCCAATTCGCGCTGCATTTCCGCGTGTTTGGCTTCCATGACTTCCGCACTCGCATCATGCGGGACATAAATTGGCGGAGCAAACAGAATCAGCGTCCGCGAAAAAGGCCTTGGCATCAGAAAATGGTCCCAAGTCCGTTCGAATGTCTTCCCGTGTTCCACGCCGATGTGAAAAACCATGATGGGGCATCCCGTTTTTCGCGCGAGCATCACGGGTCCGGGCTTGGCGACGTAGCGCGGGCCCCGAGGTCCGTCGATGGTGAACGCGCAATCGAGCCCTTCTTCCAGCCGCCGGGCCATCACCACCAGCCCACGCAATCCGCCGCGCGAAGAACTTCCTTGCGCTGTGCCGAATCCCAGCCACTCAATAACCTTGCGCGTCCACTGACCGTCGAACGCCGTCGTGTTCATCACCACTACGCCGTGATTGCGGTACCACCAGACAATCGGAATTATGATCCGGTGCCAGAATGCCCAGATACATTGCTTCTTCGCCGCGTACACGCGTTCGGCGTGCTGCCAGCCGAGCACCTCGTAGCGCAGCGTCGGCCCCAGCGTTCGAATGACGCTGTACACCGCTGCGGCGATGATGGGAATCTGGATGCGCCGCGACCACGGCAAATCCGGCAGCCGCGTGTCATAATGCACGTTCACCGCTTCCTGCCCGGCTTTTTTCTCGGCTTCGACCGCTGCGTCTGGAGTCGTCATCATCTCTTTATGCGGCTGCAAATCACCCGACGTATAGTATAGGCGAGACTTTCTGCCTGCGTGGGTTGGACAATCAGCGAGTGACGGCCATCTCCAATTGGATCTCACGCTGGCGCCGCGCCACGCCTCCCGCGGCGTGCCTCGCCATCCTCTGCGCTGCGCTGATCGCCGCGGCCGCTGCGCCCCCCGATGAACCACGTACCGATTCCGTGGGCGTCATCGAAGGCGAATCAATCAGCGTGACCGGACCCATGAGCGTCGAGGTCGTCCAAGGCCAGGTGAGAACCGTCCTGCGAAGCGGCGGTGACGTGCGCGTCAAATCCGGCGCTGCGCGCATCGATCTTGTGGAGGGCGGCGAGATCAGCATTTGCAGCCCCGCGCATCTCTCGGTACTCAAGTCCGGCAGCTCACCGGCTGCTCCCGGCAGCTCTTCTTTCATTGATCGCGTGCGCAACTACGTCCGCAAGTTGTGGTCCAGGGGCTCCTGAGGAGAGTTCCGAGATTATTAAGTTTAATCCCCTCGGCCGCTTAGCAGTCGAACACTTGCCCCATCGTTGTGTTCCAGAGGCACGTGAATTCGTGATACTTTTGTGCTCAAGGAAAGCCTCTTCGCGCAGAGCGCTTCCTCCAGTTTCTCCGCAAGTCTGAATTAACCAAAGGGGATCCTCGTGAAACGAGTTCTTGGGAATCGCGTCCTGGCTGAATTTTCCTGCGCCATTCTCGCGTCTCTATGCTTGGCTTTTGTGATGACCAGTTGCAATTCGAACTCTTCTCCTCCGCCTCCCATCAGCGTGCAGATCACACCAGTGCAAGGTGGAGCGACAGTTTCGCAATCCGTGAATTTCACTGCGAACCTTCAAAACGATGGCACGGCGGCGGGAGTGACGTGGACGGCTTCCACCGGGACCTTCAGCAGCCAAGGAAAAACCACGGCAACATACGTGACTCCAAACGCTACCGGCAGTGTCACCGTCACAGCGACCAGTCTTGCCGATTCTTCCAAAAGCGCTTCCGCCACTATCGGCATAACCGATCTCACTGGCGTCACCACCTACCACAACGATCTCTTGCGCGACGGAGCCAATACCCACGAATTCGCGCTGACGACTTCCAACGTCAAGACCGCCACCTTTGGCAAACTCTTTTCGTGTGCCGTCGACGGCGCTATCTACGCTCAACCGCTGTGGGTCGCGAATCTGATGGTTGGCGGCGCCAAACATAATGTCGTCATAGTTGCCACCCAGCACGATAGTGTTTACGCGTTTGACGCCGACTCGAACGGCAATCCTTGTGTTGCGCTATGGCACGCTAACTTGCTGGATTCAAGCCACGGCGGTACCGCAAACGAAACTTCTGTTCCTTCTTCCGGGGCGACTGCTCTGGTCGGCAGTGGGTTTGGCGATATCAATCCTGAAGTGGGTGTTACCGGTACGCCGGTGATCGATCCTAGCACCAGCACTCTCTACGTCGTGAGCAAATCGGTCAGTGGAACGACACCGTTTTTCCAGCGGCTCCACGCTCTTGATTTAACCAGCGGAAACGAAAAGCTCAATGGCAATCAGCCTGTGGTTATTTCCGCTACCGTTGCCGGAACCGGAGACGGGTCGGCAGGTGGACAATTGGCATTTGACCCTCAGAACCAACACCAGCGTCCAGGGCTCGCATTGATAAACGGACAGGTGTTCATCAGCTGGGCCTCCCACGAGGACCACAGCCCATATCACGGCTGGGTCATCGCTTACAACGCGGCAACGCTTGCGTTCGTCGCCGCGTTCAATACCACGCCAAACGGAGGGCTAGGAGGAATCTGGATGAGCGGCGCGGCTCCGGCTTTCGATAGCAGTGGAAACTGTTTCTTAGCTACTGGGAACGGTACGTTCACCGGAACGGACGCATACGGGGACTCGATCGTGAAGCTGGGCACTCCAACGGGAGGGAATTTCCCTGTGCTGGATTTCTTCACGCCGTCCAATCAGGCGACCCTGAATGCCAATGACACCGACCTGGGTGCTGGAGGCGTCCTGCTGCTGCCGGATCCCTCGCCAGGAGCGCATCCGCATTTGCTGGTGCAAGTCGGAAAGAACGGGACGATCTTTCTGATTAACCGCGACAACGGCATGATGGGCGAGTATTGCAACGCTTGCGCAGCCGACAACGTCGTACAGGAAATTACGGGGGCGATCAATGGCATGTGGGGAACGCCGGCCTACTGGAATAGCAGTTTATACTTCGGCGGCGCACAGGATGGCGGCACCAGCGGCGACAGCTTGAAAGCTTTCTCGTTCAATGCAGGCGGATCCGGAATGATTTCGACGAATCCTACTTCCCTGAGCGCGAACACATTTTACTTTTCCGGCCCGACACCGTCGGTCTCCTCCAACGGATCGAGCAATGGAATCGTATGGGCGCTCGACAACAGCGAGTACGGCCCGCCTACGCCAAATGGCTCAGGACCTGCAGTCCTTCATGCCTACGATGCCATCAATCTCGCAAAGGAGTTATGGAATAGTTCACAAGGAGCAGGCAACGCTGCGGGTTTCGCGGTGAAATTCACTGTCCCGACAGTCGCCAACGGAAAGGTGTATGTTGGGACGCGAACGGAGCTCGACGTATACGGCTTGCTTCCTAATTAGGCAAAGGCACGCGATCCGGCGCTACATTCCCTCGTAGTTGGGGCCGCCGCCGCCTTCGGGGACGACCCAGTCGATGATCTGGTAGGGGTCGGCGATGTCGCAGGTTTTGCAATGCACGCAATTTGCGGCGCTGATCTTCAGCTTCACGCCGTCGTTAGCTTCCTTAACCATTTCGTAGACGGCCGCAGGACAAAAATACTGGCAGGGATTGCCGTATTCCACGACGCACTTTGTTGCGCAGATATTCGTGTCCGCAACGTGAAGGTGACAGGGCTGATCTTCCTCATGGCGCGTCCCGGAGTGATAGACGTCCGTCAGCCGGTCGAAGGTGAGCTTGCCATCGCCTTTGAAGCGTTCGAGCGCGGGGCGACCGTCGATTTTCCTGTACGCCTCGTGCCCGGCGTGCGCGCGCATCGGATCGATCAGCCCGCGTCCGCCGCTGATCTGCTGGAATGCGGTGTGAAAAAATCCACGCAGCATTCCATGCTGGAACGACTGGTGAAAATTCCGCACCCGCCAAAGTTCTTTCTTGATGTAGCTTTGCTCGATTTTCTTCGGAAACGCGCTGAGCGTTTTTGAGGAGGTATCTCCAGCCTTCAGCGCGTCGAAAATCGTTTCCGCGGCGAGCATTCCGCTTTTCATCGCAATGTGAATGCCTTTCAGCCGCTGGGAATCCAGAAGACTTCCCGAATCTCCGATGATCAGCCCGCCGTCGACGTAATTCCGCGGCATCGCGTACCACCCGCCGTACGGCAGCGACTTCGCGCCATAGCGCACCAGCTTCCCGCCGTCGAGCAGATTTTTGACAAACGGATGCGTTTTCCAGGTCTGAAACGCCGCGTGCGGATCAAACTGCGGATCCGCATATTCGAGCGCGAGCACTAGGCCGATCGACGCGCGATTGTTCGAAAGTCCGTAAATCCAGCCTCCGCCATACATGTCCATGGAAACCGGCCAGCCTAGCGTGTGCGCCACGTAGCCCGGCGCGATTCGTCCGGGCTGCACGTCCCACAATTCCTTGATGCCGATGCCGTAGCTCTGCGGATTGATGTTGTCGAGTTTCTTCTTCTCCACCAATTTTTTCGTTAATGACCCGCGCGTACCTTCCGCGAGCACCGTTACTTTCGCGCGCAACTCGTAGCCCGGCGTGAAGTTGTCTTTGGGCTTGCTGTTTTTGTCGAGCCCCTTGTCCTCGGTGATGACACCGGCGAGGCCGTCACCTTCGTAAACGAGTTCGGCTCCGCCAAATTCCTTGAAGACGTTGACGCCAGCGGCTTCGACAAGCCCGCCGAGCCACTTCGTGATCTTGCTGAGCGACACAACGTAATTGCCCTTGTTCTTAAACGGCGGCGGCGT
>WNFJ01272796.1_pt1 | contig 14691 bp, 14 predicted proteins | sample 5400461 | NCBI WGS metagenome assembly WNFJ01 (sample SAMN13153349, study PRJNA577476) | soil metagenome | isolation source: 115 cm saprolite on Douglas fir-dominated hillslope | place: USA:California | collected 2013-09-17 | reverse complement strand
TGCGAATCCCCGGCCCGACACCGCTCCCCGAGCGGGTCGTCCGGAGCATGAGCCGGCCGATGATCGACCACCGCGGACCGGAGTTCGCGGCCATCCTCGGGGAGATCACCGCCGGGGCCAAGCGCGTCTTCAAGACAAGGCACGACCTCCTGCTGCTCACGTCGTCGGGGACCGGCGGCCTCGAGTCGGCGGTGGCAAACCTCGTCTCCCCCGGTGACGACGTCGTGGCCGCGCTCTGCGGAAACTTTGGCGAGCGCTTCGCCGCCCTCGCCGCGGCGTACGGCGCCACCGTCCACCGGCTCGAGTTCGAGTGGGGCCAGCCCGTAGAACCGGACGACCTGCGCATGGTCCTGGAGCGGCACCCGAAAGCGAAAGTGGTGCTCCTGACCCACAACGAGACCTCGACGGGCCTGACCAACCCGCTGCGCGAGCTGGCCCGGGCCGCGCGCGACGCGGACCGCCTGGTCGTGGTCGACGGCGTCAGCTCGATCAGCTCCATCGACATCGAAACCGACGCCTGGGGCATCGACGTGGCGGTAAGCGGGTCGCAGAAGGGCTGGATGTCGCCCCCGGGGCTGGCTCTTGTCAGTGTCAGCGAGCGGGCATGGGCGCAGCAGGCCCAGGCACGATCGCCGCGCTTTTACTTCGACTGGAAGGAGGCGAAGACCTGGGCGGAGAAGGGCATGACCCCCTTCACGCCTGCGATCCAGGTCGCTTTCGCCGTCCAGGAAGGCCTCCACATGCTCGAGGAGGAGGGACTCGGCAACGTGTACGAGCGACACGCGCGGCTCGCACGCGCGACCCAGGCTGGGCTCCAGGCGCTCGGGTTTCACCTGTACGCACAGCAGGGCTATCGCTCGAACACGGTCACGTCGGCCGTGCCGCCGCCAGGACTGGACGTGAACGCGCTGCGCAAGCTGCTGGACGGCAAGTACGGCGTCGTGATCGCCGGCGGCCAGGGCAAGATGAGCGGCAAGATGGTCCGGGTCGGTCACCTGGGCGCGGTCGCGGAGGGCGACGTGGTGCAGGTCATCTGGGCCATGGAACAGGCGCTGGAGGAGCTCGACGTCGCGCCCGCCGACGGACGGGGCGTGGCCGCGGTCACCGCCTCAGCGCAGGGCGTGCCGGCGACCGCGCGCTAGGCACGGGGGCAGTAGCGTGCCGAAAATCCTGGTCGCAGATCCTCTCGCCGAGGATGGCCTGGAGCGGTTGCGCAAAGCCGGCGAGGTGACGGTGGTGAGCAAGCTGGCCGAGGCCGAGCTCATCCGCCAGATCCCTGAGTTCGACGCTCTTGTCGTCCGCAGCGAGACCCGCGTCACAGCGCCGGTCATCGCGGCCGGGCGCAAGCTCCGCGTGGTCGGACGCGCCGGCGTCGGCGTGGACAACATCGACGTCTCGGCGGCGACGCAGAAAGGAATCCTGGTGGTCAACGCGCCGCGCGGCAACATCGTGGCCGCGGCGGAGCACACCATCGCTCTGCTGTTCGCGCTCGCGCGCTGGGTGCCGCAGGCCGACGCCTCGGTCAAGCGGGGGGAGTGGACTCGTGGGAAGTTCGTCGGGGTCGAGGTGCGCGGCAAGACGCTGGGCGTCGTCGGGCTCGGCAACGTCGGGTCGGAGGTCGCCAAGCGCGCGCACGGTCTCGAGATGGACGTCATCGCGTACGACCCAGTCGTCTCGGTCGAGCGCGCCGAGCTGTTCAACGTGGCGCTGGTCACTCTTCCCGAGCTGCTCGAGCGCGCGGACTTCGTCACGTTGCATGTGCCGTTGGTCGAATCCAACCGCAACCTCATCGGCGCGGCCGAGCTCTCGCGCATGAAGCCCAGCGCCCGGCTGATCAACACAGCCCGGGGCGGAATCGTCGACGAGTCGGCGCTGGCCGAAGCGCTCGAGTCCGGGCGCCTGGCCGGCGCGGCCGCGGACGTCTTCGAAAGCGAGCCGCCGGGCGACGACAGGCTGTTCAAGCTGCCTAACTTCATCGCCACTCCGCACATCGGCGCGTCGACCGCCGAAGCGCAGGTGTCGGTCGCGTTCGACGTTGCAGAAGAGGTGGCTGCAGTCCTTGCGGGAGACCTCCCGCGATTCGCCGTCAACGCGCCTGCTCTCGCGCCGGAGGAGCTCGCCTACCTGCGCCCCTTCGCCAACCTGACCGAACGCCTCGCGGCGCTTCACGCCCAGCTTTTCGGCGGTCGCGTTGGCGCGATCGAGCTCGATTTCGAAGGCGAGCTGGCGGAGCACGACGTGAACCTGCTCGTCGCGTCCGCGATCAAAGGCGTCCTACAGGCGTTCACCGAAGAGCGGATCAATACCGTCAACGCGCGGCTCATCGCCGGCAATCGCGGCATCAAGCTGGTCGAGCGGCGCAGCCGGTCGCACAGCAGCTATGCGAGTCTCGTCACCGTGCGCATGCAGGGACACGAGATCGCGGGCACCGTCTTGATGGGCGAGCCTCGCGCGGTGCGAATCGACTCGTTTCGCGTCGACCTCGTGCCAGAGGGCCGGTTCCTGGTCAGCCGCCACGAGGACCGCCCGGGCGTCGTGGGGCGGGTGGGCAGCATCCTGGGCGAGCACGACGTCAACATCGCCAGCATGCAGGTGGGCCGCGACGCACCGCGGGCCAACGCCATGATGATCCTCGCCGTCGACGACCGGGTTTCTTCCGACGTCCTGTCGCGGCTGAGAGAGGTTGAGGGGATGTCCGATCTGCGCTACGTAGAGCTGGGCACGGAAGCCGACGGCTGACGTCCGGCCGCTGCCCGGCATCAGGTACTACTTGGCGCGGGCAGGCGACCCCAGCAAGCTCGTCGCTCCTCCTTACGACGTCATCGCCGAGGCGGATCTCCCGCGTTACCGCGCGCTCTCGCCGTACAACGTCGTTCACCTGACGCGTCCGGGGACCGACTACGGCGGCGCCGCACGGACTTTCAACCAATGGCTGGACGAGCGGATCCTCGAGCCCGACCCGCGTTCGATGTATGTGCACGAGGTGACCTTCGACGGCCGCGTGAGACGCGATCTGGTCGCGAGTCTCCGTCTGCAGCCCTACGCGGACAAGGTTGTCCTGCCGCACGAGCGCACCCACCGCGGGCCCAAAGAAGACCGCCTCGCCCTGCTGCGTGCGACCCGGGTCAGCCTGGAACCGCTCTGGTTCCTTTACGAGGGCGCCGAGACCGGCATCCCGGAGGTGGTCGAGCGGGTCGCCGCGCGGGCGCCGGCCCTCGCCTTTACCGGGCCGGAAGGCACCGAACACCGACTCTGGGTGATCTCCGACCCGGCCATCCACGCCACAGTCAACGCGACCCTCGCGCGGCTGCAGGTGCTGATCGCCGACGGCCATCACCGCTACGAGACGGCGCTTGCCTACGCCGAGGAGGTGGGGGGCGACCCAGACGCCCCCTCCCGTTTCACGCTCGCCCTGTTGACCGACATGGCCGACCCGGGCCTGGTGGTCCTGCCGACTCACCGGGTCCTGAAGGCCGGCGTCGCGGTGACGGGCGGCGAGCCGAGGGGGTCGCTGGAGGAGACGCTGGCGTCGCTCCGCGGACGGGTGGCCGCCGGCGCCTACCGCAACCACCAATTCCAGGTCCTGCCCCTGGAGGGGGAGGTGGCGCTGGTAGAGCTGCACGAGCAGGTGATCGACAACGTCCTCGGCAAGCGAAACCCGGAGGAATTCCTCCTCTACACGCGGGACCCTGCGCAGGCTGTTCGGTGGGTCGACGAAGGCGTCGGCTCGGCCGCGTTCTTCCTCGACGTGCCCGACCTCCAGCAGGTTTTGAAGCTGGCCCGAGAAGGGAAGACTCTTCCTCAGAAGGCGACCTATTTCCACCCGAAGCCGCCCTCCGGGATGGTTTTCGACCGGTTGGAACGAGATCGCCGTTTATAGTTAGGAACCCAATAAAGTGCCCATTTACGGTTATCGATGCAGCAGCTGCGGACATGAGTTCGAGATCCAGCAGCGGATGTCCGACGATTCGCTCAAGGTCTGTCCCAAGTGCCAGGGAGAGCTGACCAAGATCCTCTACCCGACCGGGGTGATCTTCAAAGGCAGCGGCTACTACAGCACGGACTACAAGGGCTCCAGCAAGGGCGCGTCCGAAAACGGGTCCAGTCCGAGCACCGAGTCAAAGCCGGACTCCAAGCCCGAATCCAAGCCGGAATCAAAGTCGGAATCAAGCGATTAAGTCAGTAGAGAGAGAGGGAGTGCACGTGGCAAACATCCAGGAAGTAACAGACAGCGAGTTCGAGGCCGCGGTCTTGAAGGCCGACAAGCCTGTCCTCGTCGATTTCTGGGCGACGTGGTGCGGGCCGTGCCGCATGATCGCCCCGATCGTCGAGCAGATCCATGGCGAGCTAGGCGACAAGGTCAAGGTCATGAAGATGGACATCGACGAAAACCCGTCGGTGCCGATGCAGCTTGGGATCATGTCGATCCCGACCGTGATCATCTTCAAGGACGGCAAGGCGGCCGAGCGGACCGTCGGCTATCGCCCGAACATGAAGGGCGACTTGAAGGCGAAGCTCGAAGCGCTGATCTAAGCGATCAGCGCTCCGTCCGGCGTCACCGTCGGCCCCGATGGCGTTCGCCGGTGCTGGTGGGGGGACTCCGATGACCTGTACCGGCGCTATCACGACTTGGAGTGGGGTCGCCCGGTCAAGGACGACCGCCGCCTGTTCGAGAAGCTGAACCTCGAGGGTTTCATGGCGGGGCTCAGCTGGGCGACCATCCTGCGCAAACGGGAGAACTTCCGCGAGGCGTTCCGGGGTTTCGACCCGGCGGTGGTGGCGCGATTCACCACACGCGACGTTTCCCGACTGCTGAAGGACGACGGGATCGTCCGGAATCGGGCCAAGATCGAGGCGACCATCACCAACGCGCGCGGGTACGCCGATATTGCCAAGGAGTTCGGCAGCTTCGCGGCCTATGTGTGGTCATACGAGCCGAAAAGGCGTCGCAGGCTGCTCGACCAGACGGAGCTGGCGGCGGCGGGGCTGCCCGCCGAGGCGGTCGCGATGAGCAAGGACTTGAAGCGGCGCGGCTGGGCGTTCGTCGGCCCGACCACCGTCCAATCGTTCATGCAGGCGATGGGCCTGGTGAACGACCACGTCCGGGGCTGCGAGGCGGGCGCCGAGGCGGAGCGTCTGCGCCGCGCGTTCGTCCGGCCGAGCTAATCTAGCCCGGCGCTGGGGATGTATGGGAGCTGGTGCTCCCCGCGGTCTTCAAAACCGTTTGCGGGGCGCTGTTGAGGCGTCCTGGGTGGGTTCGATTCCCATCCATCCCCGCCCCCCCAATGCTGCGCCGGGTCCGCCGTCGCGCGGTCCGTCGTCTACGTCGGACTCGTCAAACTCTCCGTTCTTGACGTACTGCAACGCGGTGGAAATGAGCGCGTGCGCACGGCTGGCCCTGTCGGCGCGCGGGGTGAGCTTTACGACCTTGCCCTTGCGAATCTCGATTCGCTCCCACAGTGCGTTAAGGACGGCTGCCCGCTGGACCACGTCGCCACTCTGCCACTGCTTGCCCAGCGTCAGGAGTTCGACGGGGTTAACCGGCGCCGCTGATTCGGCCTCCAGCGCTCCGATCTCTGCCCGCAGCTTGTCGCCTTTTTGCTTCCACTCGTCGCGGGTGATCTCCTCAGCCTCGTACCGCTCGCCCACGCGCTCAAGCTGTCGCTTGGCCTTTGCCACCTTGATAGCTGCTGTCTCGATGCTCACCGTGGGTCTGGCGGCTGGCACCCCATTGAGGAAGTCACCGAACACGGCGTTTAGGGTCGGCAGGATGTCGGATTCTTTGACAGACACGCGTGCCATCTCGCAGGGCTCCAGCGTCTGGGCTGAGCCACAGCGGTAATACGTCTCTTTCGGAAAGTGCGTAGCGGCCATCCGGCGCCCGCAGGCTTGGCAGTACAACAGCCCGCCCAGCACATAGGGACGAGGCCCCCCGCGTGGCTGTGCGCCGGGCGACTTCGCCCGCATGCGGTCGTTTACGCGCTGGAACACCTCACGCGAAACCAGCGGCGCCCACTTCGCGCCGATCTTCTCGCCTTTGCGCCGGGTGCCAGCCTCACCGATATAGCGCGTGTTGGCCAGCATCCCGGTGATGATGTCTGGCGACCATCGCGGGTTGCGTTTGTTGCGGTTGCTGACGGGCGCGGGGATGCCTTCGGCCTTCAGAGCCTCAGCGATGTGGCGCGCGGTCGACGCGCCCTCAGCGTAGGTGCTGAAGATGCGCTGTAGGACGGGCGCGGTTTCCGGGTCAGGCATGAGCAGCGGCCATTTTTCGTTTCCGCGTCGATCGTATCGGTAGCCGTAGGGTGCTGGCCCGGTTGCGTATCCCTGCTCGCGCCGGTAGGTGTGCGACCGCGACAGCTTTAGGCCAGCTTCCCGCGCGTACTTGCGACCAAACGCGCGCTGTAGCGTCCAGTCGAACTCACCCGACGGGCTGGTCTCGTACCTGCCCTCAACTAGAACGCAGGTGGTGTCTGACTGCCGCATAACCAGCTTGAAAAAGCGCGAGGCTAACTCCGTTTCTCGGGCGATGCGGTCCCCGTCGTACGCGGCCACAACGCTGATCTTCCCGGACTCAATGCGCGCCATGAACTGTGCGAACTGCTCGCGGGTCTCGTCCTGGCCGGATCGGTTCAGGTCCCGATAGACCTCGACGACCTCGCACGCCGCAACCTCTGGAAGCTTGCGGCAGGCTGCCTCCTGCTGCTCGGGTGAAACGTCCTTGTCGTTGCCTTGGGTCGATGATTGCCGGACGTAGATAGCTGCGATCTTCATGGGTAGCATCCTATCATTGTGCGGGTTGGAAGTGGAACCCTCTCAAAATCGAGATCACGAGCCCTAGCAGTCGTGGTTTGCACCCTGTGCCGTCCTGGTTGCTCCCAGCCCCTTCTAGGGGCCATCTGGATGGACCCAGACAGCCTCGGAAGGAGAAGCTCATTGGAACGCAGTGCGGCGGTCTTTATGTGGCCGCGTTCACGCGATTCCTCGAGAGGCAGACTGGTTTATTCCCCGGGAATCAACTCGCTTGGTGCCTTCCGTTCGGCGCGCCAGCAGACTCCGGCTGTACAAGCTTCCAGATACCGCGACCGCTTCTCGCGAACAAATCGGTGCGCCGACTGAGCGTGTTTTGAAGGATGTTGTAACCGTTCTTGCTTGCCCGACTAATCGATCCCGATTCTTGAAGGGCTTCAACTAGTGCTGATGCTCTGGCTTCGCCGCCGTGTATTCGCAGGTACTGCGCCGCCGCGTCCGCAATGGTGAGCTTCGGCGGGATGAGCTTCGTGCGCGGCGGGACCTCGTTCTCTTGAGCCTCGTGCTGGGCACGAACTGATTCAGGTTCCTCTCCGCCAACGTCCGCCCGATAGAGCCTGAGGGATTCGCGCAAGAAGCCTAGTTGGGAACTAATCTCTCGCCGGCGAGCGATGATCTCTTGCACTGAGGCACTGAGTTGTTGCTCCTCAGCCTCCAGTTCCGCGACCTTCATTTCAATCCACGACCCGAACTCTGCCATTGGCGAAATGATACTAGACTTCTGAACCATCTCGCAAATTCCATTGCGAACGCCTGTTTGTTCAAAACACCACTCCGGGCTGGTAGTACAATTGGCCCAATGTTGAACGTGGAGGTGGGGTAGGCCCAGGGGAGCTCAAAAGGAAGGGCGCATGGCCTTCCGCATGCCGCTGCTCAGACCAGCGCCCTTATCGATCGCGGAACCGCCCAGGGTTGGGACCCCTGGCGGCTCCTTTTTCCCACCCGCTGATGGTGAGATTGGAAGTACACGCCCGACTCTGGATCGGGTATGGGCCCGGCCTTCAACTGGATACCCATTGCGGGTTCGAATCCCGTTCAGCGGACCTTCATCGAACACCGCCCAATCCGAGGGGAGCGAACCTCCAAACTGGAGTCTAACAAACTGTGGCGTACGCGCTTGATTTAAATGGCCCTCTTGATGTACCCCGATTTCTAGCACCTTCTTCACCCTTCGAGTAGGCGCGCCGTCTAGGACGCGGCCTAGTCCGAGTGTGAAGTGATCGTTTTCTACAACACGCACTGCCAGTAGGATTTGGAGCCAAATGCGGCTGAGCAAGGCGCGGGTCCAGAAATACCGCAGCATCAAGGACACGGGCTGGTTTGAGGTCGAGGCGACCAAGACGATCTTGGTCGGGCCGAATGAGGCTGGTAAGACCGCGCTCCTGAAGGCGCTTGAACAGTTGAATCCGACCGCAGGCGTTCCGGGCTTCGTACCGCTCCGTGACTATCCCCGACGCGAACTGAATGATCTGGACCGCAAGGTGGTAGATGCCGGGGACGTAATTGTCGTTGAGGGCGAGTTCGATCTGGACGACGACGATCGCGCCGCTGTCAAGGAGATTGCGCCCGACTTCATCGAGTGCCGATTCGCAGTTGAGCGATACCTCGACAACACCGTTCGACACGAAGTCCTCGATGCGCCCGAGGCTCCGACGTATGGAGCACTCAAGGCGGACCTCTTAAGGTTGGCCGCGCACGCCGACAAGCAAGTTCCCGTTGTGGCGGAAGGAGCACAGCCCCGTCCAACTCCTAGCGCGCAGCTGGCACAACTCGCTGCCGAGTTCGACGCGGACACGGATGTCGTGGATGAGGTTGCCGAAGCGCTTGATGATTGGCTGGTAAGCGTCCTGCCACTCGTCGCTGAGGACAACGAAAAGGAGATCGCGCGACACGAGAAGTTGGTCGGACTAGTTGCTGTAGATGGGGTGCGCCAGCGAGTCGCCAAAGCGCTGGCCCGGCGGCTTCCATTGTTCGTCTACTTCTCCTCGTACTTTCGGGTGCGTCCACTCATCCATCTAGACCAGTTGGCGCTGAGAATTGAACAGAACAGCTCGGACGAGCTAGTCGACTTCGGCAACATCTGCCTCCTCAAGCTTGTTGGGTTAACCGCGCGGGAGCTTTCGAACCTAGGAAAGGTCGCTGAGCCGACGCCGGGAAACGCCGAATCCTTCGAGCGTTATCGCTCGCAGTTGGACGAACGCAGCTACAAACTGAACGCGGCTTCGACTCACCTGACTGATGAGATTTCCAAGGTCTGGAATCCAAGCGCGGACGAAGGGCCGAACCCGTTCACCGTCAGGATCAATGCTGATCAGCAGTACCTCAAGGTCGTGGTTCAGGACGAAGCTGGCAGCGAGATCGAGTTCGACCAGAGGTCAGAAGGCTTTCAATGGCTCGTCTCATTTTTCACGGTGTTTTTCGCTCAGAGCGTGGACAAATATCGCAACGCCATCCTGCTCCTTGACGAGCCTGGTCTCAGTCTGCACGGCCTCAAGCAGCGGGACTTCCGCGCAACGATCTCCCGCCTCGCTCAGAACAATCAGATCCTATTCACCACACACTCGCCCTTCCTTGTCGGACCGGACGAGTTGGATCTCGTTCGCGTTGTGGAAATGTCCGATCGCAAGGTGGGGACCAAGGTCCACACCACCGTCGCTGCTGAGGACTCAGCTGCGCTGCTTGTATTGCAGGAGGCACTGGGATATGACCTAGCACAAAGTCTGTTCGCCCAGCAGCGAAATCTCGTACTTGAGGGACTGACCGACTTCTGGTACGTCGAGGCGACCTCTGACTTGCTTAGGGAAGCGGGCACTGCCGACCTCACGGTTGCACCTGGCTATCAGCGCTTGACTGATCCGTTTACGTACGTCGTCGGGGCACGGTTTGCCCTTCGGCCACACGGTTACTGGGTGAGCGGGATAAGTGGCACCTGGCCGCGCACCGTCTGCGCCTTGGGTGGGCTCGGGATGAGCACCCCGTCCTTGAACCACTGGCCGACGCTGTCGCGGGCGTAGCCCTTCGGCTCCTGGCCTGCGGCCAGCAGTGCGGCCAGCTTGGCGCCCTCTGCAAGTTGCACCGTATTCCAATCGCGGTTGGCGTTGTGCGTATTAAGAGTCGGTCGGGTCGTGCTGATCGTCATGTGTTCTTGCTCCTCAGATCTGTGATTACCGAATTGGCCGGATGGTGTCGGGTCGGTAGACGCCGCGCTCTTGCGCCTTAGGTGCGAGTGCTGCATCTACGCGAGCCCTGGCCGGAGCCCGTAGCGCGAGTGCCATTCCTTCGATGCGTGATGCCTGCATGGCGGACAGCGCCGCGCTCGCTGGCTGACTCTTGCCCGTGTCGGGCAGCAGCGCCAGGCCCAGCCTTGCAATGGCTCCGTGGTTCTCGGGCTCCCCGTGCAGCTTCATAAGGTTGGCGCCGTAAGGGCCTGAGAGTTCGGCAACGTAGCGCGCCGGGTCTGACTCAACGAGCAGCTGTAGAGCGCGCGTCACGGTCTGACCGCGCGGGACCATCTGCACGGTCTGTGCGATCTCCTCGCGGACAAGCTGGCGGTCTGCCGGGTTTTCGGCCACATGCACCTTGCTGGCATATGTGCCTTGGAGTCCTGCCTTAACCCTTGCGATGCCTGCCTGAAAGTCCTTCACCGCCTGCGCCTCTGCCACGTCGTACAGATACTTGGCGTCGGCCACCATGCGCGCCTTGTGGTCCGCTGGCAGCATCGGCTTATCCCGGATTGCCTCTACCCCGGATTCAAACTGCTCCGCTGCCGCGTCCAGGTTGGGTTTGATGTTGCGGACCGCGTGCCATTCGCGGTACTCGGGCGTGAAGTGTCCGTGTTCATCCTTGGCGACGCCCTCCATGGCCTGGCCGAACGTGCCGGATGACTGGTCGAAAAGTTGCTCTAGGGTGTCGCTCATTTGTTGTCGTGTACCTCACGCAAAATTTGGTTGCTGATCTCTGACGCCTCGGCTTCTGCGGCTGCGACGGCTGCGGCCAGTTGGGGGCTCAATCGCGTCGGGCGCACGGCTGCGCGAACTGCCCGCGCTGGTGCTGATCGGTGACCCGCTACCGGCCTCTGCGCGGTCCTGATCGCTGACACTGATGGACTCCTCATGCGGCTGCATCCTTCAGGTGGTCGCGCAGGTCGCGCAGTAGTTCGTTGATGTCTGCGATGGTCGCGGCGACTCCGTTGCGCTTGCAGATCAGTAGGACCTTGTCCAGGTCGTCGGGCTCTGCCTTGATGCGTGCCGTCAGACGGTCAAACTGGGCGCGCGTCTTGCGGCCCTCGTTCAAGAGACGGTCCACCGTTGCCAACGCATGCCCCAACTCTGGGTCGGTCAGGATTTGATGCGCGTAACGTCGCTGAAGTTCATTCACGTTTAAACAGCCTCCTCGGGCTCAAAGTTCGGGTAGCGAGTCCAACGTGGCCAGGTACGCCAGCTGCTCGCGGTTCCAATCGAATGGATGGCCGGTAGCGCGCTTGAATCGGTCATCTATCCGGGCGCGCAAGTCGGGAAATGGCGACAGGACATCGAGCAGCACCCAGCGCGCCGCCATCCAGTTGGGGGTGCTCAAGACGTTGATCGGGGCACCGGCAGGCTGCCGCGCTAACCATTGCCCACGAGCAACCACGATCTTCAGAATGGCCTCGATGGTCGCCAATGTCTGAGTCGTTGAGCCCGCCGTTTGTAGCTGTGCCTTGGCATCCAGTAGGAGCGCTTCAAGCTCTGCCGCCGTCGAATCACCGGCTGGTGTAGCTCGGATGATCTGCGACGGCTGCACGGCAAACGTCCGCGACCTGTGGCGGTCTAAATGCCTGTGAACAGCGGAACGGCTGAGCCCGTGAGACTTAGCCACCTTGGCGATGGGCTGCCCGCTGCCTATCGCGGCCTCGATGGCCTCGCGGTCAGGGTGCGCGCAAACCGTGCATTTACCCCAGCCGCCTTTCGATGTTGCTCGCGCCATGCGCTCCTTTTCGCGGTCAGATCCCGCAAGTTGGCGGGACCAAATCCCGCGAGTTTGAGTTCAGGGTGTCCCACGTCCCGCGAGGGGCCAAGCTGCCCTCTTTTTGGCTTGGGCGCTGCTGGGGTCGCTTGGACGTAAAAGGGGGGTGGGGGTGTAAATTGGTCGCGCGATGCGCTTTTATGGACGCGGGATCTCGGCTCCTTGGTGGGCGTGGCCGTTCATCCTCGTTCTTGTATTTATGGGTTACCTCGTCCTGCTCCCATTGCGCCTCCTGGTCGGCCTGGCAAAAACGAAGCCGCCGCCGCCAGTCTCCAAGGCCAAGCCACTACCCACGCTCGCTGAGTTCCGTGAACAAGCGATCGCTGACCTTCGCGCACGGGGCGTTCTCACAGACGAGGACGTAGGCCGTATGCGCAAGCCGACTCCGTAAACCCGGTGTAGATGCGCGTTCAGAGATCCAGGCCAGGAGGTAATGAGCCTCAACTTTGTTGCAGGCGGCATACGCTGAAGCTCACACACCCTAGGCCGTGTCACTCGGCCTGTGGACGACATCGGGGAGCCGCTGACCAAGCTACAACCCGACGCCGCCCACAGGACTGGACACCCGTGGCTGCCTTATCGCGTGGACGAGCGGAGCGAGACACGTCTATTCAGACGCAGTTAGAGAAGTAGTTAAAGACGAGATCAACGCGGTGGTGTACAGACCACCGGTGTGTGGTGTACAGACCACCGGTGTGTGGTCTACAGACCACCGATAGCCAGTCCACGCCTGGCTAGTTCTGCGTCGAATTCCTCATCGGTCTTGGGTAGCGGATCGTTGTCTAGTCCAGACGGGATCACAGCGGTGGTGTGTGGACCACCGGTGCCCATCATCGTCAGAACGTTGGCAAGTGCTGGATTAGGTCCAGACGGGATCAACGCGGTGGTGTCCAGACCACCGGTCAGCCTGGCTACTACTGCGTCCGTGTCTGCGCGGCCCGGCCCATTGTGCGCGAGCCTAGATAGAGCAGCCCTGTACTTGTCCAGGCCCGCGTCCATGTACAGGTCGCTAGCCTGACTCAGCCGCTGGACAGCCTCACGTATCGCCAGGACGTACACCCTGGCCGGTGGCTGGCCCTTGAGTGCAGGGCGCATCATCAGAGGCGTGGCCATCCAGTTAGCCAGTGCGTCGTTCGCGCGTCTTACCCAGCGGTCCCGTGGGTCAACGGTTGGGAATCCCTGCTCCAGAGCGTCGCAGTAGGGCGCGTTAGAGTCGAACCCGCCGGACTCGATGCCGCCTTGTGGGCTGATCGTGAACCCGGACGCCATCCAGTCGCAATAACCGGCCTCGTCATCGTCGTTCCAACCGGTGTTGAACCAGAAGCGCATACCGCCACGGGCCAGGGATTCTGGCGGGGCCAGGTAGCCCAATTCGACCAGCTTCTTAACCTCATCCATGACGTGCCACCGGGTCTTGCCGACCCTCGCGGCAAGCATCCGGTAGCTCATGTCTACGCGGCCTTCAGTGTTCCAGGCGCCGTAGTTCACACGCCTGGCTAGTTGCGCAACGATGCGCACGCCAAGGTTTGAAACTCGGGGGTCGTCCAGGACATCAACCGGCACAGCCGCGTACTGCCCGATGGTCCTGAGCACCCGCCCGAAGTTCTTGTCAGCCACTGGGCCTTACTTGCTCGGCACGCTGCCGACTGCCGAGAACACGACGAACCGAACCTTTTCGGTCATCATCCGGTACTCGGCAATAATCCGATTAGCAAGCTGTCGATCTTCGGACGAGAGCGTCGTTAGCCCGCTGTTGTGCTTGCGTAGCTTGTTCTCGGTGAGCACGCCATGGCTCAGGCGGGCCATCGTAGCAACGTCCAACCCTGCGGCCTTTAGCTGGTCAAGTAGCGTCATGCGTTCGTCTCCTTTGGACAGAATTCCGATCCTGGATCCGTAAAATTTTTTGGCTCCCCGCATGGGGTGCCGTACTAGGGAGGCGGGGCCTGAAACGGACGTTTAACGCCGCCATAGGGCTCGCCTCGAAGCTCGGCAAGCTGCCACGCCTCGTCTGCCGCGTGGTCTGCGACTAGGGACGCCTCACGTACAACGTCCTGGACGCCTTCGGGGTTGTTCTCGTCCACGTTGTCGTCTGTGCCGTCGCCGTAATCGCCAGGCCCGAACGCGAAGGATTCGCGCCGGGCCGCGTGGTGTTGGCGGTCCCACGACCACACGTCGGGGTGCGCCGGGTCCTTGTTCCACGCTTGCCCGTTGGCCCGCATCCACGCATCCACGTCTGCGCTGTCGTGCTCGTCCTGCCGGATCTCTCGCCTGTTCACTGTTTCGCTCCTGTTCAGATGGTTTTTACATCTCTCCAGGGAGCCCCCGAAATCAAATAAGCGTCCCTGGCTGGATGGTTTTTTCGTCGTATAGCTCCAGGGAAACGATGAAATGGAAGGGGTGCCGCAGGTCCGACCCTACTGAGTCGATGTCCGCCTAGGGCATCGGGGCGGCACATAATGAATCCGAGATGAGGCGCCTTTGGCGCTGGCGTTGGCGCGTGTTACTACTCGTCGTTGTGCTTGCCATCGTGGGTCTAACAACGGCGAGTGTGATCGGGTACCAGTGGCAGTTAAGCCAGGTGAACAACACCCAGACGACCAACGGCATACCTGGCTCGGGATGTCCAGATCCGATAGACGATCCTCACTGCACACACTGACCCGGTTATTTGTCTGCGGCGCCCTGACAGCGCCCCTTGTGCCTTACTGGCTGGTGTGCAGCGCCCTAAAGCGATGCCTCATACATGGCCAGCCGCTCCTTAGAAGCTTCGGGTTCCAGTCCCATCCATCCCCGCCACCTTGCGGGCATCGACAGCCGTACCTGGACAGTCAGGTACAGGCCGCGGATCCTCCGACACACAAAAGAACAGCCCATAGC
>WNFJ01491395.1_pt1 | contig 14692 bp, 11 predicted proteins | sample 5400461 | NCBI WGS metagenome assembly WNFJ01 (sample SAMN13153349, study PRJNA577476) | soil metagenome | isolation source: 115 cm saprolite on Douglas fir-dominated hillslope | place: USA:California | collected 2013-09-17 | reverse complement strand
GCACGCCTCGGCCGTACAGAACGCCGGCGACATCACCGGTCTCGAGGCCCAGCCCGCGGCCAAACCCGGAGCCGCGCCAGGAGTCGGCAAACCCGAACCCGGGCAGGCTCCCATCACTAATCAAATCAACCGGGCATCCTGGCCGAGGGCATCCTCGAGGCCGTCCGCGCCGGAACCCCACTGCTCGCGATTCCACAGGCCGATACCCTCTCCGATGGCGTCGCCCGGCAACTGGCCGCAGCTGGAGCCTTCACCTTCCACGGCAACGTAGGCGACTTCCGCGCCCCGTGGATGGGCAACTGGTACTTCGTCCGCCAGGACCCTGTCTACGACGGCCTCCCCGTCGATCAGGCCATGGGAATCCACTACCAGGCACGGGGCCGCCAGGCCGACGGCCTGCTGGTAGACGGCTCCAACGTCGAGATCATCGCCGCCTACAGCCGCGACCACGACCGCAACATAGGCGCCGGAACCTTCACCACCAGACTCGGCTCTACCAAGCTCCTCTACCACCGTGTTCCGGAGCTCCACCCCGTCCTGCAGCAACGGTTTCTCGCGAATGCGCTGCAATGGCTGACGAGTTAGCCGACGAAAATGTGCGAAAAAAACGTCACGGGCAGTCAGCGACTCCGTTCGCTGTTTTTACAGGGGTTTTTGCGAAAAGCGGGGACCAGACGTGGTGTTTTTGTGGTCAAGTTGTGGTGAAAAGCGTGGTAAACGTGGATAGTTCACAGCCACTTTTCGGCGCAATAAATACGGCACAGATTTTCAACTTTAATTTTGGTTGGACCACTAGGGCAATTCGAAGTCAATATAAGCGAAAGACAGGCAACGGCGAAATGCGGGATCCTTCCCCATTTCGACTACGCTCAGGATCAGAATGACGAGCAAAAAAAGAGGCAGCCCGAAGGCTGCCTCTTCTATTCGACTACAACCAGCTTACCGATGGGTCGGACGGCGAGCCGGGGAAGGCTTCTTCACCGGAGCCTTCTTCGGCTCGACGATCGCGCCATCGGTCATCGTGATCATGATCGGGCTCGGCGTAAACGAGGCATAGGTTCCGCTCACCGTCACCTTCGCGCCCACCGCAGGAGGCGTCTTCAACGGCTCCTTCAGCTGGAAGGTGAAGTCCGCTGTCTTGGACGCGATCGCATCCTCGGAGATCGCAACCTGCAGCGCAGTATCGGAGACAGAGATGACCGTGGCATCGGGGAACTGGACCGACTTGCCCTTGATCGTGTCCCAGACCTTGGCCGCATCCTCGGGCTTGCCGTTCTGCAGGATGAACTCCTTGTCGCTCATCGCCAGCGTCGCCAGATCAGGCGTGCTCGAAATCACCTGGGCGACGATGTCGGCCGGCGAAGGCGCAGGCTTGATCGTGAAGCCGGCCGGAGGATCCAGGCTCTGCTGCGCGGCTGCGAGAACGGCATCGTAGCCGTCTTCCGCGCCGTGGTACTTCTTGTAGCAGAACTTCGCGAGCGGCAGCATCTGGGACTTGTACGGCTCCGGAGCGAAGGCTGCGGCGCGCGATGCGTACCAGGTGCAGTTCACGTAGTCGGGCGGAGTGGACTGGTAGTACGCCGAGCCGAGCGTGTACGTGTCCTGGAGCAGGGGACCAGGCTTGGTGGTCTCCGCCAAGGGAACGCTGGCCAGTTCCTGCTTGAAGTTCGTCACTGCCGTCGCCGCATCCTTCTTGGCCAGCGCAGCCGTTGCGATCGCGCTGTAGAAGTTTGGGTACGCGCTCGCCTTGAGCTTGCTGAAGTCGTCATCGCTCATGTCCTTGGGCTTGGCCGCCGCAAGGCCCTTCTGGGCGTAGCTGGCGGCCGCATCGTAGCCAGCCTGCTTCGCTGCCGGGTCCGTCAACTGGTCAGCCGCGCTCTTGCGGAAGTACACCTCGAGCAGCAGCGCCCGCATGTTGTTGGGGTCGACCTGCAGCAGCCGGTCGGCCGCATCCAGAGTCTTCGCCGGGTCGAAGCTGCTGTATGCGATCATCAGCTGCTGAAGCGTATCGGCCTTCACCGCGGACTGCGGATAAGCCGTCAGATAAGCCTCCAGGGCCGGAGCCTTGGTCTGCGGGGTTGTCTGGCCGATGGCCGCGTTATAGGCGGCATACTCTGCCGGGGACATCTGAATTCCGCCACTTGTCTGCTGCGCATTTGCACCCAGATTCACCTGTGTCTGTGCAACCGCGATTCGTGCGACAGATGCCACGCTAGCAACCGCCAGGAGAGACGCAACGACTACCTTCTTCATTCCACACTCCTCAGTAAATCTTTCCATCAAAATTCTGCCATCGGTAGTCCCGCGGTCAGTTGGATATACCATAAACCCCAACACACCACATCATGCAACCCAAGAGTCTTCGGGCTTCGGCGCTGAACCCTTCTGTCGAGCATGTGAGTGCTTGTCACTTCAAGAGAGACGATGATGCGGATTATAGAAACGACTTTGCTCTATGGCAAGTTTTGTCCTCTGCCCCTCGATTCTCCATGGCTAGTCCACTCTCTTAGACTCGTCGACCGGCAAAGTGTGAAGGTACCGCGTCAGCTGCCACCGCTGATCGTCCGGCAGTCGCGACCACGATGGCATTCCGTGTGCCAGATTGCCGTTCGTCAGCAGCCAATGCAGTTCACCGTCGGTCGCCTCGTGCACCCGCGCGATCCGAAGGCTGGGACGCCGGCCAATACCCCGAGCGTCGCCTCCATGACAGGAGGAGCAACTCCTCTTGTAGAGGATGGCCCCGGCGGCAACGGCGTTCGCGTCTACCGCGTAGGGGTTAATGCGCGCCCGCTCCTGCTGAGGGACACTCTTCAGCCATGCCCCGGTGGCCGCTGCAAACAGGAGCGTGCTGGACAAACACAGCGCAACTAGCGTCAACCGTCGGATCATCAACGTGCCCCCTGATTGCGCTTCACAAAGAAACGAGACATTTGTCCAACCTCATAAGACAGTCCGAATCGATACAAATGCGGAGCGCTGTGATCATTGAGTCCAAACTCGGGCGAAACCGTGGCGGTCGGCCCCCCCGGAATGCGCCAGTTCAGCGTCGGACCGCAGTAGTGCGATGTCTCGTGCAGGCCAAACGAGTCTCTGTCGCCCAGACCTCCATATAGCTCAGCCCCTGCTGCAAAGTTCTGAAGCGCAAAAGCGCTTGACCGTGCGGCTCCCTCCAGGCGCAGCGGCCGGCTGGCGGCGAGTGCATAGCCAAACTCCCATGGGGCGTGCCTGATGTTCTTCTCTGCGATGACGTTCTCCGAGAAGTTCCAGCCCTTTGCGTTGCTGGAAAGGATCAGTTTCAACTCTACCTCGCGCTTCCTCTCCGCGCGTCCCTCCCCATTGCTCCCCGTCAGGTCGTCGTTGCCGTCATGTCCCACCACTTCCAGCAAACTCTTGTTAGCACCGTTGATGTTCTCAAACTCGAAGTAGAGTGCAGGGTTGATCCTGTGTTCGCGCATCAGTGGCCGCACCCTGTTTTCTATGCGGAAGCCCGTAAACACAGTGCTGTCCTTCGCCGTCGTCTGGCCCTCCAGGTACAACTCGGACGTCCACCAGGCGAGTGTTCCATACTCCAATTCCAGCGCCGTGGCGCCAAAACGGTCGCCATCCTTCGGCTTGCCTGTGAGGGATTTCATCTCAATTTCCAACGAACCAGGCTCCTCCAGATGATGCGAATAGGTGACGAAATAGGGAAGTTCCTGGGCGGACAGCGGTAATAATGAAAATACAAAGAAGATCGCAAAGATACTCAAACGGAGCATGAAGAAGAGTCCTGTTTTTATGTGATGGCGGTGCTGAACGCAGACTAAACTAGTCTTATATTGAGACAGTACCACAATATCAGACCTGAACGGTCTTATATTTAGCTGATACTCGACTTCCCTCTCCGAGAGTTCTTGCTGTGTCTCAGATGGCGGCTTCGGGTTCCGCCACCCATTCATAGCGTTATGTACTCCTTATCCACAACATGTGGTGTTGTTTCCGTTGATTCTGGCATCCGTCGCAGCTAAAGTTGAAACAGTCTTACATACCAGCGAGGCCTCCCCGCATCAAACCAGGACTCGCCGCAGAGGTGAATTTGCTCAAGCTCAAGAAAGTTCAGATCCTCGGCTTCAAATCCTTCTGTGACCGCACGGAGGTCCAGCTCTCCGGTGAAGGCATCGCAGCCATCGTCGGACCCAACGGCTGCGGCAAGTCGAACATCTCCGACGCCATCACCTGGGTCCTCGGCGAGCAGTCCGCCAAATCCCTCCGCGGCATCAAGATGGAAGACGTCATCTTCGCCGGCACACGCGAGCGCAAGCCCACCGGCATGGCCGAGGTGTCGCTCACTCTCGTCGACCCCGACGTCTACGACGGAGCCAGCCTGGGCGACGAGCCCGAGGTCGTCATCGACGACAATCTCCCCGGCGACTGGGACGAGACCTCCCTCCGCCAGCAGCGCGCCGAGGAGACCGAGGAGGCCGTAGCCGAAGCGCAGCCCGGCACCGTCATCGAAGGAGAAGCCAAGGGGCCGCAGGGTCCTCAGGGTCCTCAGATTGTCGCCACCGCTATAGAGGCCGACGCCAGCGCAGTCGAAGCTGTCAACCCCAATAACGTCGTCCTCAAGATCCGCCGCCGCAAATTCGGCCGCGCCCCGGTGCGCGCAGGGGAGTTGACCATCACCCGCCGCCTGTTCCGCAGCGGCGACTCCGAGTACCTGCTCAACGGCAAGATCTGCCGCCTCCGCGACATCCAAGACATCTTCATGGGCACGGGCCTCGGCGGCGAATCCTACGCGATCATCGGACAGGAGCGCATCGGGCAGCTTCTCAGCTCGAAGCCGCTCGACCGTCGCAGCATCATCGAAGAGGCCGCCGGGATTACGCGCTTCAAGACGAAGAAGCGGCTGGCCGAACTTCGGCTTGAGTCCGCCAAGCAGAACCTCGCGCGCGTCAACGACATCTTCGAAGAGGTCACTCGCCAGATGGCGACCCTCAAACGCCAGGCCGCCAAGGCCGAACGCTACGGTGCGCTGCGCGACGAACTCCGCACCCGCCTTCGCGTCGTGCTCGCCAGCCGCATGGCGCAGCTCGACACCGAACAGGCCGCCACTATTGAGAAGATCACCGCGCTGGCCACCCAGATCGACGCCCAGGCCGCTACCGTCGAGACCATGGACGCCGAGCACACCGAGGGGATTCGCAACGGCTATACCCTCGACCAGCAGATCCGCGAGGCTGGAACGAAAGCCAACCAGTCCGCCGTTGAGATCGAACGCATCACCGCAAGATCTGCCGCCAACGCCGACCGCATCGCCGAACTGACGAACCGGCTCGCCACCGGCGCCGATGATCTGGCGCAGGCTCGCGAGCAGCTTGCCTCGCTCGCCCGGGAGCTAGAACAGCACCGCAGCTTCCTCGAGAACGCCACCGCCGAGTCCACCGGCTCCCGCGAGGCCGTGCAGAGCCAGCAGGCACAGGCACAGGAGGCCGTCCGCGCCGTAGCTGTAGCCGAGCAGCAGGCCGAGCAGAACCGCCGGGCTACGATGCAGCTCGTCCAACGCACCTCGCAGACACGCAACGAGCAGGCACAGGCCGAAGCCGCACTCGCCGGCCTGGATCGCGAGGCCGAGCGGCTGCTCTCCGAGTCCGAGATCGCAAAGCAGGAGCTGGAGACGCTTGGCCTGCAGCGTGGCCAGGTGAAGCTCTCGTTTGAGTCGGTCACCGAGCGGCTGAAGCGTCTTGAAACTGAGATTGCGGAGCTGCGCTCGCAGATCGAAGCCCATCGCGCCGAAGAGTCGCAGTCGAAGCGCCGCGGCGATCAGCTCCGCGGAGAGGTCGCCTCACTCAATGGCCGCCGCAGCTCGCTCGAAGCGCTGATCCGCGAGCACAGCTACTCCACCGACACGGTTCGCAACATCTTCAAGACCGAGACCTACAAGCAGAACACCAACGGCATGGCCGCCGTGGGCACGCTCGCGGACTTCCTCGAAGTCGAAGGCAAGTACGAGAGCGTTGTGGATGAGTTCCTCCGCGACGAGCTCAACTATATCGTCGTAAAGAGCTGGGACGCAGCCGACGCCGGCATGAACCTGCTCCAGACCGACGTCGCCGGCCGGGCCACCTTCCTCGTCCATCCGAACGACGCCCAGGCCAACTTCACCTTCGCCGAGGGGATGAAGAGCGCCGCACAGACCAACACCGAGGGCATCGAAGGCGTTGTGCCGCTGAAGGAGTGCGTCCGCGTGCTGGACGGCTTCGGCAAGTCGCTGGAGGTGATCCTGCCCAAGCTCCGCGAGGGCTTCGTCGCGCCGGACTCCTACACCGCCCGCTCGTTGGCGCTGTCGAATCCGCATGCGTTCTTCCTCTCGCCGTCGGGCGAGACCTTTCACAACGTCACGGTCACCGGCGGACGGCCGCGCGCCCAGGGCCCGCTCGCTCTCAAGCGCGAGCTGACGGAGGTTCAGCAGAAGGTGGAGAAGGCCGAACAGGAGCTGGCCCAGACCGACCTGAACACCGCCGAGCTGCAGCACCAGATCGCCGAGCTGAACGCCGCCATTGAAGGCAAGACGCATGAGCGCCGTGATGCCGAGCGCGAGTCCGCCAACTCCGGCGCTGCTCTGCGCCAGATGGAGTCCGAGGTCGCGCGCATCGAGCGCCGCCTGCAGGACTGGACCCTGACCAGCGAGCGCAATCGCGACGCCCGCAACCAGAAGGCCGACCTGATCGCCCTCCGCCAGCAGGAGGCCGCGGCGTTCGAGAACGAGCGCGCAACGCTGGAAGCGTCGCTCGCCGAGTTGCAGAACCATCTGGATGATCTGCGCGGTCAGCGCGAACAGTTGCAGCAGGCAGCAGCCGAGGCCTCCGCCGCCCTGGCCGGACTCGAAGAGCGCCGCCGCAACGCACAGGCCAACTTCGATCAGACGGCGCGCCTCTACAACGGCCAGAACCAGCGCATACAGCAGCTCGACCAGCAGCTTGCCGCCGCCGGGCAGGAAAAGCTCCGCCGCGAAGAGGAGACGGCGGCGCTTGCCACGCAGCACAGCGAGCTCTCCGAGACACGCGTCAATGCAGTCGCCGAAGTCACCCGGCTGACCGCCGAGGCCACCGAGCTGCGCAACGCGATGGCAGAGCTCGACGCGCGGCTCCGCACGCTACGCCACGAGACAGAAGCCCTTCGCGAGCAGCGCGCAGCCCTGACCGCCCGCGCGGCGAAGCTGGCCTCCGACATCGAGCACATCGACGCCACCTGCCTCAACGACCTCGCCGTCGAGGCCGTCACGCTTCGCGAAGATGCGACCATCGTCCGCATCGAAGGTGATGCGCTGCACACGGAGGAAGAGGAGTCGCGGGCGCTGAAGCAGAGGCTCGAGGCGATGGGGCCCGTCAACATGATGGCGCTCGAGGAGTACAACGAGACCACCCAGCGCCACAGCTTCCTGGAGACGCAGCGCAAGGACCTGCTCGACTCCATCGAGAACACGCAGGCCTCCATCAAGGAGATCGACGAGGTGTCGCACCTCAAGTTCGACGAGGCCTTCAAGGTCATCAACGAGAACTTCTCCGTCACCTTCACCAAGCTCTTCGGCGGCGGCCAGGCCTCGATGAAGCTCACCGATTCGGAGAACAGCGCGGAGAGCGGCATCGACATCCTCGCCTCGCCCCCTGGCAAGAAACTGCAGAACATCCTCCTGCTTTCGGGAGGCGAAAAGGCTCTCACTGCGCTTTCGCTGCTGGTCGGAATCTTCCAGTTCCAACCTGCACCGTTCTGCATCCTCGACGAGGTCGACGCGCCGCTCGACGAGACGAACGTGGGCCGCTTTGCGAAGCTGATCCACGACATGTCCGCGACAACGCAGTTCGTCGTCATCACCCACAGCAAACGAACCATGGCGCAAGCCGACGTCATCTACGGCGTCACCATGCAGGAGCCAGGGGTCTCGAAGATCGTAAGCGTCAACCTCAACCGCCGCGACAACACAGATAACCGCCGCGCCGTAGCCTGATGCTGAACTTTGCGCAGCTGGAGCAGCCGAACCAAAGCTGCTCCAGCTATTTTTTGCTCCATCCTCTCCAATACCTCTAAGCTCAAAGCATGCATGTGCCTCTCACGCTCGCCGCCCTGGCAACGCTGACCTTAGCCATCGTTCTGCTTCGGCTCCTTTGGCCGCGCCTCTCGCGCAGGGCGCGATACACATGGATTACGTGCGCGTGCGCGACGTTCACCCTCACAACCCTTTGCTACCTGGCGAAGTGGAGCACCTCGTCCAACCGCCTGAACACGGCGATATACTGGTTCTGCATCGCAAGCTATGAGTTCTTCATCATCCTCTTCACCCTTTTGCCTCCAAAGTGGCTGACCTCGATAGTCGCTGTCGTCCTCATCCTCCCAATCCTTTCAACAAGCATCTTCCTTCCGCTCACTCTAATCTTCGATTCGTCCTCACACACGATCACCCCTCTCGGAGGCAGGTTCTTCAGCGACAGAACATCTCCTGGCTTAGTCTCCGAAGCCGAACTCAACATCTACTACCGGCCGTCCTGGGCGCCATTTCTACGCCGCCGTGTACAAGGCACCCGCTACTATAGAAGCCAATGCGACGCCTTCGCAGCCTTTGCGACTCTTCAGCCAGACCACAAGAGCGTCCTTATGAGTTGCCCTGCAGCGCCCGATCAGCCACCCGGCGCGGCCCGCAGCCTGGTCGTCAAGTTCCACTGATTTCATCGCAGTTAGCGTCACCTCCGAAGGAATGGTACCGTCATCCAAATGAGCAATGCCCTTCTCCAGACCGACCTCGGCTCGCTTCCTCTCACGGCTCGCGGCAAGGTTCGCGACATCTACGCCCTTGGCGACAAGCAACTCCTCTTCATCGCCACCGACCGCATCTCCGCCTTCGACCACGTCCTCGGCAGCGGAATCCCCGACAAGGGCCGCATCCTCACTCAGCTCTCCCTCTTCTGGTTCGACTTCCTCAAGGACACCGTCAGGAATCACCTCATCGCGGCCGACACCCGCGACTATCCTTCGCAGCTCCAGCCGTACGCCAGCCAGCTCGAAGGCAGAAGCATGCTGGTGAAGCGAGCGGAGATGTTCCCGGTCGAGTGCGTGGTCCGCGGTTATCTCTCCGGCTCCGGATGGAAGGACTACCAGCAGACCGGCGCCGTCTGCGGGATCAAACTCCCGCAGGGACTCCGCGAGTCCGACCGACTGCCCGAGCCCATCTTCACCCCCGCCGCCAAGAACAACGTCGGCCACGATGAGAACATCTCGTTCGACCAGATGGTCGATACCATCGGGCAGAAGCCGGCGGAGGATCTGCGCGCCCTCACCTTCGCCATCTACGAGAAGGCAGGCAAGCACGCAGCCAGCAAAGGGTTAATTCTCGCCGACACCAAGTTCGAGTTCGGCCTCGTCCAGGACGAGAACGGCAGGGGTGAAATCACCCTCGCCGACGAGGTCCTCACGCCCGACTCCTCCCGCTACTGGCCCGCCGAAACCTATAGCCCAGGCGGGGCGCAGCCTTCCTTCGACAAGCAGTACGTCCGCGACTACCTCGAATCCATCCGCTGGAACAAGCAGGCCCCGGCGCCGGCCTTACCCGATGAGGTTGTCACCCGCACCCGCGAGAAGTACCTGGAGGCCTTCCGGCTCATCACCGGCCGCACCAGCCTCGCCAACACCCAAACCGCATGAACCTCTTCGACTGGTTCCTCGTCGCCGTCCTCGGCTACTCCACCATCCTCGCCTTCGTGCGCGGCCTCCTGCTGGAGCTCTTCTCGCTCGGAGGCCTCATCGCCGGCATCCTGCTGGCCAGCTGGAACTACCACAGCGCCGCCCCGCTGCTCAGCCGTCTCATCACCACCCCCGCCACCGCGAACATCGTAGCCTTCCTCCTCATCGCCATCGGGGTCATGGTGCTTTGCGCCATCGTCGGCAAGCTCCTGCATCGCACCGCCGACGCCATCGGCCTGGGCTTCTTCAACCGTCTTCTCGGAGCCGTCTTCGGCTTCGCGCGCGGCTGCCTGATCGGCGTCGCTATCATGATGGCTGCAGCGGCTTTCCTGCCCCAAACCCCCTGGATCTCAAATTCACAGCTCGCACCCTATTTCCTTGCGGGGGCTCATGCGGTATCCTTCGTTGTACCTCACGACCTGCAGCAGCTAATCCTGGACGGCGCAAGACAGCTCAAGCACAACGCACCCGATTGGATCAAACCGCATAGCTAGGATCACAATGAGGATGTGCCCCAAAATCTGGCCCCAGGAATCTGGCCTCCGACTCTGGGACGAAAAGCGAGGAAACCTTGAAGCGCGAAATGGACGGTCTCATCACTCAGATGCACAGCGCCGGCATCCCCTATGCGGAAGCCATTCGCCAGTTCAAGAAACGTTACATCCTCGAAGTGCTCGCGCACCACAAGGGCAACCAGTGCAAGGCTGCCGAAGAGCTGGGCATGCATCGCAACACTCTCAGCCGCACCCTCGCTGAACTCGACATGAATACCGCGCAGATCCGCAACGGCATGCGCCGGCCACCCAGCAGCGAGCGCCCCCGCGTGCAGAGCATCGCCAATGCCCGTTAAAGGGTAGCCTGAAAAGAAGACCCGTCCCTCAGCGGAGACCCAAAGCTAAAGCATTGGGCTACCAGCCGCAAGGCACAACCGAGCACTTACGGCACGGCTGAAGCCGTGCCCTTAACAGAACAGAACTTTCCAGCACCCTCGTTAGCCGCCAGCTCCGTCTAATCAGCAGTAGATGATCGACACCGCTCAGTCTCGTGCCGCCTCCATCACTAGACGCGCAGCCGCGCTCGCCATCCTCAGCATCTCCATCGCCAGCCTTGCGCAGTCTCCTCCCGCGCAGCCGACACAAGACACAAGCCCCACTCCCCAGCGCTCCGCCGCCACCGAGGCCGCGCGCGCAACCCCTCAGTCCCCCGGCAGACGCCAGACCCAGGCCGCGGAAGACGCCTACCTGGCCGGCGCCCGGCTCCTCGATCGCAAAGACCTCCGCGGAGCCGAGGCTCAGTTCGCCAAGGCCCTCAAGCTGAACCCCACCCGCCACGAGTACGCCCTGGCGGTCGCGCTCGCGCACGAACATCGCGTGACCGAACTCATCCAGCAATCCGGGAAAGCCCGCCTCCTCGGGCAGAACGACAAGTCGGAGGCCCTGCTCGCCGAGGCCCGCAAGCTCGACCCCGAGAACAACATCGTCACCCAGCACATGGACGCCGGCGTTCGCCCCAACGCGTTCAGCCCCGAGATCAATTCTCAACCCAACTCCCTGCCCGATTCCCTGCCCAATTCCCAGAACGAACCCTGGATCAAGGAAGGCCCCACCCTCGCCGGCCCGGTCACACTTCTGCCCAACGCCGGCCCGCAGAGCTTCCACATCCACACCGATGCGCAGGAGGTCGTTCGCCACGTCCTCTCCGCCTACGGCATACGCCCCGTATTCGACGACTCCGTCCAGAGGCAGAGCGTTCGCTTCGATCTGGACGACGCTCCCTACGAGCAGGCCACAACGATCCTGCTGCGCATGTCCGGACTCTTCGCCGTGCCACTCGATTCGAGAAGCGTCCTTGTCGCCAAAGACACCGCGGAGAACCGCCAGCGCTTCGAACGCCAGTTGCAGGAGACCATCTACGTCCCCGGCTCGACGAACGAACAGATGGGCGAACTTGGCAACCTCATCCGCAACGTCTTCGACGTCAAGCAGGCCACCGTGCAAAACTCCGGAGGCAACATCGCCATCCGCGCGCCCGAGGCGACGATAACGGCCATCAACCTGACCCTCGCCGACCTGATCGACGGCGGCAGCCAGGTGATGCTCGATCTCAAGCTCTACTCCGTCGACAGGACCCGCCAGCGCAACATCGGCATGAGGCTCCCCCAGCAGGTCGGCGTCTACAGCGTAACCGGCGCAGCCCACGATCTCGTCACCGCCAACCAGACCATCGTTAACCAGGCCATCGCCCAGGGTCTGATCCCGGCCGGCTCAAACGACATCACCATAGCGCTCGCCCTCATCTCCTCCGGCCTCGTGACGAGCACGCTTCTCTCCAACACCCTCGGCTTCTTCGGGGGGGGACTGACCCTGAGCGGCCTCACCATCAACTCAGGCTTAACCCTGAATCTCGGGCTCAACTCCAGCGACACCCGCGCCCTCGACAACATCCAGCTTCGCGCCGGAGACCGTCAGGCCGCCATCTTCCGCGTCGGCACCCGCTATCCCATCACCACATCGACCTATACCAGCGGCATATCGGGCACTTCAGCCGCGCTCGCCGGCGTCACCATCAATGGAGTCAGCGCCTCCAGCCTGCTCAATCAGGCCTCCTCCATCACGATCCCCCAGATCCAGTATGAAGATATCGGACTTACCTTAAAAGCGACTCCAACGGTGCAGAAGTCAGGCCGGATCAGTATGAAACTCGATCTCAAGATCGAAGCGCTGGCTGGCACCGCCCTCAACAACATCCCCATCCTCGCCAACCGGCAGTATGTCTCCGACGTCACCGTCGCCGACGGCGAATCCGCCCTTCTCCTCAGCACCCTCACCCGCTCCGAGTCAGCCGCGGTCAGTGGCCTCCCCGGCCTCGGCGAACTGCCCGGCTTCCAAACCTCCGTAGCCGACAAAGTCTCCGAAACCGACTCCAGCGAACTCATCCTGCTGATCACGCCGCACATCGTTCACCGCCGCGCGAACATAGTCGCCGGCCCGCGCATCGCGCTCAATCTGCCGCAGCAGTCAAATTGAGTCCGCCATCCACCGGCAGCCACACCGCAAACACGGTGCCATGCCCCGGCCCGCGACGTGTCCTGGTCCGGATACGGCCTCCATGTTTCTCGACGATCCCCTTGCTCACCCATAGCCCGAGACCGGTCCCGGTCAGCTCCTTGGTCGTCTGAAATGGTTCGAACAGGTGACTCTCGATATCCGGGCTGATGCCCTCACCCGTATCCGCAACGGTCAGCCGCACCCCTATCCGTCCGCTCCTCCGGTTACACTCCGGATGCAGCCGGATCATGAGCCGACCACCTGCATTCATGGCGTCCAGCGCATTGCGCACCAGGTTGTTCACCACCTGGCGAATCTCCCCCTCCAGGCACACTGCACTCGGCGACTTCACGACCTTCAGCTCGATGCCTATACCCCGCACCAGCATCCGTCCCGTGTACAGGGCCAACACCGTACGCAGTAGTTCGCTCATATCCACCTCAACCGGCCTGCTCTGCTGCCGGTGGAAGCGCAATGTCTGCACCGTAATCTCCGTGACGCGCGCCAGCTCATCCTGCGCGATCCTGGTATACGCCTGCACATCCTCCATCGAGTCGGAGTGCCGTACCAGGTACAGCAGATTCGTAATCGACTCCAGTGGATTGTTGATCTCGTGCGCGATCGACGACGCCAGTTGCCCCACCGCGGCCAGCTTCTCCGACCTCCGCAACGCCTCTTCCTGCAGCTGTATCTGCGTTACATCGGTATTCACCGCGACGCCGCCAAGTATCTTGCCGTTCAGGAAGATCGGCGCGGCTATGCTGTGAATCGACCGGCCCGCCGTCAGCACCGTCTCGGTTGACGACTCCCCCGCAAGCGCCCGCTCCAGCGTCCGCAGCTCTGCCGGAAAGTTCTCCCCGCTCATCGCCCGCGCACGATGGTTGCAACGCACGGCCGTCTCCCCTCGCGTTGCGACATACACGCCGTGCGGCATGCTTTCAATCACCGCATCCAGCTCCGCCGTCCGCTCGTCGGCCAGTTCATAGAGCTTTCGCAGGTCCTCCTGCTGCTGCAGCAGCTCCGTCACATCGCGAAACGTGACCACCACACCCGTCACCTTGCCATTCACCGTCACCGGCTGCGCCGATATCTCTGCAACGAACGAGCTGCCATCCTTGCGAAACATCGTGTCGGTCACCTGACGCAACGCCTCGTTCTTCCGGAACACATCGTAGATACGACACTCCGAGCTGGGGAAAGGACGCCCATCGGGGTAGTGGTGATGCACCAGATCGTGCATATTTCTCCCCACCAACTCCTCATCGCTCGCAAACCCAAACGTACTCACCGCCATGCGGTTGACGAATGTGCACATCCCCTGCAGATCCAGCCCCCAGATCCCCTCGCCGGCGGAGTCCAGCACCGCCTGCCACTGTTGCATCTGTCCCAGATCCGGCAACACCGACGTTGTGACCTGTCCTGTTACCATTCGCCTTGTCCCAGTATGATCACCATCCTTACCAGTCACCATCCTTACCAGTGAGATGCAGGTTTTCCCGGAAAAGGGGGTAAACCAGCTTCGATCACCAGAACCATCCTCCCGGTCGATGAGGAACCGGGCGAGGAGGAGACCTCCTCCGCAGAGAACACAGGCATTCCGTCTTATCCGTGTCGATCCGCGCCGATCTGTGGTCGCCCCCTCAAACTGACCCGCTGCCGTACCCTCAACGCGTTGACCATCCCCTGCTCGATCGCTATACTTGATCCTGTGAGAGCGGGAGTAGCTCAGTGGTAGAGTGCTTCCTTGCCAAGGAAGATGTCGCCGGTTCGACCCCGGTCTCCCGCTCCAAATAAAACCCTGCCTGCGGTAAACTTCACCTACAATTCAGCAGGGCTGAAATGAGTTAGCCCACCCGAGGCGCGGTACCCAAGTGGTAAGGGAGAGGTCTGCAAAACCTTTATGCGTCGGTTCGATCCCGACCCGCGCCTCCAAA
>WNFJ01454729.1_pt1 | contig 14693 bp, 15 predicted proteins | sample 5400461 | NCBI WGS metagenome assembly WNFJ01 (sample SAMN13153349, study PRJNA577476) | soil metagenome | isolation source: 115 cm saprolite on Douglas fir-dominated hillslope | place: USA:California | collected 2013-09-17 | reverse complement strand
TGTTGCTGAGTGATTGTTGAGCGCATTGTGAGGGGAAGAGAGGCGTGCGTCAACGGGAGTGGGTGTGCATGAATGCGGAAATGTGTAAAAGTTTTTTTTGAACGATGCGTGCGCGTATTTTGGCGATCGCAGTTAGGGCCCACTAAAGCTCGGGACAGAAAATCCGCAGGGCTACGAAGGCTTCGCCCTGCGCTGCAGGTTACGTCGCTGCGTTCGCGCATGAACAAAAATGCCGCCGCTTGTGGAGAGCGGCGGCGGTGAAACTTATCGAATTGAATTACTACGATTCCTTTTCGACTTGGGCTTTTACTTCGGCGGTTACGTCGCGGAAAATCTTCACGGTGACGGGATATTCGCCGAGGGCTTTGATGGATTCGCGGAGCTGGATCTGGCGCTTGTCGATCTTGAAGCCTTGGGCGGCGAGGGCTTCGGCGATGTCGCCGGAGGTTACAGAGCCGAAGAGTTGGTCGTTTTCGCCGGTCTTGCGGGTGAAACGGACACTCACGCCGTTGATGAGCGCGGCTTGCTTTTGCGCGGCTTCGAGCTCGGTGGCGGTTTTCTTGGCGAGCGAGGTGCGAATGCGCTCGAGGGCTTTCATGTTGCCGCTGGTGGCTTCGATGGCGAGCTTGTGCGGCAGCAGGAAATTGCGGGCGTAGCCGGGCTTGACGATGACGATGTCGCCGCGGTGGCCGAGTTTTTCGATGTCTTCTTGCAGAATGATTTGCATGGTGTTTCTCTTTGCTCCTGTCGCTAGATCCGTTCGATGGCTGGCCGGGCTGAAGCCCGGCCTCTACATTTAACGCTGACCGATCTAAAGATCGGCCACTACATGCACGGCACTACGTTTTTGGCGCTTCGGTTGCCGGTGGCGCGGCTGGCACGGCTGGTGCTGCCGGTGCGTGAGCTTGTGGCGCTGCCGCTGGTGCGTGCGCGCCTGGTGCGCCTGCGGGTGCTACCGGGCGGGGAGCATGGGTGCCGGCGGCGCTTCCTGCGAAGGGCATCAGCGCGATGTTGCGGGCGCGCTTGATGGCTACACCGAGCCAACGCTGGTGACGCGAGCAAACTCCGGTCATGCGGCGCGGGAGAATCTTGCCGCGCTCCTGCACGAACTGGGAGAGGATGTCGGCGCGCTTGTAGTCGATGAAGTCCATTTTCTCGACGCAGAACTTGCAGACTTTTTTCTTGCGGAAGTATTGGCGCTTGCCGCGGCGGGGTCCGCCGGGACCACCACCTGGGCCACCGGGACCGCCCTCGCGACGAGGACCGCCGTGACCGCCGCCGGGGCCGTGTCCGCCACCGTGACCACCGGAGCCTTCGCGACGGGGTGCGCCGCTGGGGGCTTGCGATTGCTGCTTTTGCTCATCTGCCATAACTGCCTGCCTTTCACGTGTCTTCAGGGGCTAAAGCCCATCGGAGGCCGTGCTTAGCGTCGGAGCTAAAGCTCCGACCTCCTAAAGAGAAACTGCCAAAAGCGCCCGCGACGGTCCGCGGCCGCTACAAATGCGACTGCAAACTAGCTTGCGGCGGCCTGCTCTGGGGCTGCGGGTGCCGGGGCTGCGGGCGCTGGGGCCGGTGCGGTGCGGCGCGGACGACGGGCGGCGCGCTGCTCGCGCTTGTGGACGAGCTTTTTCTGGCGCTTTAGATCTTCGTCGAGGCGGACGGTCAAATACTTGATGACCACATCCTGGACGCGAAGGCGGCGCTCGAGCTCGGCGATTAGCTCGTGGTGCGCGGTGCGAATCTGCTGATAGACGTAGATGCCCTCGCGATGCTTGGCAACGCGGTAGGCGAGCTTGCGCGTGCCCCAATGCTCGGTCTTTTCAATCTTGCCGCCCTTTTCCGCGCAGGTGTGTTCGATGCCGGAAAGGACCTTCTTGATTTCGTCTTCCGGCGTGGCCGGGCGGACGATGAAGATCAGATCGTATAGACGCTCTTCCATGTGATGACCTCTTTCCTTCTGTTCCCGGGCGCTGGCCCGTGAAATTCGTTTTGGCGGCGCCTTGCGGCGCTGCGCCGGGCTTAAAGCCCGCCGCTACGTTGTCCTGGCCGGGCTAAAGCCCGGCCTCTACATCCGGCTTGCGGCGGTTGTACTTCGTCATTGCGGCGTCGATTCCTTCTTTCAGGATCATCTCGACCGCGTTGCCCGCTTCGTCCAGCATTTCTGCTGCTACTTCCAGCTCTGCTTTCTTCATCGGCCGAAGGACGTATTCCCTTCGGCTGTTGAGCTGATGCTCGGGACCGCAACCAAGCCGGAGCCTGGCAAAATCTTGTGTGCCGAGGGCGCCGATCACTGATTTGGCGCCGTTGTGGCTGCCGGCGCTACCGTCCTTGTGAATCCGGATGGTGCCCAGCGGCAATTGCACTTCGTCCCACATCACCAACAAATCGCTCACATCCAGCTCGTACTTGGCCAGCAGCTCTCGCACGGAGATGCCGCTGAGATTCATGTACGTTTGCGGCTTGGCGAGGAGAATTTCTTCTCCGGCCAATTTGCCGCGGCCCACGAGGGCCTTGCCTTCGGGACGCTCGACGCGGATCGTAGCGCGATTCGCGAGTTCGTCCACGGCCATGAAACCCAAGTTATGCGGCGTCCACTGATACTCGGGATCGGGGTTGCCTAGTCCGACGATTAGCCGCATACATTTCTCTACGCCCCGAGCGAAAGCGCCTTACGGTTAGATCGCGCCAAGCTGGGGCGCAGCAGTGCTGCACCCCTACTCTCGAGAGCGCGTACGTTACTTCTTTTTCTCCTTGTCGCCCTTTTCGGTCTTTTCGGCGGCCTTGGGCTTGGCTTCGCCTTCGGCGCCTTCTTCGCCTTCGACTTCTTTCTTGCCCTTCTTGATGACTTCGGGCTCTGCGGGAGTTGCGGTTTCCGCGGCGACGGCCTCGACGGGCTTCTCTTCTTCGACCTTGAGAGTGACGACGTGGGCGAGAACCTGCTCGGGGTCGGTGAGCAGCTTCAGCTTGGTGGTATCGATTTGGAGATCGCGCGCGCGGAGCGCCTGATTCAGCATTAGACCGCTGATGTCAGCTTTAAATTCAGTTGGAATATCACCGGGCAAGCATTCAATTTCGACTTCGCGGGTGACCATTTCAAAGACGCCGCCCTGCTGCTTGACGCCGGCAGGATCGCCGAAGGTGTGCACGGGGACTTTCACGCGCATGCGGACGTCCATGGCGACGCGGAGAAGATCGACGTGGAGCAATTTGCCGCTGACGGGATCGTTGAGCCAGTCCTTGAGGATGGCGGGCTCATGTTTGCCGTTCAGGTCCACCTGGAAGAGAGTGTTGTGGCCGCTTTCAGAGCGCAGAATGGCGTTGACCTGTTTAGCGTTCACGGAGAGCGTGATGGCCTGGCCTTTGCCGCCGTAGAGTACGGCGGGGACGCGGCCGGTGGCGCGCAAACGGCGAGCTTCGTTTTTTCCCCGCTCCGCGCGGGGAGCTGCTTCTACTACAACTTTGTTTTGGTTCTGAGCCATGCTTTCTACCTCTTCTTTTTGTTTCCAGAGTGGCCGGCTAAAGCCGGCCGCTACAATTTTGAATCCACCGCCGCACAGACAAGAGTGTCTGTGCTACCTAGATAAAGAGCTCGCTGATCGATGTTTCCTCGTGAATCGAGCGGATGCCGCGCGCGAGCAAGCTTGCTACGCTCAGCACCTTAAGTTTGCCCATTTGTTTCGCAGCTTCCGATATGGGCACGGAATCGGTGGCCACGACTTCCTTGATTTGTGACTTGGCGATGCGATCGATGGCCGGGCCGGAGAGCACAGCGTGGGTACACGCGGCATATACCTGCGTGGCGCCTTCGCGAATCAGGGCTTCGGCGGTTTTTACCAGCGTGCCAGCAGTGTCGATGATGTCGTCCACGATCAAGGTGCTGCGGCCGCGGACATCGCCGATCAAGTTCATCACCTCGCTGACGTCGACATCGATGCGGCGCTTGTCCACGATGGCGAGGGGCGCATCGAGGCGCTTGGCGAAGAAACGAGCGCGTTCCACGCCGCCAGCGTCCGGCGAAACGACGGTCAAATTTGGCAAATTCAAGTGCCGGAAATGCTCGACGAGAACAGGGGAGCCGTACAGATGGTCGACCGGTACGTCGAAATAGCCTTGAATCTGCGGAGCGTGCAAATCCAGCGTGAGCGCGCGGCTGGCGCCTGCGGTTTCGAGCAGGTCCGCGACGAGCTTCGCGGAGATCGGGACGCGCGGCTTGTCTTTGCGGTCCTGCCGGGCGTAGCAGTAGTACGGCAACACTGCGGTGATGCGCCAAGCGGACGCGCGTTTGAAAGCGTCAATCATAAGCAAGAGCTCGAGCAGGTGGTTGTCCACCGGGTAACTACACGGCTGCACGACGAAGACATCGGCGCCGCGAACGTTTTCGAGAATCTGAAAATAAATCTCTCCGTCACTGAAGCGACCTAGCCTGGCTTCACCGAGCGGAACCTCCAAATGCTTGCAGATGCTTTGCGCAAGCGGGAGATTCGCGGTGCCCGAGAAAATTTTAAAGCGGTCGTCGTTCAAGAAGCGCTTGCTCCAGATCCGCTAAGACACGGCGGAAGTTACGGAGTTGCTGAGCCTCGCGGCTAAAGCCGCTGGGACGCGCTGAAGCGCGCCCCTACAACACCCCTGGCCCCGCCCGTACAAATGGGCGACAATTTATTTTTGAATAGCTGTGACGATGAGACGCTGCGGTTCAGAGGGCTTGCGCACCTTTAGGGCGCGCCTTGGACCTTGCGAAGATACCTGTCGCGCGAAATTGTTTCGCAAACGAAGGTTTGTTCGTCCTGAAACCCGACAGCGGCTCGGCGCGCCATCGCTGGGCTCGGGAAAACTCCAAACACCGCCGAACCGCTACCCGCCAGCGAGGCTTCTGCAGCTCCGCGTTGAAGCAAAGCCCTCTTGATTTGCGCTAATCGAGGGTGACGCTGAAAAACCGGCTTTTCAAAGTCATTGGAAAGGCCGCTTCCCTGCGCGCCTGCCGCAGCAGGCAAGCTCCAACATAGAGCACAGAACTTCCAAAGTTTAGGGGTAGCGCGGGCTTTTGTCAATGCGGGGGCCTTGAGCCAGCGATAGGCATCTGGCGTGGGCACATGAATATTTTTTGGGGAGACCACGAGCAAGGTGAGCTTAGGGATGTCGGGCAAAGGATAGATTTCATCGCCACGGCCGATGCCCAGGGCGCGACCACCGAAGAGGAAAAAAGGGACATCGGCGCCTAGAGAGGCGGCAATTTCCATCAGTTTTGGGGCCGGAATTGGACGGCGAGTGAGCCGCAGGTAACCGCGCAATGCAGCAGCGGCATCGCTCGAACCGCCACCCAGGCCGCGGCCTGCGGGAATCTTCTTGCGAAGGTCGATCTCGACGCCGGAGCCAATACGGAGTTCCCGCCGCAATGCATCTACCGCGGCATAGACCAGATTTTTGCGGACAGGCTCGAGCAAGAGGGACTCGTTCCCCTGAATGGTGAGACAAATTTCTGAATTCTTGGAGGGGCGCAGGCGCAATTCATCGTGCAGGGAAATGGTTTGAAAGATGGTGCGGAGCTCGTGGTAGGCGTCCGGGCGTTTGCCGAGAATGTCCAGTCGGAGATTGACCTTGGCGAAGGCTGGGATTCGGATTTCGCGCATGCGGCTATTGCGGCTTGGCTTCTTGCACGGACGATTTTTGGGCTACGCGATGCTTGGTTTGGCCGAGTTTCTTCTCAATCTCGGCGATTTTGTCGTTCTCGACGTCGGCGGGGAGGGCATGACGCCATTCGGAGAGAGATTTCTCCCACTCGGCGGCGGCAAGTTCATTGCGGCCGAGCCTGGCGTAGACGTCGCCGAGGTGTGAATGGATAGTGGGATCATGGCTGTCACGCTCCACAGCCTGGTGCAGAGTAGCTTCGGCCTCGCCGAGCTTGTTCTGCTTGTAATAGATCCAGCCCATGCTATCGAGGTAGGCGCCGTTGTAGGGTTCTTCCTTCAAGGCGCGCTGGACAAGATCGGCGGCTTCGTCGAGGCGCTGACCTAGATCGCCAAGCATATAGCCATAATAGTTGAGCACGGAAGCGTTCTTGGGATTAACGACCAGGGCCTTCTTGAATTGGTCTTCGGCGCGATCGAAGAATTTCTGGCGCTCATAGATAGCGCCGAGTACAAACCACACCATCTCATTGTCGCGAGGGCGGCCGGGTAAGACCTCGGCGGCGTGCGCGGCTTCCTCCGCTTCCTTGTAGCGTTTGGCACGCTCGTAGACTTGCGCGATGTTCAGGTAGGTGTCGCGGTCGGCTTCGGATTTGGTCAGTTGCACGCGAAGCATCTTCACCGCTTCGTCGGTCTGTTCGTTTTCACCGAGGAGCAACGCCTGACTGGCGCGAATCGCGGGATCGTTGGGATATTTGGCCAACGCTTCCTTGCCAGCCTGCAACGCTTTCGGCAGCTCCTTTGCCGAACGATAGGTGTCCATGATGAGGAGGCGAGCGCGGCGGTCTTCCTCGTCGCCGAGATGACCCAACTCGTTGAAGGTAAAAATGGCGACCTGATAGTTCTGGCGCTCTTTGTAGAGCTGGCCGAGCTCCTGATACAGAATCGCGAGCGAGCGGCGGCGCGACGGCAGCACCGCGGATTGGCCCTTTACGCCGGTGATAGCGTCGGAGAGGACGCGGATAGCATCATCGAAGCGGCCCTGCGCCTGGTACAGCATGGCCTCGTTGTACATGACTTCAAGACTGCCGGGGGCGTACTGCCGGGCCTTTAGGAGGCTTTCTTCGGCGTGGTCGAGCTGATGCATCTCGCGGTAGATTTGCGCAATGCGCAGATAGATGTCGGCATCATCGGGCATCAGGTCGGCGAGCTTTTGATAGACGCCGAGCGCGTCGGAGAATTTTTCCTCGGCCATTAGAGTCTGGCCGAGCCCGCGCTGGTGGCTCAGCTCAGAGGGATCCAGTTCGACGGCTTTGCGATAAGCCTGTTCGGCCTTGGGGAGGTCTTTGGTTTGCGTGTAGGCGTCGCCGAGGAGGTCGAGAAGGGTGGCGGAAGGCGTACGGCTGTTCAAGCCTTCGAGCAGCCCGACGGCTTCGGCGGATTTGCCTTCATCGAGAAGGAGCTGAATGAGTTGCTCGACCGCGGGTTCGTTCTCCGGGTCATCTTTCAAGATGCCGCGAAGAACAGCTTCGGCCTGGTCGTGCTCATTGCGAAGACGATAGAGGCGCGTGAGCCAGAGGGCCGATTCGGTGTCGGACGGGTCTAGGCGGTAGATTTCCTTATACTGCTCGATGGCTTTGCCGGCGACCTCGGATTGGCCGACGCCCGCGTTCAGGTCGCCGAGGCTGCGAAGGTAGATTCTGCCGAGAAGGCGGCGGGTAGGAACGTCGTCGGGATGGCGCTTCAGGATTTCCTGGGCCTCGGCCACGGCGTCATGGGTGCGCTGCGCTTTCCAATACATTTCGGCGAGGCGCTCCCCGATGACCGGAGACTTGGGGTCAAGGGCGTAAGCCTTCTTGTAGAAATCGATAGCCTGGGAGGCGTACTCGGCTTTGCTGGTGTTCTCGTACTGCTGCTCGTAGATGTGGCCCATGGTGTAGGCGAAATAGGCGTCCGCGCGAGAGGAGGGCCCGGCGGTGGCTTGGGCTGAGCCGGTTTCCTGCGACGGGGAGCTGCCGTCGGCGGGTTTTGCCTGAGTTTGCGCGTGCGCGACGACCGCGCCGGCGGCCGCAAGGAATATAGATAAGGTCAGTCGGTAGAATTTCATCGATGCCCCGAAAACAAAAAGTATCCCATGCGACCCGAACGCGGTCAAAAGCAAATTGGCGCGGTTTCCAGGGCCGAAGAGTCTGAGAGTAGGATGCATGGCGGAAGAGGAGCGTTCCAAAGAGATTTGGGGTGGGTGGAGGTTGCCTTTTCTTTCGTATTTCTGCAATAATCGAAATATGAAGAAGGCCGAGCCGACTTTGGTTACCCGCAGCGCTTCGCGGTTTTCGGCGCTGGGCGCGGAGCCGCGCTTGCAGATTTTGCGGTTGCTGCTGGCGGCGCATCCGGAGGGGATGGTGGTGGGAGAGGTGCAGGAAGAGATGGGCATACCGGCTTCGACACTCTCGCACCATTTGGAAAAGTTGAAGCAAGTGGGGTTGGTGAAGGTGCGGCGCGAGGGGACGTTCTTGTGGTACGCCGCGGATACAGACGCGCTGCGGGAAGTACTGAATTTTCTGTATGAGGAATGCTGCACCCGGAGCCGTGCAGTGGCGCCGGAGACGGTGGTTCAGATTTCGCGGTGAAAATTTTGCGGCGGTGAGTCCAAGGAGAAGGCGGATGAGCGAGACGAACATTCAGGAAGTGGTGAAGCAGAAGTATGGGGAAGCTGCCAGGCAAGTGGCAGGAGGCGGGAAGGCTTGTTGCAGAGGCGGAGGGGAGCTGAGCGGGTGCGATGCCATCACGAAGAATTTGTATGACGAGGCGCAAAAGTCTGGGTTGCCTGCGGAGGCAGTGGCGGCTTCGCTGGGCTGCGGGAATCCAACGGCGCTGGCGAAATTGCAGGCGGGCGAAGTGGTGCTGGACCTGGGGTCGGGCGGCGGGATCGATGTGCTGCTTTCGGCGAAGCGCGTGGGGCCGACGGGCAAAGCTTATGGGCTGGATATGACCGACGAGATGCTGGCGCTGGCGCGCGAGAATCAGAAGAAGGCTGGCGTGGAAAACGTGGAGTTTCTGAAGGGCGCGATTGAGAGTATTCCGTTGCCGCGGAATACCGTGGACGTGATTATTTCAAATTGCGTGATCAACCTTTCAGGAGACAAGGACCGTGTTCTGGCGGAGGCGTTTCGCGTGCTGAAGCCAGGAGGGCGGCTGGCGGTTTCGGATGTGGTGGTGCGCGGCGAAGTGCCAGGGGAAATCCGGCGGAGCATGGAATTGTGGGTCGGGTGCATTGCGGGGGCATTGGAGGAAAAGGAATATCAGGAGAAGCTGGCGCGCGCGGGATTCGAATCCATTGAGGTGGAACCCACGCGGGTTTACAAGGCTGAGGAGGCGCGCGATTTTCTTTCTGCGGCCGATGGAAAGTTCATCAGCGCGTTTGTGCGCGCGGTGAAGCCGGCAAGCAAAGCCGCTTGTTGCGGGCCTAGCTGCTGCGCCTGATTCGCGGCGGGCTGCCTGGTTAATCGTTGGCGCGGTGCACTTTCATGTGCTTGTGGTCGGCGACGGGCGTTGCGAGGCGGAAGATGTGCTCGCCGCGGCTGGAGTCAAAACGATAGAGAAGAACGGCGTCGGCAGCGCGCTCTTCACGGGCTAGCTCGAGTTCGGGATTGCTTACGACGACTTCGCCTTTGTTGTTGACGCGAAGTTCCGTGCCTACCTGCAAAACAATCTTCATTTCCTCGCTTGCGGCCATGGCGCCTCCTCATCGGTGGATGGTGTTTGGATGCAGAGGAGGCGCGGAACGGCGCATGCCCACTCGCGCTGGATAATGTTGCGCGGTCTAGTGGAGGAAATGGCGCATGCCGGTGAAGACCATGGCGAGGCCGAGGCGGTCGGCGGCAGCGATGACATCGTTATCGCGCACGGAGCCGCCGGGCTGAATGACCGCGGTGGTGCCGGCCTTTGCAGCTTCTTCCACGCCGTCAGGGAACGGGAAGAAAGCGTCGGAGGCGACGACGCTGCCTTGCAGAGGCGACTGCGCCTTCATTACCGCGAGTTTGACGGAGTCGACGCGACTCATCTGGCCGGCGCCGACGCCGAGGGTGGCGCCGTCGCGGGCGAAGACGATGGCGTTGGATTTCACGTGTTTGCAGACTTTCCAGGCAAAGCGCATGGTGTGCATTTCTTCTGGCGAGGGAACACGCTTGGTAACGGTGCGCAGATCAGAGTCGCTGATTTCGCCGAGGTCGGGTTGCTGGACTAGCATGCCGCCCAGGATGCGTTTCAGCTGGAGCGCGCTCTCGGGTTCGAGACCGCCGGGAGGCAATTCGAGTAGGCGGAGATTTTTCTTGGCGGCGAAGATGGATTTTGCTTTTTCGTCGAAGGCGGGAGCGGCGATGCATTCGACGAAGAGTTTCGCGACTTCCTCGGCGGTGGCGGCATCGATTTCGCGATTGAAGGCTAGGACCCCGCCAAAAGCGGAGATGGGATCGCTGGCCAACGCTTTCAAGTAGGCGTCGCGCAGGGTTTCCTGCTCGGCGGTGCCGCACGGGTTGTTGTGCTTGATGATGACGGCGGCGGGGCGGCGAAATTCGGCGGCGAGGCTGCGCGCGGCTTCGAGATCGACGAAATTATTGTAGGAAAGCTCCTTGCCTTGAAGCTGCTTGGCGGCGGCGAGGCCTTCTGGCGGGCGGCCGGCGGGGACGTAGAGCGCCGCAGCCTGGTGCGGGTTTTCGCCGTAGCGAAGTTCCTGCTGGCGACGAAGAGCCAGGTGCAAGCGCTCGGGCAAAATTGGTTTTGGGCTGAGCGCCACGTGATTGGCGGAAGCGGAAAGCCGCTCGAGTTCGGTGGCGATCATGCCGTCGTAGCGGGAGGTGGCGGCGAAAACTTTGCGAGCGAGCTCTAGGCGAGTTGCTAGCGATGTTTCTCGCGAAGCTTCCAACTCTTTCGCTACGCGATCATAGTCGGCGAGATCGGTTACCACCGTGACGCTTTCGAAATTTTTCGCCGCGGAGCGGAGCATGGTGGGGCCGCCGATGTCGATGTTTTCGATGAGTTCCTCAGCGGTGAGGTCTTTCTTTGCGGCGGTGGCTTCGAACGGATAGAGATTAACAACCACCAAGTCGATTGGCGCGATGCCGTGTTCAGCGGCTTGTTTCTGGTCTTCGGGGAGATTGCGGCGAAAGAGGAGGCCGCCGTGGACTTTGGGATGTAACGTCTTCACGCGGCCGCCGAGCATTTCTGGCCAGCCAGTGAACTCGGAAACATCGCGGACGGCAATACCGGCTTCACGGAGGAGCTTGGCGGTGCCGCCGGTGGAGAGGATTTCGATGCGCAGAGCCGCGAGCTTCCTGGCAAAGTCCACGATTCCTGTTTTGTCGAAAACGCTGATGAGCGCGCGCTGCACCGCCATGGCTACCTCCCCGAAAAGCAGAACAGTGTAAGCGGGGCACGCGCCGAAAGAAAGTGCAGGGCATGGAAAATCGCAGAGGCAACTTTGATTAGGCTTTTACGAGGGCTTTGAGCTTCACTTCGCCGTTGACGACTTCGACGACGTACTCCACTTCGCGGCAATTCTTCTGCTTTTGCAGTTCTTTGGTTTTCTTGCTGACGAATTCAGTGAAATTTTCGCGCGACTGCTTGATGCTGCCGCCGGTCTGCTGCACGGCATCCTGAAAAGCCTGATACAACAGGTCGACCTTATCGGTCTCGCGTTCGGGCTCGGAGCAAACCATGCGGAAGGAAGTTGGCTGGGGCGCTGCCGGCTGTGCCGCAGCCGCGGCTCTGGCGCGCTCGGCTTCTATGGCCTTGGCTGCGGCCCCGAAGTGGCGTTGTACTTTGCCTTCTTCTTTTTGCTGGAGCTTCTTGCGGAAAATGTCTTTGTACTTCGCGTACGTTTGTGTGAGGTTGTTGTAGCGGAAGCGCTGGCCAAATTTCATGTCGCCGCCGCGCTCGCCATAGCGCTTGATGATCAGCTCGATGCGCCATTCGATTTCGGTGGGCGGCCGCTTCCTGCCACCTCCGAAATACTGGTCATACTCGATCTTGAGTTGGCGAATGTCTTTTTCGAGCTGAGACATTTCTTCGTCGATCGTCGCCATGGATGCGGAGCCCCCGGTCCTTCTTATGCTAGGAGGAGGGGGCAAGCACGTCAACAGAATGCGACAGGCAAGCGACTGATACGGCACGATGGGACACCTGCAGCGGCGTTGCGTGCCGCGCGCCTGTGTGTTGAAATGGCCGCATGGACTCCCGGGTCAGAAGGGCGCTTACGGCCGACCAGGCGGATTTACTCCGGCAGATTCCGTCTGTGGATGAGCTGTTGGCGCAGCCACGGCTGGCCGCGCTCAAGCAGCGAGTAGACCGCGAGTTGTTGGTGGAGATAACGCGGACAGTTTTGGCTGATCTGCGGGGGCGGATTGCCGGGGAGGGAACGGCCGCGGTGACCGCGCTGGATTCGTCCGCGCTGGAGGAGCGCATTGCTTCGATGGTCGAGGGGGTGCTGGCTTCTTCGCTCGAGCCGGTAATCAATGCAACCGGAGTGATTTTACACACGAATTTGGGACGCGCGCCGCTGAGCGGTGCGGCGGTGGAAGAGATTCGCCACAGCGCGACTAGCTACAGCAACCTTGAATATGACTTGGAGACGGGAGCGCGAGGCAAACGTGACGTCCATGTTGCGCAGTTACTCGAGCGGTTGACCAGGGCCGAGGCTGCCATTGTGGTCAACAACTGCGCGGCTGCGGTGTTGCTGGTGCTTGCGGCGCTGGCGAAAGGTGGAGAAGTAATTGTCTCGCGAGGAGAGCTGATTGAGATCGGCGACGGCTTCCGAATCCCGGAGATCATGGCGCAAAGCGGAGCGGTGCTGCGAGAAGTGGGGACCACGAATCGTACGCGCATCGTCGATTACGAAGACGCGATCAATGAGAACACGCGGCTGTTGCTGCGCGTACATCCATCGAACTTCACAATTACCGGGTTTGCAGAGAAGCCTTCGATGGAAGACCTCGTGTCGCTCGGCCAGCGCGTGGGGTTGCCGTTGGTCGAGGACCTCGGCTCGGGCTGTCTCGTCGATCTTTCGAGTGCGGGGATCACGGAGCCGACGGTTCGGCAGAGTGTGAATGCCGGCGTTTCTATCGTGATGTTCAGCGGAGACAAGCTGCTGGGAGGTCCGCAGGCGGGAATCATTGCAGGGAAAAAGGAACTGGTCAGCCGCGTGCGCCGGCACCCGCTATTCCGTGCGCTTCGTGTGGACAAACTTACTACCGCTGCACTGGCGGCTACGTTGGGGGCGTATCTGCGAGGGGCGGCGGACGAAATTCCGGCGCTGCGGATGATTCGCGTGAGTGTTCAGGAAATCAAGCGGCGTGCGGAGAATTTTCTTCGTGAGCTGACCCCGGAACTGCCTTTGGGTGAGGTGGAACTGGAGATTACAGAAGGGAACTCCTTAGTGGGAGGCGGCTCCACGCCGACCCAGTCACTTCCGACGAAACTCATACGCATCGCGAGCGCGCGATACTCAGCGGGGCAACTCGAGCAACGGCTGCGCCGGGCTCCCGCAGACATCTCAGTGATTGCCCGCGTGGAAGACGCGCGCCTAATCCTTGACCTCCGCACGGTCTTTCCAGAGCAGGAGCCGGCGCTGCTCAAGACGCTTTCCGCTGCGCTGCATTAAATCATTAAATAAGGGCTTCGTGCTCGCCTTCGCCGTCCACAATCAGAAGTTGGTAATGAAAGAAAAGCCCTTGCCGAAGTTGCGGCCTCGGTGGGCGCTTGTGCGTGTGCGGCTGGCTGGGATTTGCAATACTGATACTGAGATTTTGCGGGGCTATCATGATTTTCGCGGCACGCCGGGGCATGAATTTGTAGGTGAGGTTGAGGAGGTTCGCGGGGTTTCCGCGCGGGAGCGGGCTCGTTGGCTCGGCCACCGCGTTGTAGGCGAGATCAATGTGGCTTGTTCGGCTTACGGTTATCGCCCGGCCTGCGTTTTTTGCCGCCGCCGACTCAAAACACATTGCACTCGTCGAACCGTGCTTGGCATCGTCGCGCATGACGGCGCCTTTGCGGAATATCTCGCGTTGCCGCTGGAGAATCTGCACGTTGTTCCGGATTCGGTTAGCGACGAGCAAGCTGTTTTTGTCGAGCCGCTAGCCGCCGCTTGCGAAATTCTCGAGCAGATCAACATCGAGAAATTCCGCGAGGCCGCGGTCGTGGGCGATGGCAAGCTCGCCCAGCTTGTTGCGCGTGTTCTGCGGACAAGGTTGTCGCGCGTAGTGATGTACGGCAAACACGAGAAGAAACTGGCTCTTGCACGGGTCGTTGGAGTGCAAGCAAAACGTGTCCATGGCAATGCCGGCGATGTGAAACGTATCCGCGAAAGTTACGGATTGGTCGTGGAAGCGACCGGATCGCCAAGCGGCCTAACCCTCGCCCAGCACCTGACCGAGCCCAGGGGAACACTCGTCTTGAAATCTACCTTCCATGGAGCGGCGCCGGTGGAAACTTGGCCCATCGTGGTGAAAGAAATCAGCGTAATTGGCTCGCGCTGCGGTCCTTTCGCAAAAGCGCTCGCTATCCTTCGCTCGCGCAAAGTCGATCCAACGCCGCTCGTCACCCGCACGTTTCCTTTAGCTGAAGCGGAGAGAGCGATTCAATGCGCGCAGAAAAAAGCAGTAATGAAGGTACTTCTAAAACCGTGATTCCTATCTGCGATCTATGAGTTGCGTGTGAGCTTGGTGTTAACTCTTAAAGTCGATTGATGCACGAAGCGACGCAGGCGGCGCCGAAGCCGTTATCGATGTTCACTACGGTCACGTTGGATGCGCAACTGTTCAGCATCCCGAGAAGGGCAGCGACCCCGCCGAAACTGGCGCCGTACCCGATGCTGGTCGGTACGGCGATCACCGGAACGCCCACGAGCCCGCCCACCACGCTCGGGAGCGCGCCTTCCATTCCGGCGACGCAGACGATCACTCGAGCCGACGCAAGTTTCTCGCGATGCTCCAGCAGGCGGTGAATGCCTGCAACGCCGACGTCATACAATGGCTCGGTGCGATTACCCATCACACGCGCGGTCAGCAGCGCTTC
>WNFJ01362107.1_pt2 | contig 14693 bp, 14 predicted proteins | sample 5400461 | NCBI WGS metagenome assembly WNFJ01 (sample SAMN13153349, study PRJNA577476) | soil metagenome | isolation source: 115 cm saprolite on Douglas fir-dominated hillslope | place: USA:California | collected 2013-09-17 | reverse complement strand
GCGCGAGCCGGAGACCGGCGCCTCGACGTAGCGGCCGCCTTCGGCGCGGACATCGGCCTCGAGCGCCTTGGAGTAGCTCGGCGCGGTCGTCGCCATGTTGATCAGCGTGCATCCCCTGACCCGATCTCCGAAAGCGCGGTCGCCGCGCGCAAGCACGGCGTCCATTGCGGCACCGTCTACCAGCATGAGGAGCACGACTTCGCACCGCGCGAAGACTTCCGCCGGGTCCTTCGCGACAGCGGCCCCAGCTTCGGCCAGGATGCCGCATTTCGAGGGCGAGCGGTTCCAAACCAAGAGCGGCGTGCCCGCCTTTACCAGATTGAGCGCCATGGGCTGTCCCATGACTCCGAGACCGATGAAACCTACGTCCACATGCACCTCCACCTCTAGTCGATGTTTCTTCTAAATACCTGCTTCTTGCCGCTAACGCGGAGCCCAGCTTCCAGCGCAGCGCATTGCCGGGCACGCTAGTCCAGGGTGCCGAGGGCCGTCTTGAACGGTTGTGCAAACCGGTGTTGGACAAGCGCTGCGGCCCACCTTGCAGGCGTAAGGCCATAGGCGAGCTTGAACTGCCGCGACATGTGACTCTGATCGGCAAACCCGGCCTCGATTGCGGCCTCGGCGAGCGATGTGCCCTGTTTCAACAAGCGGCGGACATGATCCAGTTGCCGCAGGGTGCGGAACCGGCTGGGGCTCGTTCCGAAGGCAGCCCGAAATTGCCGGGCCAGCGTCCAGCGGTCGAGACCAGACAGGCGTTCAAGCTCATCCATCGAGCGCCGCTCCGTCGGACACGCGGCAATGAGGTCCCGAACCCGCGACAGACGGCTGAGGGCAAGCGGGCCAGATTTCTTCGTGACATCTGACGAAACACTGACAAGTAAATTCACTACTGCGGCCACGAGCTCGATCCGCGCGACATCATCTATGTCCCCATCGATGTCCCAGATCTCGGAAGCACAACCTCCCGGCAAACGAGCCGCGTCTATTACGGGATGCCCAACAAAGGGCAACGGATTGCCGGGGAGCGCTTCCCGGACGAGCGAGGGATCGATATAAACGATTCTGTAGCTGAAACCTTCATCGGTTCCAGCCCCGCCATCATGCGTCTCGTCGGGATGCAGAATGTGGCATTGGCCGGGACGGCAGTGCCAGCGCTCGCCTCTAAAGTGAAAGGTCTGGATGCCCGAAAGGGTAATGCCGATCGCGTATGTGTCGTGGCAATGCGGGGAAAAAGCCTGACCATAGAGATAGGCCTCCAGCCGTTCGATTCCCTTGGCTCCCGACCCGATCCTGATGCGATCGCTCTTGCCGGCCATGTCGCCCCCGTACTTATTTAGATAACCGTTCAAAATGGTCCCTGCTGCCCGGCGAAAGCGTTGCTTTCTCACTGGCCACCGATTTCTTAATCGCTGAGGTTCCACTGCAAAGATGGGTATCCAAACCAAATCACCCTGTTCGTAGAAATCAGCGAAGGAATGTTTACCTTCGCTGGGGCGATTTCAAGTTGGGGGCGCTCAGTTTCTTGCTTGGCAGGACACTTCGATTCTGACGCCGGAGGAAGCTGCCAATCATCAGATAAGCGCGAGCATGCTCATCACCGAAACATCAACTGGTAACCTGCAGACGGTGGCGCGGTTGATCGAGGCAGGCAAGATCAAGCCGTCCATCGGCCAGGTCTACCCGTTAAGCGCAGTGGCGCCAGCGTGGCGGGATAGCCGTTCGCAACGTATCGAAGGTAAGCTCGTCTTCACGTTCGGCGCTGGGGAAGAACGAGAAATGGATAAACTGACGGCTGTTCGTCCGCACCACTCTCTCGAATTGCTTCGATCGGGCCACGGTCCTTGACCGTGAGGTGATCGAGCAATTTTAGCACCGCGAACGAACTCACCAAAGCGCAACTTTAACCGAATCCGACTTCTTATTGACAGTCTACTGTCTCTATAACATAATACTGTCATGCGAGCAAAAATGGAAAGACCTACTCTCCGCCGCCGGCAAACCGCTGCGACCAGAGAAGAGATCCTCGCTGTTGCGATGAACATGCTGAGCAGCGGCGCCCAGGACGGCTTCTCTCATGAATCAATTGCCCAGGCTGCCGGCATGGGGGCGAGAACCGTCTACCGGCATTTTCGCGATCGAGCTGAGTTGCTCCAGGCTCTCTGGCTCAGAGTACGCGACACTACCGATATAAAGTTTCCCGCCCGGGAAGAAGATGTCGTTCCCTTCGTTCGATCGGCTTTTCATGCATTCGATGAACATGAGTCACTGGTGCGGGCTGTTCTCAGTTCCGCAGCGGGGACCGAAGTGGGGGAACGCGGCGGCGTGGAAGGGAGACGCGCGTTTGCGCACAGTCTGAGCGTCCTTCTCGACGGACTCGGCGCGTCCGAACGGGCGCGGGTTATTGCGGTGTTCGTGGCGATATATAGCGCGCCTTTTTGGCAGGTGCTCAGGGACCGCGGCGGACTAACTGGACCAAAAGCTCAGGAAGCCGCCGCATGGCTGATGGAGGTACTGCTGGATGCTCTTCGCAGAACCAGGAAAAGGAGTAGAAAATGAAAGAGCAAAAAACGATAGAATCGAGATCCTTGGCGTTGAACTCGAATGGAAATTGAAGCGAAACGATACGGTCGACCAATACTGCGTCTTAGCTGCGACCATCCCACCCGGGGCTGGGATTCCGGTTCATCAACATCCGCAGCAAGAAGCGTTCTTCATACTCGAGGGTCAACCCGAGTTCGCCGTAGCGATTAGCGCCGAGCTTCCATGGAAGGAAGTTAATCCCGGAGACATGGTCAATATCCCACCGGATACGATGCACGGTTTCCGCAATGCGGGGGATCGTGACGTGAAGTTGTTGCTCACTTGCGCGGCCGAACTAGGCCGATTTTTTGAAGAAGCAGGCACGCCGTTGACTGAAAATGAGTCTGCCCGCGCGAATCTTTCACCAGAGGAAATCCAGCGTGTGCTTGAAATAGCGCGGAAACACGGGCAGCGCTTTCCTGCGCCCGCGTAGAGTGACCATGCGGCGCGAGAAGAGGCTTTCGGGAACCGGAATCGAAGTCCTGAATCTGTAGCAATCGCAGCCCGGGTTCTCGAATTTTTCGAATTGCGGATAGGACATTCCGCAATTCGCAATCTACTCTCGCCGGTTCGTTGTCGTTCGTTGTCGTTCGTTGTCGTTCGTTGTCGTTCGTTGTCGTCGTTGTCGTTCGCTGTATGTTAAGACGTGGTCCCCCCCGGGCAATGAAACCGGAATTTATCGCCTTAGGGTTAATTCTGTTGGGCGCACTATACTTCTTTTGGACGCAGAGATTGCGGACAGATATCACCGCGCTAGTCGTGATGTTGTCGCTCGCTCTTCCTTGGCCACACGCGGATGGCAAATGGTCGGGGATCCTTACCCCTCAGGAGGCCTTCTCTGGTTTCGGCAGCGTAGCCGTGATTATGGTGACTGCCATGTTCGTGTTCAGCGCTGCCCTCGTTCGTACCGGCGCTGCTGAAATGATTGGTGGCCGCTTGTTCAGAGCGTGTGCTGGCGACGAACTCCTTTTTCAGATCGCAGTATTGGGGCTGGCCACGGTCTGTTCCATGTTCGTTAATGAGACGACGATCGTTCTCGTTTTCATGCCGGTCATTTTGGGGGTGTGCAAAGAGCGCAATCTCTCACCGTCGCGCTACCTCCTGTGTGCAGCGTATGGCGCGGCACTTGGTGGTCAATGGACGCTGATCGGCACGCGCAGTAACATCATTGTGAGCGAGTTCCTTCGCCAGCGGACCGGCCAGGGAATTGGTTTCTTTGATTTCACACCGGTTGCCGTCACAGTTTTCGTTGGCTGTGCGACCTATTTCTTTCTGGTGGGACGAAGATTTCTGCCGACACCCGACGTACAATCGTTGGAGCAGGAACTGGGCAAAGAATACCTGACCGAGGTGATGGTTACCCCGCAATCGACAACGGTTGGATTGACACTCGACCAACTCGACTGGGCCAAACGGCAGGATGTAACCATTGTCGGCGTCATTCGCGAGGGGGAACGGATGCCGCCCAATGGCTGGATGAAATTGCATCCGGGCGACGCACTGATCATGCAAGGCGCTGTGCCCACGATAGGCAGCCTTCTGAAATCCCCCGATTTCCAATTCATGGAGGAAGTCAAGATCGGTGAGAAAGCACTCCGGAGCCTGGACCTGATTACCGTCGAAGCTTTGCTCTCTCCCAACTCTCGGTACACCGGGCGCACCATGCAGCAGACCAATTTCGGTCGCGACTATGGTTTCAGTGTGCTCGGCATTTCGCGGCACGGGCAGACCATTCAGGAACGGCCGTCGGCTACGCGACTTGAGTACGGTGACTCCCTGCTCCTGCTCGGCCATAACTCGAATCTCGAAAGACTCGAACGCAATCCAAATCTGATTGTGCTAAGCCAACGACATTTCCCGACCGCCGGCAAAAAGCAGGCGATCATCACGATGCTGCTCCTGGGTTGTATAATATTAGCTGCAATCACCGGTGTTCTAACGCCTGCACTCTCCATTCCAATAGCGGCGGCCGCCGTGTTGTTATTGGGATCTGTGAAAGTGACTGACACCTACAAGTCTGTTGACTGGCCAGCCGTCGCCACTGTCGGTGGTATGATCTCTTTCGGCCTCGCGCTGGAGAAGACAGGCGCGGCCGGAGCTTTGGCGCACGCCATCGTCACCAATTTTCAATGGGCTGGTCCGAATTTCATTCTTGGCGCCCTGCTGATGTTCACGGTTGCGCTCACCCAAATGATTGAAAACGCTGCCATCGCGATCATTCTCGCGCCGGTTGCTTACCAAATCGCGCGCGAAGGCCACGCGGATCCGAAGCCGTTCATGATCGGCTTGGCTGTTTGTATTTCAACGTCATTCTGCACGCCCGTCGCCCATGAGACCACAATGTTAGTGATGGGTCCTGGCCGGTATCGCTTTAAGCACTATCTCTCCATCGGGAGCGGTATGGCTATCATTGCCTGGTTGCTGGCCACGGTGGTGACGCCGATGATTTGGAGGCTTTGATTCAGCGATGCCGGTGTGCGGAGAGTTACAACCAACCTAGGCGATCACACATTTTCGTCCGGAAGGGACTCCAGAACTTAGCCCAGGGTTTCAACCCTGGGTGCTTTCGTTCCACACCGCGCGCCCTGAAGTGGCGAGCCCGCACTACGGTTTAGGGGGCGAGCTTCCAGATCGGCTGTTGATCCCAAACTAAGGACGGCATAAACGGCGCGTTTCGCCGGCATGACGTCACAGCTGAAACAACGATTCCGGCAATTCGGACAAAAAAGTGGCCGCCCCGGAAATTGTGCGGTTTTATTACTTCGGACTACGGGTGTGGAGACCACGAACCGTGTTGCATCCGGATGCACACTAAAGCAGCTGAAATTTAGCGGTCCATAATAATGAAATTCAAGCTGCGCTGTTTGTTAATCGTCTTAGCGCATCCATGTCTGGGAGAAAGCTCAACCGAGGCGTCGGAGGACACGGACGCATGGGGCTCGTTTTTGAAAATTGATCGTGATATCCCAATCATCGCGCCCGAAAAAGCACGGAACCGGCGATCCTCAATTAATTTGGACCGACCAATCAATTCGCTCGAGCAAAGACATTTTGTGTGTTTCCTATCTGATCATAGTTCCGCTTATCGGCGGGCGCATCATGGCGGCTTCACAAATCCCAATGTGCCGAGCGCTACCGCGCTATTTGGCGAAACCTGCGAAGGCTAACAAGAAAAAATCGCCGGCCCACTGAACACACCCCTATCTCATCGCCCTCCTAGTCCGCGCCTGAGCGCATGGATCGTCGTTGTTATGCTGGCCATGGTTTCGGTCCCGGCCGCGCTGACTTTGATGACGGTCCGCTCACCGGGGACACTCCAGATGGCTAGTTCCAATCCGACCCCCTACGGCTACACTTGGAGCCTGCTCCTGTTCGTCGTCCCGATTATGGTGATTGCTTTCGGGTTCCTACCGCGCAAAGAGGCGAAGTTCCCAAGGAAGGCCTTCTGGTGGACCATCGGAATTCTGGTTCCCCTTGGATTTGCGACCGATTTTTTCTTCGCCAGCCGCTTCTTTATTTTCTCAAATCCTGGGGCGACGTTGCAGATCGGAGCACCTGCACTCCATAAACCTGTTCCGATCGAAGAGTATGTCTTTTACTTAGCAGGCTTTATCGCCACGCTTCTAATCTATCTCTGGCTGGACGAATACTGGCTGGCGGCCTACAACGCTCCAGATTATCGGATGGAATCGAAGAAGATCGATCGCCTTCTCCGGTTTCATCCTCCCTCCCTCATCCTTGGCCTCATCCTCATTGTGGCTGCGGTCGTTTACAAGAAGGCACTATCGCCGATCCGAGAAGGCTTTCCCGAGTATTTCACTTTCCTTGTGCTGGTTGCTTTTGTTCCATCGGTCAGCTTCTTTCCAATCGCCAGGCGATTCGTTAACTGGCGTGCCTTCAGCCTCACACTCTTCTTCATCCTTCTGATAAGTCTCCTATGGGAAGCTACACTGGCTGTGCCCTATCAATGGTGGGATTATCAGCCGAAGCAGATGATTGGCCTGCGCATTGGAGCCTGGGCCGGGCTGCCGATTGAGGCTGTCTGCGTTTGGATTGCGGTTACCTATGCCACGGTAATTGTATTCGAGATAGTCAAGCTCTGGCAGGCGTCGGAGAAACCCGCGAAGGATGCGTTTCTCGGTTTGAAGAACTCTCCCAAACGCCGCGAAAATAGGTGATCAGAGGTTAAGCGCTGACGTGCGCTCTCGTTCGTTGAGGTTCGTTGTTGTCATGCGCTTCCCCCGAACTTCCAGATTTCTATATTCTGTATTCTGTTATTCGGCCGGCCCGCTGGATTGTTTGGGGGACCTTAGAACTTCAGCAACGCTTCGACCCGGACGTAATGCCAGCTGTTGTCGTCGGCGATACCGGAACCGCGAGTCGCCTGACCTCCATATAGGTTCGTCAGATTCCAATCGACGCGTCCGCTTACTCCAAAGATGAGGAAGTCGGTGACGTTGTAATCGATTCCGAAGCCGAAGCCTCGGAAATTCAAACGTCCAATCATGGCGTCATCGAATGACAGGTTCGGGTCAACCGCTGCAATACCGATCTGACGGTAATCGACGTACGCCGAAAGGTCTCCGGCTTTCTTGTTGTCGCCAATCTTTAACCCCAGCAACCATGCCATTTTGTCCTGGTCGGAGGGTTGCGCCAGATTCTTGTAGCCGATGACATCACCGGCTGAATCGGTAACCACCTCGCTGTACAAGCCAGCAAACGGAAAGGTGGTCGGATTGGTTCCGTCACGCTGAGTGATGATAAGGCTCCCGGTGCTGAGCGACGTACCGTTGAACAATGTGCCAGTAGTCATCCGTTGACCGGCGGTCCCAAGCAGGCTGAAACGTTTACCTCCGTCGAAGTTATAGGCAAAATCCCAGTAGAACTTCACTGGAATTTTGCCCACTTTCACGGTGATATCTCCCGGCGCTTGAACGACGAACAGGTCACGCTCTTCGCCGGTGCCATCTAGGAACTGAAGGAAGGCGGTGCTTTTGGCCGGCGCAGTAAATCCTCCGGTGTTAACCGAGGAGAAGTTGCCGGCCGGGCCATTAGCCACCGTGTCGTGTCCGTAGCCGGCCGCATTGGCGATAAAGAGCGATGGAGCTACCGTGATCGAGAACCAGTCGGTCTTGTAACGAGCCAACAACTGTTCTTCAAAGAGGTAAGAATCGTTCTTCAAATCGGAATCGAAGTTGTATTCGTTGTTGTCGTAAAAAATGAACTGACCGGCAATAAGCGCCAACTCGAAAGCGCCATAGTGCTTAGCAGGTGCTGGTGCCGGGGGCGGAGCTTTGCCTTCCTTGCTGTAGCTAACCGGTTCGCCACCTGAGTTCCAGCCGAAGAGCTGATCAAAATCAATCCGTTCCACTAACCCTTGCGGAAACATTTTTGGCGCATCCCAGAACAGAGTGGTAGCATAAAATGGGAGATCCTGCTTACCCGCGACAACGGTGAACCCGGGATAACCATTCCAGCCCAAGAATGCCTTATTTATATAGATGCTGTAGTTCTGGAAACCACCAGTGAAGGTCTGAAAGTTCGTATCGGAGAAGTTACTGGTCGTGAGGCTGAACCCGCCAAAGAAGCCGGCGTCAAATTTCATCTCGGCATTCAAAAACAATTTGAACCGCCAGCGCGAGCGGGTCGCTACGTGATTGCGGCCGTTCGGACTTCCCGTCAGCGTGGGAGTAGGATTCCGCAGCGAAGGGCTCGGCGTCGGAGTCGGAATGCCCGGAGCGGCCGAGGGCTCTTGAGCCTGTTCCTCGTCCCACTGGTAACGGAGAAGCAGCTGACCGTCCAGTTTCAGTTCCTTAATCCAGGGTGCCAGCTTGAGTGGGCTACTCGGAGCTGTCACGACTGGCGGGTTTTTCGACACCTCGCTTTCAATCTGCTCAGCGTCTTTCTGCGACAGGATGCCTTTGCGAACCAAAGCATCAATGAGCGCCTGGTCGTCTGCCAACGCGGCACTGGTGCTTGAGGCAACTAGACCGGCCAGCGCCAGAGCATACTTGTTTTTTAGGATCATCGGTTTCTCCGGGGGGGAATCAGTCGCAGTATTGATCAGCTCTGGACGTCTCAACCAGGCGGGTCACGACCAGTCCTTGTTTTAACAATCATCGCGGTTACAAAAAACAAGACCCGGCAGTTTGCATCTACCGGGCCCGCTAGCTTTCTATCGCTGGATTGTTGGGGCAGCTTAGAACTTCAGCAACGCGTCGACTCGGATCGAGTGCCAAGTGTTATCGCCAGCTATAACAGGGCCAAGGGTAGCTTGGCCACCATAAAGATATTTCACTTTTATGCCGGAAAATCTTGGGCACGGCAGCCGGCGAGCAGAGGAACAACTTTGCCCAGCCAATACGGGCCGTTGGAGCTAAAATTGCAGGCTACTGGTCGTCTCCTCTTCGGTAAGGGGGGAATGGTTCTTTCGGATAGGAATAAAACACTCCTTCTGCTGATGGTGAGGCCAGACGTCCGATGTTAACATTGCGAACGGCCATAGTTGAAGGACAACTAACAAAATCGATCCATTCCAGACAGGAGAAGGGCCACCAGAGCAGAATCTATGAGCGACAACGACAAGGCTTCCGCAGTTTTAATCCCAATGCCACTTGACCGGCCGGCGGCCTGTGATCGTCGCCGGTTTATTTCGGGCGCCTCTGCGGCATTGGCCGCCTTAGCTCTCAGCTCCCGTCCAGCGGCTGCGCAAGATATTCAGAAAGTTACCGAAGCCCAACATGGGCAGAGCGCGAGCGATCCAGGACCAGAAAACGAGCTCTTACGTGAGGCCAGCCCGAATAGCCTACTACCCCCTCCCACCGATCGCGGAGAGGTTCCATCATTCTGGAATTCTTTCTCCGTCCAACATCGGCGCGTTCAACCAGGTGGCTGGTCCCGGCAAGTGACGGTGGCAGACTTTCCAGTCTCCAAGGATATCGCCGGAGTGAACATGCGCCTGACCGCCGGCGGTATTCGCGAACTTCATTGGCACGATGCCGGAGAATGGGCAGTGATGCTCACTGGCGCTGCGCGGATCACCGCGCTTGACAACCAGGGAAAGAGTTTTGTCCAAGACGTGCAGGAGGGCGATCTCTGGTATTTTCCAAGTGGTAATCCTCATTCAATTCAAGGCCTGGCGCCGGATGGCTGCGAGTTCCTGCTGGTCTTTGATGACGGAAAGTTTTCCGAAGGCAACACCACACTCATCTCGGACTGGGCTCGACATACGCCTCGCGAAGTGCTCGCGAAGAATTGGGGTGTACCGGAGAGTGCATTGGATGGAGTATATTCTGTGCCGGAGGAAGGCCATTATATTTTCCAACAGGCAGTGCCCCCTCCGCTTGATCAGGACCTGGCTGCAGCAGCGGGATCCAACCGCCCTTCACCAATCGCATTCAGTTTTCCTATGCACCAGATGCCTCCAACGTTCCGGACGAAATCAGGTGAGGTCCGGATCATCGATTCGCAAAATTTTCCAGTATCAACAACGATTGCGGCTGCGCACGTGATCGTGAAACCCGGCGGAATGCGCGAGCTGCACTGGCATCAGAACGCCGCGGAATGGCAGTACTATATAGAAGGTCAAGGCCGAATGACCGTGTTCTTCAACGGAGGAAAAGCGCGTACCGCGGACTTCGCGGCTGGTGACGTCGGCTTAGTTCCAAGAACCTTTGGCCATTATATTGAGAACACTGGCAGCACCGACTTGGTGTTTCTGGAGATGTTCAAGGCAAACCGTTTCATGGACCTGACGCTTTCCGAATGGATGAGAAATTCGCCGCCAGAGTTAATCATGGAGCACTTGCGGATCAGCCAAGAAACCCTGGACGCAATTCCGAAGAACAAAGCGGTTATTGTGCCGGTTTAGGCACCGAATTACAACTCACGTCTGTCGCTGCGGTGATTCTTGTTTATCGGCATTCTTGCAGGTCGAGCGACATGAAGACACTGTTCGGGTCGAGCACATAGTCGGCGAACGGCCGCAGGCCGAAAATATTCCCAGGAGCCCGTCTCGAGACTGAGGCGCGACATGCCGCTTACTCGTGCGGTTGCAATGATGTGGCGCAGCATCGCGCTTCCCGCTCCCCTTCCGCGCATGGACTGAGCGGTATACATCGACTTGACCTCACCATGATCGGCCGAGAGTCGCTTCAGCGCGCCGATCCCCAAGAGCGTTCCATCGTCCCAGATCGTCCAAAAGCTGATGTCGGGCGATTGCAGCTCGGTGAGGTCCAAGGCGTGCGCGCTGCCCGGCGCCGTTTCCGCCCGGGCACTGGTCAGATGGATCTGCAAGAGATCGACCACGCGCGGGTCGCAAAAGTCGCCTTGGATGATCCGCATCATGGCTGGTTTCTTCCGACCATTTCACGCCACCTTCCGATCAGCATAGCGCCGAGGGCGGACGACCGCCAAGCTCCGCTTCCCATCCAAAGCCGAGTTTCAAACTGAAACACTACCGAAAATCCGTAATCAGAAACTCGGAATTCGCAATCGTTCAGACGGCACACTAGGCTTTTCACCTGGTTGCGCCTGTGCGCCGCCGAACCTCGAATTCAGTTAGTTTACTTCGTCGACACGTAGGTGCGTATTTGGCTGGATTCTACTTGTTCTGGGTGTTTCGAGGCTCCGAATGCCGGATCACTCATACTATCGTACCCCGTCTCCAGGTGACCCGCCAGGCGCCGTTGGAAACCGGTGTCTGATTGAGTCTCGATCGTGAAGTCATACCAGCCGTGAGACTTCTCCAGCGGCCAGAATTCACGAATTGTTTCGTCGGGACGCAATTCGTGCTCAGTCGCTCTCCGCGTGTAGTAATCAGATACGCGCACTCGGGAAAACGTTCCGCCACGATTCTGAATCTCCAGGACGACACCGTACTTATGAATATCATAAATAGTGATGCTCTCGAGATTCGCCTGGTCGCTCCCCTTGAACTCGCGCAGGAAACCGTTCGGACCGAAGACGGAGAGATCGTATCCGTCCTGACCGCTCGCAGTAATACTCCAAGTATCGAAAATCTCGGTGTTTGGTCCAACGGTATAGGTCCATGGCCCGGTCTGGCCATCGCCGGAATAAACCTGATATACTGCGGCGGCTTTACCGGTGTTACCGAAATAGATCTTCACCTCGCCATCTGCCAGATCAGCATGTGCGCGCACATGCAACTCGTATGGTACAGGGCGCGCAGGCCGCACGCCCGGCTCCTGCGTCGGCAGCGCCTGGTTGACCGGGGGAACTGGAACGTAATTCGGATGCCTGGTGTTATCCGGCGGAATGTAAGTAACGGTACTTGGCAATGGAACCTTTGCGTCGTTGGGTGAAGTGAAATTAAAGGCAGATGTGAGGTCCCCGCTCACCGCGCGACGCCATTCGGTGATGTTGTTCTCTTGTAGTCCGGGATACTGCGTCCCAAATCGACGTTCGATAAATCGAATCAGCGAGGTGTGGTCGAGCACTTCCGAATTGACCCAGCCGCCCTTGCTCCAAGGCGAGATGACAACCATGGGCACACGCACGCCTAATCCGTACGGACCAGCGGCGTAGGCCGAACTTCCTGGAAAAATTTCGTTGGTTGTGTCGATCGTGGATAGACCTTGCGCTCGGGATTGCGGCACGGTCGGCGGTACCAAGTGATCAAAGAAACCATCATTTTCATCATAGGTGAGAAAGAACGCTGTTTTGCTCCAAACGTCTGGAACATCGGTCAACGCATCGAGTATCTGCGAGACGTACCATGCCCCGTAATTCGCGGGCCAATTCGGATGTTCCGTATACGCCTCTGGTGCGACCACCCACGAAATTTGCGGCAAATTTCCACTCGCAACGTCCTGTCGGAAAATGTCAAATAAGCTTCCTCCCGCCAAGATGTTCGTTCCGGTTTTTGCTCCATTGTAAAGCGGGCTCCCTGGCTGAGCGTTTTGATACTGATGGAAATAGAGAAGGGAATTGTCCCCGTAGTTGCCGATATAGGCGTCGTTGGTGAAACCCCATGATTCGGCGGCAGTCAATCCCAGGCCGATATCCTGATAGATCTTCCATGATATGCCCGCCTTTTGCAGAAGCTCCGGATAGGTCGACCAATCGTAGCCGACTTCGGCATTATCGACCACGGGACCACCTCCGCTCCCATCGTTGCCGACCCAGCCTGTCCACATGTAGTACCGGTTCGGATCGGTTGGCCCCAGCAACGAGCAGTGGTAGGCGTCGCAAATCGTGAATGCATCAGCCAAAGCGTAGTGGAACGGAATATCGCTTCTCACCAGGTGCGCCATCGATGTAGTGCCTTTGTTCGGCACCCACTGGTCATATTTGCCTTCGTTCCATGCTCCGTGCGTGCTCGTCCAATCGTGCGGGAGGTCCTCGATAAACTGGAGACCCAGATTGGGTGCGCCTGGATGGTATGGCAATAGATAGTTGTTACCATTAGGCTGGTACCATACGGGATTGCCATCGGGCAGACTGATCGTTCGCGGATCGCCATATCCGCGTACACCTCGCAGCATCCCAAAGTAATGATCAAATGAACGGTTCTCCTGCATCATGATGACGATATGCTCGACGTCAGCTATGGTGCCGGTCCGGGAGTTTGCGGGAATTGCCAGCGCCCGACTGATGCTAGCCGGGAAAGCTGCAGAAACTGCGCTACTAATGAGAAGTTGGAGGAACGTACGGCGGTCAGTAGTCATTGACCAATGCGTTACCCGGCATTTGTTCCGGGCGCGCGACAAAAGCGTTACGTTTTCAAAAAGTTTTGCGAAACTCGAATCACGATCGAGTCGCAAATAAGAGAGAAACGATCGCGCGCCCGATCGACAGTTCACTGTTTCAATAACAGGCTACTGCCATGCGACGAAACATAAATACCTGCTCGCCCCAGCCGGCCAGCCGCTGCTACCAGCGAAGAGACCTCGATGTCGCGATGAACATGCTGAGCCCGCGCAAGTGTTTCATCCGAAGAAATCAAGCGAGTGCTTGAAATAGCGCGGAAACACGGCCAGCGCTTTCCTGCGCCCGCTTAGAGTGACCACGCGGCGCTGCGCCGGGTCAAAAAAAGCAACAAGGAAAACACGCGGGCCGAAGGTGGGAGCCTCCGGCATCGATGAACGGCTCGTTGCAGCGTCAGCGCTACGAAAACCAGGCCAGATCTGCTTGCTGTACTACTACCCGCATGGAAGACTCGAAACGAGTCGTACGCAAGCGCGTAATCAGTTGACCCATACCTCTACATGTAGCCGGCAGTTAGTTACTTTTGTGCGCCGTTTGATTACAGGTGGGAGCAGTAGTTGAAACTGCGATTACGGCAGATGGGACAAAAAGCCGCTGGTCTCGAAAATTACAGCTAAAGAGATGTGTATGACTATCACCCAATTGCAGATGGAACGTCTTTGGCCTAACTTATGAACGCAAAAACCGTTATTTTCGCGGTTATTGTTTTCGGCTTGGCATCCGTCGCGTTATCTATCGATGATACGAAGCTCGGCAATGAATATCGCTGGATTGTCGTCGATGGCCCTTACGCTTGTGCTTCCAAAGAGGATCTGCGCCAGATCACGAAACACCATACCGATGAAACGGAGCTCCAAATAGTCGACGAGCTCCGGGCCTACTACCTTATCGCTGGAACCATAGTTGAGTTAGTTGAGGAGGACTCATCCTCTGGTATGTCACAGATCCATTTAGGGGGAATTACCAGAGATCTATGGACCTGCACCAGATTTCTCAGTAAGCGTCCGCTGAAAGACCCGTATGGCGTTATCGAAACTCCTGAAGCTACCGGTCTGGTCACGAGCCAGCCAACCGGTACCAGCGACACACGCGAACGGTCAGGTGCAACACCTGCGCCTTATGGCAGCCCTCAACCGACGGTAAGCCCGATGCCCGGTACCACGCCGGCAAAACCGTGATCTTCCGTTTCGTGCAGTGACCACGCTCAATGCGAAGTCCAACCGCGTTGTACTGCATGTCTTGAGTCGCATCGATTTCGGAGCTCAGGTGGTAGGGAAACGGAGGCTTCGGGGTTCGCGAATATCCAGATCCCAGCCGCTTGCTACTCGTCGACGAGGACGGTGATACCGTTAAATCCTGAGAGTTCGATGGATTTCTAAATTCTG
>WNFJ01205378.1_pt2 | contig 14695 bp, 11 predicted proteins | sample 5400461 | NCBI WGS metagenome assembly WNFJ01 (sample SAMN13153349, study PRJNA577476) | soil metagenome | isolation source: 115 cm saprolite on Douglas fir-dominated hillslope | place: USA:California | collected 2013-09-17 | reverse complement strand
TCGCAAGGAAGGCCGTTCCGAACTGTAAGGGTCTGTTGCTTTCCGTCCTTCCATTCGATGAGTCCCAGCGGTGTTGCTCCTAACACAGAGCCGTCGGAATGCACGATGAGCTGATTGACGCGAGAATCCGCACCGTGCTTGAAACGAAGGATTTCTGTCTTGCCACGTTGATATCGAGCCAGATCGCCATTCATCAGGCCTAACCAAATGCCGCCTCGGGGATCGGCCGCGACTTTGCGGGCGGCCGGCATCTGCGGTGCTGGAAACATTTCTCGCACTCTCAGATCGTGAATGCGAATGAGCGTCCTGGGGGGTCCGGTGGTTTCAACCCAGATATTGTTGTCCACTTCTTCCGTCATCCCGACAACGAGTCCGATCGGTGTGCCGTCCGACCGGTCGATCCTTCTGAATTTTCCGTTCTCGAAAATCGACAATGTGTGATCGACGCCGACCCACAAACGGCCCGCATGGTCTTCGAGGAGTGACGTTACTTGATCCCCGGGCAAGCCTTTCCCCGCTTGAATCGACGACACGGTGCCTTGATGGAGAGCATCCAGAGACTCAGCCCCTCCTATCCAGATCGTGCCATCCCGCGCGGCGAGAACAGAATCCACCTCGGGCGTGACGAGTCCTTCGCGGTTTGAGAAGGTCACGACTCGCACGTCGCGGAAACAATCAATACCCTTGCCGGTAGCCGCCCATAGATTGCCTTCACGATCCTCATAGAACTGGATGACGTAGTCGCCGGAAAGACCATCAGTACTGTCAAAGTGATCCACCTTGCGGCCATGAATGCGGTAAATACCGTGGTTGAGTGTTGCAATCCAAAGCGCGGTTTCGCGGTCGCGGAATAAGCCCTGAACTTCCAGTGTGCTGCCATCTAATTCGGGGGTGACAAACGACGTCCACGCACCTTGCACCAGTTGCCGGAGGCCCAGGCCAGGGAAATCCATTCCAACCCATACGGAGCCATCAGGATTAGCAGCAATGGCCCTTACGCCGCCAACTCCTTCCTTGGAATTCAATTCCCTTAACGTGAACGTGCTGGATGACGACCAGGGCTTCCAGCGGAAAACCTTTGAAGAGGCACCGATCCAAAAGTTACCCAGGCTATCCTCGACCAGAGGTCCTCCAAGGTCGGCACCTGGAAGTCCATCTGCTTTCCCATAACACCGAATGCCTGAGCCAATGATCTGGCTAAGACCTCCGGCCGCATCGCTTCCTCGGCTACGCGTGAACCAGACCGTTCCACTGGCGTCTTCAGTAAAGGAATTGATTTGTGATTGATCGATCGGATAACTGGTTAGATCTCGATTGTCCCAATGGCTCAGCCCACTCTCCATGCCGATCCACAAACTCCCATCGCGTGCGGCCAAGAGAGAGAAGACATTCGAAGACGGCAAATGCTTTCCATTTGGAGGAGTCCACGGAACAAATCGAACGCCATCGAAGCGCAGCAGGCCGGCCTGCGTACCGATCCACAGATATCCATCTGCGGTTTGTGAAATCGCATTCGGCGCGCCGCTAAAGACTCCGTCCTGAATCCTCCAGGCGGGGTGTGCGTATTGAGAGATGTGGACCGACGGATCGACCGCCCAGACTGAGCTCACCGTGAAGAACGACAATAGAAAGGACACGAAGAATGGCGGAGTATTCTGGTACCTGGCTGACATGCTGGAACGCGGTATTGGTGACGTTACCGAGTTCGCAACTTTCGCAGACCATCCAGACCCACAGCCAGTCACCTGTAGTTTTCTACAGGGCCGGCTTCAAGCGAAAGCGCCACGCGGCGAGCGAACCACAAAAGCGTCAGAACGAGCAGATTCGTGAGCTCTGGTCCGTCCTCTGGAACTGAGGTGCCGCTCAGATTTCGAGCAAGCCGCGGCGGAGCGCGATGGTCACCGCGTGCGTTCGGTCGTTGGCACCCAGTTTTTCGACGAGGTTCTTGATGTGGAAGTTGACAGTGGTCTCCGCGATCGAGAGTTGATCGGCAATCTGTTTGTTCCGATAGCCATCGCGAATGAGCCGCAGCACCTCCAGCTCGCGCGTCGTGAGATCCTCTTCGCCGAGATGCTCTGCGAGGCGGGCGGCCACCTCGGGTGGAACATTGCGTTTGCCCGTGTGCACCGAACGAATGACCGCCAGCAATTCGTTTTTCGGCATGCTCTTGAGTACGTAACCCGCGGCTCCCGCGCGCAAAGCGCGATGGATTTCGGCGTCGGCGTCCGAGGTCGTCAGCATGATGATGCGGGCATCGGGAAATTCTCCGCGGATGGCGATCAGCGTGTCGGTGCCATTCGTGCCGGGCAGGCGAAGATCCATCAGCGTGATGTCAGGCCGATGCCGGCGAAATTCCGTCAGCGCCTCGGTGGCATCGACCGCTTGTGCGACAAGAAGCATGTCCGGCTGCGACGCGATGATGGTGCTGAGTCCTTCGCGGAAGACCGGATGGTCCTCAACACTGAGGATGCGAATGGGTTTCGCCTGCAAACCAAGCCCCTGTTTCTTGAATCTTATGCCCCGGAGTGAGGCCTAGAGAAAAATGTAGTGTTAAACCCGTCGCTCTTGAGGGCGCGTCCGACCGTCAATCGATTCATCCTTGAGCATGTCCAACACGGCCTTAGACATCACATGCTGCCTCGAGGAAGAACAGCGATCGGCTGACACCAGGCGTCGCCTCGTCTCACCGGAGGAGACGATTGCGTCGATTCGCAGCGCGAGCGGCTCTCAAATCCAAATCTTCTCTCGATGCTGGCGGGACATTCAGTTCATCTCCATCACGTTCGGCGGTCTGGCAAAACTTGAAGTGCCACCGGTCGGTTCCTACAGCATCGTCGAATGCCGGGCAGGCGGTCAGAGGGTCATCCTCCCGCGGAACACATTCACGATCAGCGGCAAGGACGGCGACAAAGCGGAGCTCGTATGGATCGATGCCGCGATTGTCCGCGAGCTGGCACTGGATGCCGGGATCGATCTCAGCGATTCGCTCGACGTCCGCAATGTAGAGGACGAAAAGGATGCAACGTGCGAGCATCTCATGAGCGTCCTCGCTTTGATGGCGAAGCTCCGATCATCAGCCGTGCAGGAACCGTTCGCACAATCGGTCGCCAGGGCGCTGGCGGCCTGGGCCCTCGATACGCTCCGTCACGGCGACACTGCAATTTCTCCGAGAGGCGCGCTCAACCTGCGAGCCTTCACCCGTGTTCGCGAATATATGGACGCCAATCTCAGCGAGCGCATCACGCTCGAAGATCTGGCACGCATTGCCGAGATCAGTCGCTTCCATTTCGCGCGGCAGTTCCGGATTCGAACGGGCGACAGCCCGATGGGATATCTGCTCCGCGCGCGAATCGAACGCGCGAAAGATGTGCTGCGAAAAGACGGCGGCGCGACGGTTGCCGACATCGCTGCCATGCTCGGATTTGCCGATCAAAGTCACTTCACGCGGACGTTCCGGCGGCTGGTGGGCACCTCACCTACCGACTACAGACAGCCGGCGGCGATTCGAAACGTGTGAGCTGCCGTCTTAAGGCTCGTTGCGGAACATCGAATTGCGGCCGACCGCCTGTCGCGCGACCACCTGCTGATACGTGATCGTGCGCTGACGTCGTGTCCGGCCGATGAACGCCCATCCCCAGTTCGCAACGGCGGCGATCCGATTTCGGAAACCCGTCATGAAAGCGAGATGGATAAAGAGCCAGATCAGCCAGCCTACAAAGCCGGACGCGTTGAACGGCCCGATCTCTCCGATCGCGCGGAAGCGTGCGATCGTCGCCAGCGTCCCTTTGTCGAAATACTTGAAGGGCAGCGGCTGCAATCCTTCGAGCCGGCGGGTGATCGTTTTCGACGCGTGACGTCCCGATTGCATCGCGACCTGGGCAACGCCGGGGAGGTGACTCAGGCTCATCATGTCGCCGACCACGAAGATTTCCGGACGTGCCGGCAAGGAACAGTCGGGTGCGACTTCGACGCGTCCGGCGCGATCGACCTTGGCGCCGGTTGCGTTCGCGACCATCCTGCCCAAGGGAGAGGCCTGAACGCCGGCAGCCCAGATCTTCGTTCGCGTCTCGAGCCGCCACAGAGTCCCGTTCGTCGGTAGCAGCTCGACGCCGGTCGCATCGACGCCGGTGACTTTGCTGTTGAGCATCAGTTCAACGCCGATTTTGCGGAGATCCTTTTCCGCGCGCACACGCAGCGGTTCACGAAACATCGGAAGAAGTGTTGGGCCGGCCTCGATCAGCACCACACGCACCATGGATGGATCGATGGCGCGGAAATTCTCTTGCAGCCCTCGCTTTGCCAGCTCGGCCAATTGTCCTGCCAGTTCGACTCCCGTCGGCCCCGCGCCGACAACCGCGAACGTCAGCCACACCTTGCGTTTCGCAGGATCGCTTTCGCCCTCGGCCATCTCGAAGGCGCCGAACATTCGGCCGCGAAGCTCGAGCGCATCGTCGATGGTCTTCATTCCGGGCGCATAACGCGCGAAGGAGTCCTGCCCGAAATACGACTGCGTGGCACCGGTGGCGACAATCAGACTGTCATAAGAGACGGTCTGCTTGCTGCCGAACCTGTCGACGGCGACAGTGCGGGTCTCGACGTCAATCCCGACGACGTCACCGAGGAGCACGCGCGCATTCCTCTGCCGCCGGAGAACCTCGCGAATCGGCGGCGCGATGTCGCCCTCCGACAAGATTCCCGTCGCGACCTGGTAAAGCAACGGCTGAAAGAGGTGATGGTTCGTACGGTCGATGACGGTCACGTCGACTGGCGCACTGCGCAGTTCTTGCGCTGCAGCCAAACCGGCAAATCCACAACCGATGATCACGACACGATGCGTTTGATTTTCCATCTGGTTGCACAAGATAGGCCGGCGTCTACAACAATCTTGTACACGCGTGCGGCCTCTGGAAGGCGCATGCCTCTATAGAATCGGAGAACCCGTTTGCCTCAGTCGCGCACAGTTCTTCCGACGCGCGCAATGCTCTACAAGCACATTGCACCTGCAAATCGCAGAATTACCTAGGCTCCTAAGAGACTGGAAGTGTGTGACCACGATGCCGATCGAAAACAACACTGACCGCGGGACCGTCCGAATCCCCACCGCCTCCGGTGACGAGCTCGAGGCCTGGCTGTACTTGCCCGAGGGGTCGGGGCCGCACCCGGCGGTGGTGATGGCACACGGCATTGGTGCCATCAAGGCCGGCGGGCTCGCCCCGTTCGCCGAGCGGTTCTGCCGTGAGGGGTTCGCCGCAGTCGTGTTCGACTACCGCCAGTGGGGCGGCTCGGCCGGGCAACCCCGCGAGGAGCTTTCCTTCCCTCGCCAGCGCGAGGACTACCGCACCGTCATCGGTTGGGCGGCCGTGCAACCCGACATTGATGCGCGCCGTCTATTCGCGTGGGGGACATCGTTCGCCGGAATGTACGTCGTCGACCTCGCCGTGTCGGACTCCCGGCTCGCCGGCGCGATCGGTCAGTCGCCGCTTGTTGACGGGTTCGCCGCAGCGAGGTTGTCCTCGCCCTTGCGAGGACTCCGGCTTCTGGCGGTGGCGTTGTTAGACCGTCTCGGCTCGATCTTCGGCCGCCCTCCGATTTACTTGCCCGGCGCCGGCCGGCCAGGTGAGTTAGCCATTGGCGCCACCGAGGACGCGCGTTTCGGTGAAAAGCTCATGACACCGAAAGACGGCACCGAATGGCGTAATCGCGTTGCCGCTCGTTCGCTGCTCAGCTTCTTCTGGCGTCGGCCGGTGCGACGTGCCGCCGCCATTCGCTGCCCGATCCTGCTCGTCGTCGCCGAGCACGACACGATGGCGCCGGTCGACCCGGCCGTTCGCGTCACGCAAAAAGCGCCGAGTGGCGAGTTGTATCGCAGCCGCGGCGGGCACTACGACGTTTATCAGGGCGGCAGAAGCTTCGACGACGTGTTGCGCGTCGAGGTCGAATTTCTTCATAGGCACGGAGATCACTAATAAAAGCTCACCGATCGCGAACCTCGTTCAAGTTCCGCGGGCTGCCCGACACCGCCCGCGTGCTCCGCGCCTCTTGTAGGCGCGCGGGTGCATCGACGAAACCTCGCGCATTTTGAGTCAGTCGGGCACAGTTCTTCAGATGCGCGCAATTGCCGACAAGCGCATTGGACGCGTCCGGTCGCATCTTGTCGTCCAATGACAAGAGATAGCACGGGAGACATCACTATGACTTTCGCCAAACCCATTCACCGAATCGCAATCGTCGGCACTGGAGTCATCGGCGCGAGCTGGGCGGCCCAATATCTGGCGCGCGGCTTCGACGTCGTCGCCACCGACCCCGCCCCCGGCGCAGAAGCGAATTTGCGCAAGTATGTTGACGAGGCGTGGGAGCAGCTCAGGATCATTGGCCTCTCGCCAGGCGCGGCACGCGAGCGCTTGACGTTTACGTCGAACCTCAAGGAGGCGCTATCGAACGCCGATTTCGTTCAGGAGAACGGTCCCGAGCGTCCGGATTTCAAGATCAAGCTATTCGCGGAGATGGACGACGCCACTCCTGCCGATTCGATCCTCGCCTCCAGCTCATCGGGACTCACGATGAGCGTCATTCAAACCGACTGCAAGCGCCCGGAGCGTTGCCTCATCGGGCATCCGTTCAATCCGCCGCACATCATCCCGCTGGTCGAAGTCGTGGGAGGCGCCAAAACTTCGCCGGCAGCCCTCCAGCAGGCGATGGCTTTCTATGCATCCATTGGAAAGAAGCCCATCTTTCTACGCAAAGAATTTCCCGGTCATGTCGCGAACCGCCTCCAGGCAGCCCTTTATCGAGAAGTTGTCTACCTCATCCAGCAGGGCGTGCTGAGTGTCGCCGACGCCGATGACGCCGTGAGCTGGGGTCCCGGACTTCGGTGGGGCGTGATGGGACCCAGCCTGCAGTGGCACGTCGGTGGAGGTCCCGGCGGGATTCGTCACTTTGCGGAACACCTCATGGATCCTCTGACCGGATTGATGAAGGCGCTCGGGAATCCCGAAGTAACCGCGGAGCTCAAGCAGACGATCATCGACGGCGTTCTTACTGAGGCGGCGGGTCGCTCAGTGGATCAACTCGCTCAGGAGGAAAACGCGGTGTTGCTGGGCCTTCTGAAGCTGCGCGCCAGGAACGGTGGTGCGGCACACCGTAACGCGGCAGAGGAGCGCATCTTCTTTCTGGATGTCAGCGGTGGACGCATGGTCTCGGCGAATCCGAACGGTTCCGATCTGACAGTCGTCATCGACGGCCTAACGCGGATCCCCGACGGCATCGCTGTCGATGCGCAGGCCGGGCACATTTACTGGACCAATATGGGCATCCCGTCGAAGAACGATGGCTCGATCGAGCGCGTCGATATCGACGGACGAAATCGGAAGACCATTGTTCCCGAGGGCGCGACGTTTACGCCGAAGCAACTCGCACTCGATAAGCAGAGCGGCAAGTTGTACTGGTCGGATCGTGAGGGAATGCGGGTCATGCGCGCGAATCTCGATGGCTCGAATATCGAGACCCTCGTCGAGACGGGACACACTGACAGTGACCGGCGCGATGAGCGCAACTGGTGCGTGGGTATCGCCGTCGACCCCGGCGCAAAGAAGATCTACTGGGGTCAGAAGGGGCCCGACAACGGCGGCCAGGGCCGGATCTTCCGGGCGAATCTCGAAATACCGAAAAGTCAGACTCCGGCTGCCCGCACGGACATCGAAGTGCTCTTCGCCGGCTTGCCGGAGCCGATCGATCTCGATCTCGACCTTGCGACCCGCACGATCTACTGGACCGACCGTGGCGATCCGCCGCGTGGCAACACCGTCAACCGCGCTCCCATGGACGCGCCGAAGAAGAGCCGGCGAAAACCGGAGATTCTCTCCACACACCTGATGGAGGGAATCGGGCTCTCCCTCGATCCCAGCAGCCAACGGATGTTCGTCACCGATCTCGGCGGGTCGGTCTATTCGGCGAAGCTGGACGGCACCGACAAAAAGGCGCTGCTCATCGCGCAGGGAAACCTCACGGGCGTCGCATATGCGAGAGGACTTCGCAGCTCAAATCAGTAACACGCATTTTGGAGGATTGACATGTCAGCAGAACGGCGAGAGGCCAGCCAGCCCACGCCACTTCCCAAAGCGAACGGCGATTTTTACGAAGTCACCGAGAGCTTGAACGCTCAGGAACTGGAGATCCTGAAGCAGGTGCGCGCTTTCATGGAAACGCACGTCGCGCCAATCATTACGAAGTACTGGGCCGACGATGCATTCCCATTCGAAGTACTCCCGGCGTTGCGCGCGCTGAATATCGGTGGTCTCGGCCTCGAGGGCTACGGGTGCAGAGGCGGAAGCACGCTGCTGGATGGCTTCGTCCAGATGGAGATGGCGCGCGTCGACGCTTCTTTCTCGACGTTTTTCGGCGTCCACAACGGCCTTGCCATGGGATCCATCTACCTCGGTGGATCGGAAGAGCAGAAGCAGAAGTGGATGCCGCCGATGGCCCGCCTGGAAAAGATCGGCTGCTTCGGCCTGACCGAACCTCTGGTGGGCTCGGCAACCGGCGGCGGTCTGACAACGACAGCGAAGCGTGAAGGCGACACATGGGTGCTCAACGGCCAGAAGAAATGGATCGGCAACGCTCCGTGGTGCGACATCTCGATTATCTGGGCGCGCGACCTCGGTGACAATCAAGTCAAAGGCTTCATCGTCGAGAACAAGACCTCGCCCGGATTCAGCGTCGAGAAGATTCAGAACAAGATCGCGCTTCGCGTAGTCCAGAACGGGCTGATCACGATGGACAACTGCCGTGTGCCCGAGGAGAACCGTCTTCAGGCCGACTTGTCGTTCCGCGACACTACGAAGGTGTTGCGCATGACGCGTGCGGGCGTCGCGTGGATGGCGACGGGGTGTGGGATGGGCGCCTATGAGTATGCGCTCGCGTACTCCCAGCGACGATTGCAGTTCGGCAAGCCGATCGCCTCGTTTCAGCTCGTGCAGGATCTGCTCGCGAAGATGCTCGGCAACGTCACGGCATCGCAGTGCATGGTGGTTCGACTCTCACAAATGCAGGACGAAGGCAAGCTGAAGGACCACCACGCCTCACTCGCCAAGGCGTTCTGCACGGTCAGGATGCGCGAGACAGTCGCATGGGCGCGGGAGCTCCTGGGCGGCAACGGCATTCTCCTGGAGGAACAAGTCGCCCGCTTCTTCGCTGATGCCGAAGCGCTCTATTCCTACGAGGGCACACGCGAAATGAACACTCTGATCGTCGGCAAAGCCATAACAGGCTTTAGCGCCTTTGTGTAACGCAAATTAGGAGGGCGTTCTTATGAGCTCGCCAGTAACAGTATCAACACTCGAGAATGTGTTGTACGAGAAGAAAGGCGCGATTGCCTATGTAACGGTCAATCGGCCGACGGTGCTCAATGCGCTCAATCAGAGAACCTGGGCGGACTTGAGAACTGCCTTCGAGAACGCGCGGGAAGATCCCGAGGTAAGGGGCATCATCGTGACAGGAGCAGGCGACAAAGCATTCATCGCCGGCGCTGACATCAGTGAGTTGGCCACCCTCACTGCCGTCGAAGGTGAGCGCGCTGCCAGCAATGGGCAGGCGGTGCTCAACCTCATTGAAAACCTCGGCAAGCCGGTGATCGCAGCGGTCAATGGTTTCGCTCTCGGAGGCGGTTGCGAAACTGCGATGGCTTGCACCATCAGAATCGCTTCGGAAAATGCGAAGTTCGGCCAGCCCGAAGTGAAATTGGGAATCCTCCCGGGTGGCGGTGGAACTCAACGCCTGCCGCGATTGATCGGCAGGGGCCGAGCTCTGCAACTCATCCTTTCCGGAGAAACGATCAGCGCGCAAGAGGCCTATCGCATTGGTCTCGTCAACGAAGTCGTCTCGGGCGCGGAGTTGATCGCACGCGCCGAAGCGATCCTCCGCCAGATCAATTCGAACGCCCCGCTGGCAGTGAAGTTTTCGCTCGAGGCGGTCAACAAAGGATTGGAGACCAGCCAGGCCGAGGGCTTGTCGCTGGAAGCATCACTGTTCGGCCTCTGCGCCGGCACCGAAGACAAGAAAGAAGGCACATCGGCCTTCCTCGCGAAACGTAAACCACAGTTTCAGGGCCGCTGAAGGTTGAACAGAAAAGGAAACGCTGATGGCAACTGAAAATACCCCGGCAACTGACGACATCTTCCAAGGGTTAAACGTAGTGGACCTGTCGAGCTTCATCGCGGGCCCGGGCGCTGCGGTGATCCTGTCCGACTTCGGCGCTGACGTGATCAAGGTTGAACCCCCTACAGGGGATTTATGGCGAATTGGATACAAGATTCCGCCGCATCCGCGCGCCAAGGAAAATTATCCGTGGCACTTGAGCAATCGCAACAAGCGTGGACTGGCTCTCGATCTGAAGTCTCCCGACGCGGCCAGGATTGTCGAACGCCTCGTCAAGTGGGCAGACGTCTTGATCGTCAACACGCCGCATCCCGCGCGCAAGAGATTGAAGCTGACGTATGAGGATGTCGTCCCGTGGAATCCGCGGCTCATTTATGCTGATATCACAGGTTACGGCGACAATGGGCCTGGCGCTGACCTTCCGGGGTTCGATATCACCGCATACTGGTCCAGCGGCGGCCTGTTGTCATCGACGCGAGACGCTGGAGCTCCACCGACACTACCGGTATCGGGCAGCGGAGATCATGCGACTGCAGTAGGTCTCTTCTCCGCGATTGCAATGGCATTGTATCGGCGTGAGCGGACGGGGAAAGGCGCGTACGTTACGACGTCACTACTCGCCGAAGGTGTCTGGGCTTGCGGCGTCTTGAATCAGGCCGCGCTCTGCGGCGCTCAGTTTTTTCCATTGCACGATCGCAAGAATCCGCCGAACGCAACGTTCAATGTGTATCGCGCGGCCGACGACATCTGGTTTCTGATCGTCGTTACACCGGACAAGTGGCCGGCGCTTCTCAAAACTATTGGCCGCCCGGAGCTCCTTTCGGATGCGCGCTTCGCGGATCCGGCCAAGCTGATGCAGAACTCCGCGCAGCTTACAGCGATCTTGGACGAGATCTTTGGCTCACAACCGATCGCGCACTGGCGCGAGGTGCTGGAGGAGGCACAGATCACCAACGCAATCGTGCGAGCACCGGGAGAGGTCATCAACGACCCGCAATTGAAGGCAAACGACATCGTTGTCCCAATCGAGGGCGCCGGAGGAAACCTGAAGTTCACCATTAATAGTCCGATGCAGGTGCATGGTGTGACTAAGGTGCCGGCAAAGCGTGCCCCCGAGATTGGAGAACACAACCGCGAGGTACTGACGCAACTGGGCTTCGACGCAAAAGAGATCGATGCCTTGCAAGCGAGCGGCGCAGTGCCAACCGTTGAACACGTGGCGCACGTAAATACGTGATCAGACAATGATGCACACGTATTCTCTGGGCCGGGCCCTTCGATACTTTCCGGAATGGACGGCGTTTTCGGGGTCAACCTTCCGGCAGCTTAACCAGCGTGTTGGAAGCATCGCAGCGTCCCTGCGCAGTCGCGGCTTCGGAGTCGGCGATCGGCTAGCCCTTCTACTTCCAAACGGACCCGATTACATCGAGCTGGTGTATGCGTGCAGTTGGCTCGGAGTGATCGTTGTGCCATTGAACACCCGCCTTTCGCAAGTGGAAATCGATCGGGTGCTCGCCGATGCTGACCCGCGCGGAATGATTCGCCACTCCTCGCTCCCGGCTCCCTCGGTACAGCTTTCGTGGCAGCTCGTGTTAGACAAAGAGCCCATCGAGGTGCGGAGCGATTCCTATCCCGACGCTCTTTACGATCCGGAAGCGATTCTCGCTCTGATCTACACAAGCGGCACAACCGGCCGGCCAAAAGGCGTCATGCTGACTCACACAAATGTGCTGGCAGACGTTCACGACTTCAACTACTTCATGCGCTACGGAGAAGGCGGAGTCTATCTCCACGCCGCCCCGCTGTTTCACATCGCCGACTTCCCTGCCATCTTCGCGGCTGCAGCGTTTGGCACTTGCCAGGTTCACATTCCGAAGTTCAGCCCGCAGAGCTTTTGCGAGACTGTGGCGAGGGAGCACGTGACGCACACTGTAATGGTGCCGACCATGATCAATCTGTTGACCAAGTTCTCGGAGGCTCGGAATTACGACCTGAGCACTCTCGAGGTACTGGGTTATGGCGGTTCGCCAATGGCCCCTGAGCTGATCCACGAGACGCGAGAGCTTCTCCCCAATACCAAGCTGGTTCAGGTGTATGGACTGAGCGAGACCGGTTATCTGACCGGTCTCGAAGACCACGAGCACACAACGGCCAGGGGCCTGTCCTGTGGGCGACCTTCTCCCGCAGTCGATGTGCAAGTCGTGGACGAGTCTGGAAAGCAGGTCGAGAGCGGGCGTACTGGTGAACTCGCGGCCCGGGGTGCGAATGTCATGAGCGGCTATTGGAACAATCAGGAAGAGACCAGACTCGCCTTCCGAGATGGCTTCTTTCGCACAGGAGACGTCGGCTATCAGGATGCAGATGGCTATTTCTATATCCTTGACCGCCTGAAGGACATGATCGTTACCGGTGGCGAGAATGTCTATTCCGGTGAAGTCGAAGCTGTTATCTACCAACATCCCGCAGTTCAGGAAGCGGCGGTCTTCGGAGTGCCCGATCCACAGTGGGGCGAGATCGTAATGGCTTATGTGGCGCTCAAGCCGGGAAGAGCGCTGACCGTCGACGAATTGATCGCCCACTGCCGGCGATCGCTGGCCAATTACAAGATCCCTCGCCGCGTCGAGTTCTCAGAGACCGAGTTACCGAAGGGCGGCTCGGGCAAGATCCTCAAGCGAGTCTTACGCGAGCGCTTCTGGGGCCATCAAGAACGGGCCGTGAGTTAGAGTCGATCGCTCAAGATAATCCGGTAGCGCACGCTCATTCCTGCGGACGCACTTCGCTTCAAGGCATACGCCAGCCCAAGATCCATATTGCGTGCGATGACTCCCAGCGGGCTGTTGCGCGTCGGCGCGGTGCTTCCCGAGGTTCCGAACATCTTCAAACCGCAGTCGACGCCTGCCGATGGGATCTACCAATTGTCACTGCTTGTCGTAGGCGTGACGGGGCTCATTTTTGTAATTGTCTGCGGCTTGCTGCTCTTTACCGCCGCGAAATACGCCGCCGCAGGTTTACGGCAGCAACCAAGTCGAGCTCGCGTGGACCGTGGTCCCCGTGTTGATCGTGTTAGTGCTGTTCCTGGCGACTGCGCGCGTCATCCATGCGATCCAGGACGCGCCGAAACCGAAGAACGCAATCGAGGTCGTCGCGATCGGGCATCAGTTCTGGTGGGAATTCCGCTATCCAACGCTTGGCCTAGTCACTGCCAACGAGCTGCATGTTCCGGTCAGCGACCCCACTTTTCTGACTCTGCTCTCTGCAGATACCGACCACAGTTTCTGGATTCCAAACCTCGCCGGCAAGACCGACTTGATCCCGAACCACCCGAATCACATGTGGATCGATCCGCATACGATCGGTGTGTATATCGGTCAATGCGCCCAGTACTGCGGCGTGCAACACGCCAAGATGCTCCTGCGCGTCTACGTCGATTCGCGAGAGGACTTCGACGCATGGGTCAATGAAGAACGAAAGCCGGCCGTCGTCGACAGCGCGGTAGACGAAGGACGCCGGATCTATGAAAACACTGCTTGTGTAAACTGCCATGCGATCTCCGGAACACCATCAAATGGCCGATTCGGTCCGAACCTGACGCATCTCATGCGCCGCGCAACGATCGCCTCCGGCGCCGCGCCTAACACTCACGAAAACCTCAGGCAGTGGATTCAGAATCCCGACTCCATCAAGCCTGGCTCGCTGATGCCTGCGATGCAGGTGAGCGAAAAGGATCTGGATGCGCTGACCGCGTACCTCGAGACACTTCGATGACCGCCGAGGCAATCGCACTCGACGCGGTTGACCCGAATCGAGAAACGATCGGGGAGAAGCTCCACAGTTGGGTCGTCACCGTCGATCACAAGAGGCTGGGAATCCTCTACATCCTCTGCGGGCTGTTGTTTCTCGTGCTCGGCGGTCTCGAGGCCACCATCATCCGGATACAGCTCGTCGTTCCGCACAACCATTTCGTCTCGCCTCAGGTCTTCAACCGCATGCTCACGATGCACGGCAAAACGATGATCTTTTTCGTGGTCATGCCGATCCTGTTTGGCTTCGGCACGTATTTGCTTCCGCTGATGATCGGAACGCGGGACATGGCTTTTCCGCGGCTCAATGCGCTGAGCTTCTGGCTCACGGCTTTCGGAGGTCTCCTTCTCTACTTCAGCTTCATCGGCGGCAACGGGCTTTACGGTGCCGGGAGCGCTCCCGACGTCGGTTGGTTCGCCTATGCGCCTCTCACTTCTCGCGCATTCTCCCCAGGGCACAGCACCGATTACTGGACAGTCGCTCTTCTCATCTCCGGCATTGGCAGCATCGGAACGGCGGTGAATTTCATTGCGACGATTCTTTGCATGCGCTGCCGCGGAATGACCTTGAGCAGAATGCCTCTGCTGGCGTGGCTGAACCTCGTCATGGCCGCCATGGTCATCCTGGCCATATCGCCCCTCACCGCTGCACAGCTCATGTTGTGCGTCGATCGCTATCTCGGCCGACATTTCTTCGACCCGCAGGCGGGCGGGTCGGCGGTCCTCTGGATGCATTTCTTCTG
>WNFJ01725543.1_pt9 | contig 14700 bp, 13 predicted proteins | sample 5400461 | NCBI WGS metagenome assembly WNFJ01 (sample SAMN13153349, study PRJNA577476) | soil metagenome | isolation source: 115 cm saprolite on Douglas fir-dominated hillslope | place: USA:California | collected 2013-09-17 | reverse complement strand
TGCTGTCGCGACTCACGCGGTTCCGAGTGGAAACGATTTAGCTTCTGGCTTTTTGTGGCTACTTCTCGTTGCTGACGAACTTCCGGGATGGACAGTACTACATTTTCCTGCTGTTCCTGCTTACGCTGGCGTTCTATTTTCTGGACCGAAAAAGCTATTTCCTGGGTGGGTTCATGACCGGCATCGCCTTTGGGCTGAAGCTGTATGGCGGGCCGTTCCTTTTGTATTTTGCCGCCAAACGCCAATGGAAGGCTTTGCTCGGAATGATCGTTGCGTGTGTGATCCTGCTGGGCGTGGCGCTGCTGTTGTTCGGGCCGGCGGACTTGCATTACTACGCGACGCAGATTCTTCCGCGGTCACTCGAGGGCGGATCGATCGATCCGTACAATCCGGGAACGCCAACATTGCCGACGATGTTGAGGCGCGCTTTCGTAGGCGAAGCGGAACTGAATCCTCACCCGCTTTGGAACGCGCCGTGGTTGTTCTTCTTTTTGCGAACGTTCACTTCGTTGACCATTGCCGCTTTCCTTTTCCTGGGTACGAGTACGCGACGCAGCAGCGAGCCCCGAGACTTTGCATGGTTTGTGATCGCCGTGGTACTGCTCTCGACCAGCACGGCTTCCTACACATTCATCATTCTTTTGCTGCCGCTGGTGTTGCTGCTGGCGGAGGCTGGGCCGCGGGAAAGCATCTTTCTGGTGGCTACGTACATACTTTTGACATTGCCGTTGCACCCGATTTGGCTGTTCCCGAAGGTCTGGATTTTGCTGGGGCTATTTGTTTTCGCAGGATATCACAGTTGCCAAGGAGTGCCGCGGCGAGTTGCGGTCGCCGCAGTATTGGTTGCCGCGCTGATTGCGGTCGTGGATGCGAAACACCACATGGTGAGTTATGCAAGCGAGCCAGAGCAGCACTTTGCGCGAGTTGCGGCGCAACGCGGGGCAATCTTCTCTTCGTTCCCGGTGGTTTCGCGCGCCGGGATCTTTTATCAATCCTTGGGCAGGGACCGGTATGTGCTCCGGTGGCTGCACGACAACCAGAACGAGGAGCTTTCCTTCGAGGGACAAGCGCTGCACCCCCGGCTGGCAGCCCACGGAACGGCCATTCTCTTCGAGTTGGTGGAAAATGGGAGTTCGGCGATGATGGAATTAGACCCGGCCACGGGGAAGGCGACGCCCCGAGAAATGCCCGTTCCTGCGGACTTCCCGGATGCCGTCACGTCACCCGATGGAAAATGGGTGACGTTCACCGCTAGGAAAAACGGCCCAATGCAAGTTTGGGTGCGTGAACTGCCTTCGGGGCAAGAGAGGCGATTGACGACCGGGAATTGCAATAGTTCCTCGCCTGCCTGGGAATTGGATTCCAAGGGCATCGTGTTCGCCAGCGATTGCGGGCGCGCGTTTGGTTTACCGGCGTTGTACCGCGCGCGATTGACGGACAGCGACTAGTCCGCCTACAGAAAAAGGCATTTAGTTTGTCATTCCGAGCGAAACCAGGAATCTCTTTCTGGTAAAAGCCAAGAAAAGAGAGATTCATGGCACAAAAAGCGTGCGATGGGGCAGAGTTCCTCACTCCGCAGACTCCGTTCGGAATGACAGCTCGAGAATTTTGCAGCAAGTTGTAGAGAAGAGCGGTGTCAATCGCGAAGGGCATTCACCTGGCAAGCGATGTCCGGACGCGGGTCCGAGGCGCGCGAGATTATTCTGAAGCCGGCGCGCGCCACGCAATCCTGAATGAGTTGCCTGGTGCGGAAGAACTCTCCTTCGCCGGCGTCGGCGCGGAAATCATGGCAGGAGATGCACAGAGCGCGGGTGATGCGAAGGGTGCGATCCATTCCGCGGATAGCCAGCGCTTCCGCACCCTCGATGTTCATCTTCAGAAAATCAATGTGCTGGACATTTTCACGTTCCAGCAACTCATCCAGACTAATCCCCGCGACTTGAAGCGCGCCCTTCGTGCCAGCGTCTACGATGCGGTTCGCATGCCATCCCTCAAGGGTTTCGATCGCCACGGGTCGGGCGGAATCGAGGAGCGCGAAGTTCACCGGAACTACATTCTGAAGATGATTTAGTTCGCAGAACAGGCGGAGACAGGGAAATGTGGTCGGGTGCGCTTCGATGGAAAAAACCTTGCCAATGGGTCCCGCCGCCCTGGAAAAAACGATGGTGTCTTCGCCCTTGCCCGCGCCCGCATCGATAATCAGATCGCCGGGACGAGGCTGGTACACGTGGAACCAGGTGTCGGCGGCATTCGCGATTGCGCGATCCAGTTCGTTCGCCCAAGTGAGAAAAATCGCGGTGTGATAGTCCATCGTGGGCGAGTCGACATAGATCACGCCGCTTTCCTGGTGCATCCACATGCCACGGTGGTAGTACACGCGTACGCCTGGAGCGTAACGACACGCACGCTGGTTGATGACCGCGCCGAGAACGACCCGCGCGCCGGGCCGGTCGAGGAGATGAATCAGCGCACGACGATAGCCCATTGCGAGTGTTTTCCCATGCTGCGAAGTCTCCGGAAGTATAGTGCACGCACAATGGTGGTTGGCACAGATTCACGGGTTCTTGGTGCAATAGATCCGGCACTCGTAGCGTGCGTCAGACGCCGGCCGCAACGGCGTTCTGAGCGGAGAGCTTCGGTTCGCGGGAGGCGTGTTCGGGCTTTGCACGCAACGCGTGAAGACGAAATCCGCCGCGGCGAAAATCGACGGAGACGCGAGAGAAGCCGGCGAGGGTTAGGCGAGCAAAAGCGGAGCCGGGGGTGTAAAGGTGCTTTTGAAGTGGCCGAGGCGATGAATCCGGGTATCGTTGGTCTCGACAGCGGGGAAAGTGCCGCCTGGGCGAAGGACGCGGAGCACTTCGGCGAAAGCGAGGTCCTGCAAATTGCGGGATTTGAGGCGGTGAAGGACAAGAATGGCGATGGCCGAAGAGAAGGTTTCACTGGCGAAGGGCAGATGCGAGGCATCGCCGCGGAGCACTCCGCCGGAGTGGCCGTTGTGATGGACTTTCAATTTGCGTGTGGAATTGTGGTCGTACTCCAAAGAGGTGACGCGCGGGACGCGTTCGCGGAGATGTACAGTGGCCGCGCCATAACCGGCGCCTATCTCTAAAACGTGATCGCCCAAGCACGCGTCGGACAAGACCCAGGGAAGTAGCTGGCGCTGGGAAATATAGCGCCATAAAGAGGAAGAGCAGACGCAATGTTCCAGGGTGTTCATGGTGCGCGAGGGCGGAAGAACGTTCAGTTTAGCCTAGTTGGCAGCCCGACGTCATTTGTTTCTTGAATAGGGATTATTTGGTTGTAGAATGCTCCGAATTTGTCGAGCGGAGGCGAGCATGGGACGCGTGACGGGACTCGGAGGACTTTTCTTCAAGGCGGAGAATCCAGGGAAACTTTATGAATGGTATGAGAAACATCTGGGCATTAAACAGGATGTGCCGGGACAAGGGGTTTCCTTTCGCTGGAAAGGAAAGAGGATGGCGACCCGGACGGGTGCACGGCCTGGTCAATCTTCAAGCAGGAGACGAAGTATTTTCAGCCCAGCACCAAGGAGTTCATGATGAATTTTCGGGTGGAAGACCTGGATGGACTGCTGGAGAAGTTGCGAGGGGAGGGCGTGTGGATCGATCCCAATCGGGAGGACTATGACTACGGGCGGTTCGCCTGGATCATGGACCCGGAAGGAAACCGGATTGAGTTGTGGGAACCGCCGAAGCACTCGTGACAGAGGCAAACGTGTGCAAACGGGCTAAAGAATTGAATAGTTTAACAAAAGCGGTATGATGGCCCCTGGAAGTTTGCAACGATTAGGTCCTCGGAGGAGGTATCCGCAGATGAAAAAGGTATTGCTGGCATTGGCAGGACTGGCGTTAGCCGCCTCGATGAGCGTAGCGCAGGATGTGGTGAGTTTTTTCCATGGCACGGTGAAGAAGGTCGATAAGACCACGAAGACCGTGGTTGTGAAGACCAAGGACGGAACAGAACACACCGTGAAGGTCGCGAGCGACGATACCGTAAAAGGAACGAAAGATGGTTTCGACGGAATCAAGGAAGGCTCGGAAGTCGTGGTGCGTTCCACCGGGGAGGGCGCAGAGGCGACCGTCAATGGCATCGGAACCGTTGGCAAAGACGGGATGAAGGTGACGAAGGGAACGGTGGAGAAGGTCGATGACGGGACGAAGACGGTAGTTGTAAAGTCGGCCGACGGTACAGAGAAGACCTTTGAATACAGCGGAAACGCATTGAAGGATTCAGGCAAGGCCGTGGGCAAGGGAACGGAAAAAGGCGCCAAGATAACCGTGTACTACACGGAAGAAGCCGGGAAGAAGATCGCGCACTTTTTCGAGTAGAAGCAGACCTTCGATCCAGTTCGCGCGAATGAAAAAGGAAGAGGCCCGGGGAATTGTCCCGGCCTCTTTTGTTTTGGAGAGCGGAAAATTGGATCGGGTGGCGGTTCCATTTGCGAAAAGCAGATCCCTCGCTTCGCTCGGGATGACAAACGGAGGCGTCGGGATGGCAAGCGCCCAACATCGGATGCAATGAATTGCTGTTTTTTGTGTGTGACATGGAGTCACGCTGAGACCAAAAGCGATGGCGAGCCACCGCACTCCCAATAGGCTTGCGACGCCGAAGGCTGCCGAGTTTAGTGCAGGAGGGGACGAATGCGGCGGAGGGCCGAGGCGAACCGGTCGGCGTTATAGGCAGAGGGATTTTCGAGTTGTTGGAAGAGCGCGTTGATGGCCGCGCGGACTTCGGCGGCATCAGCGGGCTTGGTGTCTTTGCTGTAGGCGATGTAGAGCGAATCGAGAGCCATGGTGGCCTGCTCGGCGGCGCGCTCGTCGGCGAGAGAGATGAACTCCGCGTCCTCGGTGATGCGCTGAAGCACGCGCAGAGTGATGGCTTGATCGTACTGCATGGCCGCGAGTCGTTCGGCAATTCGCATGGCTAAAGGAGAAGCCGCATTGGCAGCAGTGGCAACGACGGTGCGGTCAGGATTGAGCTTGCTCATTTCCGTGGAGACGGTGAGCAATTGGCGGTCGAGATCCTGTGCGGATGCGGAATCGATTTGCTTGGCGAAGAGGCGGAAGACCGCATAGCGCGACGCGTTCCAAGGCGGATCGCCCGGGCGGCGGTCTTCGTAGCCGTGTTGCTGACGCCAGCTGTCTTTTGCGGCCACAAGCGAGTGATGACAAGAGAAGCAGGATAGCTCGGCGTACTCGGGCCAGGGATTCTGCTGATCGGCGCGTTCGCCTTTCGCGCGCCAAGCCAGGCGATCCATCGACGCGCTGAGCTGAACGGCTTGGCCAGTGCTCCATTCGCGGACGCCCACCCAGGCGGGGTCTTCCACCGGTTTGTCGGGGGCGGATTCGCGGGGAACTCTCCAGTGGCGCGGCATGACCGCGGAGAAGGAATCGAGTTCGAAATAGAGGTCAGGGTGGCCGGCGGCAATCATTTCGTGATCAACGAATTTCTCGCGCGTGCCCAGATGGCACTGCAGACACTTTTGCGTGCGGGGAATGAGGCTGCGCGTGTCGACCATACCCAAGGCAACGGACTTTTCGTGTGGCCATTCCCGCGTGGTGTGCGGACCGAGCCACGCCGAGGCCGGGCCGTGGCAAACTTCACAGGAAACGCCTTCGGAAATTTCAAAGGAGCGGCCGCGCTGTTCGGGAGTGGTGTAAAGGGCGTGGCACGCGAGACATTTAGGAGATTCTTCGGCTTTGGCGTTGAGCTTCAGAATGCGAGCCATGCGCTCGCCCACGTCGCCGGTGAGGGCTTGATAGGCGCGGCTGTGCTTGTCCTGAAGGATCCAGGTGGAATATTCGTTCTGCAGAATGCGGTTGCCGGGATCGGGCTTGACGCTTCCGTGGCAACTGGTGGCGGCGCAGGATCCGGGTCCAATGTACTTGATGGGTTCGGGCCTGTCCGTGGCGGAAAGAGCGGCACAAGTAAAAGAGAGCAAGCAGGCCGCCACAAAGAGGGCGGGCCGGGAAGGATGGGAATTGTGGCGAATCAGCATTCCGCGAAAGCCAAAAGTTCTTTTCGCTTATAGCGTTCGGCGGCGGGGGAAGTCAACGGAAAGGCGCGCGCTTTTGCGGGGCATTGCGCGAAAAGACAACGGCGCAAGATTTAGCGGAACAAGTTGCCCGGGAATATGCGGAAATAGCGAGAACCCTAAAAGTGCGCCGCGAATGCTGGGCTAAAGCGGCGCAGTTTCGCGAGACATTCCGCCGTGACCTTTGACGAACTGCGAGCCATACAACTGCGCCACGGGTATCTGCCAAAGGCGGAGCTCGAGGCGCTTTCCCGCAAGACGCAGACGCCTCTGTATCAAATTCACAGCGTTGCCAGCTTCTATCCGCATTTTCACCTGACGCCGCCAGCGAAGGCGGAGGTTCACGTGTGTGCGGACATGAGCTGCCGGCTGAATGGCGCTTGCGAGTTGCGAGCGGAGTTGTCGCGGCGGTTTGCGGGCGCGCGCCCGGAGGATGTGCAGATCAAGGACGTGAGCTGCCTGGGGCGGTGCGATCAGGCGCCGGCAGTGGCGATCAACGACGAGATTTTCGCGGGTGTGACAGCGGATAAAACGGAGCAGTTGGCACGGCGGGCGATGCGTGGAGAGGAACTGCACGCGGAGTATCTGCGTGAGGGGCGCGTGGTGTGCGCTTCCGACCCGTACGGCGACGGAGAAAAATACGCAGTGGTGCGGCGTCTGTTGGCGACGAAGGATTGGGATGGAGTGCTGGCGGTTCTGAAGGAGGCGGAACTGCGCGGGATGGGCGGCGCGGGCTTTCCCACGTCGATGAAATGGGACCTGGTACGCAAGCAGCCCGAGCCGGTGAAGTACATCGTGTGCAACGCGGATGAGAGCGAGCCGGGGACCATCAAAGATCGCTTCATCCTGAGTCACCTGCCGCACCTGGTGGCGGAAGGAATGATGATCGCGGGGCTGGTGACCGGAGCGAAGAAAGGAATTTTGTATATCCGGCACGAATATCCGCTGCAGGAAGAAATTTTTGGGGAAGAGTTGCGGCGGTGCGCGAAGGCGGGATTGCTGGGAAAGAAGATTCTGGGAAGCGACCTGGATTTTGAGTTGGAGATTTTTGTCAGTCCTGGCGGATACATTTGCGGCGAAGAAAGCGCGTTGATTGAAGCGATCGAAGGGCACCGCGCGGAACCGCGGAATAAGCCGCCATTCCCCGGGCAGGTAGGCCTGTGGCAGAAGCCAACAGTGATTAATAACGTTGAGACGTTCGCAAACGTGCCGCAGATCCTGGCGCGCGGCGTGGACTGGTATCGAACGGCGGGAGTGAGCGGATCACGCGGGCTGAAATTCGTCGGCGTGAGTGGGCACGTGGCGCGGCCGGGAGTTTTCGAAGTGCCGATGGGCACAGCGATAAGCGAGGTGATTTACAAGCACGCAGGCGGGATTCGCGGCGGGCGCGCGTTGAAAGCGTTCGCGCCGTCGGGGCCTTCGTCGGGATATTTGCCAGCGTCGATGGTGGATGTACGTCTGGACTTCAAAGCGTTGGCGGATGCGGGATCGATGTTGGGCTCGGGAGCGATCGTGGTGTGCGACGACACGACCTGCATGCTGGATATGGCGTTGACGGCGGTGCGTTTCTACCGCAACGAATCGTGCGGAAAGTGTGTGCCTTGCCGGATGGGCTCGCAAAAGATGGTGGAGTTGCTGGCACGCTGGACGCAAGGCGGAGTGAGCGAGGGGCAGTATCGCGCGGACCTTGCGCTGATTGAGGAATTGTCGCAAGCGATGAGCCTGACGTCGATCTGCGGATTGGGGCAGATTGTGCCGGCGCCGGTTCAGTCGGTACTGAAACACTTTCGGGCGCAGATTGACGCGCATGTGTTGCGGGGCGTGTGCCCGAGCGGGATTTGCTTTTCAGCGGCGGGAAGGATGCCGGAATTGGCGCGAGTGGGGATTCGGCCGTAATTCGTGGTTCGTGAGGCCTGAACCGCAACTCGTGTTCGGAACAGAGTTGTCGGCGGTTGTAGTGAAAAAAGAACGTTCATGACGCGGAGAAATAGTGGGAACAGATAAGGCTTGAAAGGTTGAAGTAGTAAAAGCGGCAGCGAGCCGCTGCACTTCAAGAGGATGACAGCTTTGGTGGAACTGACGATCGACGCGAAGGCGGTGCAGGTGCCAGCGGGCACGACCGTCTATGATGCCGCGCGCTTGAATGGGATTGCGATTCCCACGCTGTGCCATTTGCAGGATCAGACGCCAGTGGGGGTGTGCCGGCTTTGCGTAGTGGATACCGGTGCGCGGGTGCTGAGCGCGTCGTGCGTGCGCCCGGTCGAGCCGGGGATGAAGGTATCCACAAATTCGGAAAAGGTGCTGGCGGCGCGGAAGACCCTGCTGGAATTGTTGATGGCGGACCATCCATCGCCCTGCGCGCGGCAGCAACATTCGGGAGACTGCGAACTGGAGACGCTGGCGAAGGCCGCAGGGGTGGGCGCGCCACGATTTGTACCGCGGACGGTGTCGCGGGGGCTGGACGACAGCTCGCTGGCGATTGCGGTCGATCATGACGCTTGTATTTTGTGCGACCGGTGCATCCGCGGGTGCGACGAAATCAAGAACAACTTTGTGCTGGGACGCATGGGCAAGGGGTATTCGGCGCGAATCGCGTTTGACCTGAACTCGCCGATGGGGGATTCCACGTGCATTTCGTGCGGAGAATGCATGGTGTCGTGCCCCACGGGCGCGCTGACCAACAAAAGTTTAGCCGGCACAGCAATTGCGGCAGGGGGCGGAGCGCAGCAACTGACATCGGAAGAATTGCACCGATTGCCGGTGTTTGCGGGCGTGTCGGGCACATTTCTGGAGTTAAACCACGGCGCAATTGTGAAGCGGCGCTTCCGGGCGGGTGAAGTAATCTGCCGCGAAGGCGAGTTCGGGTCCACGGCTTTCTATATTTTGGAAGGCCAGGCGCAGGTGGCAATTTCGACGCCGATTGCGCACGTAAAAACGCAAGGTGGGGCGCAGGGATTCTTCAAGCGGCTGACCAGCGTGCTGGTTGGCCGGGAGGAACACAAACGGGAAGAAGAGGCGCGAGACAGGACGATTCCGATCGACGCCTCGGTGGACTTGTCATACGGGAATCCGGTGGCGGAGTTGGGGCCCGGGGACTTGTTCGGCGAAATGACGTGCATGAATTTTTATCCGCGGTCGGCGACGGTGCGTGCGGAAACGGATGTGGTGGCGTACGAGATCTTGCGCAACGTGCTCGACATCATGATGAAGAACAAAACATTTCGCGCGCAAATCGACCAGAACTACCGCAAACGCGCCCTGGAAACCCACTTGCGCGGCGTGCCCATGTTTGCGGACCTGGCGCCGGACTTCATCGAGCACTTGAAAGAGAGCGTGGAACTGGTGCGTTACGCGCCGGGACAGGTGATCGCGCAGCAGGGTGAAGCGGCGGATTGTTTCTACCTGGTGCGCATCGGGTTCGTGAAGATATCCGAACAGTATCCGGGCGGAGAGCTGGTGCTGGCGTATTTGTCTCGTGGCGACTACTTCGGAGAAATCGGGTTGCTGGGCGGTGGGATGCGAACGGCGACGTGCACGGCGCTGGACCACGTGGAAGTGGTGAAGATCTCCGGGAACGATTTTCGCGAGATGGTGGAGCGATTCCCCAGTGTGCGGACAGGACTGGAAGCGGTGGCGGCGGAACGGCACGAGGCGAATGCGCAGCGTTTGCAGATGGTGCAGAACGTGCCCATCGAACAATTTTTGTCGCAAGGGCTGATGGAGGCGCAAAGCCTGCTGATTCTGGATTTGGAGAATTGCACACGGTGCGATGCGTGCGTGGACGCGTGCGCTGACGCCCATGATGGCATAACGCGACTGGTACGCGAGGGATTGCGATTCGAGAATTACCTGGTGGCGACGTCGTGTCGGCAGTGCCGCGATCCGCTGTGCATGCTGGGCTGTCCGGTGGGTTCAATTCGCCGGCGAAATTCACTGGAAGTGATTATTGAGGATTGGTGCATCGGGTGCGGCTTGTGCGCGCGGAATTGCCCGTACGGGAACATCAACCTGCATCCGTTCGACGTGATGGTGGAAGACCTGGAACACTTGGGAAGAAAGAAGGCAGTGGTACAGCAAAAGGCGACGTCGTGCGACCTTTGCACGCACTTGAAGGAGCCGAGTTGCGTGTATGCGTGCCCGCATGATGCGGCGCATCGCGTGGATCCCCGAAAGTTTTTTGCAGGGTTGATGGGGCACGGACCGGCGCAATGAGGATGGACAGGACACAACGCGACTGGGCGCTGGCTTCGCTGGGAATCCTGGCGACGAGCATGGAATGCCGCGGCGGGGGCGCGAGGTGGAAGCGCAGTGGGCTTGATGTTTGGAATCGTGGGCTTCGCGTTCATGATTTTCGCAGCGCTGCTGGCCGCGCGGAAACGTGTGCCGACGTGGAGATTGGGGCGGGCGCAGGCGTGGATGCGGGTTCATTTATGGCTGGGATTCCTGAGCTTGCCGCTGCTTCTGTTTTACGGCGGATTTCACTTTGGCGGGACGCTTACGTGTGTGTTGATGTGGCTGCTGATCATCACGGTGGGGAGCGGATTGTTTGGCGCGGCGCTGCAGAATTACGTGCCACGGATGATGACTTCGGATGTGCCGCTGGAAACGATCTACGACGAAATTGGCAACGTGAGAAAAGCACTGCGCGTAGAAGCGGATGGCGCGATGGAAGCGCTGTGTGGCTCCATGGGATTGCGGCAGAAGGACGCAGAGGAACCTCGGCGCGCCGGCGGATTCACGGCGCTGCGGCCCATCGCGGCGACGGCAGTGCCACTGCGAACTTCCGCGGCAGTAAGCGCGGGCGCTAGCGCCGCGGTAGCAGCGGCTTCAGAGATTCTGTTGCTGAGCGCGGAAGAAAGTGCGCCGTTGAAACGTTTCTATTTGGAGGAGATGCGCGTGTTTCTGGAAGACCCGAAACGACGAGGGCAGCGACTGAGCAACGCGGAAAAAGCGAAGACAGACGACGGTTAACGACTTGGAAGCAATTTGCGATGAAGCGCGGCAATTATTGCGGCAGGAACGGTTGCATCGCTGGCTGCATGGCTGGCTGCTGGTGCACATACCGTTGTCGCTGGCGTTGATAGTGCTGGGGGCGGTGCATGCGGTGATGGCATTGAAATACTAGAAGTAATGAGGCAATGAGGTAAGGAAGTAAGGACTTCGGAGACTCGCTACCGGTTGGTGCATGGAATGAATGGCTAGGACTCGGACAACCAAGAAGCTGGCGCAGCGAGTCGACTTGAACTATTTCAAGAGGCCGACGCCATTCAAGCGCGCGAAATTATGGCTAAGCGTGCTGCTGCCCTTGCTGGTGTTGGGATGGCTGGCGTGGCGCGGCGTATCGCGGGATTCGCGCGTGTATTCGAGCGGGCGGATGAGCGTGGCGCACGCGGTGCTGGAGAACCAGTGCGCCGTGTGCCACGTGCAAAAGGCGGGCGAGTTTTCGTCGAAAGCGGCGGACGAGGCCTGCCTAGGTTGCCATGATGGGCCGGTTCACCATGAAAACGAAGTGCGGGCGGCGGTGCCGAACTGCGCGACATGCCACGTCGAGCATCGCGGGCGCGTCAATATAAGTGCGGCGACCAACCGGGCTTGCGCGGAATGTCACGCGAATCTGAAAGTGACAGGCGGCGCGCTTTCCGTTGCGGCACAGGTGCAAACGTTCGAGGATGGCCATCCTGAATTCGCGGCGGTGCGTCAGGGCGCAAAAGATCCCGGAACGATCAAGCTGAATCACGCGATTCATATGAAGGCAATCCGGCGCGGACCGAACGCGCCGATGGTGCAGTTGGATTGCGGCGATTGTCACCGGCCTGCGGCAGCGAATGGCGTGTGGCCTTACGCCGATGCGAACTATCTGAGCAAGAGCGTGACGTACAAGGACGATGCGGTGTTGCTGCCGGTGATGGCGGCGCTTACTCCACGTGGTGCGCGCGACAGACGCGAGTACATGGCAACACCGAAATATGCGACCGCTTGCGCGGGATGCCATTTGCTCACCTTCGATAAGCGATTTGACGTGGGTGCGCCGCACGACAAGCCGGAAGTGGTGCACGCGTTTCTGATGGAGAAATTCGGTGAATACATTGCGGCGCATCCGGGCGAATTGCGTGAGATGCAGGAGCCGGACCGAGCCTTGACGGGAAACCCGCCGTTGCCGCGCGCGCAGTCACTTACGCCTGCACAATGGGTGAATGAACACACAAAAGTCGCGGAGGAGCTGCTGTGGAAGAAAACTTGCGCGCAGTGCCATGCTTTGACCGGGACGCAGTTGCAGGACACGAGAATAGCGCGTTGGGATGCGGCCTCATCGGGGAATGCAGCGAGGATCGCTAGCACGGAGATTGCGTCGTCGACCGCGGAGTTGCCATTACCGGAGGTGGCTCCCGCAAAAATCACGGCGCGGTGGCTCCCGCGTGCGACATTTGATCACGACGCACACCGCGGATTCTCGTGCGTGGGGTGTCACGCGAAGGCGTGGAGCAGCACCGAAACCAGCGACGTGCTGGTGCCGGGGATTGAGAATTGCCGGACGTGCCATGCGCCGGGGCCGGAGCACGCGGAGTCGCGATGCTTTGAGTGCCACACGTACCACGATTGGTCGAAGCGAAAAGAAGTGAAGCCGGTGTTTACGTTACCGGAGATGCGGGCGGGCGGAGGATAGGGTACGTTGCATTCGCCCCGGGAATGCGGAAGTTGAGGTCCTTCACCCGCAAACGGCGCGGGTCAAGGATGACAAGCTCATGCGCGACGGAAGAATTTGCGTTGTGGCTGCAACCGTAAGAGCGGCGGCTAGCCAGGCTAGCCGCCGCACTCCATAGTTAGCGATTGACCATGGACATCATCATTTCGGGGTAGCGGGCACCGGCAGCGACGCCTTTCGGGGCGACTTCGTCGATGCGGCGAAGATCGTCGGCCGTGAGTTTCACGTTGAGCGCACCAACATTTTCTTCGAGATATTTGCGACGCTTGGTGCCGGGGATAGGAATGATGTCCTGGCCCTGCGCTAGGAGCCATGCAAGAGCGAGCTGCGACGTCGTGCAGTGTTTTTCGCGGGCGATGGTTTCGACGCGCGCCACCAGATCGAGGTTCTTCTGAAAATTTTCTCCCTGGAAACGCGGTGAGAAACGGCGGTAGTCGTCGGGAGCCAGAGTATTGTCCGGTCAAGAAGCCGCGCCCTAGCGGGCTATACGCAACGAAGGCGATGCCCGATTCACGCGTGGTGGGCAGGACTTCGTCTTCCGGATCGCGCGTCCACAGCGAATACTCGGTTTGCAGCGCACTGATGCTATGGACAGCATGCGCACGACGGATCGTGGCGGGCGAAGCTTCGGAAAGGCCGAGATAACGAACCTTGCCGGCGCGAACGAGTTCTCCCATGGCACCTACGGTATCCTCGATGGGAGTGTCAGGATCAACGCGGTGCTGGTAGTAAAGATCGATGGTGTCGACGCCAAGGCGCTTCAAGCTGGCGTGGCAGCAGGAGCGAACATATTCTGGCTTGCCGCTGACGCCGCGAACGTTCGGGTTGGAGCGATCGCGAACGATGCCAAACTTGGTCCCAAGGAAAACCTTGTCGCGACGGTCGCGAATGGCCTTGCCAACCAAGATTTCGTTGTCGCCGTAGCCGTAGACATCGGCGGTATCCAGGAAATTGATGCCCAGTTCGATGGCGCGGTGAATTGTGGCGATGGACTCGGCGTCGTCGCGCGCGCCATAAAATTCCGACATGCCCATACACCCGAGGCCAAGCAGGGAAACGAGAGGACCATTTTTTGCAAGCTGCATGAAAGCACCTCACGGGAAGCAACAAAACTTAGATGGATCGCAGAAGCGCGCAGATACATGATAAGAAAAAGAATCGAAGAAACGGGAGGGGCGATGAACAAGCCAGTCGTGCCGCTGGCAGTAACGATTCTTTCCGCGGTCGCGTGTGGCGCGACGTTTCTGTTTGCGCTCGCGCGGCAAGTCGCGGTGGTGGAAATTGCAGCAAGCATCGTCACAGGCGTGCAATTGTACTTGTTGAGTTCAACGGTAGGCGATTTGATTGAAGGAAAGACGGAAGGAAGAAAAACAAAGCTGGCAGCGTCGCTGATGCTGAGAGTAGTTGCGGCTTTCCCGTTGAAGGAAATATGCGTGAAAGTGGGTGAGTTGGCGCAGCGTGAGTGAAGCGTGGGAAGGTGGCTCAGTTTTCACGAATTCATCGCCCACACAGCGACGTAAGCGTTGCAGTATCAAGCAATTACGCCTGCGAAATCTGGCATGGAAGTTGCGCTCTTAAGCATTGGAGGTTAGTGCCCTGACTCCGTCCAGCCACGTAGAAACCCCCGTAAAAGAAACAGAGCAACCCGGCAAACCAGAAACGCTGACTCCTGCCGCTCCGAAACAAGACCTGCGGTTTCAAAAAGTACCGGCGAAGCGAAATACAAAGCAGCGGGTGAACTTTTTCAGTCCTCGATGATTGAGAACAATCGCATCAAGAGCAGTTCGAAGACAGTGGATTTCCTGATCGCGCTCACGGTGAACGCCGTGATTCTCGCCGGTCCTATTTTGGCGGGCTTGATTTACACCGACACCCTGAACCTGAGGCAATTTGAAACCACATTTCTGATGGCGCCGCCACCACCGCCGGCACCCGCGGCACC
>WNFJ01293774.1_pt1 | contig 14700 bp, 18 predicted proteins | sample 5400461 | NCBI WGS metagenome assembly WNFJ01 (sample SAMN13153349, study PRJNA577476) | soil metagenome | isolation source: 115 cm saprolite on Douglas fir-dominated hillslope | place: USA:California | collected 2013-09-17 | reverse complement strand
CTTCACCGCTGTGCGCAGGCGCAACGGCGCGCCGAAAGGATCGGTGATGGGCTCGCCGGCATATTTGGTGGCCAGGATGGTCTGCGGATGCAGCGCCGACGCCATGTCGATGCATTCCATGTAATCGTCATTGCCGTGGAAGGCGACGTATTTCGCGGTCAGATCGGCGCCGACCTGGCTAAGGAAGCGCCGCAAGTTCGGACCTGACCATTGTCCGATATAATCCCAACCCTCCACGCAGATATGCTTGATGACGATTTCCTGCTCGGGGAACGCGTAGATCTGGTCGAGGGTCCAGGGCCGCTTGTCGGCGATTAGGCCTGCGAATTCCAGCTTCCAGGTGCTCACGTCGACGGGTCTGACCTCCTCAATCTCGTAATACGCGTTAAAGCGCGGCGGCTTCACCACCTGATCGGCCGAATAGGTGGGCGCGAGCCTGTTGGGATCGAACAGCAGTTGCTGCACGCCGTCGTTGAAGGACGACAAAGTGCGAAGCGCGCTTTGGACCGACTGGTGATCGGAGACGTTGCATCCGGTGAGAAAACTCAGCGCGCCGAGGCTCAGCGTGCCGCGCAGCAGCTGGCGGCGGCTGATGTCGGCGACCAGCTTGCGGTTCTCCGCCAGCAGCCACTGGTCAGGCAGGCTTTTCGGGCGGAAGCGTGAGAGGGTTCGGGGGCGGATCATCGTCGGTCTCGGATTAATGTATCGGAGAGGTCGAAGCGGATCCGCCGTCCAGGCGCGGGCCGCCGGTGAGCATGGCGAGGATGGTGCGCGGCACCAGCAGCGCCAGCGTGATGTGCACGACCATGAACAGACAGATGGCCGTCATTCCCAGGAAATGGGCAAGGCGGGCGCCCTGGAAATCGAAGAAGATCGAGACCAGGGATGAGAACTGGACGGGCTTCCATATGGCAAGCCCGGATATGACCTGCACGATGATGACAAGGATCACCCCCGCATAGAGCAGCTTCTGCACCGCGTTGTAACGGGTGAGATCGGCGTGCTGCAGACGGAAGGTCAGAGCCTGGGCCAGTTCCGAGAACACCTCGCGCAAGCGAACAGGCCACAACATGCGTCGGAAGCGGCCGGAGAGGATGCCGTAGCTAAGATAGCCGAGGCCGTTGAGAGTCAGCACCCACATGAAGGCGAAGTGCCATTGCAAGGCGTGCTGCGCCCAGACGCCGAGGACAATCTCCTCCGGGAAGTGGAGAAAGCCGAACAGGACCTCGTCGTTATAAATCTTCCAGCCGCTCATGATCATGAAAATCATCGCGATGGCGTTGGTCCAATGGGCTACTCGTATGATGAGCGGGTGCATCTTCATCGCTGTGCGTCCCTATGATCCATCCTCGCAGGAAATCAGCGCCGGCCGACCGCTATCCGGATGATTTCGTTTCTGTCGATGGGGCTGCCCTGGGCCGGGTCCCAGGTGGCGAGCTTCGGCACGTCCTCGCGCGGGATATCGAGCAGGTTGATGTGACGGGCCAGGATCGCCACCGTCTCGATGGGGATCGGCACCGGCCGGCCGCCGCGCCCGAACCATCCGCCTTCCGGCATCACAAGAACGACCTTGCCGTCCGGTTTGCGGACTACGTCGATGACATAGCCGAGGATGCGGTCGTCATAGTCCTGGATCGGAATGCCAATGAGATCGCCGACCCGCACCTTCTGCGGGAAGCGGGCATTCATCCGCTCCTCAGGCGTCTCCTCGTCAGGACCTGGCGCCTGCGGCCCTTGCGTATGGGCGCCTCCAGCCGGTCCGGCCGCGTTGGCCGGAATCGTTGCCAGAAGGAGCGCGAAAAGCGTGGCCACAGCTCGGTCCATGATGCCCTACGCCTGAGCAAGCTCAGCCATGCCGTCCTCGAAGCCGACCGTCGGCTCCCAGCTCAGCGCTGCCCTCAACTGCGAGGAATCCGCGGTGATGTGGCGGACGTCACCGAGACGGTATCGGCCGGTTACGACGGGGGAAGGCCCATTCAAGGATGTCGCCAGCGCCTGCGCCATCTCGCCCACGGTGCGCGGTGTGCCGGAGCCCACGTTGAAGGCCGCGACGCCCGGCGGGTGCATTTCACAGGCGAGCACGGTGGCGGCCGCCACGTCGCGCACATGGACGAAGTCACGGCGCTGGCAGCCATCCTCGAACACCTGCGGCGCCTGGCCGTTGCGCAGCGCGGAGGTGAAGATCGCGGCGACACCGGCGTAAGGCGTGTCGTGCGGCATGCCTGGCCCGTAGACATTGTGATAGCGCAGCATCGCCGCCGAGCCGCCGGTGACCCGTGCCCAGTTGGAGGCGTAGAATTCCTGCGCCACCTTGCTGCTGGCGTAAGCGTTGCGGGGATCGAGCGCCGCCTTCTCGGTGACCAGCGCGGCATCGAGCCGACGGCCACAACGGGGGCAGGGCGGCTCGAAATCGCCCGCAGCCAAGGCCGCCTCAAGTCGCGGGCCCGGGATCACCGGGCCATGTTCGGAGCAGAGGCCGACGCCTTCGCCATAGACCACCATGGAGCTCGCGAGCGTCAGGCGCCGCCCGCCCGCCCGCGCCATCGCAGCAAGCACGCCCGCTGTGCCGGCATCGTTGGTGGAAGCGTAGTCCGGCAGGTCGTCTGCATCGACGCCGAGTCCCACCTTGGCGGCGAGGTGGAGAACAGTATCCACCCCTCTTACGGCTCTGCCGACGGCGTCTGGATCCCGCACGTCGCCAAACAGGAACTCGACGCCGCTCGGCGGCGTCCAGGCCTTGCCGTGATGCACGTCGGCGCGCAGGGAATCGAGCACCCGCACCTCGTGTCCACGGGCAAGCAGCCGGGCGAGGACATGCTGGCCGATGAAACCTGCGCCGCCGGTCAGAAGCACATGCATGTCAACGTCCTCCCGCCAGGAAGCCGTGCCGTGCGTCGGCCGCATCGCGGCGCAGTGTTGCGGCGAGGCGCAGGAAGGTTGTGGTGATCTTCCACGCCGCGTTCAGCCCCGCGCCGAGCTTGCCGGAAACTTTGGATTCCCCACCGCGCCGGCAGCGGTGATCCACCGGGATTTCCACGCTGCGCAGGCCGCTCGCGGCGACGCGCATCTGCATTTCCAGATTCCAGCCATAGGTCTTCTCGGCCATGCCGAGGGCGTTCAGCGTCTCCGCCCGCATCGCGCGGAGCGGCGACATGTCGGTAAACCGCGCACCATAGGTGAGCCGCAAAAGCAGACCCGCGAGCCAGCCGGCCGCAATCTGCTGCGCCGTCATGCTGCCCGGCTCGCAGCGGCCACGCACGCGGGAGCCCATGACGAAATCCGCCTCATTGCTCGCCACCGGCGCGATGACAGCGCTGATGAAGGACGGGACATCGCTGCCGTCACCGTCAAGGAAGCAGACGATCTCCGTGCCTGGCTTGATGGCCGCGAGGCCCGCTGCGCACGCCCGGCCATAACCACGCAGCGGCTCGCGCACGACCCGCGCGCCGGCAGCCGCCGCGCGCTCTGCTGTGCGGTCGGTGGAGCCGTTATCGACGACGATGACCTCGCCGACGCCTTCAGTAAGGACTTCCCGCACGACGTCGGAGATGGGCTCTTCCTCGTTGAGGCAAGGGATGATGATCGCGGTGGCGTGCGGGCGGAGCTTGAACGCGGTCATGCGGGCACCAGGGCTTCGCGCCGGCCGCGGACAAAGGCGCGCGTCTTCGGCGCATCCTGCGCCGGCCCCGTGGCGAACGGCGGACGGACGTCGTTCAACTCACGCTCCAGCATGGCGTAGCTGGCGCCGTCGTCGACATCGTACCAGCCATCCAGAGCGATCACGGGCAGGTTGATCTCTCGCGCCCTCTTAAGGGTCAGCTCGTAGACGACGTCGGTGCTCCAGGGAATGTCCGCAAACAGATGTGGATGCGGCTTCGATAGCCCGATCAGCGTGTAGCCGCCGTCGAGCGCCGGGCTGATGACGAGATTGTCACCGCTGAGAACGGCCTCCACCGCCGCGTCGAGAAGCGCGTGCGGCAAGGTCGGGCTGTCGGAATTGATGAGGATCGCGCCGACATGGCCGGCAGCGATGAGATCGCTGATCCCCTTGTCGAGACGCGCGCCGAGATCGCCGTCGCCTTGGAGGACAAGCCCGAACCGGTCGGGCAGCAAAGCGCGCAATTCTGCTTCCGTTCCGGCGGGCGTATAGACCGCATAGCCATGGGCCCGGCCGTCGCCGGCAACACTGGCGATGGTGCTGGAAATATCCTGGATGAAGCAGTCCGAGATGCCCGCGCATTCCTCGGGGCGCAGCGGCGGCGACAACCGAGTCTTCGAATGTCCGGGGCGCGGGGTCTTGCAGATGATCGCAACGGCGACGGAGGACATCACGTCATCCCCTCGCCGAAAAGCTGACAACGCTCAGCGCCTGCAGGAGGTCCCGATAGAGATCATCCGGATCCTCCAGCCCGGCGGAAAGGCGTAGCAGATCATCCGGGCAGGGCGAGTTCTCGCCTTCGATGGAGGCGCGGTGCTCGATCAGGCTCTCGACACCGCCGAACGAAGTCGCTCGCCGCCACAGCCGCACGCCTGCCGCCACCGCGATCGCCTCTGTGCGGCTCCTCAAGCGAATTGACAGCATGCCGCCGAAGCCGCCGCTCATTTGCCGGGCGGCGATGTCATGGCCGGGATGGTCGGGCAGGCCCGGATAGAGGACTGCCTTGACGGCCGGATGGACTCTCAACCGTTCGGCCAGCAGCGCCGCCGTCTCGCTTTGCGCAACGACGCGCAGATCGAGCGTGCGCAGCCCCCGCAGGAGAAGGAAGGCGTCGAACGGGCTGAGAAAGGCTCCGTGGTGCCGGCGGACGTCTTTGATTCGCGCCCAGGCGGCATCGTTGCGCGCCGTGGCAACGACGCCGGCTACGACATCCGAATGGCCATTCAGATATTTGGTGGCGGAATGGACCACGAGATCGCAGCCGCAATCCAGCGGCTGGGTCAGGATCGGAGTCGAGGCCGTTGAATCCGCGCAGACGATAGCGCCGGCCAGGTGCGCATAGGTGGAGACTGCGCGGATGTCGGTCATGGTCCAGAGCGGGTTGCTGGGTGTCTCGATCCACACCAGCCCCGTCTTCCCGGGGATTATGGCCCCGCGGACCGCGTCGAGATCCGACATGTCAACGAAGGTGACGTCGTGGCCGTAGCGCGGGAGGTCGCGCAACCATTGCTGCAGGCCCCAGTACATCATATCCGGCGCTACGATATGGGTGGGCGCGAGAGACAGGCAGACCGCCGTCGCGGCGGCCATGCCCGAGCTGAACATCATCGCCTCGCTGGCATGCTCCAGCTCGGCGATCAGAGCTTCGGCCTGGTGGATGGAGATGTTGTCTGAACGCCCGTACACAAAGCCGGTGCCACAGCCGCTGTCGGCGTCGCGGATATAGGTGGTCGCGACGTGGATCGGCGGGGTCAGGGCACGCGTCGTTGGCTCGCCCGCGCCAAGCGCGCTTGCGGCGAGGGTGCGCCTCGACAAACAAGGAAACGTCCGTTCGTCCATTCGGGTCTGGCCTCGATCGAGTTTGAACCGCTATCGATCGGTATTCGCGCAGGCCGGCTGGTTTATTACATGCTCACAAGAGTGTGATGGCGGGCGGCATTCGACGCCTCCGCTTCTGTGGACATTCGCCTGAGCCGGACACGCTCACCACCAAAAATAGCAAAGTGTCCAGTCGAGGCCTTGACGGATACGGGAGGCCGAACAGGAGCCGGACATGTGGCAGGCGTGCGATATCGACGGGATACTGGGTACCTTGAAGAACCTGCGGCGTGATATAGTCTGGTCCATATCGGCGGACAGATCCGCTGGCGAGCGGTCGCGGACCGCCTGAATATGACCGAAGGCGCGGTACGCGCAGCGCTCCATCGTGCGTTGTGAACGCGCGCAGTGGCTCATCGAGGCAACATGTGAAGACGGCGCACCTGATCAACGTGCTGGCGCAGGATGCGCCTGTGAGATGGCGGCTGTCGGGCCGACTCGCGACGGCGTTCGCCGTGGGTGCCGCGATTGCCGCTGTTATTTTCGTGTTCGGAGTGGGCCCGCGTCCGGATATTGCCATCGCCGCCCACACCGTGCGGGTCCAGTTCAAGTTCCTTTTCGTAGTGACGCTGCTGTTTGAGGCGGCGGGCGCCGCGGCGAAGGTGGGTCGTCCGGGTGCGAAGCTCGGTCCGTGGACTTTCGCGCTTGCCGTGGTTCCCATTCTTCTCGGCTTGGCGGTCCTCGCGGAATTGTTTGCGACGCCCGCGCAGTCCTGGATGACGCGCCTGGTCGGCCAGTACTCCGGGTATTGCCTCATCATCATCCCGACCCTGGCGCTGGGACCCCTAGCTTGCCTGCTCTTTGCGCTCAGGGAGAGCGCGCCGGCGCGCCCCGGACTGGCCGGCGCGGTGGCAGGCCTCGCGGCGGGCGGGATCGCCGCCTTGCTCTATGCATCGCATTGTCCAGACGACAGCCCCCTCTTCGTGGCCGTCTGGTATTCATCTGCCATCGCCGTCGTCGTGGCCGTGGGCTATCTCACGGGAGTACGTCTGCTGAAATGGTAATCACCTTCGTCGGTTCAACCGAAATCAGCGCCCTGCCGATTTCGTTGCCGTGTAGCCGCGCCGACATCGACCAGTTCCGCTCAAATTTCGTCTAGCTCTTGCTCCGTCATGTACCCGGAAATGATAGCCGGTCCGCCTCGCAGCATAACTGCCGCGTGCGAGTGATGCTGAGTGGACGATGCTGGCGGCGCGGGCCTGACTATGGAAGAGGGCGGGGCGGGCAATCTGCTTGGAATGGAGCCCCTCCCATTGTAGACCGCTACGTCTAAAGGAGCGGCGCCGAAGTGGGGGATCCCTATCCGATCGACGGATAATCGTGGCATGAACCAGGCCGTGACTCAGGGCATCACAGGCGTAGCAAGCGCAGGGCGAAAGTCCGTAAGAGGGCAAGACGTGAGCGGCTGGGCGCGGGAGGGGGATTGGACTGCGTGGATGCGAGCCGCGATTTCGGGTGATGCCGGTGCGTATCGCAGGTTTCTCCTTTCCGTGACACCGCATCTCCGCGCGATGGCGCGTCACCGCTGCCGCGTGGCTGGCGCCTCGGAGGGGGAAGCGGAGGATATCGCGCAGGAAGTTCTTCTCGCGATCCATCTCAAGCGAGGGACCTGGGATCAATCGAGACCCATCGGCCCCTGGATCGCGGCGATCGTCCGCAACAAGCTCGTTGACGCCCTGCGCCGGCGCGGCCGGCATGTTATTGTGCCGATCGAGGACGTGATCGAGACGCTTGGTGCGGAGGATCACGCTGACAGCGTATCTCCTAGCGAGATCGACGGGCTTCTCGGACAGCTGAAGGGACAACAGCGCGAAATCGTCAAGTCGATTTCCATGAATGGAAGCAGCGTGCGGGAGACAGCCGACCGGCTTCATATGACCGAGGGCGCTGTCCGCGTTGCCCTGCATCGGGCGCTCAAGACGCTCGCGGCGCTGTATCGGAGCCAGATCTCGTGAAGACGGACACGCTCATCGCTCTTCTCGCTGAGGATTTGAGGCGCCCCGGAAGCAGCTCGCAGTTGGCTCGCTTGGTCGCAGTGGAGCGCAACCAGCTTTACTTGCTGCTCCGGGCAGTGGCCTAAACGTTACTCTGACCAGAAACGAGGAACGATCCTTGCCTCCGCGTTCAGATTCCCCGCACCGGCGCAGCGCGAAGTTTGACGTCTGAAACCGGGGCCGCTGTTGCCGCGCAGATGGCCTCGCTGACCCGCCAGAGCTGCGCCGCAACGCTGCGGTCATAGGGGCTTCGGCACACCATGATCAATGCGGCGCCGAGTTGTGCGAGGCCTTTGGCCGTCCCGACGCCCACGCCGCTGCTGGCTTCAGTGATGAGCGCGACTTTTCTTTAATTCCTGCAAGATCCAGTGGAGCAGGCTGAGATCCAGCGCAGGACCACGTCCCTATTGCGCGGCCCGGCGCGGCTGCGAAAAGAAATTGACGAGATTGCCGTCGGGGTCTCGAAACAGCATTGATCGGTTGCCCCATGGCATATCTGTCGGCGTGAGTACCCACGCGCTGATGCTGTCTTTCAGGCGCGCGTAGTGCGAGTCAACGTCCTCCACCTCGAAATCGAGGATAAGCGAGCGATTGGCGCTGGGGGCGAGCACGCCATCGCCGTAAGCCCGTGTGGCGCTGGAGGCGGTGATCGCCAAACCCGCGCACGGGCTCTGCTGAAACTCGACGTAACCCGTACTCAGGATGTCAGCCTTGGCGCCGGTCACGCTTTCGTAGAAGCGCGTCATTCATTGCACATCTTCCGTGACAAGCCTGCTCTGTTTGAGGTTCATGACGTTCCTCCTCTCTGGATCCGGACCCATCCCCGATATGGGTGGTTAGTCGGCGGATAGGTGGCGTCCGCATCGCCTCACGGAATTCGCCTCATGGCGTTCGCGCGGCACCTGCCAGTGTCGGTTGTCGCGCTTCATGTTGCGCTGGACGTCCGAGAGCAAGCGCTTCTCCGCGCCGTGAATAGAGCTGCCAGACCATGAGGACGAAGCTCACAACCACCATTGGCACGAAGTAGACGAGAACGAGCCACGTGACGCCTCCAGCGGCACCCATGAGATGCTCGTGGATACCGCCACGAACATTGTCGACCGTGTCGTAAACGGTCTCCACCGCCAGCAGCCAGGCGAGCGCCACGCCGGCACGGATATGGCGGCGTAGAAGCATGATGGCGATGAACGCCATGACGGCTCCTGTGAGGTCGCCGACGACAATATCCATGGCTCCGCTGTCCGAAATTGGGAACCCGCCGCGTTGCGCGGAAAAGACCTGCAAGGCCACATAGCGAAATACATGGACCCACAGCAGCGCGATGAGCGCGTCGGCGCGCTCGCGGCTCTGCAGCCAGGGGACCACGTACCAGCGCGCTATCGCGCCAAACACAATCAGGCTGATGAGCTCTGCTCCGGCCTGCGCGGGGACCAAGTAGTTCATGGCTGCACCATTGAGGATGACCGATTTGAAGCAGGCATTGGATTGGAAACGTCCACGGCGCGTCGGCCGAACCACATCCGGCGGAGCAGGCCATCGCGAAGGACAAGCGTATGGTAGAGAGCGCCGGTCACATGGAGAGCGATGACCGCCATCAACAGGCGCGAGATCGCGTAGTGAACGCTGCGCACGGAAAACACCCAGAAGTCGGCTGGCAATGCACCGTTGCCGCCGAAAACGATGTCCGGCAGGCCCGCCTGCAGCGCCATGAAAAGACCGCTAACGGCTTGGCTCAGCACCAGCACATAGAGCAATCGATGCGAGAGCCAGGCAAGGCGGTCGAGAGTTGAATTGCCCGTCGTCGCCGCGGCCGGATGCGCCGTCCCCGCCCGCACGAATAGCCGGATCAGCATGAGGATGAGGATCAGACTGCCCCCGATCATATGGCTGCGCACCGCTTCGATCTTCATCGGATCGCTATTCGGGATCTTGACCAACACCAGCGCGCCGAGCGCCAGCGCAGCAACGATGAGCAAAGCCAAGAACCAGTGAATGAGGACCAGGAGCAGGTGATATCTCGCAACGCTTTGCATTTTCCGCTCTCCGCTGCGCCGTCGTTATCAGCAAGATGGGCTGCCGCAGGGCGACCAGCTGCCCGGTGCACGTCGATCAGGTCGCGTGGCATGAAATAGGCGTCGTGCGAACATGAGTCAAATATAAATTTACATTTCAATATCAAATTTACGCTATCGGTTGCGCCGGTAACCGCTGGGATCGTCGGTCAGCAGGAGCTGAGATCGTGAAGGGCTAGCGGTTCCGCCGCGCCTGGCGGCCGATCGCGTCCAGACCCGCAAGCGCGTACTGGACCATATGCTGAGCCAAGTCCGGCGCATCCTCTGGTCCGAGGCCGAGGCCCGGCAGAGCGCGTTTCAGCATGCGACGATCGGCAAGGACCAGCAGACACAGCGGAGCCATGAGCGTAACGCATCCGCGGGCGACGGCGGGGTGATCCTCCGGCAGGCCGGTAAGCTCACCGACGAAGCGCCGCAGGAGTCGGGCGCGCGGCAGGATCAGTTTTTCCTTAGCAGCATCCGATGTCGGCGAGGGCGTTACCATATCTCTCCCGAGCAGGCGCAGTTCCCATGATGATGACAAGGGGCCCAGTAGCGTCTCGACCAAGACGCCCACGGCGGCCTCCAGTTTCGCCTTGGGGCTTGTCTTGCCTTCAATTGCCTTGCCGATCGCTTGGAGCGAGAAGACCCGGTTCCGCGCTTCCTCGAGAGCGGCAAGGTAGAGCGCTTCGATCCCGCGGAAATAGTAGTTCACGGCAGCTGTGTTCGCGCGAGCGCGCTCGCAGATCTCCTTTGCGGTCGATCGCTCAAAACCCTTTTCGGCGAATATCTGTCCGGCCGCTTCGAGGAGCTGCTCGCGCGTGCCTTGACGGTCCTCCCTGCTCCTAGAGAGGGAATCGAGGCGAGTAGGCCTGATGGTCCGTCGTGCCATCGCGATGAGTCCAGCAATAGAGTGCTCCAGCCGCACCCGGCCACAACATACCGCGTGGACCTCTCGTGATCAAATTCGGATTCACATCCAGTCGTAAAAATGTAAAATTGAAATTCAATTTTGTAATGACAGAAGCCGACGCTAGCGCCTCGACCCTGTTGCCGGGATCGCCTGTCGCGCGGTCCTACCCGCTTGCGAGGACAACCGGCTTTGCCGGCGAATGGCAAACTGCCTCGATGCGGTGGCCGTCTGGATCGAGCACAAAAGCGGCATAGTAGTCAGCGTGATAGTGCGGCCGGAGCCCCGGCGCTGAGCAGGCGCAGATCAGCGCGCTGGTTGCGAGCACGGTATACAATAGACTGCGCATCGTTATTGTTCTCCCTTAAGGGGAACCCATCTTGCCTCAATTCCTGACACGCGCCGGATAGCCAGCGTTCGTGACCGCGCTGATGAGCTTGGCAATGCTGGTGACACCATCGTCAAACATGACCGTTGCCACCGCACCTGTCTCGGCCTTGGCTTCGGTGATCTGAACTCCCTTCACACCCCAGAGCCGCGCCAGCGTCCTCTTCACGATGGGGCCGCAAAGCTCGCAGGTCGCGTTGTCGACGTTGAGCACGATGGTTCTCTCAGCCGCTCGCGCAGTCCAGGTCGAAAGCATGAGGACGAGGGCTGCGACCGTGGCAACGTGTTTCATCATTTGGTGTCTCCTTTGGTTCAGAGGTCGGGTCAGAGGAACAATGCTGCGAGCTTAGGAAAACCGAGCGCAATGATGACGAGGATGGCCGCCGACCACAGACCGATCTTGGCGGTCCGCTTTGAGGCTGGGTCTGCGCAGTAGGAGCCTTCCGCGCACGCCACCCGCGGCTTTTGATAGACGAGGCGGAACCCGCAGCCGAGGAAGCCAAACGCGATTGCGGCGAAGATCGGTTGATAGGGCTCCAATGCAGTGAGGTTGCTGATCCATGCGCCGCTGATCCCGAGCAGGAACAAAGCGAAAGGCACGACGCAGCACGAGGCGGTGGCGAGCGCAGCCAGCAGACCACCCATGGCCATCAAGTTCTGCCCGGTTTGCGCGCCTGCGTTTTTTTGCGACCGAACCAGTGAGCGCGCGGTAGCGTGAGATAGATCATTCATGTGACTCGCTTCCTTCGGTGCCACCGCTATTGACTTGCATCCTGTAGCCACTACAGGATCAACGGCTGTATCAGGAGGCCCGATCACAACTGCGCGAGCGAAGGAAATGACGCAAATATCAATTGGTGAGCTATCCCGGCTCACTGGCGTGAACATCGAGACGGTGCGCTACTACGAGCGGATCAGGATGCTTCCGCCGCCGCCGCGCACCGCGAGCGGGCGGCGCGTCTATGACGCGACGCACCGCCGCATCCTGGCGTTTATCCGGCGGTCGCGTGAGCTCGGATTCTCCCTCGACGAAATCCGCGCCCTGATTCGGCTGGGGGGGCCGGAAAAAGCGACGTGTCGTGAGGTCCACGAGATCGCAGCTCATCATCTGGGATATCCGGGCTAAAATTGCTGACTTGCGGAAGCTTGAACGCCTGTTGGCGAAGACCGTCGCCCAATGCTCGGGCAAGATGGTGCCGGATTGTCCGGTGTTGGATATTCTCGACACGCAGCGCCCAAAACGAGTCGGACGCACGGGCTAGCTTCGAGCGCCGCGCGGACGCCAAACTGAGTGCCGACCCGCCGGCTCACAATGGCTCGACAATCCCGGGCGACCGAGCTGGCGCTATTCGCATCGTGATGTGAAAGTGAAAGGCGCAAGCAAGTTACTTGAGACATTGCAGCATGGTCGCAGCAATGTCTTCCAGAATGGCTCGATCTGGATTCACCTTCCCCACCAATCGTGCCCCTGAAAACTCGCCGTAAGAAACCGTGCGAGCGCGTCCACGTTGGCGCTGGCTGGCAGCTCCCCCCGCCCCCGGGCCTCGGTCAACGCATGACGGAACGTCGCCTCCGTACGTTCGAGGCCTTGCCGCACGCGCGCCAGGGCAATGCGATCGCCGCGCGGAAGTTCGGCAGCGCAATTTCCTAGAAAGCAGCCACGCCGACCCGCCCCGGAGATGATCTGATCAATGAACTCCCGAGCCAGCGAGGCAATCCCCTCATAGAGATTGGCGGACCGCTCAAGAATCGCCTCGATGCGCGGCGTCCGCCGTTCTACGTAGCGGTCGACGGTTTGCAGCAGGAGCTCACGCTTGCTTCCGAACGTCGCATAGAGACTTGATCGGCTCAGCCCTGTCGCACCGCAAAGATCGCCCTTGCTCCAGAAGACGTCCATGGCGCGTTCAAGCGCTGAGTCGACATAAAATTCCCGTGGCCGAGCCATCAGCTTCGCATGCCAACGACAAATGCCCGCAGCGCCTCGCCGATTTCGTGGGGCGAGTCGTCCTGGAGGTGATGCAGTCCCTTGACGGTGACCTCTCGCTGGTTCGGCAGCGAGCGGCAGAACTCGCGAACCCGCCCGCTGATCGTGGTACCGGGGTCGCCGTTGATGAAGAGCTTCGGGATATCGGAGCTTGCCTTGAGCCAACGCGCATTCTCCTCGACGATGGCGACCACATCTGCGGGCTCGCCTTCGATGGGCAGCTCGCGCGGCCAGACCAGCGTCGGCAGCCGTCTGTCGCGATCGCGATAGGGGGCGCGGTACGCCTCCATCTCCTCATCGCTCAGCTCGCGCAGAATGCTGGACGGCAACGCGACCTCGACGAACATGTTCTCGTCGAGAACCAAGTGCTCGCCTTCAGGCGAACGCAACCGGCGGAATCTCTGGTCTCGCCCGCCAGTGTAGTCGTCCCAGCGGCGGGGCAGCACGATCGCTTCGTAGTAGGCGATCGCTTTGATTTGGCCAGGCTTTCGCCTTGCCCGATAGAAGCCGGTCGGCGCTCCCCAGTCGTGCACGACCAAAGTGACATTCTGCGTGAGCTGCAAGGCGTCGAACCAAGCATCCATGTAGCGGGCTTGGTCGACAAAGCGATAGGCGTTGTTCGGCGATTTGCCCGACCAGCCCATGCCCACGAAATCCGGCGCCAGGCACCGCGCAACGGATGTCAGATGGGGGATGATATTGCGCCATTGATAGGACCAGGTGGGATTGCCATGAAGGAATACGACGGGCTCGCCGCTGCCGACGTCGATATAGCTGATCTCGGTATCGAGTACCTTTACCCGGCGGCGCGGGAGATGATCGGGACCGTCAGGCTCAGCCGTCGTGCTGACCGCCTCGCCGCGGGCCGCCGGTGCAGCGGCAACCGAGGCCAACCCACCCAGCAGGACTCCGCCCAATGTCCGGCGGGTGACACCTAACCCGACCGTGAGCAACAGATCAGTCGCATTGCCGCTGCGACGAGTATCGATCCAGTGCTTCATGACGACCTCCCGATCTCAGACGCGCAACCCTCATCTGTCTGCTCGCCTCGAACTGGTATCAATTGCTTCGCACTTCTCGGAGGAGCGAGTCCGCGCTTAGAATCTGCGGCAAAACGATTGGTGATGTCCGGTCGCCGCCGAGCTTCGGCTTTGGATAGAACAGGTACAACGGAACGCCGAGGCGTCCGTTCGCTTCGAGTTCGCGCGTGATCTCCGGGTCCTGGCGGGTCCAATCAGCCTTGAGCATTGCGACGCCGGCATCGCGCAGCGCCTTGCGGACCGCCGCATCGCCCAGCACGATGCGTTCATTGACCTTGCAGGTAATGCACCACGCGGCCGTAAAATCGATGAACACAGGTGTGCCCCCGGCCCGGAGTTCATCGAGCCTAGCTGGGCTGAAGGGCTGCCAATAGGAATCAGTGTCATCCACAGTCCGCGTTGCACGCTGCGAATCGGCATCACTCACCAGGGCAAGCAGCGCAAATGCGCCCAACACGGTGGCGGCCGAAAAACCAACAGCCCAACCGCGCAACGCGCCTGCGCTTGACCACGCGGCATCATAGAGCCATGCCGCAAACGCGATCATCACCGCGCCGGCCAGCACGGCGCTCGCGGCCGATTCGCCCGCTTCCTGAGACAGCACGTAGACCAGCCAGACCGCAGTGGCGTAGACCGGAAATGCAAGAAATTGCTTCAGGCGAAGCATCCAAACGCCCGGTTTGGGGAGAAGCCGGTGCGTGCCGGGAACGGCGGTCGCCAGCAGGAACGGGAAAGCGAGGCCCAATCCGAGCGCTTCGAAAACCGCGACAGACAGATACCAGGGCTGCGTGACAGCGA
>WNFJ01692915.1_pt2 | contig 14702 bp, 14 predicted proteins | sample 5400461 | NCBI WGS metagenome assembly WNFJ01 (sample SAMN13153349, study PRJNA577476) | soil metagenome | isolation source: 115 cm saprolite on Douglas fir-dominated hillslope | place: USA:California | collected 2013-09-17 | reverse complement strand
CCAAACGGCTGCCGCGGATGCGGCATCCATTGGTGCGGGGGGATCCCGGGGGGTCGCCCCCCCGGGGCAGCACAGCCAAACGGCTGCCGCGGATGCGGCGAGTCCGAACGCAGTGGTCACGGCGGTGGTCGCGGGCGTGCGCGCGTCAGGAGTCGAAGCCGAGGCCGAGCTTGTCGAGGGTGCGCAGCCAGAGGTTGCGGCGGCCGCCGGCGGCGTCGGCGCGCACGATGGACCAGCGCGTGAGCTGTATCACCGCGGATCGCACCGGCTCCGGCGGGAACGGCACCGGCCTTGAGCCGACCATCGCGAGCCGGGTCCGCTCGGTGCGCTCGCCTTCGAGCAGGTCGAGCATGACGTTCGCGCCGAACCTGGCCGCGCCGACGCCAAGGCCGGTGTACCCGGCCGCGTACGCGAGCCTGCCGTCATGCGCGGTGCCGAAGAACGCGCAGAACCGGCTGCAGGTGTCGATCACCCCGCCCCAGGAGTGCGTGAACGACAGCCCGTCGAGCTGCGGGAACGTCTCGAAGAACTGCCGTGCGAGCTTGGCGAACGTGGCCGGCCGCTGGTCGCGCTCTGCGGTGATCCGGCCGCCGTTGTAGTACACGGCGTCGTAGCCGCCCCACAAGATCCGGTCGGATCCGGCCGCCGGGTCCCTGGCGAGCCGGTAGTAGTGAAACTGCCCGCCGCTGCCGCCCACGCCCTGGCGGTGCTGCCACCCGATGCTCGCGCGCTGCGCACGGGACAGCGGCTCGGTCATCAGCGCGTAGTCGTAGACCGGGATCAGGTAGTGCCGCAATCGCCGCAGCAGTGGCGGGTAGGCGCCGGTGCCGAGCGCGACCCGGTGCGCCCGCACCCGGCCATAGGGGGCGGTAAGCACGAGCGCCCCGGCGCCGTCGCCGATCGTCGTGACCGGCGTGTGCTCGTAGATCCGTACTCCCGCGTCCTGAGCCGCGCGGCGCAGGCCCCAGGCGAGCCGCGCCGGATCCACCATCGCGCATCCGTCGGTGTCCCACAGCCCGCCGAGGTAGGCCGGGGAGTTGACCTCGGCGCGCACCGCGCCGGTGTCAAGCAGTTCAGGGCGGTAGCCGAGCCGCCGCGCGGCGCGGGCCACCTCCTCGAGATCCGCGACCTGCCAGGGCGCGCTCGCGACGGTCATCTCGCCGGACCGGGTGAAGTCGCAGTCGATCCCGTATCTCGCGACGGCGGCGGCGATCTCATCGAGGTTGCCGCGGCCCAGCCGCTCAAGCTGCGCGATCTCGCCGGGGAACCGCGCGATTCCGTTGGCGAGCCCATGCGTGAGGCTGGCCGAGCAGAACCCGCCGTTACGCCCGGACGCGGCCCAGCCGGCCGTCCGCGCCTCGAGCAGCACGACGTCGGCCGCGAGGTCGCGTTCCTTGGCGGCAAGCGCGGTCCACAGCCCGGTGAAACCGCCGCCCACCACGGCGAGGTCGGCCGTGGTGGCATCGGTCAGCGCGGGCGCCGGGTCCGGCGCGCCCGGCCGGTCCAGCCAGTACGGCACCGGCCGGGCCTGCGCGAGCGACCGCAGAAACCGCGGTGGCCGCGAAAGCCCAGCAGACCGGGGAAGGTCAGCAGGCCGCGAAATCCCAGCAGACCGGGGAAACCGGGACACCTGCCGCCGCACGAATCCGCCCACCGCCCCGCTGGCCTCAGACGGCGCTGCGGCGTGACCGCACCGCGTTGGTGATGGCGATCAGCACCCCCGCGGCGAAGATGATCGTGCCGAACACGTCGACCTGCGGCGGCAGCCCCTCTTTCTCCGCGCCCCAGATCCACAGCGGGTACGTCTGCACCTGCAGGCCGGCGACGAAGTTGGTGGTGATGAAGTCGTCGATCGACAGCGCGAACGCGAGCAGCGCGCCCGCGAGCACACCCGGGAAGATCATCGGAAGCGTGACGAGCCTGAACGTGTCCCAGGGACCGGCGCCGAGGTCGCGCGCGGCCTCTTCGACGAACGGATCCAGCGTGAGGGCCCGCGCCCGCACCGTGATCGCCACGAACGACACGCAGAACATCACGTGCGCGATGATGATCGTGAGGTAGCCGAGGGGCAGCCGCAGCGTGATGAAGAACGTCAGCAGCGACGACCCGAGCACGATCTCGGGCGCGGAGATCGCCGCGAACTGGACGAGGTTGGTGGCGCCCTGCCCTCTGAACCTGTATTTGCCGAGCGCCAGGCCCACCAGCGTCCCGAGTGCGGTGGCGAGCACGGTGGCCACGACCGCGACGATGAGCGAGTTGGCCATCGCCTTGGTCAGCGACGGGTACTGGAAGAGCTTCGGGCCCCACCACTTCAGCGTGAAGCCGACCCAGGTGTAGTTCAGGCGGCCCTTGGGGTTGTTGAAGCTGAACAGGATGACCGAGCCGATCGGCAGGGCCAGCCAGATGATCACGAGCCACGTGTAGATGTGCAGCAGGCGGTCGCCCATCCGCTGGCCCCGGCGGCGGCGCCGGTCGCGGCGTGCGGGCCGGCCCGGCGCCGCCACGCCCGATCCGCCGCCGGGCGTCGTCACGGAGACGGTCACGCGGCCCCCGCCTCGAGGACCTGCTCGGTGCCGAGGGCGCGCGCGTACAAGAAGATCCCGACCAGCAGGATCGCCATCAGCGTGAAGGAAAGCGCCGCGCCGATCGGATAGTTCTGCAGGTTGAGGAACTCGTCCTGGATGATGTTGCCGATCATCGTGTTGTTCGGGCCGCCCAGCACGGCGGCGTTCACGTAGTCCGACGCCGCGGGCACGAAGTTGAGCAGCACCCCGGCGAACACACCGGGCAGCGAAAGCGGGAAGATCACCCGCAGGAACGCCTGCACGCGGCTCGCGTACAGGTCGTAGGCGGCCTCGACGACCCGGAAGTCGATCCGTTCGAGCGCGACGTAGATCGGCAGGATCATGAAGGGCAGGTAGTTGTAGGTCAGGCCGCCGACGACCGCGGTTCCCGTGGCGAGGATGTGGAAGCTCTGCGGCAGTACGCCGAGGGACTTCAGCGGCTGCAGCACCAGGCCGTTGTCACCGAGGATGTACTGCCACGAGATCGTCCGGAGCACGAACGAGACGAAGAACGGCAGCAGGATCAGGAACAGGTAGGTCGACTTACGCGATCCGCCGCGGAAGGCGATCCAGTAGGCGGTCGGGTAGGAAAGGACGATACACAGGATCGTCGCCAGGCCGCCGTAGACCAGGGAGCGGACGAACTGGCTGTGGTAATCACCGAAGCCGGTGACGTAATTCTGCCAGTGGAACGTCTGGGCGAACCCGCTGACCACATCCCCGGTCTGGGTGGACATCGAGATGAGGAAGATCAGCGGCGCCGCGAAGAAGACCACCAGCCACAGCCCGCCCGGCAGGATGAGCAGGTACGGCACCAGTACCGACCGGATTCTGGGCACCGCCGCTAACCCGCGACCACCGGCTGGAAGATCGACTGGAACTCGGTCTTCAGCTGGCCGGTGGGGCTCACGTAGTCATAGAGCCGGCTGTACACGGCCGGAGTCGGCCAGACCAGCGTGCTGGTGGCGACCTCGGTCAGCGAGGACTTGCTGCTGCCGGTTGCCTTCTGCGCGTCGGCAGCGATGACCGGCTGAGCGGCGGGCACGGCGGTGATGTAGTTGATCCCCTCGGTGAGCAGCGCGGCGATGTCCGGCTGGTAGTACCAGTCCATCAGCACCATCGCGTCGACCGGGTTCTGCGCGTACTTCGGGATCATCATGTTGTCGGTCCAGATGTTGCCCCCCTCCTGCGGGACCGCGAACATGAGGTTCGTTCCTGAGGAGAGGTTCTGCTGGAACACGTCGCCCGACCACGCCATGGTGATCCAGGTGTCGCCCTTGGTCAGCGCGTTGATGTAGGACTGGTCGTAGTACTGGCGGACGATGCCGGCGTTCTTCTGCTCGAGGAGCACGCTGGCGGACTTGTGCCAGTCGGCCGGGGTGGACTTGTCCGGATTGATCCCGAGCTTGTACATGCCGAAGTTCGCGATCTCCTGGGTGTCGGACATCATGCCGACCTTGCCCTTGTACGCGGGGTTCCAGAGCTCGTTGATGCTGGTGACCGGCGTCTTGACGTACTTCGGATTCCAGGCGATGCCGGTGCTGCCCGACGCCCACGGGATGCTGTAGGTGTTGGCCGGGTCGAACGACCGGTGCTGGTATTTCTGCGAGGCGTACTTGTAGAAGTTGGCCAGCCTGCTCTGGTCGAGCGGGACGAGTTCGCCGAGCGCGAGGAGTTCCGCGAACTCGAACCCGTCGGTGACCACCATGACGTCATAGCCGATCGACTGGCCGGACCGGATCACCGGGTCGATCTTGGCGAACCACGACGCGTCGTCCTGGATCGCCTCCGCGTATTTGACGGTGATCCCTGTTGCCGCGGTGAACTTCTGCAGGGTGGTCGGTTTGGTCGTGTCGATGTAGAGCGGCCAGTTGGCGAAGTTCACGTGACCATGCTTGGTCTTACCCGTCCAGTATTCCTTGGCCGCGAGCTGGGCCTGGCTGATGGTGGTCTTCTTGCCCGCGCCCGAGACGCCGCAGGCGGCAAGGCCGGCGCCGGCCGCGGCGAGCCCGCCGAGCCGGAATGCGTCGCGGCGGCTGACGCGGCGGCGCTGCGTCATCCCGCGCAGCAGTACGGGGTCTGGGAGGGGGTTCTGCTGGCTCATGGTGTGCCACTTCCGATCGCGAATGAGTATTCGGGCTGCCAGGAAAGCCAGACGGCGTCATCCCTGCGCACCGCGGCGACAGCGTCGTCGACCGACGCCGCGTTCTGGATGAAGACGACCACCTCGGCGCCGGTGGAGGTCAGGACGTTGAAGTTGGTCGCGGTGCCGAGGTAGACGACTTCGGTCACCTTGCCGCGGAGCAGGCAGTGCGCACCGGGCAGGCCGGGCGGGCGCGCCAGCGACAGGCCTATCTTCTCCGGCCGCACGGTCAGCTCGAGGTCGTCCCCGGGTGAGAGATGATGCTCACCCAGGGGCACGACGATCCGCTCGTCCGGGCCCACGTCGATCACGGCGTTGCCGTCCGCTACCCTGCTCACCCGGCCGGTCAGCAGGTTCGAGGTGCCGATGAAGCCGGCCACGAACCTGGTTGCCGGGTGCTCGTAGATCTCGCGCGGCGTGCCGAGATGCTCGATCACGCCGTCGTTCATCACGGCGATCCGGTCGGACATGGTGAGCGCCTCGCCCTGGTCGTGCGTCACGTAGACGAACGTGATGCCGACCTCACGCTGGATCCGCTTCAGTTCCACCTGCATCGCCTGGCGGAGCTTGAGGTCGAGCGCGCCGAGGGGCTCGTCGAGCAGCAGCGCGCGCGGCCGGTTCACCAGCGCACGGGCCAGCGCGACCCGCTGCTGCTGGCCGCCGGAAAGCTCGCGCGGGCGGCGCTTGTCCCTGCCGCCGAGGTCGACGATGCCGAGCATCTCGCGCACCCGGCTGGTGATCTCGCCGCCGGGGATTCTCCTGCGGCGCAGCCCGAACGCCACGTTCTCGAACACGTTCATGTGCGGGAACAGGGCATACGACTGGAACACCATGTTGACGTCGCGTTTGTTCGGCGGGACGCCGGTGACGTCCCGGCCGTAGAGGAACACAGATCCGGTCGTGCACTCCTCGAACCCGGCGATCATCCGCATCGTGGTCGTCTTGCCGCACCCGGACGGGCCGAGCATCGAGAAGAACTCACCCTGCCGGATGGCCAGGTCCACGCCCCGCACCGCGGTGACGACCTCGCCGTGCGCGTGGAAGTCCTTGGAGACGTTGGTCAGCTCGATCGCGGGCACGTCCGCCGCGCCATCGGTGTCGGGGTCCTGCCCTGGGACCCGCTCCGGCACCTCGGCCGCGTGTGTTTCAGTCATCACTAACGGGTATCCCCGCTCCCTGCCTCTGGTCTGGTCCGCCTGGTCTGGTCCGCCTGGTCTGGTCCGCCCGAATCGCCGGGCTCAGCCGCCGATGTAGCTCATGACGTGCTTGACTCGGGTGTAGTCCTCGAATCCGTACATCGACAGATCCTTGCCGTAGCCGGAGTGCTTGAAGCCGCCGTGCGGCATCTCCGCCACGATCGGGATGTGCGTGTTGATCCACACCGCACCGAAGTCGAGCGCGCGGGCCATCCGCATCGCGCGACCATGATCCTTTGTCCACACACTTGCCGCGAGCCCGTATTTTACCCCGTTTGCCCAGCTCAAGGCCTCGCCCTCGGAGCTGAACCGTTGAACGGTGATCACCGGGCCGAAAATCTCTTCCTGGATCATCTCGTCGTCCTGGCGCAGGCCGCTGACCACGGTGGGGGCGAAGAAGTAGCCCCGGTCACCCAGCCGCTGGCCACCCGTGACCACCTCCGTGTGACCGGGGCGGCGGTCGAGGAAGCCCTGCACGCGGGCGAGCTGGTTGGCGCTGTTGACGGGGCCGTAGTCCGCGTCGGGCACGTCCGGGCCGCCGACCTTGGTGCCGCGCGCCTGCTCCGCGAGCGCCGCGGTGAGATCGCCGGCCACCGCGGGCCCCGCGAGCACCCGGGTGGCGGCGGTGCAGTCCTGGCCCGCGTTGAAGTAGGCCGCGCCGGCGATGCCCGCCGCTGTCGCCTCGATGTCGGCGTCGTCGAACACGATGACCGGCGCTTTGCCGCCGAGTTCGAGGTGCACGCGCTTGAGACCGGCCGCGGCCGCCGTGGCGACCTCGGTGCCCGCGCGTACCGAGCCGGTGATCGACACCATCTGGGGGATCTCGTGGGCGACCAGTGCCCGGCCGGTGTCCCGGTTTCCGCAGATCACGTTGAAAACGCCGGGGGGCAGGAACTCCGCCGCGATCTCGGCGAGCAGCAGCGTGCTCACGGGCGTCGTGTCCGAGGGCTTCAGCACGGTGGCGTTACCGGCCGCGAGCGCGGGGGCGAACTTCCACACCGCCATCATCATCGGGTAGTTCCAGGGCGTGACCTGCGCGCAGACCCCGACCGGCTCCCTCCGGATCATCGAGGTGTGGTCGCGCATGTACTCGCCGGCCGCCCGCCCCTCGAGCAGCCGCGCCGCCCCGGCGAAGAACCGCAACTGATCCACGACCGGCGGTATCTCCTCCGACATGGTCAGCGCCACCGGCTTGCCGGTGTTCCTGCACTCGGCGGCCACGATCTCCGCGGCGCGCGCCTCAACCGCGTCCGCGATCTTCAGCAGCGCGAGGCTCCGCTCGGCCGGCACGGCGTCACGCCAGGCCACGAAGGCGGCGGCCGCCGCGTGCAGCGCGGCGTCGGCGTCCTCGGGGCCGGAGACGGGCGCCTGGGCGTAGACCTCGCCCGTGGACGGGTCGATCACGTCGCTCGTGCGCCCGGACTTGACGTCGGTGTACTCGCCGTTCACAAAGTTCCGCAGGACCTCTGCCTGCTGCGGCGTCGGTGTGGTTGCGGTGCCTGTCACGGTAGGCCTCCTAGCACGTGGCTGACCGAAGAGCCCAGGTGGCTGAGAATCTGTGGCTGATCAGCGGCTGATCAGCGGGCCGAGGTCATCGCTGAGTCGTGGACCAGCGCTGTCTGGTGAGTCTTGAACTTTTGCAGATCATCCACCGAGGTGCAAGCGATTCCGTCGTCTAGTTAGCGTATCGCAACGAAATCAGTTGACATTCTAGCCTCACGTGGCACCATTGCCCAGCGAGGAGGCATGCCATGGCCCACACCCCGGGGACTGACCCGGCCGCGGGAAAGCTGGATGGGCAGCCGACCGCGGAGAACCGGCACCGGCGCGCCGCGATGGGCAGCGCTGGCGGCGCCTCGGGCGGTGCCCGTGGTGATGTGGCTCTCGCACCTCAGATCATGCTCGACGGCATCTCGATGCAGATCATCGAACAGCTCCAGCAGGACGGGCGCCGGTCCTACGCGGCGATCGGCAAGGCCGTCGGCCTGTCCGAGGCGGCGGTGCGGCAACGCGTGCAGCGGCTGCTCGAGGCGGGCGTCATGCAGATCGTGGCGGTGACCGATCCGCTCACCCTCGGATTCCGCAGGCAGGCCATGATCGGGATCAGGTGCGGAGGCGACCCGGCGCGCGTCGCCGACCACCTGGCGGGAATGGAGGAGATCGACTACGTCGTCATCATCGCCGGCTCGTTCGACCTGCTCATCGAGGTCGTGTGCGAAGACGATGATCATCTCCTGGAAATCTTGAGCCGCGTACGGATGGTCCCGTCCGTGACCAGCACGGAGACCTTCGTCTACCTCAAGCTCCGCAAGCAGACCTACTCCTGGGGGACCAGATGACACACCCGCACAGCGGCCAGGCGGCGCGAAGTCAGGCGAGCGGTCAGGTAAGCGGTCAGGCGGCCGGCGCTGCCGCCGGCCCGATGCAGGAGGCGGCCAAGCGGAATCTGTGGCTGCACTTCACCCGGATGTCGGCGTACGCGGACGGCGACGTCCCCGTGATCGTCCGCGGCTCCGGGCCCTACGTGTTCGACCAGCACGGCAAGCGGTATCTCGACGGCCTGTCCGGGCTGTTCGTCAGCCAGATCGGGCACGGCCGCAAGGATGTCGCCGAAGCGGGTGCGCGGCAGGCCGCCGAACTCGCGTACTTCCCGCTGTGGTCGTACGCCCACCCGCGGGCCATCGAACTCGCGCAGCGGCTCGCGGATCTCGCGCCCGCCGGGCTCGACCGGGTGTTCTTCACCACGAGCGGCTCGGAGGCGGTCGAGTCCGCTTGGAAGCTGGCCAAGCAGTACTTCAAGGTGACCGGCGAGCCGGCCCGCTACAAGGTGATCAGCCGCGACATCGCCTACCACGGCACCTCCATGGGCGCGCTCGCGATCACCGGCCTCAGCGGGATCAAGACGCCGTTCGAGCCGCTGCCGCCCGGCGGCATCCGGGTGCCGAACACCAACTTCTACCGCGCGCCCGGCTTCGTGGCGGGCGATCTGGCCGCGTTCGGCCGCTGGGCGGCCGACGAGATCGAGCGGGCGATCCTGCGCGAGGGCCCCGAGTCGGTCGCGGCCGTATGCCTCGAGCCGGTGCAGAACTCCGGCGGCTGCTTCCCGCCGCCGCCCGGGTACCTACAGCGGGTCCGCGAGATCTGCGACCGTTACGGCGTGCTGCTCGTGTCGGACGAAGTGATCTGCGCCTTCGGCAGGCTCGGGTACTACTTCGGCTCGGAGCGTTACGGGTACACGCCGGACATCATCACGGTCGCCAAGGGCCTGACGTCCGGTTACTCGCCGCTCGGCGGCATGCTGGTGAGCGACCGGCTGATGGAGCCGTTCAGCACGGGAACCGCCACGTTCCTGCACGGCGTCACCTTCGCCGGCCACCCGGTGTCGGCCGCGGTCGCGCTCGCCAACCTCGACGTCTTCGAGAAGGAGGGCCTGCTCGAGAACGTGCGCACGAACGAGGGAGCCTTCCGCCGCACGCTGGAGAAACTCTACGACCTGCCGATCGTCGGCGATGTCCGCGGCGATGGTTACTTCTACGGGATCGAACTGGTCAAGGACAAGGTCACCAAGACGACGTTCGACGACGACGAATCCGAACGGCTGCTGCGCGGGTTCCTCTCGCAGGCCCTGTTCGACGCCGGCCTCGTGTGCCGCACCGACGACCGCGGTGACCCGGTCGTGCAACTGGCCCCACCGCTGGTGTGCACGCAGGAACACTTCGACGAGATGGAGCGGATCCTGCGGTCGGTGCTGACCGAAGCCTGGACCCGGATCTGAGGCGCCGCAGGCATCGCCGGGCATGGCTCGAACCCGCTGCGGCAGCCCGGCGGGCACGGCACCGGCGGCACAGCCACGTGGGCATCACGCGGCGCGGCTGGCACGTTACTGCAACTCATTTGCAACTACGATGTATATGCCTTTGACTAGGCCTACCGACGGTGCGGCCGAACGGTCCGCGTGCGGATGGGCAGGTGACTTCCGGGTATGCCAGACAGGGCGCTGGTGCGAACGCCCGCGTCGCGCCTGCACCAGATCAGGTACGCGCTGACCGGACCCGAGTGGGCGCGGGCGGGCGGCATGGTCGCGTTCATCACCGTCCTGCACGTGATCGGCTGGGTCATCCTGATCGCCTTGGTGGTGCCTGCGCGCTACAGCCTGGGCGCCAAGACCTTCGGCATCGGCATCGGGGTGACCGCCTACACCCTCGGCATGCGGCACGCCTTCGACGCCGACCACATCGCGGCGATCGACAACACCACGCGCAAGCTGATGAACGACGGCCAGCGCCCGCTCTCGGTCGGGTTCTTCTTCTCGCTCGGCCACTCCAGCATCGTGTTCGGGCTCACCTGCCTGCTTTCCTTCGGCGTCAAGGCCCTGGCCGGCCCGGTCAGGAACGGCAGTTCATCACTGCACCAGGTCACCACGGTCGTCGGCACCGGCGTGTCAGGCACGTTCCTTTACGTCATCGCCGCGATCAACCTGGTCATCCTGGCCGGGATCCTCAAGGTCTTCCGTGAGATGCGCCGCGGCGCCTACGACGAGGCCGGGCTGGAAAAGCAACTGGACAGCCGCGGCTTCATGAACCGCCTCTTCGGCCGGGTGACGCGGTCGGTCAGGCAGCCCTGGCAGATGTACCCGGTCGGCCTGCTTTTCGGTCTCGGCTTCGATACCGCCACCGAGGTCGCGCTGCTCGTGCTCGCGGGCACGGGCGCCGCGAGTGGCCTGCCGTGGTATGCGATCTTGTGCCTGCCGGTGCTCTTCGCGGCCGGGATGAGCCTGCTCGACACCGTCGACGGCTCGTTCATGAACTTCGCCTACGGCTGGGCGTTCTCCAAGCCGGTCCGCAAGGTCTACTACAACATCACGATCACGGGGCTGTCGGTGGCGGTGGCGCTGCTCATCGGCACCGTCGAGATCCTCGGCCTGATCGCCTCCGAGTACGGCCTCGGTGGATCGTTCTGGACCTGGGTGTCGGGCCTCAGCCTCAACACCATGGGCTTCCTCATCGTGGGCCTGTTCGTGCTCACCTGGATCGTCGCCTTGATCATCTGGCGGGTCGGCCGGATCGAAGAGCGCTGGACCGCCGGCCTGCACTCGGCCGCCCGCGAACTGCCCGACACCACGGACTAAGGTCCGTCCCGGGGGCATGACGAGCAAAGGGTCCGCCCCGTATGCCATCGGGCGGACCCTTTGTGTCGTGTCTGCGCAGGTCTTCGACGCTCGCCTGTCCCGCTATGGCAGCCGGCCGGCCCTGACGTCACGTAGGAACGATCGCCACGCGTCTGCGGAGAACCGCAGGATCGGGCCGTCAGGGTCTTTGCTGTCGCGGACGGCCGTCCCGCCGGGGAGGGTGGCCACCTCGACGCAGTTGCCTTGTCCGCTCGTGTAGCTCGACCTGTACCAGCTAAACGTATCTTTCATTCATGACACCTCGTATCATGTCTACCGATTGCTCGTCATCGAGTGCACTTGATCTCAGATAGTCAAAGGTCATCGAATAAGTCCCTACCTCGTCTTGCTCGCGTAGATACCGAGCGCCTCTCATATCTTCGAGGTAGGCCATGGGAGCACGCGTCTTGAACGTCAAGATCATGAACTGCTGACCATAGGCACAGGCAGCACCCTTGCTATCGGGGATTACCTGAATAGCGATGCCAGGGCGCCTGGCCATAGACAAGAGATGCTCGCACTGCTTTTTCATAACCTGCTTGCCGCCTACCTGCCTTCGCAGCACAGACTCGTCAATTATCGCCCAAAGGCGCGGCGGTTCGTCCTGGTTGAGAATCTCTTGCCTGGTCATCCGCAGAACAACGGCGCGTGCCACATCCTCGTCCGGCAGTAGCGGACGCGTGGCGCTGACACAGAACCGGGCGTATTCTTCTATTTGCAACAGGCCCGGTATGAGATATGACTCGTACGTTTGTATACTGATGGCCTTCCGCTCGGTCTCGACCAGATCTTTGAACCATGGCAGCACCGACGTTTGCTCAACCAGGTCTTGCACGCGCTCCAGATGCCCATCCGACTCAAAGGCTCTGTCCGCCTGCTGGGCGAATTCCTTTGATGGGATAAGCCTGCATGTCTCGATTGCGGCCACGGTCGCTGGACTGTACTGAGTTGCCTTCGCCAGCTGCTCTTGCGTGATGCCAGCGATGCTCCGCAAACGCTTGACCTCGGCTGCGAAAAACGCGAGCGGGCTACTGCCCGGATCCGTGTTCATGTCACACTCCGTAACACCTCTCCTACTGGGCATCATGCCGTCTTAGCCGTTACATCGCGATCTTAGATCGCAACTCTCCGTGCTGGTTGTGCTGCGGACGCATTCGTCAGGCGGGCAGGATCGTACGCAACACAGACGACAGCCGAACGGGTTGAGATCATGCCATGCCGTATAGTAAACCCGCAGTGTGAGTTCCTTGTGCCCGTTCAGAAAGGTGACTGGCCGCTGCGCAGTCACCTTGCGCTGGGACCACTGCCAAGCGCCATTCCGTGCGCACGGCTTCATGCGCGTCACGTGCTGTGGGAGTGGGGCATTCGGGACCTTACAGACAGCGTTGAGCTACTCGTGTCTGAGTTGACCACAAACGCCATAACTGCGACCAGGTCAACCGAAACAGGCCCGCCCGTCCGGTTTTGGCTGCTTTCGGACAGAAAGCAAGTTCTCATTATGGTATGGGATGCCAACCCGAATCCGCCGGTGCCCATGCAGCCGGACGCCTGCACCGAGGGTGGCCGTGGGCTCATGCTCGTTGAGGCGCTCAGCTCACGGTGGGACTGGTATCCCGTTGCGGACATGATCGAGGGAAAAGTCGTCTGGGCGCTGATATCGCAATGAACTTACCCGAAGACAGGCCTTTCACCATCTTTGTCTTTTTCGCAAGCGAGGCCGCAGACGCGGGCCTGGTTCGCGGCGCGGCAGCCGTTCGGGATAATGCTCTGCGGCTGCGGCCGGCCGGGTGGGTGTACGGCCTGGGCGTCGGGCATGAGACCGTACATTGGTGCGGGGTCTGAGGCCGCAGGGCTGGATGCTGGTCGCGGCGGGGTGTTACGCCGTTTCCGCGGCGGTGTGCTGCGTGGTCGCGAGCAGGGGGCACGCGCCATTCGGTGACCTGCACATTTACCGGTCAGGTGGCGCGGCGGTGCGAGCCGGCGCCCCGCTGTACAGCCTGCGGTTCGCCTGGAACCTCGGCTTCACCTACCCGCCGTTCGCCGCCCTGGTCTTCACCCTGCTCACGATCATGCCGTGGGCCGCGGCGCCGGCGGTTGTCACGGTGATCAGCGTCATCCTGCTCCCGGTGACACTGTGGCTCGCGTTGCGCCTGCCGCACGGGCGGGCGAGGCCGCTGGACCGCCGCCGCGCCGCCACGCTCGCACTCGCCGCCGCGGCCGCCGCGACATGGCTGGAGCCGGTCCGCACCAACCTGGCGTACGGCCAGATCAACCTCGTGATCACGGCGCTGATCCTGTACGACCTCAGCCGGGACGACTCGGCCAGGCTGAAGGGAGCGGCCATCGGGCTTGCGGCCGGGCTCAAGCTGACTCCGCTGATCTTCGCCGTGTACCTGGCCGCGACGCGCCGTTACCGCGCCGCCGCCGTCTGCGTAGCCACGTTCGGCGGCACGGTGGCGATCGGCTTCGCCGTGGCGCCGTCGGACTCGATAACGTTCTGGGCCGGCACCTTCGCCGACCCGATGCGGGTCGGCAGGATCGAGAACGCCGCCAACCAGAGCCTGCGGGGTGCGCTCGCGCGCGCGGCGCACACGACGAGCGTCGAGCCGCTTTGGCTCGGGGTGGCCGCCGCCGCCGCCGGGCTGGCGGGCATGGGGCTCGCCGTGGCGGCCGCGCGCCGCGGTGACGAGGGGACGGGGTTCTCGCTGTGTGCGGTGACCGCCCTGCTCATCTCGCCCATCTCGTGGTCGCATCACTGGGTGCTCGCCGTCCCCGCGCTGATGCTCCTCGCCCTCGGCGCGTGGCGCAGCAGGTCCAGATGGGCGATGGCGGCGGTGCTGGCGCTCGCCGCGGTCGGCTGGTCGAGAATCGTCTGGCAGGTACCGATCGGGCAGGGCCGGCACGCTGAGCTGCACCTCGACCCCCGCCAGCTCGCCTACGCCGACGCGTACGTGATCGCCGGGCTGGCCGTCCTCGCGGCCGCGGCCGTGCGCGCCAGCCGAATGCTCGCAGCGACCAAGGAGCCCGCGTATGGCCGAGATGAGACGGATAGCGATGTGGTCGCCGCCGCGGACGATCTCGACGGCGCTGATGCGGTCGTGGGAGAACCGCGCTGACACCGTCGTGGTCGACGAGCCCCTCTACGCCTTCTATCTGGCCAACGGCACGGCCAGCCATCCGGGCCGGGACGAGGTCATCGCCAGCCAGCCGACGCGGTGGCCCGTTGTCGTGGAGCAGCTCACCCGGGGCCCGGTCGCCGCGGGCCGGACGATCTTCTACCAGAAGCACATGGCTCACCATCTGCTGCCGTCGGTGGACAGATCCGCGCTGAAGCCGCTGCGGCACGCCTTCCTCATCCGCGATCCCCGCGAGCTGCTCGCCTCCTACGCGAAGGTGCGGTCACAGCCATCCCTGGACGATCTCGGCCTGCGCCAGCAGGTGGAGATCTTCCATACGTTCGGCGGTCCTGTGGTCGATGCGCGCGACATTCTCCAGCACCCCGAGCGGGTGCTGCGGGACCTGTGCGAGGCGCTCGACGTCCCATTCGACGCGGCGATGCTCTCGTGGCCGTCCGGGCCGAGGGCGAGCGACGGCGTATGGGCACGCTACTGGTACGAAAGCGTCTGGCGGTC
>WNFJ01137895.1_pt1 | contig 14704 bp, 17 predicted proteins | sample 5400461 | NCBI WGS metagenome assembly WNFJ01 (sample SAMN13153349, study PRJNA577476) | soil metagenome | isolation source: 115 cm saprolite on Douglas fir-dominated hillslope | place: USA:California | collected 2013-09-17 | reverse complement strand
TTTCCTTGGTAGTTTGGTCGCGTAGGTCTAGACGGGGGCCAAGTGCCACTGTTCCGGGTGTTCGTTCAGGAATTTAAGCGCCACAGCGACAGCTTGGGCAGTCCCCCCGTTTGGATTGCGCGGCGGACAAATCAGCCGTGAAAACGACATCTGATCGTAGACACCCATCATGTAACCGGCGCAATCCATGCGCATCGTATTTCCCGCTCGACGGCAACTTTCAATCAGCTCCGTCGTGCTGACGGAACTGGCCACAATCGCGTCTGCACCGGTGGGCGCTTGCGGGACGATAAGGAGCACAGTTGCAATTAGGTTTCGCATTATAGCAACTCATCAAAACAACCTTGACTTGTTTGGAACATAGTGAGAACTTTTGAGCCGGTCAATATGAGCAACCCCAACCCTGAACCACTCACGCCGATTCCTCTATCGGACGCGGCAAAGTCAGACGCGGCTGCGGATCAGGCCATCGCGGCGTGCGGCGGTGACGCACGCGAAGCCGTGAAGGCGTTGTTGATTGCGAATGAGTTTCTTGAGCGTGAATTAGAGACGAAAGTTTCGCAGGGCTACATGCGCGGTGTTCGACACGGAAGGTTCAACTGCTATTCCGAGTAGGTATAGGCAGTCAGTGAAACGAAAAAAGGACCACGGCCCGTGGATCGGATGCAGCTTCTAAAGAGCATCTCATTTGGCGCGCGAGTCGCCGAAGATGAAACGAACGAACTTGGAAATTACTTCGTTGAAACCGATCAATGGGATCGCATCCTCGGTGGGGAGATTGACGTAATAAAAGGAGACAAAGGGGGCAGGCAAAAGCGCGATCTATTCCTTGCTGAGCGCAAAATCTGACGAGCTGTTCGACAAACGCATCCTACTCATCACGGCCGAAGAGCCGAGGGGAACACCTGTGTTTAAGGAGCTTGTCACTGAGCCGCCAGCAGCGGAGGCTGAATTTATCGGACTTTGGAAACTGTATTTGCTGTCATTGATCGCCAAGAAGCTTCAAGAGTTTGGCATCAATAACGAACCAGCGCAGAAACTAATAGAGCACCTTTCAGACCAAGGTTTGATTCAGCAGAGCTTCGACCTACGCAAGCTTCTTAAGATCGCGCGCCAGTATGCCCGGCGTTATTTTTCGCCCACGGTTGAGGCAACTGTAAAAGTTGAGCCTACCGGCGCGCAGACTTTCACTGGCAAAATTACTCCCGGTGAGCCCCAGTCAGACGAAATCAAATTAGGATATGTCTCAGTCGATAATTTAGCAGAGATGGCGGAGTCGGCGCTGAAAAAAACAGACTTTCAAATCTGGATATTGCTCGACCGGCTCGACGTAGCCTTTGCAGAAACGCACGACCTTGAGAAAAACGCGCTTAGGGCGCTATTTAGAGTGTACCGGGATTTCAGCGCTCACGATCATATTAAATTGAAAATATTTCTGCGCACTGACATATGGACACGCATTGTAGAGTCTGGATTCCGAGAGGCTAGTCACATCACCAAGGACATTACGCTAACGTGGTCAAATAACGCGTTGCTAAATCTAATTATTAAGCGCGTTCTAAAAAACTCCGCGCTTATAGAAGAGGAAAACATCAATCGACAGGCGGTGCTCAATAGCTTTCCCGCACAAACTGAGCTGTTCTACAAACTGTTTCCTGGACAGGTAGATCAGGGCGCGAAAAAACCATCTACACTTGATTGGATCATCAGCCGCTGCGCTGACGGTGCNGCCGCGAGAGGTTATTCACCTGCTCAATTCCATTCGCGAGCAAGAAATCGCTCGACTAGAACGGGGTGAATCTCTTCCACCAGCCTCACAGCTCTTTGACAGAGCTGTATTCAAGTTGGCATTGCCCGCCGTGTCGGAAGCTAAGCTGATTTCGAATTTGTTCGCTGAGTATCCCGAACTGAAGCCGATAATATTGAAGTTGAAGCGTGAGAAAACCGAACAGACTCTCGAAACGCTTGCGAATCTTTTTAGCCAAACAGTCGACGAGGTGAGCCATAGTGCGGAGGGTCTTGTGTCAATTGGGTTTTTTCAAAAGAGAGGATCGCGCGACAACCCTACGTTTTGGGTGCCTTTCCTGTACCGGGACTCGCTTGAGATGATCCAAGGCTTAGCGGAAGATTGAACCCTCGACTTCACGCTCGCCCAGGGCGCTACGCTCCTGTATCAGAAAAAAAGAACCGCAGGGCTTCGGTAATGCCGCTTAAGTAGCACGGGTAAACCTATTCAATTGCGCGCGCATGTGTTTCAAACTATCGGCAAGCAATTCAACATCCTTGCGTCTTACGCGCGTTGGTTCTGACCTTGGAATTCCGCTTTCACGCTTTGGCCGCCACTATTCAACCGTTAGCCTTGCAAATGGATGTTGAATGTGGGCAAGCCCGACCGACTCGTTCTCATGATTTAGCGTGTTGCACGTAATTCACAACGTCGCCCACCGTCTGGAACCGCTCCAGATCGTCATCAGGGATGCTGACGCCGAACGCGTCCTCGGCGGCGACTGCAACGTCGATCATGGCGAGCGAATCTAGGCCGAGATCGCTTTGCAAACGCGTGTCCGGGCCAAGATTAGCCCGGTGTACGCCGGCGGTCTTTTCGAGAATTCCGGCGAATTCCGTCTCGATGTCACTTTGCTGCAAAGTGTGCCTCCTCAAGTGTGCGCTGACGCGGCCGTGGCCGAGTCGATACGCTGCTTCGAATCACGCGCGGCCTGCAGCGCGTCGAACTGATGGATCCAGCCGAATTTCTCCGGGAACCTGGACACGCGCTGCTCGCGATCCGCCAAGAGGGGACCGTCGGGCAGGTGCAGCAGGGCGTTCGTCACCCAGGAGCTGCGCTGGATTTTCCGCGTCCGCGCGCGGCGGAGCGATTGGTAGTGCGCCAGCACGGAGGGGAGTCCGCCTGGCGTCGCGCCCGGCAGCAGCTCCGCCAACGTGATCGCGTCCTCGATGGTCGTATTCGCGCCCTGACCGTGGTGCGGCAGCATGCCATGGGCGGAATCGCCCAACAGTACGGCCCCGCCGCGGAACCAGTGCAGCAACGGGCGCACCCCGAACAAGGCCCAACGCGCCGTGGGCGACTGCGCGGCGATCATCTCGATCACGGCAGGATGCCAGCCCTTGAAGGCGGCGACGGCCTCGCCGGGCTCGATGTTGTCCACCCACTTCTCGGCATTCGGCCAAATCTTGGGGCTCTCGACTACCGCAAAGAAGTTGACGGCCTCGCCGCCGGCGCCAATGGCGTAGTGCAGGAGGTGGGCGTCCGGCCCCATCCAGAATTGGATCGCCCGCGGATCGGGCAGCGAAGGCAGCCGGTCCACCGGCACGATCCCCCGGAAGGCGCTGGTCCCCGAAAACACGGCGTCCTCGCCGCCGGTAACGAAGCGACGCACCAGCGAGCGTACGCCATCCGCGCCGACGACGAGGTCGGCTTCGGCCGTGCTCCCATTAGCGAAGGTGAGGCCGATGGCGCCGCCCTGATCGGTCAGCTCGATCAGCCGGTGCCCCAGATGCAGCCCGGCGCCGGCAAGCCCGCCGTTCAGGATACGCTGGAGATCGGCGCGATGAATGCCGAAATAGGGCGCGCCGCAGAGTTCCTGATAACGCAGGTTCTCGTGCACCGGATGCGCCGCGATTCGGCTTGCATCACGCCAGTTGCGGTAGATCAGCTCGCTGGGCTCGGTCGAGACCGCGGTGAGCGCCTCGATCACGCCGAGGCGCCGCAACTCGCGGGTCGAGTTGGCGGAGAGCGCCACCGCCGCGCCGATTTCGGTCAGCTCTGGCGCTTGCTCGTACACCTCCGCTTCGATGCCGCGTTGTCGCAGCGCCAGAGCGAGCGTCAGGCCGCCAATGCCACCACCGACGATGGCGATCCGAAGGGCTTGCGTAATCATACGGGCCTCCCGATGCTGTCTACGGGCGCGACGAAAATGGCCGGCGCTGCCGCGGCCCGGCCCTTCGCCAGGATGGCGAGGCCGGCGATTAGCGCGGGGATGGCGGCCAGGCCGAACACCGTGCCCAAGCTCCAGCCGAGTGCAAGCAATTGGCCGCCCACCATGGAGCCCAGCACCGAGCCGGTGCGGCCGACCGCATTCGCCCAGCTCACGCCGGTGGCACGGCTCGCGGTCGGATAGAACGCCGCCGAGAGCGCGTTGATACCGATCTGCGACCCGCCGGTGCCGATCCCGGCGCCGAATACCGCGATGATCAGCAAGGCGATCGAGCCGGTGGAGAAGCCGAGCATCAGGATGAACGCGGCGGCCAAAACGTAGCTGCAGGCGAGTACGAGGTGCGGGTTGTAGCGATCCATTAGTAGGCCGATCAGGATGGCCCCGATCGTGCTGCCGATCGGCAGCATCAGGGCGATCAGGGAGGCCGACATCATGCTCTGCCCCGAGCTGTTCAGTAGGGTCGGCAGCCAGCTCGTGAGCAAGTAGAACACCAATAGGCTCATGAAGAACGTCACCCAGAGCAAAAGGGTGCCCACCACCAACCCGGGCTTAAAGAGCTGGCCGACGGGCGAGCCCTCGACGTGGCGGACGCCGACGAACTGCGCGCCCTCGACCCGCGCGGCCGGGTCAACCTGGTGCAAGATGCCGGCCACCCTGGTGTCGCGCCCGCCCTTGAGTACCAGGTAGCGCACCGATTCCGGCAGCAGGAACAGCAGCACCGCCGCCAACACCAAGGGCAGCGCGCCGCCCAGCACCAGCACGCCCTGCCAGCCGAAATCCGCAATCAGCGCGGCCGCACTCAGCCCACCCAGCGCCCCGCCCATGGTGAAGCCACAGAACATGATCATGACCAGCAGCGAGCGGTTGCGCTCCGGGCAGTATTCCGAGGTGAGGGTGATGGCGCTCGGCATGGCTCCGCCCAAGCCGATCCCTGTCACGAACCGCCAGACCATCAGCGCTTCGATACTGCTCGAGGACGCCGAAGCTATGCTGGCAAGACCGAAGAATGCCGTCGAGATGATGAGAATCGTGCGGCGGCCCACCTTGTCCGCCAGAGGCCCGAACAACAGCGCGCCGGCCATCAGACCGAACAGGCCTGCGCCGAACAGCGTGGACAATTGTGTCGGCACAAGTTTCCATTCGCCCTTGAGGGCTGGCGCGATATAGCCCACCGCCGCCGTGTCAAAGCCGTCGATGGCGACGACAAGGAAGCACAAAGCCAGGACTTTGAGCTGGAATGGTGCGATCCTGCGCGCGTCGATGAACTGCTGGATATTTATCTTGAGTATGGCAGGCATTGTCTTTGTCCCCTGTTATTTGTGTGCGCGTCTAAAGAGCTGTAGCTGCGGCGATCCGTTGGACTTTCGATGAGGCGCCTAACCGTGGTCACCGCCACCCACCGGCAGTACGGTGCCGGTGATGTATGACGCGGCGTCTGACGCCAGAAACAGGATGGCGGCGGATTGTTCGGCTATCGTGCCGTAACGCTTCATCAGGCTGGATTGGACAGTCTGGTCCACCACCTGTTTCGTCCAGGCCTTGTCCTGCTGGCTTTGCGTTTCTATGTTGCGCGGAATGCGGCGCGGTGGCGCTTCCGTCCCGCCAGTGGCTACGGCATTGACGCGAATGTTCTTCTCGGCCACCTCGCATGCGAGCGAGGCGGTGAGCGCATTCACGCCGCCTTTGGCCGCCGAATAAGGCATGCGGTTGATGCCTCGCGTCGCGATCGACGAGACGTTGACGATTGCGCCATGTCGTTGAGACTGCATGTAGGGCAGCACCGCCCGGCAACCCCACAGTGTCGGGAAGAGCGAGCGGCGAATTTCCGCCTCGATCTGTGCTTCCTCGAATTCCTCGAACGGCTTCATCCAGATCGCGCCGCCGACATTGGTAATCAGGACGTCGATCTTGCCAAACCTCCTTTTGGCCTGCTCCATTGCCAGGACATTACCGGCATAAGTTTCGAGGTCGGCGAGCACGGCGCCGGCCTGCCCGCCCACGGCGATGATTTCCTGCACCGTCTCTTCCACGAGCTGCGAGCGATCGACCAGGGTGACTTGCGCGCCTTCGGCTGCTGCATCGATGGCGACGTGCCGGCCAATACCTTGCGCAGCTCCGGTAACGACAAAGCTCTTGCCCTTGAAGCGAGCCTGCGTGCTCATTTTACCGCCTCCGAGGGCGCAAACTTCTCAAAGTAGAAATTGGCTGGTGTCACGCCCTTTTGCGTCAGATAGGAGCGCACCGCATCGACCATCGGCGGCGGGCCGCAGAGATAGATATCCACGTCGCCGCCATGCAGATGCTCGTCCGGGAGATGATTGGTGACGTATCCTTTCAGGGGATGCGTGCTCGTGGCATCACCGACAACCGTTGCAAACGTAAAGCCAGGAATGCTCTCTGCGAACGCCGCCAGTTTGTCGACTTCGACCAGATCCGCGTCGTTGTTGACGCCGTAAATCATATGCACGGGGTGACTGGCTCCGTTCCGTGGCATTGCTTCAAGCATGGCCAGGAACGGCGCCAAACCGGTGCCGCCTGCAAGAAACAGCAGCGGACGCTTGATATCGCGCAGATAGAAGCTGCCGACCGGACCGGTCATGGTGAGTGCGTCGCCTGCTTTCGCGAACTCGGTCAAATAAGTCGACATCAGTCCGGCCGGGATATTGCGAACCAGGAACTCGACCGCTCCGTTTCTTAGCATCGAACTAAACGAATAAGACCGGGACTGAGTCGTATTGGGAACGATCACGTTCATGTATTGCCCTGGCAGGAACGATAAGGATGCGTCCTGCTCAAGCGTTACTGAGAAGCCAATGGTGGAAGGCGAAAGATTGCGCAGCGATCCGAGCTTCGTCTTGAAAGACGCTACCTTGACCTTGCAGATGGAAGAAGAGGCTGGAATCTTGACGACACAGTTCGACTTCGCCTTCATCTGGCACGTCAGCACGTAGCGCTGACCTGCCTCTTCCTCTGTCAGCGCATCGTCGATATAGCTGCCGAGCGTGTAGTCGCCGGATTCGCAAAGACTCTTGCAGGTGCCACACGCGCCATCCCGGCAGTCCATCGGGATATTGAGGCCAAGGCGATAGGCGGCATCGGCCACCAGTTCGTCGTCATTGGCGGTGATGAACCGGGTGACGCCATCTTCAAAATTCAGCGCAATCTCGTTGGACATGGTGCGCCCTCCCCGGGTGCCGACCCAATCAGATGTGATAGATATCGATGACGTGGTGGATGTAATCGTTCTTGAGAACGACCTTCTTGTTAGTGATTTTCATCTGAGGACCAGACGTTTCCACCGTGTAGAACGACGTGCCGAAATAGGTATCGACCGTCTTGTAACGAAAACTCAGCGTGAACCAGTTGAACCGGAATTTGACGAAACCTTCGCCCTGCTCCAGGATTTCGACATTGCTGATGTTGTGGCCGGTGCGCGGTTCCGGCAGGCTGGTGGCGCTGGAGCGCTCGGTGCGGATACGGAAGACGCGATCTTCCAGACCTTGTTTGCTGCCGTAATAGATGAGTGAGATTTCGCGCTGCGGATCTTCGACGATCTTGTCATCGTCATCCCATGCCGGCATCCAGAACACAGCGTCCTTGGTGTAGTGCGTCAGCCAGCCATCCCAATCCTTTTCGTCGAGGCAGCGCGCCTCTGCGTAAAGAAAATCTTCGATGGTCTGACGGTCGAGATTCTGGATCGTTGCGAGCATGTTCATTCTCCCGTTTTCAATTTAGGCTTCTCGTGTCGCGCGGCATGATTGCGACACCGGCCTCCCACCGGAACAAGTTGATTGTCTGGCCTATATTTCCAACACGTCCTTGCCGACGGCCTTTACCAGCGTGTCTCTCCAATGCTGGTGCTGGACAACGAAAAGGCCTTCGTCCTCGGTCTTTGCACCGCTGAGCAGCGGCTTCATGCCGATCGCATCCGCGCCGGCGTCTGGCCCCTTGATCCAATGGGTAGCGCCGCGGCTTAGGTCGTTCCACTTAGCGCTGCTGGCCATGTAGCCGATCTGGCAGGACCGGAACTCTTCAAGATCATCCGGCGTCGCCATGCCGCTGGCGTTGAAGAAATCCTCGTATTGCCGGATGCGGCGGGCGCGCGCCTCATCGCTCTCGCCTTTTGGGGCGATGCAATAGATCGTCACTTCCGTCTTATCGACCGAGATCGGACGATAGGTGCGGATTTGCGACGAGAATTGATCCATCAGGTAAACGTTGGGGTAGAGACACAGATTCCGTGAGCGCTGGATCATCCAATCCGCCCGTCCCTCGCCCACCTTTTTCACCAGTTCGTCGCGGCGTTCAAACAAAGGCCGGTCTTCCGGATTGGCCCAGTTGGTCCACAGCAACAAATGACCGTTCTCGAACGAATAGAAGCCGCCGCCTTGCTTGGCCCAGCCACCCGCATCCATGGCGCGCGTGGTGTCGACCGCCGACGCGGCGGCTACCGACGCCTTGCGCTGGTTGGTGGTGGCGGCATAGTTCCAGTGAACGGAAGAGACGTGATAGCCGTCTGCTCCATTCTCGGTCTGCAGCTTCCAGTTGCCGTCGTAAATGTAGGACGAACTGCCGCGCAGAACTTCCAGGCCCTGGTCGGACTGATCAACAATCAGATCGATGATTTTGGTCGATTCACCCAAAAACTCTGCCAGTGTCGAGACATCGGGGTTGAGGCTGCCAAACAGAAACCCGCGATAGCTCTCGAACCGCGGCACCTTGGTGAGATTGTGCGAGCCTTCCTTGTTGAAACTGTCGGGGTATCCAGCGCCTTCCGGGTCCTTGGCTTTCAAAAGCTTGCCGGTATTGTTGAAAGTCCAGCCGTGGAAGGGACAAGTATAGGTCGATTTGTTGCCTCGCTTGTGCCGACAGAGCATTGCGCCGCGATGTGAGCAGGCATTGATGAAAGCGTGTAGCGCGCCGGTCCGATCACGAGAAATTACGATCGGCTGACGACCGATAGTCGTCGAGAAATAATCGTTGTTTTTAGCGATCTGGCTTTCATGGGCGAGGTAGATCCAGTTGCCCTCCCAGATATGCTTCATTTCCAATTCGAAGAGTTCAGGATCCGTGAAGATGTCGCGCTTGCAGCGAAAGCTGCCTGTCGCTTCGTTTTCCTCCACTGAAGCTTCGAGACGTTCCAGCACTTTGCCCAACATGGTCATTCTCCCTGTGGCGGCCTCACCGCTGCGATGTCTTCCGAATGCGGCCGCGCTTGCTGCGCGACCGCGTGATTTTCGTACGGTCGCTTCAGTGCGCCGGAGCGTGGGCGCGGTGGACGATGGTGGAGGGTGCGCCCGGGACTTCCTTAGCGATGGCAAAATCAAACTTGATGTAGGCATAGGGCTTGTTCAGACCGGCCTTGTGGATGGCAGCCGCATCGCTGATGCGCGTCACAGGCGGGATCAGGTCTTCGCGGGTGCCGAAGGCGAAATCGTCGTGCAGGTATTCGTCGCCGTCGATGTTGATCTGCGTCGTCAGATGGCGGTAGCCGGGAGCTGAGACGAAGAAATGCACATGCGCCGGGCGCTGGCCATGGCGGCCCATATCAGCCAACAAGGTTTCGATATGGCTGCCCGGGGGACAACCATAGCCGCTCGGCATGATGGAGCGGAATTTGTAACGCCCTTCGGCATCGGTCTCGATGGTGCGACGCAGATTGAATGGCGTCTGCGGAGGTCCGAAGAACGAATAGCAGCCATGGGTATTGGCGTGCCAGACTTCGACGTTGGCATGCGGCACCGGTTTACCCTGGAGGTCTCGGACTTGGCCGTCCATGATCAGCACTTCGCCGTCATCACTGCCGTCATCCAGTCGTGCTTCATGTTTCGCGACCGGAGCACCGGCGACATAGAGCGGGCCTTCGATGGTGCGGGCTGTGCCGCCGTTGAGACCGGCGCGGCGCTCGGCTTCATCAAGGCGCAAATCGAGGAAATGCTCGGCGGCAATGCCTGGGACCAGCAGACCCAGCTCATTAGCCTGAGCCGAAGCGCCAAGATAACCGACGCCCGCCCAAAACTCGTCCATGGAAATGTCGAGATCGTCGATCGCCAGGAACAGGTCGGACAACAACCGGTTCATGATTGTTTTGAGGCGCGGATTGCCGCCCTCCTTATCGAGGCCGGCAGCTTTGGAGGCGAGTTCAGCGATATGCTCTTTGTCAATTAGATTCGCGGGCATTTGGACGTTCTCCTTTCGGTGATGAATTATCGGTTCTGGGTGATTGGGTTATCGATCGTCGTCGTGAATGGACGAAGGATGGCGGCAAAGGGGCGTTACCTTGATCGCCATGTAAGGAAACAGCGGCAGGCTCGAGAGCGTGTCGTGGAGCTGCTGCACGTCAGCGCAATCGAGAATGCTGACGTTGGCGTACTGTCCAGCGACGCGCCAAAGATGACGCCAAACCCCGGACCTCTGTAGTTCTTGCGCCTTCTCGCGCTCGACCTGTTTGAGTTTGTCGGCTGCCTCTGTGGGCATGTCGTGTGGCAGACGCACCGTCATTTCGACATGGAACAGCATCGCTATGCCTCCGCCTTGAATTTCGGCTTGGGATCAACGCTGCGCGCCGCGCGGTCTCGCCGGAAATGCGAGAGCCTGTCCTCGTCAAGTTGAATGCCAAGGCCGGGACCAGTCGGAACCCTTAGGGAAAACTCGCTGTAATCCAGCGGCTCAGTCAGAATTTCCTCGGTCAGCAAAAGCGGGCCGAACAATTCCGTGCCCCACTCGAGATTCGGAAACGTCGAAAACAATTGCGCGCCAGCAGCCGTGCCAACCGCAGCCTCCAGCATCGTGCCACCATAAAGCCCAATGCCTGCAGCATCCGCGATAGCGGCAACACGGGCGGCAGCGAACAGTCCACCCGATTGCATGATCTTGACCGCAAACACATCGGCGGCGGCGTGGGCAGCAAAATCGAACGCCGTTTCAGGACCACGCAGCGATTCATCTGCCATGACCGGAATTCTCGCTCGCATCGCGAGCCGCGCCATACCTCTTCGGTTGGACAGTGCAATGGGCTGCTCGACCAGATCGCAACCGACGTCTTCCAGCGCTGCGATGGCGTTGGCCGCTGTCGACTCGCTCCAAGCCTGATTGACGTCAACGCGCACGCTGGCGCGATCGCCCAGAGCCCGCTTGATCGATGCCACATGGGCGATGTTGGCTTTGGGATCGCCTTTGCCGATTTTCAGCTTGAAGACATTGTGGCGGCGCTTGGCCAGCATGGCCTCGGCTTCCGCGATGTCGCCCGCGGTATTGCCGCTGGCGAGCGTCCAGGCGACCGGCAACCGATCATGGAAGCGCCCGCCGAGCAGATCGGAAACGCTTAGTCCCGCGCGTTTTCCCAGCGCGTCGAGCAGTGCGGTCTCGACGGCACATTTCGCGAAACGGTTATCCTGCACGGCTTTGCCGATCGCCGCCATGGTCGCGCCGACCTGGTTCGGATTGGATTTGAGCAAGTGCGGTGCAAAATAGGTGTCGATGGCCAGCTTCATGCCTTCAGGGCTTTCGGCGCCATAGGCGAGGCCGCCGATGGTGGTGCCTTCGCCGATACCGACAATGCCGTCGGAGCAGCGAATGCGCACGATCATCAGCGTCTGGCTGCTCATGGTGGTCATGGCGAGCTGGTGCGGGCGGATGGTCGGGAGATCGACGAGAAATGTCTCGACTTGTTCGATCTTCGGCTGTGCCGGCATGATTTCCGCCCTGTTCTTATTGACTGGTGCGGTTCTACAAGTCGGAAAGTTTGGCTAACAGGATCGTTTGGGTATATCTTCATACCCAAGAGGTATCGACGATGGAGTTGCGGCATTTCCGCTATTTTGCCGCCGTGGCTGCCACCCGCAGCTTCAGTCGGGCGTCGGAAAAGCTGAACATTGCGCAGCCGCCGCTAAGCCGTCAGATCCAGCAATTGGAAGAAGAAATAGGAGTGCGCCTTCTCAACCGGGACCGTCCGATTACACTGACGGAAGCGGGCCGGCATTTTTACGAGCAAGTCGTCCAGGTCCTGGCTCGCGTAGATGAAATAAAATCGACGACCCTTCGGATTGGTCAGGGGACGGTGACCCAGTTCACGATCGGGTTTGTCGCATCAACTCTTTACGACGCGCTACCCGAACTGATCCGCCGATTTCGGATAAAAGCGCCGGGCGTCGACATTGCGCTTTCGGAGATGACCACACTGGAGCAGGCAGCTGCGCTGAAAGATGGTCGTATAGATGTTGGGTTCGGGCGTCTGCGATTTGATGATGACGGAATAAAGCGCTTTACCATTCGCAAAGAGAAAATCGTGGTCGCTGTTCCGTGCGGGAATCATTTAGTAAACTTCGCTGAACCTCTTAAACTGCGACATATCGTCGGGGAGCCCCTGATCATCTATCCCAAGGCTCCGCGCCCGAGTTATGCCGATCAGGTACTCTCATTCTTCCGTGACAGCGGACTCGAGCCAAAAGCGGCTCTTGAAGTGCGCGAACTGCAGACGGCCCTTGGTCTGGTCGCAGCCGGCGTCGGCATTTGCCTCGTTCCCTCATCTGTCCGCAATCTCGGACGCGCAGATGTCGTCTATGTGGAGCTGGACGAACCAAAAGTTCTTAGCCCGATCATTATGAGCCATCGTAAGAACGACAGGTCGCCGCTTTTGGCACAATTGGTGAAATTGGTTCGGGAGTTTGACGATTGGGAGGCGCCAGCAGGGCCACAGCCTCCTGCTTAGCAGGCTATCCTGTAAATAGCTCAGTGCCGTCGAGAGTATGATACCTGCGAATTTTCTGAGGCGGGGCCGCAACCTCGTTTCCATGCCGGGTCATTCTTCAGATCAATATTCACGGAGCACTCCCGTGCCAGCGACCTCATGATAACTGCTGCTTGGTGTGTAAAAATTCCATAGCCGCTCAAGATGGACAGCGTGTGTTGTGTCGCCGCCATTTAGGGAAGTCACGATTTGCGCCAGTTAGAAATGTCACCCGGTCGGCGGTAGCTTAAGGAAAGAGAATTCTACCACACGTTGGAGCATTCTCACCTGACAGTGACGTCTTGGGTGATCCTTTCGTGTCCGACTGAGCTTGAGGATTCCGTCAAAGGTGCCTTAGAAAACGTGTGCCAGGCCGAGGATGAGCGCCTAAGGCATGAGATTTCGAAGCTGATCATCCAGCGCGTTGAGAACTTTACGCTGTCTCCCAAGCACTTCAACTCATGGTCCATCCGAAAGCATAAGCGAATTGTGCAGGAACTCGAACGTGCCTTGTTCAAGCCCGAGCCACTGCAGGATATCTGATGCTTTTTTGATGAAGTTCAGCTAGGCGCGGGTCGCGGCCGACGAGCGCTCCTGCCGCCGATCATCGGCGCAGTCGAGCACACGAAGGCGGAGACACTGATTTAGCCGAGGAACAGACACTTACTTGACCTTGCTGAGAGATATCCCTTGCAGGCAAGCCCTCTCTCCGGCCTATTTGATTGTTTAGGAAATGGAAATAGCTACTCTTCCCCTAGCTCGGTGACCCACGTTTCAAGGTCGCACGCGTCGCATCCCATATCTTCGTAGGCGCTCAAGTCGAACTCAGCGGTAATGACGCGGTAGCCGTTATTCGTTGCCACTGCGGCGGTGAACAAGCTGGTGTGGTTGTCGTAAGGCCCCGTAGAAAATCCGGAATTCAGCTTCTCGGCAATCCGAGCGGCGCCGACCGAAACCGACTGCTTCATGATTACCCGTTTGGTAACGTAGGGCAAAAGCTCGTCGGCTTCCGCCGGATAAGCTTCCTTCAACTCCTGCCACGCCCACGACGGCACAGCGATGCCGCCGTTCTTCAACTGGTTGAGCGCGACGGTCTTCAGGTTTCCGGTAGCGCTGGCGATGTCATGAAGCCCGCCAGTGTCAATTACGCATGAGCACGGCGGGTCATCATCACTCATCGTCAAGCTCCAGGTCACGGAGCTCGCTCGAGGTTATGGACTTTGCGTAATCGAAGTAGGCGCGCTGATACTTGGGCTTCAGCCCGGTTGAGCGGAACAGGTTGAGTTCACTAATGCGCCCGAGGCGCAAGAGATAGTCGAACGTGGCGGCAAAGTGAAAGCCGTATTTGGCGAGCTTGACCTTTTCCTGAGGTGGCGGCTCGCTTGCTCCGCCGCCTTTCTCCGAGAAATCTGGATTGCCACGATTGTGAATGATGCGCTTCCATTTCTCGTGGCTGCCGGTCTTGTAGATCTCCAACTGCTCCAAACGAAGCACGGTCGCTTCCTGGCTGATTTTCAGCCGCCGAGACGCCCAGCGCACGTCGTCGTAATCGGGGTCATTGTCGATGTTGCCGGTGTCAAGCAAGCCGCGGGCATATTCCTCCGGCACGAGGAATGCGCCCGCGAAGCGATTGCATAATCGCTCCGTGGTGTTCTCGCGCACGAACGGATCGGAGATGCCCGTCTTCCGCATGAGTACGTGTGCAAGCTCATGGATGAGCGTGAAAAGCCTTCGCCCGCGCGTCTGCTGTTTCGTGTTGATGAGAATGAGCGGGTGCGTGGCATGCCAGAGGCAAAACCCGCTACCGTCCTGCTCCGGAAAGCTGTCATGGAGGACGAAGATTCCCTTGTCCTCAATCTTCTTGCGGCAAAGGATATAGAACTCGCGGGCGTCCTTCGCCCCGGCTTGGTCCTGCTGGCTGATGCCGAAGAATTCACGGGCTTTAAGCGCGAATTTATCCACGTTCGCTAGCAGGGTGGCCGTGAAGTGCGGAAGGTCGTCTTCGACGCCCGGCGCCTCG
>WNFJ01196118.1_pt2 | contig 14709 bp, 14 predicted proteins | sample 5400461 | NCBI WGS metagenome assembly WNFJ01 (sample SAMN13153349, study PRJNA577476) | soil metagenome | isolation source: 115 cm saprolite on Douglas fir-dominated hillslope | place: USA:California | collected 2013-09-17 | reverse complement strand
TTCAGGATCGCCTGGGCCTGCTCGAAGACCTCGCCCTCGAGGCACCCGCCGCTGACCGATCCGGCGATCTCGCCCGACTGACTGATGGCCATCCGGGAGCCCGCGGGACGTGGGGCGCTTCCCCAGGTGCTGATCACGGTGGCGACCGCCACCGGGTCGCCATTCGCGAGCCACGCCTTGACCTCGGTCATGACGTCGCGCATAGCTCAAAGTGTAGTGCGCTTTCATTTCACCCTCCCCCGCTTGCGGGGGAGCCAATGTCGTCAGGCTCGCGGGATTTCCCGCGTGGGCAGGGTCGGGGAGGGGGCCGTCAGGCCGTTGCGGTGAGGAGCGTCTGGCGCCGGACCGGGCGCCGGCTGGCGGTTTCGAGCAGGAGAACGCCGAGCGCCTCGAGATTGGCGAGGTTGTGCGCCGGGAGAAAATCGTCGACGAAGGGAAGGGCTGCCTGTAGGCCAAGCGTTAGCGGCTCATAGCCGGGCGCGCCCATCAGCGGGTTCATCCAGATCAGCCGGTGGCAGGAGCGCTGCAGACGGGCGATCGCGTGCCGCATCTGCGCCGCATCACCACGATCCCATCCGTCACTGATGATGGCGACGGTCGCGCCATGGCTCAGCACCCGGCGGGCATAGCTCCGGTTGAACGTCTCGATCGCCTCACCGATGCGCGTTCCGCCGGACCAGTCATCGACCGACGCCATCACGCGGTTGAGGGCCGCATCGACATCATGGCTGCGCAGCAGACGGGTGATGCGGGTGAGGCGCGTCGCGAAAACGAACGCCTCGACGCGCGTGCTGGCGCTCTTCAGCGCATAGGTGAAATTGAGCAGCAGGCGCGTGTAGCGCTCCATCGAACCGCTGATGTCGCAGAGCAGGACGAGCGGACGCGGCCGCAGCGTCGGGCTCTTCCAGCTGAAGACCAGCAGCTCGCCGCCGAATCGCAGGCTCCGGCGCAGCAGCCGGCGGATGTCGAGCCGGTCGCGGCCGCCCGCCCGGGCCCGACGGGATCGCGTCAGGCCGGCCGGGAGCCGCATCAACCGGATGAGGCGGCGAACCTCAGCCATTTCGGCTGCGCTCAACGTGTCGAAGTCTTTGCGGCGAAGCGCCTCGGCCTGCGAGTAGCTCGCCACCTCCTGCTCTTCGGCGCCCTCGGCGGCGCCCTCCTCGTCGAGGACTTTCAGCTGCCGGCCCGTTATCGTCACCGTGCCGCCGCGTTCGGATGCCGTCGCCGAGGAGGGAACCGGCAGGTCGCCAATGGGCGCGTTGGCCCGCAGAAACGCGGCCAGCGCCCGGTCTAGGATGAAGAGCTCGTCGCGCCGCCGGGCGAAGTGGACGTGCACGGCCGTGCGGAGATCGTCAGGACGGCGAAGGTCGATCACGGTCAGGGTGGTGAGGAAGGGCAGCATCCGCGCCGGTCCCGCGTCGAAACCCAGGCCGCGAAGGATCCGACCAAAATGCAACCAGTTCCGAGTCAGGACCGCGCCGGGGTCAGGCATTGACGGCGTGGGCGAGGAGCTCCCGCGAGCCCGCGCCGCGCAGCCGTTCGAGATCCTCCTGGTACTTGACGATGGAGCCGAGCGTCGCCTGCACGGCGGCTTCGCTGAGCTCGGCCTGGCCGAGCGCGATCAGCGAGCGCGTCCAGTCGAGCGTCTCCGCAATCCCGGGCAACTTATAAAGGTCGAGGCGGCGAACCCCGCCGATGAACTCGCTGACCTGCCGCGCCAGCTTCTTCGGCACCTCCGGTACCCGTGCCGTGATGATCTCGTACTCCCGCTCCTCAGACGGGTAATCGATCCAGAAATAAAGGCAGCGGCGCTTGAGCGCGTCGTGGATCTCGCGCGTGCGGTTCGATGTGATGATCACCGCGGGCGGCTTGTCAGCCTTGATCGTGCCGATCTCGGGGATCGAGATCTGGAAATCGGAGAGCAGCTCGAGCAAGAACGCCTCGAATTCGTCGTCCGCCCGGTCGATTTCGTCGATGAGCAAGACCGGCGGCGTGGCCCCGTCGCTCTCGATCGCCTGCAGCAGCGGACGCTTGACAAGGAACTGGTGGCTGTAGATCTCGCGCTCGGTCTCGTCCCGGTTGGCGCCGGCCGACTCCAGCAGCCGGATATGCAGCATCTGGTTCGCGTAGGCCCACTCGTAGACGGCGTTGTTGACGTCGATCCCTTCGTAGCACTGGAGGCGGATCAGCCGCGTGTTGAGGATCTCGGCGAGGACCTTGCCCACTTCGGTCTTCCCGACTCCGGCCTCGCCTTCGAGCAAGAGCGGCTTGTCGAGCGTTAGCGCGAGGAATATCGTCGTCGCCAGGCTGCGATCGGCGACGTAGTGGTGCGCCTGCAGCGCCCGCTCGACGTCCTCGATGGTCGAGACGCGTAGATCTTTCATGATCGAATTGATTGTAGGGTCGCGGGATTTCCCGCGTCTCGATTTGATTGTAGGGTCGCGGGATTTCCCGCGTCTCGATTTGATTGTAGGGTCGCGGGATTTCCCGCGTGTTGGGAGAGCGGCAGCGAGCTGCTGCCGCTCTCCCTGTTAGGGTCGCGGATTTCCCGCGTGATTAGTGGTGGGCGGTGATCTGTTCCAGCGCGCGCCGGGTCAGGACCTGCGCCAGGTGCCGGCGGTACTCCGGCGAACCGTTCAGGTCCTGCTGCGGGTCGGTGCCGTCCGCGGCTCGCTCGGCCGCCTTGCGCAGGTCGTCGTCGTGCGCGGCCTTGCCGCGTAGGGCCTGCTCGACGCCGGATGCCCTGATCGGGCGAGGACCCATCCCGGTGAGACCGATCGCGACCTGCGTGACTTCGTGACCGCTCATTCTCACCTGCGCCGCAACTGCCACGATCGCCCAGTCCTGCGACCGCCGGCTGAACTTCACGTAGGTGCCATTGCTGCCCGGCGGCGGCGTCGCGATGCGGATTTCGCGCAGGATCTCGTTCGGTTCCAGCGAGGTCGTGAACGTGTCCACAAACCAATCACGTGCCGCGATGCTGCGTTCGCCCTTCGGGCCCACGACCTTGAACTCGGCATCCAGGGCGAGCAGGCAGGCGGGGAAATCGCCAAATGGGTCGGCGTGCGCTGCCGCGCCGCCGATCGTCCCTCGGTTGCGAACCGACGGGTCACCGATCTGCGAGGCGGCGCTGGTCAGCAGCGGCAGCTTGCTCTTCAGCAGGTCGGAGAACTCGATGTCGTGATGGGTCGTCAGCGCGCCGATCGCGACGTGCCCGTCTTCCTCGCGGATATAGCTGAGGTTGCTGATCCGGCCGATGTCCACCAGGAACGACGGTGTCGAGAGCCGCAGCTTCATCAGAGGGATGAGGCTGTGGCCGCCCGCGAGGACCTTGCTTTCCTGGCCATGCTTGACCAGCTCCGCAACCGCCTCCGGGAGCGTGCCTGGGACGACGTAGTCGAACGCGGCTGGAATCATCGCTTTGTCCCTCCGTTGCGGTGCATCAGCTGCCAGACTTTCTGCGGGGTGGCCGGCATGGCCACGTCCTTGACCCCAAATGGCGCGAGCGCGTCGACGATCGCGTTGATTACGGCCACGCTTGATGCGATGGTCCCCGCCTCCCCGATGCCTTTCGTGCCCAGTGGATTCACCGGGCTGGGCGTGATGGTGGCGCTCAGCTCGAACGAGGGAAGGTCAGAGGCGGTCGGCACCAGGTAGTCTACCAGGCTGCCGGTTCGCAGCTGGCCGGTTTCGTCGTAGACCGCTTCCTCGAACAGCGCCTGGCCGATGCCCTGCGCGATCCCACCGTGCAACTGGCCGTCGACCACCATGGGGTTGATTCGCGTGCCGCAGTCATCGACGGCGACGTAGCGGACGATTTTTGTGGCACCGGTTTCGGCATCGACTTCCACCACCGCGATATGCGCCCCGAAGGGCCAGACGAAGTTCGTCGGATCGAAGAAGGTCGTCGCCTCGAGGCCGCCCTCCATCCCTTTCGGGATACGGGCGGTCTGGAACGCTGCCACCGCAATCTCCTGGATGGTGACCGCTTTCGACGGCGTGCCCTTCACGAAGGCCTTGCCGTTTTCGTAGACGACGTCCTCGTCCGCGGCCTCCAATAGGTGCGCCGCGATCTTGCGCGCTTTCTCCTGCACCTTCATGGCGCTGATGTGCACCGCGTTGCCGTCGAGCGCCGTGCTCCGACTGCCGTACGTGTCCATCCCCATCGGTCCGATCGCCGTGTCCCCATGCTGGACGTCGATGTCTTGCACCGGGATACCGAGCACATCGGAGGCGACCTGGGCATAGGTCGTCTCGTGACCCTGCCCGTGCGGCGAGCTACCGATGATGACGGTCGCTTTGCCGGTGAAATGGACGTTAACGACCGACATGCCCCACGCGGAAACGCCGATAGCGGCCTGCATGGCCGCCGCCGGCCCGAGCCCGCAGATCTCGATGTATGTCGAGAGGCCAATGCCGATGTACTTGCCCTGTTTGCGTTTCTCCGCCTGCTCGCGCCGCAGCGCCGCGTAGTCGACCATCTCCAGCGCCTTGTCCAGGGTGATGGTGTAGTCGCCCGAGTCGTAGGTCAGTCCCAGCAGCGTGGTGAATGGCTGGTCTTCCGCGCGGACAAAATTCTTGCGCCGCACCTCGACCGGATCGACGCCTGTCTCACGGGCGACCAGGTCCATCACGCGTTCGATCAAGTAAGTGGCCTCCGGGCGACCGGCGCCGCGATAGGCGTCCGTCGGCGTCATGTTGGTGAACACCCCCACCGCCCGCCCGTCGAACGCCTTCATTCGGTAGGCACCTTGCGCGACCAGCACGCCAAGCACTTGGAAAGTGCCGAACTGACTGCAATAGGCGCCGAGGTTGAGCCACTGCGTAGGACGGATGCCGAGCACCGTTCCATCTCGCTTTGCCGCGATTTCCACGTCCCAAATTTGGTCCCGCCCGTGATGGGTCGCCTTGAGGTTTTCGTTCCGGTCCTCGATCCACTTGACCGGCCGGCCCAGCCGGCGCGCCGCCAGGGCGGTGAGAACCTCCTCGGGATAGACACGGATCTTCGACCCAAATCCCCCGCCGACATCCGGGGCGACCACCCGGACGTTGCTTTCTGGGATGCCGAGGATGACGGCCAGCCAGACTTTGACGAAGTGCGGAATCTGCGTCGAGCTCCACACCGTCAGCTTGTTGGAAAACGTCTTGTACTCAGCCACCACGCCACGGCCCTCGACCGCGATCGGGATCAAGCGTTGCTGGATCAGGCGCTGCTTGATCGTGACCTCGGCTTCTTTGAAAGCGGCCTCGATATCGCCGCCGGCGAACTTCACGTCGTACGAGAGGTTGCTTCCGAGTTCGTCGTAGAGGAGGGCCGCGTCCTTGTCGAGCGCCTTCTCGATGTCGAGCACCGGCGGCAGCGACTCGTAGCGAATCTCGATGCGCTCGCCGGCGTCTTCGGCCGCGGCACGGCTCGACGCCAGCACGATCGCCACCGGCTCGCCCACATAGCGCACCTTGTCGAATGCAATCGGGTAATGGCCCGGGTGTTTCTTGTCGGGAACGAAGCAGTCGGTCACCGGCAGCGGTGCGCCGAACTCCGACTTCAGCTCCTTGCCGCTCCAGACCGCGACGACGCCGTCGGCTTCTTTGGCCCTGGCCGTGTCGATGGCAAGAATCCGGGCGTGCGCCTCGGTCGATCGGACAACGTGCATGTGGACGACGGCCGTCTGTGGGATGTCATCGACGTAGCGGCCGGTGCCTGTCACCAGCTGGGGGTCTTCGCGCCGCTTGATCGAAGCGCCGACCATTCGGGATATCGCCATCTTGAATCCTCCCTCTGTCTAGGAGACCGGCGCGGGCGCTTTGCGCTCGGCCCCGGGCGCCATCACTTTGGCCGCCGCCTGGATCGACTTGACGATGTTGTGGTAGCCGGTGCAGCGGCAGAGGTTCCCCTCGAGCCCCAGCCGGATCTCTTGCTCGGTCGGGTTGGGGTTCCGCTCGAGCAACTGCTTCGCCGCCATGATCATGCCGGGTGTGCAGAAGCCGCACTGGAGGCCGTGCTCGTCCCAGAACGCCTGCTGCAGCGGATGCAGCGTCGATCCCTTGGCGAGGCCCTCGATGGTCGTGACCTGCGCCCCCTCGGCCTGGACGGCGAAGACCGTGCACGACTTCACGCTGTGGCCGTCGAGCTCGACCGTGCATGCCCCGCAGTTACTGGTGTCGCATCCGACATGGGTCCCGGTGAGTCCCGCGAGTTCGCGGATGTACTGCACCAGCAACAGCCGAGGCTCGACCTCATGCTCGTGCTTGGTGCCATTGATGGTTAGGGCAACCCTGCGCTTCATACGCACCTCCTCCTATACGTGCCGAAGCCTGCCGCCCTCAGGTATAGCACCCGAATCGGCGAGTGTCTAGCAGAAATCCCGCAACACGTCAGATGGCTCCGGCTGACGCCGCAGAGTGGCGACTCAGAGCTGATACACGCGAATCGCGGTTCCCGCAAGCACCGCGTCTTTGGCCGTCTGGTCGAGACCGCGCAGCGTCGTGAGCAATGCGCTGAAGACCTGGCCGTAATCAGCGGCGAGGAGGCAGACCGGCCAATCGGAGCCGAACATGCAGCGACCGGGCCCGAACCAGCCCAGCACCCGATCGACGTAGGGGCCGAGGTCCTCTGGTCGCCAGCGCGTCCAGTCGGCCTCGGTCACCATCCCTGAAAGCTTGCAACTCACGTGCACCAGCTCGCCGAACGGCGCCATCGCCTCGGCCCATGCCGGGGTTCCCCGCCCGTCTCGAATCGACGGTTTGGCGAGGTGGTCGATGACGAAGCGCACGTGCGGAAATCGGCGCGCGGTCTCCAGCGCGGCGGGCAGTTCCCGCGTCCGGACGAGCAGATCGTAGGCGAGTCCCGCGGCGCCGACGGCAGCCAGACCACGCTGGACGTCGGCGCGCAGAAGCCAGGCCTGGTCCGGTTCGTCGTGCACCTGGTGGCGAATCCCGACCAGCTTCGACCCACCGGGCAGCGCCTTGAGCTCCGCAATGGTCTGGGCCGCGTCGGGATCCGTCAGGTCGATCCAGCCGACCACTCCGGCGACGAAGTCCGTGATGGCGGCCGTCGCCAGCAGCTCGCGACTCTCTTCCAGGTCCGCGCGGGCCTGGACGACGATGCTGCGGTCGACGCCGGACTGGCGGAGCACCGGCTCGAGGTCGGCCGGGCCGAAGGGCCGCCGGATCTTCGCCAGCTCGTCCGTCATCCAGGGATACGCGGCACGCGTGGGATCCCAGAAGTGGTGATGCGCGTCGACGATCACGGCCGGCTTGGCGCCGGCACCGGCGCCGGCTCGCTCAGCAAACCCTGCGCCTTGAGCGCGGGCCAGAGACCGGCCGGCAGCTCGAGCTCGAACAACCGAATGTTCTCCTCCAGCTCGGCGACCGACCGGCAGCCGGTGAGGACGCAGGCAACGGCGGGATGGGCCAGCGGAAACTGGAGCGCGGCGGCTTTGAGCGGAACATCGAACCGCGCGCACACCGACTCGATCCGCCGAGCGCGATCGACGATCTCGCCGGCGGCGGGTTCGTAGTTGTACGGCGCCCCCGAGGCCGGTCGCGCGAGGATGCCGCTGTTGAAGACGCCGCCCGCGATCACCGCGACACCGCGCTCCTGACACAGCGGCAGCAGGTCGCTCAGCGCGACCTGGTCGAGCAAGGTGTATCGCCCCGCCAGCAGCACGCAATCGAGATCGGCCTCGCGAACGAACCGGGCCAGCATCTCGGCCTGGTTCATCCCCGCGCCAATGGCGCTCACGACACCTTCCGACCGCAGCCGCTCGATTGCGGGATACGCCCCGCGCAAAGCCTCGTCGTAGTGATCGTCCGGGTCGTGGATGAGAAGGATGTCCACCCGGTCGAGGCCGAGGCGGCCGAGACTCTCGTCGACGGAGCGCAGCGTCGCGTCATACGAGAAGTCGAACACCGGGACGAGCGCCGGCGTCCCCTTGAACTGCCCGTCGGCGGATGGTGCCCCCGGACGGAGGAGTCGGCCGACCTTGGTGGAGAGCACGAAGGCATCTCGCGGCTTTGTCCCCAGCACCTGGCCGGTCCGCTGCTCGGCGAGCCCGTGGCCGTACAGCGGGGCCGTGTCGAAATATCGCAGGTCGAGCTCGTAGGCCCGGTCGACAACGGCGTGGGCCTCCGTCTCCGCCACCTCCGCGTAGAGTCCGCCGAGCGGCGCCGTGCCAAGACCCAGGCGCGTTACTCGCAGCCGGGTACGTCCGAGCTCGACCCTCTCCCGGCGATCCACCGCGCTCAGAGCTCGAAGATGATGGGGAGCCGGTCCCGGCTGCCGCCGCTGTAGTCGTGCGCGACCGCCATCATGGACGCCATCTCCGCCTGCCAGCGCTGGTTCACCGGGTCGCGCGCCAGCTCGGCGATGGCGCGCACGTAGTCCTCGCACTCGATGTAGTGGAAGAGGTCGAGACCGTCGCGGAAGATCAGCCACTTCGTGATGCCGACACGGCGCATCGCTGCGAGGATTTCCGGCCAGACGGCGGCGTGGGCCGCGTCATAACGTTGCTCGGCGCCTGCCTTCAGCCGGGTGTGCAATCCGATCTTCATCGCACGGGCAATCTCTACGGAATGCCCGGCTCGGCTCCAAGCGTGCTCCGGAACCACCGCTCGCCCGTCGCGACATGGGCCGCGGCCGTGGTGCGAGCCAGCTCGGGGTCGCGACCGGTGACGGCTTCGAAGATCTGCGTGTGCTCGGCGCGGGTCTCGTCGAGCGCTTGTTGGCCCATGCGGCCGCGCAAGAGGCGCGCGCGCATCGTCCGCGACGACAGGCTCTCCAGCAGGGAACTGAGGACGGAGTTTCCGCTCGCTTTCGCGATCAGGGCGTGAAAGGCGGCGTCCGCCTCGACCAACTCATCGACCGCCTGCGCGGCGATCATGCGATCGAGCTGCACTTTGAGCGCGTGCCGGTCGGCGTCGTCCATCCGGACTGAGGCGAGCGCGGCGGCGGACGCCTCGAGCAGCCGGCGGACCTCGAAGAGCTCGATCACGGTGTGATCGCGCAGCAGATAGGTCACGAACCGCATCGACTCGAGCAAGAGATCGGCCTCGAGGCTGCTGACGTAGGTGCCGTCACCCTGGCGGACCTCGAGCACGCGCACCATCGAAAGCGCGCGCACCGCCTCGCGCAAGGAGTTGCGCGAGAGCCCGAGCTTCGCCGCCAGCTCGGGTTCCGGGGGGAGCCGGTCACCGGGTCCCCACTCGCCGGAAATGATCAGCTGGCGGATCTTGTCGATCGCCTCATCGGTGACCGTCGCCGTTTTCGGTCCACGCCGGGCCCCAGGCGGCGCCACCGCCGGCTGACGGTGAACCTCCCGATTGGCCTCGCGTGCTGTCACTGCCTTTCCCCTCTGGCCTGCATTGTGCGCTGGCGGCCCGCTGGCGACCAGAGATCGGATGAATAGCACGTCGCATCCCATCTGCGAACTCGGTGGCCAGCCAACATCTTGACAAACATCGGATGACTTGGCAAGATGCGGGTGCTGCGATGGCTGTCCGCATTCTTCGAGCCGTGACCTATGACGTCCGGTTTCCGACCTCGCGGTCGATGGCGGGTTCGGATGCGATGAACCCGGACCCGGACTACTCGGCCGCCTACGTGGTGCTGCAGACCGATCATCCCCGCGGGCTCAGCGGACACGGATTGACGTTCACGATCGGGCGCGGCACTGAGCTGTGCGTGGCGGCGATCGACGCGCTCGCGCCGCACGTGGTCGGCCAAACGCTCGAGGACCTGGTCTCGGACATGGCCGGATTCTGGCGCTCCCTGGCCGGAGACAGCCAGCTGCGATGGCTCGGCCCCGAGAAGGGCGTGGTCCACCTGGCCACGGCGGCGCTCGTCAATGCGGTGTGGGACCTCTATGCGAAGGTCGAGGGCAAGCCGCTCTGGAAGCTGCTCACCGACATGAGCCCGGAACAGCTGGTGCGGTGCATCGACTTCCGCTATATCGACGACGCGCTTTCGCCGGCACACGCGCTCGAGATCCTGAGCCGAAATGCCGGCTCTCGGGCGGAACGAGAGGCCGAGATGCGGCGCGACGGGTTTCCCGCGTACACCACCTCCGCGGGTTGGCTGGGCTATAGCGACGAAAAGATCGCGGACCTCGCGCAGCGGGCGGTCGACGCCGGCTTCAAGCATTTCAAGTTGAAGGTCGGGGCCGACCCGGAGGGCGACCTGCGGCGGGCGCGGGTCCTGCGCCGGATCATCGGACCGGAGCGACGGCTGATGCTCGACGCGAACCAGGTGTGGGGCGTCGACGACGCGATCGCCGGCGTGCGCGCGCTGGCCGAGTGCGAGCCATGGTGGATCGAAGAGCCGACCAGTCCCGACGACGTGCTCGGCCACCGTCGGATCCGCGAGGCGGTCGCACCGATCGGCGTCGCCACCGGCGAGCACGTGCACAACCGCGTGATGTTCAAGCAGCTGTTCCAGCTGGAGGCGATCGACTTCTGCCAGATCGACAGCTGCCGGCTGGGCGGCGTCAACGAGGTGCTGGCCGTCCTGCTGCTCGCCGCGCGCTACGGCGTGCCCGTCTGCCCGCACGCCGGTGGGGTCGGGCTGTGCGAATACGTCCAGCACATCTCGATCTTCGACTTCATCTGCGTGGGCGCCTCGCTGGAGAACCGCGTCTGCGAGTTCGTCGACCACTTGCACGAGCACTTCGTCGACGCGGTCCGGGTTTCGGCTGGCCGCTACCAGGCTCCACTGTCCCCGGGGTACAGCGCGCAAATGAAGCCGGAGTCGCTCGCGGCGTACGCCTACCCAAATGGGCCGGCCTGGCGCGAGGCCGTTGCCGGCCTGAGGAGGTAGACATCGGATGGTTACAACCACCGGCCCTGATCCTTGACATGAACCTGAACTCGAACTAAGGTGATTTCTCGTACGCCGACCGCTAGACATCGGGTCAATCGTTGGAAAAGTATAGAACGAGAGCAGAGGAGGGAACCCGTGAGATTGCACGTCGCACACCGCCGACCTGCGCTGTGGGGCTGCCTGACCATCGCCGCACTGACCGTGCTGTCCGCCTGTAGCAGCAGCACGTCGACCGGCGGATCGAGCAAACCAAAGATCGGTGTCGTCCTGACCTACAACCTGCCGGGCTTCTGGGGAAACTACCTGAAGTACGAAAAGCAGTACGAGACCGAGCTGGGCGTGACCCTGATCGGGCCCCTGGTCGCGAACGTCGAGGCCAAGGGTAACGAGGCTGCCCAGCAGATCAACGACGTCAAGTCGCTCATTTCCCAGGGCGTGCAGGCCCTGATCGTCAACCCGGCCGACAGCGCCGCGATCGCGCCCGCGCTCGACTACGCCAAGAGCAAGAACATTCCCGTGGTGACGGTCGATGTCGCGCCGTCGCAAGGGTACGTGTACATGATCGTGCGCGCCGACAACACGGCGTACGGCACCAAGTCCTGCGACTACATCGCCTCGAAGGCCAGCGGCTCGGGCACGATCGCGATGGTCGAGGGCGACCTCACGTCGCTCAACGCCAGGGACCGCGCCACCGGCTGCCAGAACGTGATCAGCCAGAAGTACCCCAACCTCAAGGTCAAGGCGTACGAGACGAAAGACTGGGGCACCGACCCCGCGGTGCAGAATGCCACGACCGCGCTGACCGCGATCTCCGACCTGAAGGGCATCTACGTCCACTGGAGCGTGCCGGAGGACGGCATCATCGCCGCCGAGAAGCAGAAGGGCAAGTGGGCCGAGGTCGGCCAGGCCAACCACGTTCCCCTGGTCGGCAACGACGGCTCACCGCATGAGTGCGACCTGATCCGGTCGAACCAGCTGGACGCCACCATCGACCAACCCGCCGACAAGTACGCCTACTACGCGATCTACTATGCGAAGCAGGCGATCGCCGGCGCCAAGTACAGCGAGGGCCAGTCCACCGATCACAGCAGCAAGATCGTCAACGTCGCCGGCAACCTCGAGGACGCGCTGGCGGCTCCGCTGGTGACCAAAGCCGGTGACCCCGGATCGACGCAGGTCGACAGCTCGACGTTGTGGTGCAACAACAAGGCGTAAGCCTGCTGAAGGTGTAAAAAGCACCTGACATGCAGGGCAACCCATCCGAGGGGCCGGTCGAACGCCGGCCCCTCGTCGGCGAGGCTGAACATGTCTCCAAGACGTTTGGCGAAACGCGGGCGTTGATCGACGTCTCGCTCGGGGTGTGGGCGGGCGAATGTCACGGACTGGTGGGACGCAACGGCGCCGGCAAGTCGACGCTGGTTTCGTTGTTGACCGGTCTGAGCCGGCCCGACCACGGTTCGATCCGCCTCGCGGGCGAGCCCGCACCCGGCCTTGCCGACCGCGGCGCCTGGCTGGAGAAGGTCGCCTGCGTCTATCAACGATCGATGATGGTCCCGCCCCTGACCGTAGCCGAGAACGTGTTCCTGAACCGCCCCACCGGTCGCAAGGGAAGCCCGCTGGTCGATTGGCGCGAGATGCGCGAGCGCGCTCACGCCGTCATGCTCGAGTGGGGATTTGACCTGGACGTCGATCAGCAGGCGTCGAGCCTGACCGTCGAACAACGCCAGATCGTCGAGATCGCGAGGGCGCTCTCGATCGGCGCCCGCTTCCTGATCCTCGACGAGCCGACCGCGGCCCTGGAAAAAGCCGCGATCGAACGGCTCTTCGATCGGGTTCGCCGCCTGCGCGACGGCGGTGTCGGCATCCTTTATATCTCGCACCACCTCGAGGAGATCTACGACATCTGCGACCGGGTCAGCGTTCTCCGCGACGGCGAGCTGGTGCTCAGCGGCCAGGTCCGCGACGTCAACCAGGGAACGCTGATCGCGGCCATGGTCGGCAGCGCGCCACCGCGCCGGGTCACGGAGATCGAGGCGGTGAAGAAGCAGAGCGGGCTCGGCGAGGAGAAGCTCCAGGTTTTGAATCTTTCGGTGCCATCGCGCGCCGGCTCGGTCGACGACGTGAGCTTCACCGTCCGCGCTGGTGAGTGCCTGGGCCTGGTCGGGCTCGATGGATCGGGAAGCGCGACGGTCGCCGACACGATGATCGGGCTGGTCAAGGCCCGGTCGGGCTCGGTCCGCGTGCACGGGGCGCGCGTGCCGCCGGGCAAGGTCGATGCCGTGCTTGCGCGCGGGGTCGGATACGTGCCGCAGGACCGCCACGCGCGCGGCTTCGCGCCCCAGCTCGGCGTCGGGGAGAACCTGACGCTGACGGTTCTCGACCGGGTGTCGCGCCGGGTCCTTGGACTGGTCTCGTTCGAAGCGCGCGACGCGATCGCGCGGCGCCAGGTCGAGACGTTGCAGATCGTCGCGACCTCCCTCCAGCAGCCTGTCTCCAGCCTGAGCGGTGGGAACCAGCAGAAGGTCGTCGTCGGACGGGCGCTGGCCCAGGATCCGTCGGTGCTCGTCGTGGTGAACCCAACCGTGGGCGTCGACGTCGCCGCCAAGGAGCGGCTCCTGGACAGCGTCGGTCAGGCTCGCGACGACGGCATGGCAGTGTTGCTCGTGTCCGATGACTTCGAAGACCTGCGCATCTGCACCCGGTTGCTGGTCATGGTACGAGGCAAGATTTCGCGGGAGTTTGCCGAACCGCCCTGGGATCGGCAGCAACTGATCTCGGCGGTAGAGGGCCTCGATGGCTGAGCGAGCGGTCGAGGCGAGGGCGAACAAGCGAGAGCCGATGCTCAACTGGTTCCGGGAGTTGACGCTGGTCCCCGTGATCATCCTGCTGATGATCGCGGGCGCACTCGTCAACCCGGTGTTCTTCACCTCGTCCAATCTGATCAACGTCGCCCAGGGCGGCGCCGCGCTGGGCATGGTGGTCGTGGCGGAGTCGCTGATCCTGCTGACCGGAAAGTTCGACATCTCGTTGCAGGGCACCTTCGGGCTGGCGCCGCTGCTGGGCGCGTGGCTGATCGCCCCCAAGGCCAGCGAAGGCCTCGGCACCGAATGGAGCCCGTGGGTCGGGCTGCTGGTGGTGTTGCTCGTCGGGCTCGCCGTCGGTATCTTCAACGGCGTCTCGGTGATCAAGGCGAACTTCAATGCCTTCATCTTCACGCTGGCGATGAGCATCCTCCTCACCGGGCTGCAGCTCGGATGGCTGGGCGGGCAGACCGTTTATCATCTGCCGGCCGCGTTCATCTACCTGGGATCCGAGTCGTGGCTGGGAATCCCGGTCGCGGTCTGGGTCACGACGGTGGTGTTCGTCGTCGCCGCCCTCTTCCTCCGCTACCACCGAGTTGGGCGAGCGATGTACGCCATCGGCGGCAACCTCGAGGCGGCCCGCGCCGCCGGCATCAAGGTGGACCGGATCCGGATCGGCGTCTTCATGGTTGCCAGCGTGCTGGCGGCGGTGGGCGGGCTGATGCAGTCGGGCCGGGTTACGGCCGTCACGGCGGGCCAGGGCTCCGATCTCATCTTCGGCGTCTTCGCCGCCGCGGTCATCGGCGGGATCTCGCTCGACGGCGGGCGCGGCCGCATGGTCGGCGCGCTTACCGGCGTCATCCTGCTCGCGCTCGTGACCAACATCCTGACCCTCTCCAACATCAGCTCCGCCTGGGTCGATGCGGTAGACGGCGCCATCATCTTGATCGCGCTGGGCATCGCCCGGGTCATCGGCACCGAGCGGGCCTGAGCGATGCCGCGACTCAGCGACAAGGTCTGCCTCATCACGGGCGCCGGCTCCGGCATTGGGGAGGCCACCGCCCGGCTCTTCGGCCGCGAGGGGGCGCGCGT
>WNFJ01015351.1_pt1 | contig 14709 bp, 10 predicted proteins | sample 5400461 | NCBI WGS metagenome assembly WNFJ01 (sample SAMN13153349, study PRJNA577476) | soil metagenome | isolation source: 115 cm saprolite on Douglas fir-dominated hillslope | place: USA:California | collected 2013-09-17 | reverse complement strand
ACGGACGACTCACCGGTGAACTGGCTGATGAACTCTGAAAGATCGAAATCCGGCGTGAAGGAAACTTTTTCCAGCCGGACTTGGCCATTGAGCAGCGCTGCTTGCGGCGTTCCCGTCAGCGCCACATTGGAGCTAAGCATGGCGCGAATGCCTTCGGGATAACGCAAACGGACATTGCGTCCGGCAAGCGCCAGGTCAAACTGAATGTTTGGACGATAGGCCACGCCGCCCGTGGCCGTGATTGTGCCGCCACCAGTTTCGGCATGGAATTCGCCGATCTCAACTCTGGTGTCCGTCACATTGATGATGCCGTTTGCATTGCCCAGGCCGACTGGCGAAGCGTAAGTATACAGGTTGGCATTCACGATTTTGATCTGCCCATGGAGATTGGAGCCGGCGCCATAGCGTTGCGAATTGATGTCGAACTGAATTTGGCCGCTGCTTTCCAGATCGGGCTGGAGGATTTGCGCCACGCGTAGATCGACTGTTCCCTGAACGTAATAGGCCGCGGCGTTCACGGCATCAATAGGAACTGTGGCCTGCGCACGAACGTCGGTTCCCGTGCCTTTGATCTCCGCGGGCTGCAATGTTGCGACGCCGCTCTTGTAGTCCACAAGGATCGGCTTGGCCGCGGCAAGTTGCAATTCTTTGTAGCTGACCGCGAGAACAGGAACGTTCAAATGCGCTTCCAGGCGGGTCTTGTCCTGCAACGGGCCTTGCACTGAAACGTGCAACTCGGTTTGCCCGTTGACGTTGGCAGCCTGTGCCGGAGAATAAATGGCGAGCAGCGGCTGGATGGCGATTCGGCCAGTATCGATCCGCATGTTGGTGTTGTAAGGAGCGGCGGCTTGTATGGTTCCGTTGGCTTTCAGATAAGTTGCGGCGACTTCAGTGTTAAGAGAAATACTTGCTACCTGGTTTTGGAGTTTCGCCTGAAAAAGCAGTCCCTTGATTTCTTGCTGCTGGATCTTGAGCTGTGGCATGCGTAGAGTGGCTGACAGTTCCGGCGACTTGATGGAGCCGCTTCCCGTGGCGTCGAGGTCGAATGCGCCGGAGATTCCCATGTTGCGCGCCTTCACTGCCACGAGGCGCTCCACATGGATATTGTCGGCATGAAGCTGCGCCTGGTACGACTCGGTCTTGGGATAGTAAGTAACATTAGCTTGCGCTGTGCCGGCTTGAACGCGTAGGAGCAAGTTCGCAGTAGCAGCTTCGCCATTCCCTTGGAAGTGGACGTTGAGCGCCTGAATGGGTTCGTCGGATACTCTGGCGTTGGTCAAAGTGATGTCACCGTGTCCAACCGGGTTTAGCTGCGAGCCGCGCAAAGAAACATTTGCGGAGAGCATTCCGGAAATGGGATATGTCGCGTTTGCCAGCTTCTCCAGGTCGCTGACCGATATCTGGGAAGCAGAAATGTCCACAGCAATCCGATTGCTTGGAGCATAGGACCAGTGGTTCAGCGCGGTTTCAAGATTGAAGGTGATTCGTCCGCCGCTTGCAGGTTGGGCTTCTCCCTGGGTCAGAGTTGCGAGCGATGGATTGGCACGGACGTTGGTACGGAGAGTACGCCACGAGCTTCCTTTCACGCGAAGATTGTCTGCCGTGAGCCGGCCTTGCAGGTTCGGATTGCTCAACGATCCGGTGACGTTGCCGCTGAACGCCGCAGTGCCGTACAGCCCGAGTTGCGTGGGCGCCGAGCCTTTGCTGAAGTTCGCGGAGAGCAATTCCAGCTCGTGGAGATTTTGCGAGTCGAGACGGACCTGAAGTTGACAGTGCCGACTGATGGTGCCATCGAGGTTGATTGAGGTTTGCTGAGTGCGTATATAGCTTTGGCGCAGAGTGACTTCTTGAGCAGCGCCGGCGTAGTCCGCATGGATTGCACCATTCAGCGGCGTTGCGGGAGCCTGTCCCAGCGCAGCTTGGATCGTAGCGTCAGAATGCGCGTGAAGGTTGGAGAAGCTCTTGACCCACGTTGCTTGTGTGTCTGCGCTGACCTTCCCGCTGAGGCGTGTCTGCTTCATCGATTGGTTGTGGTAAGCGGCGCGGAGGTCGTCAATCGAAATATCTTTTAGGGCGGCCTGTAATTTTGCTTGCGACGCGCCGGCCAGATCGCGGATCGTCAGTTTTCCATCCAGCCTCCCGCCCAAAAGCTGCGCGTGGATGTTCTGCACCTCGGCGTTGCCGCCATCCAGCTTGTATTTGGCAGCGATGTTGCGGATGGTCGCATCAATATCGGCAGTCTTGACTGCCAGCGACGCGCTGTTCAGGTCTCCGGCGAGAGTGACAGTTTCTAGTGCCGGCTTAGTGGGATCGCTCTTGTAATCGAGCGCCCCGGTGAGACGTACCGTTCCCGTGGGCAGAGTCGAATCACGAAGGAGCTTCTTGATGTCGTCGGCGACCAGCGTTGCCACGTAATCTGCCTTCGCTTTGGGATTATTGAAATCTTCGAGCGCAGCATTCACGACGATGCTGGACGAGCCGGTTGCGAGTGTCAGCTTGTTCAGCTTGAACGTTGCGGGAGTAGCTTCAAATCCGGTTTGCAGATCGTGGACCAGGGGAGCGTATGTGCCATAGCGGATTATGCCCCGATGATATCCCAGATCGCCAAAGTAGCGCGTTTGCAGGGAGTCGAACGCAGCGCTTACCTGGAGGTCGCGAAGTTCGGCGTCGAGAGCATTCTTCTTGTCGTTCAAGTAGATCTCGCCGCGATCGAGGGCGAACTGGCGAATCGCCAGATCAAAGATGCTGGTGCTGCTGCTACTTTTCTTCTCCGGCTGCGGCAGGTTGGTCTCGCCGGCCTTGTTGATGAACACATGGGCGATGGGATGATTGATGACCACGCTGGTCAGGTGCCAGGTTCGCCGGAAGAAAGAATCGATTCTGATTCCGGCATGGATATGGTCGGTTTGCAGCAAGGGCTTGCTGGGATCGGTCTCGCGTCCGCGGACGATCAAGCCGTAGATGTCCATGCTCAGGTCAGTGAGACGAATATGGAAATCGCGGATGGTGATTTGCGCTCCGGTTGATTCGTGGAGGCTGCGCTCGACCCGGGCGAGAATGCTTTGCCGGAATGACTCGCTGTGCTGGAGCAGCAAAACCAGCGTAATGCCGGCGCCGATGATCAGGACCAGGACCGCACCGGCAATCCATAAGACGATTTTTTTTCTGCTACGAGGCACAGGACCCTCCCATCAAAATGCCTGCCCGAAGGTCACGAATATCTGCGTGGCGCTGATTCCGCTGATCGGATTCAGGTTGTGGCCAATATCCAGGCGCACCGGACCAACTGGGGTGGCATAACGCACACCGAAACCTATTGTGTTGGTGTAATTCGAGAAAAAGTTATGAAAGCCAACGCTGTTGTAGACGTTTCCGCCATCGTAAAAGACCACGCCGCCAAGGTTGCTGGGATTAATGAAAGGCACGGGCAGCGGCATGGGGAAACGCGCCTCTGAGTTCAGAATGAATAGCTGCTGTCCTCCAACTGGCACACGGATTTTAGTGCAGGTCGCGGGGTTAGCCGGGTCACCACATGCGGGAATCGTCCGTTGCGGTCCGGCCCCGTTCAGAGGGAAACCGCGCAACGTGCTTCCGCCACCGGAGAAGAACCGCTCACTCAAAGGTACGTGGGCTCCGGCGAACGCCTGCTCCAGTCCCAGGCGGAGGCTGTTGGCCCAAATGAGTTTCGGTCTTACGGCCCTGTAGTATGCGGCTTGGCCGAGGAAGCGCGAGAAGTCCGTGTTTGATCCCAGAACGCTCGGGCTGACCCCAGCTTCAACGCTTTCGTAGATCCCCTTGTGCGCATCGAGAGCATTGTCCCGTGTATCGCGGATAAAAGACGCTGAAAGTGTCGACAGCCGCACATTGCGGTCTTGCGGCGACACAAGATCGGGAATCAGCAAGTTCGAGAGGTTGGTCCGGCGCAGATTGTAGCGCAGGAAGACACTCTCAGTCTTCCTGCGGTCCACAAAGCGCTGAAACTGTATGCCGCCTTCACCCAGACGCGAGGTAAAGATCGGGTTCTCCGTGGAGCGCTCCACCGAAGCCATCACAGTGGAACTCCAACTGGTGTTCCAGAAAGTCGGGTTTTGCCAGTTGCCGTTCAAACGCTGGTCGAGACGGGCGGCAAAGACGGTGAGATTCAGTGTCTCGGCGCGTCCCCGAAAGTTTCGGCGCGCGTATTGCACCGAGCCTCGGGGGCCCCAGAAACGTTTTTCACTGGTTTTGAAACTGGAAGGCAGGCCGATGGGTGGAAGTCCGGGCAGGGCGATGGTGCCGCTGGGAACGCTGCCGCCACGATTGATCACCTCAAATCCAATCCCGTAGGCAATGCTATTTCGCTTGGATTCGTGCAGCTTGATCACTACTTCGGTGTTGGACTGAGTGGTAATAGGCGCGAGTGGATCAACGCTCGCCCAGTCAAAAACGCCTAGCGTGTACAACTGGCTCTCGGATTTCAACAGTGAGGTCTCACTTAAGGGCCGTCCCGTGGGGATAGGGACGTTGCGTCCGATGATCTCAGGGCGCGTATGTACGGCGCCCACGGTGTCCACCACAGTGGTGCGTACTTGGGGACCCTCATAGATGGTGTAGATGACCTCGAGCTTGTGGGGATCGCTCTTGAGCGGACGCGCCGTTGCTTTGAAGTTTGCGGTGAGGTATCCTCGGTCCAGATAAGTGGCGATAATCTGGTCGCGGTCTTTCTGCATCAGTTGCTGCGAAAACGCTTTACCGGGCTCTATATTCAGTCCTTGCGGCGTGAAATCAGTTGGAGAGAGAGAATTGTTGCCTTCGATTCGCAGCGACTCCACAACATCCTGCGGACCTTCTTCTATCTGGAACGCGATCTGCAAACGACCGTTCTGGTTCACGACATTCGGCGTGACCTTTACCTGGCTGTAACCGGCGCTGGCGTATACGCCTTCCAGGTTCTTTAAGCTCTTGCGCAGAAGCTGCTGGCTGAACTTGCCCCGCGAGAAGAACCGGCCCCTGGCTACCTGAACGTGCGACAAAAGTTCATCACCGTCAATGTTCTTGTTGCCTTTGATATCGACGGACGCCACTTTGCCGCGCTTACCTTTTTCAATCTGATAGACAATTAGCGTGCCGGCGGGTTGGGGGTCAATGCGGCTAGTGACCTTAACGTCAAAGAAACCCTTCGACTGGAAGTACGATTGAAGGTCTTGCGCACCCTCATGCACCAGATCGGCGTCTACGGACGGCGTTTTCCTGGAAAATCGGGATCAGCTTCTTTTGGGTGCGCTTCCACACGTGCGCGCCCCGCAGTTCTACGGTGATTTTTGGCCCGGTTGTCACCTGGAACGTGATGTCGGCACGGTTGGTTTGCGGGTCATAGCGCGACGCAATGTGTTCTACGCGTCCGGCAAGATAGTTCTGTTTACCCAGGATCCCCTGCATGTAGGTGGTTGCTCTTTGCAATTTGCCGAAGGAATACGGCTTACCCGGTTTTAAGTAGACGTTGTGCAGACGCGCCCGGATAGTGTGCAGGCTGTTTTGCAGACGCCGCGTCTGATCCTCCGATGCGCCTGTGAATTGCACGTTGCCGAACTTGGCGTGGCGCCGCAGATTGATATCAAATGCAACGTTGACGACCGCGTGCGCTGGATCGGTCTCCAGTTTTGGCTCAACCGTAGCCGTGAAATACCCGTTCTGGTGGAGGAATTCGATCAGGTTTGACGCGGCTTCGTCCACACGGCCCCGGGTATACGGCTCCTGGGTCTGATAGTTCGAGACCTGCAGTAACCGGGTGTAAGGAAAGACCTTCTCCGCCTTTCCGAATTGAAACATGGCAATGTAGTAGGCCGGCTGCAGCACAAACAGAAGCCGTAGCCCGTCAGCTTCCGGGCTGACCTGGATTTGGACGTCCTGAAACTTGCCGGCCTGTTTCAGCGCCGCAATGGTCTTGTCAACAAGCTGCTGCTGGTAGGGCGCGTGTACCGGTTGGGCAATCAGGTCACGAAATTGGCGGCGGTCCAGATCAGGCCGTCCGGCGATCTCAATGGATGAGACCCGCTGCCCTTCGTAAGAAATGGTGGGCGGCTGGACCTGTTGCGCAATCAGGTGCGCCAGGAACCGGGAGGAGGCAGAGAAAAGCAGAAAAAGGACAAGAATCGGTGCTCGATACCGTGAGTTGGACATCGCCCTGGGGCCCTGTTTTCTTCCGAAATCGCGAGTTTCGGGATGTGTGCTGCTCGGCGGGGACTAAGAGATTAGACGAGAGAACGTGAGCGGTTGTTGTATGGCTGAAGTGCGCGGCTGGATGGCAGGGGCTGTTTATCCGAGTTTGGCCAGCTTGGCGTCGATTTCCGCGAGCGCCAACTGCAGAGACTCTGTATAGCGCTGATTGCTGGAGGACTCCACCTGGTTCATGATCCGCTTACGGGCCAGCAGAAGGCCGTCACGTTCGCGAACGTTCTGTTTCTCGGCATCGGTGGGTTGAGGTTTTGCGCCGGGACGAGGTTGTTCCTCTGCGGCATCCACTTGCGATTCCACTGATTTGCTTTCCCATCCTCGGGCCATATACCTCAAATTATATGAACTATTCGGCCTGATGGGGGCTTTTTTACAGGTCTGGAATTTATAATTCCGGCACCCGCACGAGGCGCGGAATAAGGACGCGAATGCCCGAAGCACAGAAGGACCAACGGATCGCCGTACGCCGCAGCGAAATGGCCTGCCCGGCCGATTCTCCGGATAAGATGGCCAAGGCCGCAGCCAGCGAAGCTGACGAAGTGGTGTTCGACCTTGAAGACGGCTGCGCTCCTTCGCAGAAGGTGACGGCACGCAAGACGCTGATTGAGGCGTTTCAGACCCTGGACTTCAAAGGGAAGATTCGGACATTTCGTCCTAACGGCGTTCAGACGCACTATTTCTATCGCGATGTCATTGATGTGGTCGAAGCTGCAGGCGCAAACATTGATTGCATCCTGCTGCCCAAGGTGGATGGCGCCGCTGACGTGCTCTTCGCCGACCGGTTGCTGACGCAAGTCGAGCAGAACTGCGGACTGGAGATCGGACGCATAAAGCTGGAAGCAGTGATTGAGACACCCAAAGCTGTGCTGCATGTCGAGGAGATTGCGGCGGCGACGCCGCGAATCTCCGCCATGATTTTCGGTGTGCTCGACTATGCCGGCGCGATTGGATCGCGGCGTGACGAGCCTTCCTTCTATCACTATCCCAAAGCCAAGATGCTGGCTGCCGCCCGAGCCGCGGGGATTGACGCCATCGACGGCGTGACTCTCAAGTTCCGCGATCTGGAACTCTGCGAACGCGAAGCCCGGCTGGCGGCCGAAATGGGCTTTGACGGAAAGTGGGCCATCCATCCCGAACAGGCCCGGATCATTAATAAGGCATTCACGCCGTCAGACGAGGAACTGCTTCGCGCAAGAGAGGTCTTAGACGCTTACCAAAAAGCGGAGTCGGAATCCGGCGCCGGAGTCTTTGTCTACAAGAACGAAATGGTTGACGCGGCCAGTCTCCATATTGAGCGCAAAAAACTGGCCATCGCCAAAAAGATCGGCATGAAGGCATGAGCGATCTGCTCAAGCAGCTTCAGGCAGCCAAGGTTTACGATCTGGGCCAGCCGTACTTTGTCGGGATGCCGCACCATCCGGTGCACCCGCCATTTTTGTACAGCCTGACTAAGAAGCACGGAGATTACGTCCTGCCCGGCGGTGGCAGCTCAGCTTCTGACGCCCTGGCGCTCGGCAGCCACCTGGGTACGCACATGGACGCGCTCTGCCACTTTTCCTGCGGCGGAAAGTTTTATGGCGACGTGGACGTGGCGAAGGTGCAGTCGTTCAGCGGCGGGATCGAGCGGTACTCGATAGATACGATCGCTCCCATCGTGCGCCGTGGCATTCTGCTCGATATCGTCGGCCAGCAAAACATGGAAGCATTGCCGCCGGATTTCGAGATCACTTCCGTCCACATGGAAGCCGCAGCAAGAGCCCACGGCGTGAGCATTACGAGTGGCGACGTTGTATTGCTGCGGACGGGATGGGCCCGCTTCTTTGAAGACGCTGCACGCTTCGAGTCACAGCTGCGCGGTCCCGGTCCCGGAGAAGAGGGGGCACGCTGGCTGAGCGCTCATGGCGTCTTTGCCGCGGGGTCGGATACCATCGCTTTCGAGCTGATGCCATCGCATGCCATGGCTGTGCACGTTCATTTGTTGGTGAAGACCGGCATTCACATCATCGAATGTCTCAACCTCGAGCATCTGGCGGCGGAACGTGTGTACGAATTCGCATTTATCGCCATGCCGCTGAAGATTCGGGGAGCGACCGGATCGCCCATTCGGCCCATCGCGCTGCGAAGTCGAATCTGATCCAACGTTGCTGCGCCCCTCTGAGAGCATTACAATCTCCCGTTCTGCACAAAGATCCGCAATATGGCGACTTCCACTAACAGCAACGAGCTACACGCTGAACTCAAGGCCGCAATCGCGGAGCTCTGCCGCAGTTTTCCCGATACCTACTGGCGCGAGCTCGATGCCAAACGCGCCTATCCGGCAGAATTCGTGGACGCGCTAACGAAAGCCGGCTACATGGCGACGCTGATCCCGGAAGAGTACGGCGGCGCCGGCATGGGCGTGACCGAAGCAACCATTGTGCTGGAGGAGATACACCGCTCTGGAGGCAATGCCGGCGCATGCCACGCGCAGATGTACATCATGGGAACGCTTCTGCGGCACGGATCGGAAGCGCAGAAGACGCAATACCTGCCCAAAATTGCTCGCGGCGATCTCAGGTTACAGGCATTCGCGGTAAGCGAGCCGACCACTGGATCAGACACAACTCGCCTGAAAACGCTCGCTGTCCGCAAGGGCGCCAAGTATGTGGTCAAAGGACAAAAGATATGGATCTCCCGCGCTGAGCACTCCGACTTGATGCTACTGCTGGCTCGCACTACGCCGCTGGAAGAGGTCAAGAAGCGCACGGAAGGCCTTTCGACCATTCTGGTTGATCTTCGTCAGGCCGTTGGGCACGGGCTGACGATTCGTCCGATCCGCACCATGATGAACCATGCCACGACTGAGGTCTTCTTTGACGATCTGGAAGTTCCAGTTGAGAACCTGGTCGGCGAAGAAGGTCAGGGCTTCCGCTACCTGCTCGATGGTTTGAATGCCGAGCGCATCCTGATCGCATCCGAGTGCATTGGCGACGGCCGCTGGTTTCTCGACCGCGCCTGCCGCTACGCCAACGAGCGCGTCGTTTTCAATCGCCCAATTGGACAGAACCAGGGAGTACAGTTTCCCCTCGCGCGTGCCTATGCCAACGTGGAAGCGGCTTCGCTGATGGTCGCACACGCGGCGCAGTTGTTCGATTCGCACCAGCCGTGCGGCGCGCAAGCCAACATGGCCAAGCTGCTGGCAGCGGACGCATCGTGGGAGTCCGCCAACGCCGCGATCCAAACGCACGGAGGGTTTGGGTTCGCCGAAGACTACGACATAGAGCGCAAGTTCCGCGAGACGCGGCTGTATCAGGTCGCGCCCATCTCCACTAACCTGATCCTCGCTTATCTCGCCGAGCACGTGCTTGGTCTGCCACGGTCCTACTGATGCAGCCGCTGCGGGGAATTACGGTGGTCGCGCTGGAGCAGGCTATCGCTGCGCCGATTGTCACTCGCCATCTCGCCGATTTGGGCGCGCGTGTCATCAAGATCGAACGTCCGGAGGTTGGTGACTTTGCCCGAGCATACGATCACACCGTCCGCGGGATGTCGAGCCATTTTGTGTGGGCCAACCGCTCCAAAGAATCCCTTACGCTGGACGTGAAGCAGCCTGCGGCGACCGAAGTGCTGCACCGTCTGCTGTCTAAAGCTGACGTCTTCGTGCAGAATCTTGCGCCCGGCGCATGTGACCGCTTGGGGCTTTGTAATGCAGAACTGCGAAAGAAGTATCCGCGTCTGATTATTTGCAATGTCTCCGGATACGGATCGACCGGCCCATACCGTGACCGCCGGGCCTATGACATGCTTGTCCAGAGCGAAGCCGGCCTGGTTGCGGTGACGGGGACGGAAGAGACCCCATCGAAGGTTGGCATTTCCATCTCGGACATTGCGGCCGGCATGTACGCTTACTCCGGTATCCTGACGGCGTTGCTCATGCGAAAAGAGAGCGGGCAGGGAACGGCAATGGAAGTTTCGTTGCTTGAATCCATCGGCGAATGGATGGGCTATGCCGCCTATTACACGGCTTACGGTGGCGCCGCGCCCGCACGTGCCGGCGCCAAGCATGTGGCGATCGCGCCGTACGGGCCGTTCATGAGCACTGACGGCAAGCAGGTGATGCTTGCGGTCCAGAGTCCGCGGGAATGGAAACGTTTTTGCGAAAAGGTCCTGTGTCGGCCCGAGCTGGAAAAAGATCCGCGCTTTAAAACTAACAGCGCGCGTGTGCGGAACCGGAGCGCGATGGATGGAATCGTGCAGGAAGCTCTGGGGAAGCTGCCGATGGCCGAGATCATTTCCTTGCTCGACGAGGCGCAGATGGCTTATGGGCGGATGAATTCCGTGCAGGAATTCGTTGACCATCCGCAACTGGCGGCGCGGGGACGCTGGCGGGAAGTGGATTCACCTGTCGGCCCGCTCAAGGCGCTGGTCCCACCCGTTACCATGGAAGGCGTTGAGCCGCGGATGGGCTCGATTCCTGAGTTGGGCCAACACACAGAGCCCATTCTCCAGGAACTGGGATTCGATTCAGCTACGATTGCTGCCTGGCGGCAAGCAAAGATGATTTGACCGAGAGGACACATGGCACTCAAACAAGGCTGGACTGGCCGCGTGTATGAAGATTTTGAGGTAGGCGACGTCTACCAGCATCCACTCGGACGCACGGTGCTGGCGGCGGACAACGTCTGGTTCACTCTGTTGACGCAGAATACAAACCCCATCCATTTTGACCAGGCGTATGCGGCGAAAACGGAATATAAGCGTCCGTTGGTGGATTCGACGTTCACTCTTGCGCTGGTTACGGGGCAATCCGTGGCGGACATTTCGCAAAATGCCATGGCCAACCTGGGCTGGGACGAAGTGCGCTTGCCCAACCCACTGTTCGAAGGCGATACCGTTTATTCGCGCAGCGAAGTGCTGGAAAAAAGAGAATCCAAGTCGCGGCCCAACGTTGGCATCGTGCGATTCAAGACGGTCGGCTATACGCAGGAAGGAACCGTCGTGATCGAGTTCAAACGGACAGTGATGATTTACAAGCGCGGACACGCTCCACAGACGCAGCTACCTGCGCCCAAAGAGAAGTAACTTACCGCGGATGAACGCGGATTGACGCCGATCGGACTGAGCAAAAAGATTCTTCATGACTGCTATTGCCACGTTTTCCAAATTTGTGACCAGAGCCACGGTGCCTTCGCAGGCGCTGAAAATTGCGCAAGGCGCGTTCCTCGATATTATTGGCGTCACACTGGCGGGCGCGGTTGAGCCGGCGGCGCGGGCAGTGCAGAAAGTCGCGCAATCGGAAGCAGGTTCGGGTCCATGCCGGATTTTCGGTACACATCTCTCCGCGAGCGCCGCCTTTGCGGCTCTGGCCAATGGCGCCGCCGCACACGCGCTCGATTTTGACGACATGTGCTTTGTCTCGCTGGCGCATCCCAGTGCGCCGCTGGTCAGCGCGATTCTCGCCGTTGGCGAAAAGATCTCTGCATCAGGGCGCAAAATTGAAGGTGTTCTTGGCCGCTTGATGAATCCGAAACACTACCAGACTGGATGGCACTGCACTTCAACTATTGGGACCATCGGTTCGGCAGCGGCTTGTGCGCGTCTATTGGCGCTCGATGAAAAGCAGACGACGAATTGTCTGGCAATAGCAGCGTCGTCCGCGTTGGGGTTGAAAGAAAACTTCGGCACCATGACCAAGCCGTTGCATGCCGGGCTGGCCGCGAAGAATGCGGTTCTTGCCGCGCTCTTCGCCCAGGCAGGACTGACCGCTTCAGAGCGCGCGATTGACGGTCCGCAAGGTCTGCTCGTCGCCATGGCCAGCGAACATCAGGACTATGACGACAGGTTCAAATCTCTTGGTGAGCGCTGGGAGATTCTCGAAACCGGAATCACGGTCAAGCTCTATCCTTCGTGCGCGGCGACGCATCCGGCTTTGGATACGGTGCTCGATCTTCGCCGTGAGCACCAGTTGACGCCGGAGCAGATCGAGCGCGTGGAGGTGGAGGTTGATAACGTCACCCCCAACCTGCTGATTTACTCGCGTCCGCAGAGGGGACTGGAGGGCAAGTTCAGCATGCAGTTCTGCGTTGCCGCCGCTCTGGTTGACGGCAACGTGGGCCTGGAGACCTTTGAATCACGCCTGCAAGATTCCCGCATTCACCAGCTGCTGCCGCGAATCGGCATGCGGGTGAATGAAGAATTGGGGAAGAATGCTCCCGCGCTCACCGAGGCTGTTGTGACCATTCATCTTCGTGATGGTCGCCAGCTTACCCGGCGCGCCACTGGTGCTCGCGGTTATCCCGAACGTCCGGCGAGTGCCGGGGAACTGGAAACAAAATTTCGCACTTGCGCGCGGCGGGCCATTTCGGAAGCCGCAATGGAATCAACGCTTGATTGTCTGCGTAAGCTGGAGAGTTTAGCCGAGGTCCGCTTGCTGACGAAATACCTGGCAGCTGCCGCGGATTGATTATCGTGATTGGTCGGACTTTGTTTTCGATTCCCCAAGATGTTGTCTCGGATGGCGTTTATTGCGACGATTACGGAAATCATTAGCACTGAGACGTGGCAGTGCCACGTCTCTACGCCCGGCTTTTTCGTGGCAAGCGGCCGCAGTTCGTGCACTTGAGCAACATGTTCACTACTCCGGCTTCGCGCTCGGTTCGCTCTTCAGCATCTCCGCTTCAAGCGCGCTAAAAAATCGGGCAGCCATCATGTTCCCGGTGGCCTGCAGCATGCGCTGGCCGACGCTGGCTAGCATACCCCCAACGTTTACGTCTCCGGCGTATCTAATTAAGGTGGCCGCGCTCTGGTCTTCCAGATCGAGGCTTCCCGTACCTTTCACAAACCCCGGCTGTCCTTTGCCGTCGACCATCAATTTGAAGTGCGTTGGCGGAGTGACTTCGTCCATGGAGACAGTAGCCGTGAAAACAGCCTTAATTGAACCCACGCCCGCCGAAAGCTTTGCGCTGTATTTGTTGTTGTCGGTCTTTTTCAGCTGTTCACAGCCGGGAATGCAGCGTTGCAGCACGTCAGGATCGGTCAGTGCCGCAAAAACTCGCTCGCGCGGAGCCTGGATGGTGTGTGAGCCTTCGAGACGCATAAGAATTTGGTAAGTGGGTAATTTGGTAGTGAGTAATTGAAAAACGTACTCGAAGGCAAACAGCCCATGCCGCAATAGAAATTACCCAATTACCAACTTACCCAATTACCAAATCATTTCGCAGCCAGCGCGAGCGCCCGTCGCGTATAAATTTCCGCCAGGTGTTTGCGATATTCCGAGGATGCGAACAGATCGGAGTTAGCTTCCACGCCATCCGTTGCATGGGCGGCCGCGGCCGCCAGGGATTTCGCGTCGAGTGTCGCGCCTTTCAGCGCTTTCTCCACCGCGCCGGCCTTATACGGTTTCGGCGCAGCCCCGGTGATGCCGACTCCGGCGGACTGGCACTTGCCACCATCTTTCGTCAGGGTGACAGCCGCTCCAACCACGGCGAAGCCTGATGCCGGATGACGGAACTTCATATACGCCTGTCCGGTGTTTCCTTTGGGAGCGTTGAAGCGGACCTCACGCAGAATTTCTCCAGCGTTCAGCGCAGTGGTAAGCAGATCAAGGAAGAAGTCAGTGGCCTTGATCACGCGCTCGCCTTTGGGGCCAGCGACGACCAACTCAGCGTCCAGCGCAAGAATAGGCGCTGGCCAATCTGCGGCTGGGTCGGCATGGACCAGACTTCCGCCAATCGTGCCGCGGTTGCGCACCTGTACGTCGCCAAGATGCGTAGCCGTTTGCGGCAGCAGCGGACAGACACGGCGCAGCAGATCGGAAGACTCAATGTGGTAGTGCGTAGTCATGGCGCCAATGCAGACCTGTCCACCTTCCTCGCGGATGTACGAGAGGTCCTTGATCTTGCTGATATCGATCAGCACGGCGGGCTGCATCAGACGCAGCTTCATCGCTGGAATCAAGCTATGGCCACCGGCCAGGATCTTGGCGTCATCTTTGTGCTGAGCCAGGAGCTTCAGGGCGTCATCCAAACTTTTCGCGGCAATGTAATCAAACTGTGCTGGGATCATGGTGTCCTCTTATGCGGCCCCTGCTGATTTTGCTTTGATGATGCGCCAGAGCGCTTCCGGTTTGATCGGCATGTCAATGTGGCGAATGCCGAAGGGCGATAGCGCGTCCACCACCGCGGAGACAATCGCCGGTGTAGCGCCGATGGTCCCGGCTTCTCCCACGCCTTTCACGCCCATGGGATTCACCGGGCTGGGCGTAACGGTGCGATCAAGTTCCAGCCACGGAATCATGCCGGCCTTGGGCACGGCGTAATCCATGAGCGTGCCAGTGACGAGCTGTCCTTGATCGTCATAGACGACTTCCTCGTACAGAGCTTGACCGATGGATTGCACAATGCCGCCATGGACTTGGCCATCCACCAGCATGGGATTAATGACGTTGCCGCAATCGTCCACGGCAATGTAGCGTTTGAAGTCGATTTCGCCCGTCTCACGATCAATTTCCACGACAGC
>WNFJ01089063.1_pt3 | contig 14710 bp, 10 predicted proteins | sample 5400461 | NCBI WGS metagenome assembly WNFJ01 (sample SAMN13153349, study PRJNA577476) | soil metagenome | isolation source: 115 cm saprolite on Douglas fir-dominated hillslope | place: USA:California | collected 2013-09-17 | reverse complement strand
GGAGGGCCCGCCGCATCTCGGAGGCCGCCTCTGTCCTTCGACCCAACTGGTAGTGAACGACCCCCAAGTGATAGAGAACCGAGGCATGGTTGGGAGCGAAGGCGGCCGCCTGCTTCAGGGTCTCCTCGGCCTCTCTCAGCATTCCCTTGCGAAGGTAGACCCAGCCGAGCGTGTCCAGGATTTCCCCTCGATTCGGCATCAGCTCGACGGCCTTCCTGGCCAGGCTCAACGCCTCGTCGAGATCGCCTCCTCGATCGGCATAGAGCGCGGCCAGGTTGTTGTACGGCCGGGGATCCTTGGGCGCGAGCTCGATCGCCTTCCGATACGCGGCGACGGCCCGCTCCACCTCTCCCTTTCGCTCGTAGATCAGACCGAGGCTGAAAAGCGCGGGGGCGAGGGTCGGGTCCAGCTCGAACGCGCGTCGAAACGCGACCAGCGCGGGCTCGAGCTGTCGCTTCTGGAGATACGCCGTCCCGGTGATCATGTGGACCCGGGAGACATTGGGGAGGGCCTGAGCCACGGGTCTCACCCGGACGAGGGCGTCATCCGCGCGGCCCTGGGCGAGGTAGAGCTCGGCGAGCGCGAGGTTCGGCTCCGCCAGGTCCTGATTCACCCGGACGACGGTTTCCAGATGCCGGACCGCCGGCTCCACCCGCCCCTGCGCCACGAAGAGATTCGCGAGGAGAATGTTCGTCTCGATGTGGTTCGGGTTGATCTTGAGGGCCGCCTGAAGGGCCTCGATCGCCTCGTCGATCTTCTGTTCCCGAACCGCGAGCTGGGCCAGGACCAGATGGGCCTCCGGGAGGGCCGGCGTCAGCTCGACGACCTTCTTCAGGGTGGCCTTGCCCTCCCGCGCCTGTCCGTTCGCGATCAGTGCCTGACCGAGCGCCAGGAGGAGGGCGGGGTTCTTGGGTTCCCTCGACACTTCCTCCTTCAGTTTCGCCAGCAGGCGCGCATTGGCGCGCTCATCTTCCTCGGCGCTCGTCAGCGCCGCCAGCGCCAGCGCGGCGGCCTCGAAGCGTGGCTCGATCGCCAACGCCTTCTGATACGACGCCTTCGCGTCCCCGACGTCTCCGTTTCTCGAGAAGAGACGGCCGAGCTCGTAGTGCGCGGGCGCCGATGTGGGATCGAGGGCGACCACCCGCTTGAACTGGGCGATGGCCGTCTCGACCTTGAGCGTCTCCGCGTATGCCTGCCCCAGCGTGAACGAGGCCTCCGCCGACCTGGGATTGACCCTGAGAACCTCCTGCGCCGTCGCCACGGCCTGCTCGTACCTGCCCGATCGGATGTAGAGGTCCGCGAGGCCCAGCTTCAGTCCGACCAGATGGGGCGCCGCCTTCAGCGCCTCCTCGAGCCGGCCGATCGCCAGGTCGTATCGGCCCCGAGAGCCGTAGAAGGTCGCCAGGTTGACGTTCACGCTCACGTCGTCGGGTCGGGTCTTGAGCACGGCCCCCCATTGCTCTACCGCCTCGTTCTCGCGGCCGCTCGAGAGGTAGAGATTGGCGAGATTCATCCGATAGGAGACGGCCGGCGAGAGCTCGATGGCCTTCTTGAATTCCGTCTCCGCATCTGCGGCCCGTTGCTTGGCGAGATACGCCGTACCGAGCAGATTGTGGATTTCCGCCGCGCTCGAGTTCGCCTTCAGGAACCCAGGCGCCTCCCGGATCACGCGGTCCGCGTCCCCGGTGCGCACGAGGTGAGCGAACAACATCGCCCGCGCCCGGGCGTCGGCGGGGGCGAGGTTCACCGTCGCCTCCATCTCCCGTACGGCGGCCCTTGGTTTTCCTTCGACCGCATAGAGATTGGCCAGCGACAGCCGCGCTTGGACGGAGGTCGGGTCCAGCTCGAGAGCCTTCTGGAACGACGTCTGGGCCCTCGCGAAGTCCTTGCGGGCGGTGTGAGCGAGTCCGAGCACGCTGTAGAGACGTGGGTCGTTGGGCGTCTTCGTGAGCGCCCCTTCGAGCTCCGCGATCGCCTCACGAGGCCTGGCTGTTTCGAGGTACGCGTGGGCCAGGAGGAGCGGAAGGTCGGGGAGCCTCGGGGCGATCCGCTGGGCGTTTTGGAGCTCTCGCAGGGCGTCAACGCCCATCCCCCGTCGCAGATACGCCTGGCCGAGCAGATAGTGCGCGAGCGGCGCATTCAGCGCCTGCCTGAGGATCGGCTCGAGAGTCGCCGAAGCTTCCTCGGCCCGATCGGATGCCAGATAGGCGATGGCCAGCAGGTAGTGGGCCTGCATGAGCCGCGAGTATCTTTTCACGAAAGGCAGGAGAAGCTCGATTGCGCTCTCGTGCTTCCCCGCCCGGACGTAGAGGGCGGCGAGCTGGAGGGTCCCACCGATGTGGGCGACCTTCTTCGTCAGGGTTTGCAGCTCGTCGATGGCCTTGTCGAGCCTCCCCTGACTGCCGTACAGACCGGCGAGGGCCATCCGCGCAGACCCGCTGTCCGGGTCGGCTCGCACCGCTTTCTCGAACTCGATCCTGGCATCCTCGACCTGGCCGTTCTCCCAACGGATCGCGCCCAGCCCCAGGTGGGCTTCCACCTGGTTCTCGTCCAGGCCGAGGGCGACCTGGAATGCGTGCTCCGCCTTCGCGCGCTCACGTCCGCTCAGGTAGAGCTGGCCGAGGCCGGCGTGAGCGTCAGCCAGCTTCGGGTCGTGCTCGAGAGCGGTGTTGAACGCGGCTTCGGCGCCCACGAGCTCGCCCTTCAGCGTGAGAGCGCGTCCCGTCAGGAAATACGCCCGTGCCGATCGGCTGTGGATCTGAAGCGCCGCGCGGACGTGTGTCAGCGCTTCGTCGGGAAGGCCGAGCTGGACCATGAGGTTGGCGAGGTCGAGGGTAACCGCCGCCTCGCCGGGCTTGAGCCTCGCCGCGGTCTCCAGCTCGAAGCGGGCGTCCGGAATCCACCCCTTTCGCCAGTAACTCAGCGCCAGCCGGTGATGGGCCTCGGCGAAATTGGGATCGATCTTGAGCGCGTTGCGCAACTCGATGATGGCCTCGTTGTATTTGCCGTCCGCGAGATACCGGGTGCCGTTCGCATAGTGGTGCTGCTTTCTGGCCGCGGGGTCCCCGGCGCAACCGCCCATCAACAGGACCCCGATCACGAACGCGAGAAGTCCGGCGCTCCACCGTTTCAAGGCTTCGCCCTATCTTCTGTGGGAGACGTGAGGGTCAGGGGGGTGTCGAGCGAGCGATCTTCAGATCGTCGGTCAGACTTCCAGAACGATCAGAACAGGCTGTCCCCGCCGTCGGGGACAACAGGGATCAGCCGGCTTGCCGCAGCGTGTGTCGCCACCACCCCCAGGCCCCGATGCCGGCGAGGCCGGTGCCGAGGAGCAGGAGCGTCCCAGGTTCGGGAACGGGAGCGGCCCCGTCGGGACCCGTATAGAGTTGCCCCGCCACGTCGATCATGGAGGCGAGCGTCGTGCCCACGCCGCCGTCCGAGATATAGCCGAAGATCGTCGACGCGGTTCCCGCACCGATGGAGACGAACAGGGTCTTATAATCGCCGGTCACGTCATCGACGAGGCTCGACAGAGGTGCGATCGACAGGGGGCCGTTCGAGGGAAAGAAGCTGCCCAGAGCCCCAAGGGCGCCGAGGGTGCCGGCGATGTGGAAAGACGTCGTCGCCGAGCCGCCCCCAGTGAGGTCAACATTTCTCACCATGTTGTTGATGCCGCCGAAATTCATCGAGAACCCGGTCGTCGTCCCACCGGTGAGCTGCACCTGATAGGTGTAGAGGGTGTGCCCGTTCGCGGCCCCGATTCCCGAAAAGGCGGCCGAGTAGACGGTCCCCGCCATCGTGCCAACGTTGAAATTCGATGTCCGCTGGAAGACACGCGCGCCCGCGAACGAGCTGAATTGCGCGTCGGTGATCGCGGTATCCGTCAGGCTCGTCGCGGCGGCGTTCGAGAGGTGAAGCCATGTGAGGGCTACGACAGCGACCGTGAGGAGGGCGACCTTCTTCGTCATTGCGGGCTCCCGTCGTCTCGATTTAGTTTTCCGGTGGAGGTGAGCTGCGAGTTCCGTGCCACGTCCCGGGCTCTGCGGCCTCGTGACAAGTACTGGAATTCCCGAGTGGATTACAAGCCGCGCCCAACAGCGCGCCACGGGTGGAAAAAATCCTGACGCCCCTTCCGACCCGCGCCCGGCGCCGTCGAGAGCGTAAATACGGCCCGCTGCTGGCCGTCCCCGCGGTCGCGGCGCTTTCGATGGACATCACAGTGGAAAATTCTCTGACACCTCTAGTCACGGAACTCCTCGGTCCGGAGGCCGAACTTGTTCATCAAGGCGTGAAACGTCGGCCGAGTGACCTCGATCTCCCGGGCGGCGCGAGTGACATTCCCCTTGCATCGGACGAGGGCCTCGACCATCACTTCGCGCTCGACGCGCTCCCGGGCTGCGCTGAGATTCAGCGCCCTCGGTACGATCGGCGCCAGCTCCAGATCGGCCGGCATGATGACCGGCCCGGTGGCCACGATGACGGCGCGGTGGACGCGGTTCTCGAGCTCGCGCACGTTCCCCGGCCAGTGATGCGCCCGGAGCGCGGCCACCGCCTGCGGGCTGAAGCCCCGGAGGGCTTTGGGGGCCCCTTCCTGGCGAAAACGTCGGAGAAACGCGTTGGCCAGCAGGAGGACATCTTCCCCGCGCGCCCTGAGCGGTGGCACCGTCAGCGTGACGACGTTCAGCCGGTAGTACAGATCCTCACGGAAACGGCCCTCCACCATCGCCTTCAAGAGGTCCGCGTTCGTGGCGGCGATGACACGCACATCCACGGGAATTCGCTCCCGGCCGCCCAGGCGCTCGATCTCGCGCTCCTGCAGGAAGCGCAGGAGCTTGACCTGCACGGCCGGTGGGAACTCGCCCACCTCGTCGAGGAAGAGCGTTCCACCGTGGGCGAGCTCCGCCCTTCCCTGCCGCCGGACCTGCGCTCCCGTGAATGCTCCTTTTTCGTGACCGAAGAGCTCCGATTCCAGAAGAGTCTCCGGGATCGCGCCGCCATTGACCGGTACGAAGGGGCGATGCCGCCGTAGACTCGTCAGGTGGATGGCGCGCGCGATCAGCTCCTTGCCGGTGCCGCTCTCGCCGGCGATGAGGACCGTGGAGGTCGACTTCGCGACCCGCTCCACGAGCGCGAACAGCTCCCGCATCGGGAGAGAGGCGCCGAGAAGGTCCTCGAACCGGCTCGCCGCTTCTGTTTCCTGTCGCCTGGCGTCGTTCGCCTGTTCGAGGCGATGGATGTAACTGGCCCGCTGGAGGATCACCCGCAGCTCCTCGAGCTTGATCGGCTTCTGATAGTAGTCAAAAGCTCCGAGGCGGATCGCCTCCAGCGCGGCCTCCTCCTCCTGGTTGCCGGTGATCACGATGACCTTGCTCGTGGGCCCCGTCCGGACGAACTCGGAGAGAAGGCGCATCCCCTCGCCGCCGCCCTTGAGCCCCAGGTCCAGCGTGACCAGCGCGGGTCGGAGCTCCTCGAAGCGCCGGAGGGCCGCCTTGCCGTCGGTCGCCAGAGCGACCTGATACTCCTCGGCGAACGCCCGTCGGAGCGGGGTCCCGTTGGGTTCCTCGTCCTCGACGATCAGGAGATGAGGGCGTTCCATGGTCGAGTCCTTACTCTCCGAGCAATGTGGTGCTGTGCGGAGCTGTGGTGCTGTGCGGAGCACGGTGTGCGCCTCCGGTCGGCGGCACGGCCGTCCCACAGGGGCGGCGCGGCGGTGCGCCGAGGCGGCTGGTTCACGACCCCGAGCGCCTCGTCCACGATTCGAGCCGGGTCGGTGCCGATGACACGATTGGTGCCGTGCGTGACGGTGACCGGACGCTCGGTCGTGTTCCGGAGCGTGAGGCAGGGGACCCCAAGGATAGTGGTCTCCTCCTGGATCCCCCCGGAGTCGGTCAGGACCACGCGGGCCCGGCTCATGAGCGCGACGAAGTCGAGATACCCGAGGGGATCGAGATGGGTGATCCCTTTGCCGGTTATGGGTTCCCCCGAATCCGACACGGCGCGGAACGTGTACCCCCGGCGCAGGAGGCTATGTTTGACCCGCGGGTGGACGGGAAAGATGATCGGGAGGTGACGGGCCAGCTCGTCGAGCGCGTCGAGCAGGTTCATCAGGCCGCACGGGTCATCCACGTTGGACGGACGGTGGAGGGTGAGGATCGCGTACGGCCGGCCGGCGTCCAGCTGGAGGCGCTCGAAGATCGGCGCCGCTTCCCAGCGGGGCCGGAAGGCCTCGAGGGCGTCGATCATGACGTTGCCGACGAAGTGGATCTTCTCCGGCGCGATTCCTTCCCTCAGCAGATTGGCGACGGCGCTCTCCTCGGTCACGAACAGCACGTCGGCGACGGCATCGGTGAGGAGGCGGTTGATCTCTTCCGGCATCGTGCGATCGAAGCTGCGGAGTCCGGCCTCCACGTGGGCGACCGAAATGCCGAGTTTCACCGCCGTCAGGGCGGCGGCCAGCGTGGAGTTCACGTCGCCGACCACGAGCACGAGGTCCGGACGCATGGTCTCGAGAATCGGCTCGAGCCCTCGCATCACGTTCGCCGTCTGGACCGCGTGCGACGCGGAGCCGACGCCGAGATTGAAGGCGGGTCGCTCGATCCCGAGCTCCGCAAAGAACTGCTCCGACATCGGCCCGTCGTAGTGCTGGCCCGTATGGACCAGAACCGGGTCGATCGTGGGATCACGCCTCATCGCGTGGATCAGGGGCGCAATCTTCACGAAGTTGGGCCGCGCGCCGACGATGTTGACGATGCGCATCGGACTCAGAGCCTGACGACGACCCCGCCGCGGTCGGCGGTGTCCGGCACGCTATGGCGGGTGTCGACGATCACGCGGGCGTGGCGCGCCAGGGCGCCGTAGTCGAACTCCGGGTGGTCGGTGACGATGAGCACGCAGTCGGTCTCGCGCAACACGTCCGGGCTGGGCTCCACGGCCTTGAGCTCGGTCCCGGCCACGACAAAGGTCGGTACGTGAGGGTCGGCGTAGCAGACCTCGGCACCCCGGCGCTGGAGCGCGGTGATGATCTCGTGGGCCGGAGACTCCCGGGTGTCCCCCACCCCGCGCTTGTAGGCCACGCCGAGGACGAGGATCCGGGCGCCCCGCACGGGCAGGCCGGCGTCGTTGAGGGTCTCGGTGACCAAGTCCACGACGTGGCCGGGCATCGCTCGATTGATCTCGTCGGCGAGGGCGATGAAGCGGGCCTCGTAGCCGTTCAGGCGCATCTTCCACGACAGATAGAGAGGATCGACCGGGATGCAGTGCCCCCCGATCCCCGGCCCCGGGTAGAAGGGCATGAAGCCGAAGGGCTTCGTGGCCGCGGCGTCGATCACTTCCTTCGCATCGACCTGCAGGCGTCGACACATGAGCGCAAACTCGTTGGCGAGCGCGATGTTCACGTTCCGGAACACGTTCTCGTAGAGCTTCACCAGCTCCGCGACCTTTGGGGTCGAGACCTCGTGAACCCGCGGGACGATCTCGCGGTAGAGCGCGGCCGCCAGACGCGAGCAGTCGGGTGTCACGCCGCCGACCACTTTGGGGATGCCCCCGACCTTGAACGTCGGGTTCCCCGGGTCGATCCGCTCTGGCGAGAAGGCGAGGTAGAGGTCTTCGCCGATCGTGGCCCCTCTCGCCTGGAACATCGGGAGGAGAAGCTCTTCGGTGGTCCCCGGATAGGTCGTGCTCTCCAGGATGACGAGCTGCCCGGGGCGAAACCGTCTGGCGGCCTCCTCGGCGGCGGCGACCACGTAAGAGATGTCCGGATCCTTGGACTTCCGCAGGGGCGTGGGGACGCAGATGATGACCACGTCGCTGACCGCCAGCACGGCGGCGTCCGGCGTCGCCTGATAACGCCCGGCACGGATCAGGGCCTGAAGCTCCGCGCTCGGTACATCGGGGATCCCAGAGAGGCCGCTGCCGAGGGCCGCGACGCGGTCCAGGTCGGTATCGAGCCCGGCGACGGTGAACCCCGCGTTCGCGAATTCGACGGCGAGCGGGAGTCCGACGTATCCCTGGCCGATCACGCTGACGCGCGCGGTGTGCGCCGCGATGCGCCGGCTGAGCATCGACCCGTAATCCTCGGGATGCGCTTGCGGATCGTCCGACATGGAATGTCTCTCCTGACCGCGGGCCGATATCGAAGGGCGAGTCGCGTCCATCGGTCTGCTAGAACAAGGTCTGGGGGACGACGACGATGTCCCCGGGCGCCAGCGTGATGTCCGGATTGGCCGCGGGGTCCCGCTGGATCGCGTTGACGTCCACACGCAGCCGCGTCTTGTGCTTGCCTGCGGGCGCTCCATTCTCTCCGTCGGCCGCGCTTTCTCGGATGAGCGTCACCCGAGACGGGGCCGCGAATCTCGCGAAGCCCCCGGCCAGGGAGACCAGTTTCATGAGCGTCAGCGCCTCGGCCCGAGGATAGGCGCCCGGCTTGTTGACCTCGCCCATGATGAACACGGTGTTCAGCATCTCTCCGCCTTCGGGAACGACGATCGTGTCTTCATGCCGGATCAGGAGATTCTGGGAGAGGTCTCCGTTCTGGATGAGCCGTCGGAGATCGACGGGGATGCGCTCCTTCCCGCGGATCACGAAGGCCCCGGCGAGATTCGCCGCCGGCTCCACCAGGCCGCCTGCCAGGAAGATCGCGTGGAGGATGGGGATCTCCTGACGAATGGTGTACACGCCGGGCTTCTGCACTTTTCCGAGGACGTAGATCCGGCGTTCCAGGACCTCCTGGAGGTTCGCGCCGGCGGCGATCTCGGGGACGACCAGGATGTCGTCCGGCTGAAGCGGTAAGTTCTGAGAGAGATCCGCCTCCTGGATGAGCCGCCGGAGGTCGACGGGGATGCGCCCGCCGCCCCGCACGACATAGGAGGCCGACAGGTCCGCCCCCTCGACCAGCCCTCCCGCGAGCGTCAGTGCCTGAAGCACGGGAGCTCCAAGCTTCAGAGGATAGGCGCCGGGCTTGAGAACCCGACCCATGAGGAAGACCCGAAAACTGCGGATCTCCTTGACGACGACCGAGACGTTCGGGTTCTTCACCGACTTGCTCAGCTCCTTCACGAGAAGGTCGGCGAGCTGGGACGCGGTCAGGCCCGCGGCCTGGACCTCGCCCACGAGCGGGAGCGCGATCTTCCCGTCCAGGCGGACGGGGACTTCGCGATCCACGTCCTTCTTGTCCGACAACGGCTCCGACACCTGGATCTGCAGGAGATCGTCGACGCCGAGCACGTGCTCCTGGTCGGCGTACGCAGGAGGCGCCGCGGCCGACCCGAACGTCACGGTCAAAAAGACGAGGACGACGAAGGGCGCGATGAGCGACCCGGGGCCTTTGCCGTTCACCTGAGGTCCTCCGATCCCTGCCGCGCGGTGGGCCACCACGACCTGGGACTCCGCCAGCGCTTTCGCGTCGGGAGGCCGTCGCCGACTCCGTAGTACGAGGCGTAGCTCTGATAGTAACGGCGGGTCTCCCGGGGCGAGACTCGATTGAGCACGACCCCGACGAGCGGCGCGCCGACCTTCTCGAGCAGACTCTTCGCGCGGACCAGATCGCGCCGCTGGGTGCTGCCCGCGCGGACCACGAGAATCACTCCATCGACCATCGAGGCCAGCACGAGGTTATCCGCCACCGCCAGGACCGGCGCGGAGTCGAAGATGACCAGATCGACTCGCTCGTTGACGAGGTCGAGAAGGCGGCGAACTCTCTCGGCGCCGAGGAGCACTCCGGGCTTCGCTCCCGCGGCTGACCCGGCCGCGAGAAACTCAAATCTCTCCTTGACGGGCTGGACCACCTGCTCCAAGGGCACATCGGACGTCAGGAGGTCAGCGAGGCCGGGCCGAGGCGGATATCGAAGAGGTCGATGCAGGGAGGGACGCCGCAGGTCCGCGTCGACCAGGATGAGACGGCGGCCCGCCTCCCAGAACGCCCACGCGAGATTCAGGGCAACGGTCGATTTGCCCTCGCCGGGTCCCGCGCTGGCGAGCATGATGGTACGTATTTCTCGCTCGTGGCTCAGCGACTGCAGGGAAATTCGGACGGACCGGCACGCCTCCATCGGGAGAGTGTCGGGGATGACGGTGGAATCGACGAAGCTCAACGGCTCCCGGTCCGGACCCTTGTCCGCGTGGTTGCCTTTGATCGTTGGAAGCCAGCCCAGGGCCGGAAGACCGGTTGCCGCCGCGACGTCATCCTCGGTGTCCATCGGCTGGTTGACATATTCGATGACGGCGGCCGCGCCGACTCCGAGGCTCAGACCGAGGACGGCCCCGAGCAGGATGATCTTTCGCGCCCGCACACCGCTCGGACTCTGGGGCAGCGCCGCGAGGTCGATCACGCGGAGACCTCGATCCTCGCCTTGCTCCTGGGCGCGGACCGTGCCGAGCTTCTCCGAGAGCGTCGCGTAGAGGTTTCGTTGCGCCTCCACCTTGCGTAGAAGCTTCGAGGTCTCCATCTCCTCGGTGTTGAGGGTCGACAGATTCTGCGCGAGGCGGGCGATGCTCTGCTTGACGACCCCCTCCTTGGTCTCCAGGGAGGCGATCTCCAGCTCCATGTCCGTCATCTGCTTGGCGACCGCGGCCTGCTCGGTCGCGCCCGCGTTCAGCAAAGGCTGAGGATTCCCCGCGAGCATCGCCTGCACGTCCTTGATCTCGGCCTGAGTCGCCCTGACGAGTGGGTGGCCGTCGGTGTACCGCTCCTGGAGACCCGCGAGCTTTTCCCTCATCTGGACGAGGCGCCTCGTCAACTGCTGCTGGGCCGCTGGCGGCAGGGGCTTGCCATCCTTGCCTCCCCTGAGGAAGTTCAACCGGGCCTTCGCGATCTCCTTGGTGGCCTGGATATCCGCCAGGGTGCTCTCCAGTTGGGCGACCTGTGTCCCCTGCGTCATCTCCAACACCGTGCGTTCGGGGAACCCCGTCGCCGCCCTTCCTCGCTGAAGCTTGGCCAGCTTCTCTTCCGACTCCTGGAGAGCGGCCCGCGTCTGGTTGAGCAGACTCTCGATGAACTCCCGGGTCGCCCGGGCCTCGTCCCGAATGTTCGACCGGCTACGAGTCTGGAGGACCTCGATGTACGTGTTCGCTAGATCCATGGCGACGCGAGGGTTGTAGGCGACCGCGCGAATCTCCACCTCCCCGGGCGACAACGTGGTGAAGGTCACTCGCGCCGCCTGCAGCTCCATCACCGCGCGCTGTTGCGGACTGTAGACGACCGACTCGCGACCGAAGAGCCCACGCATCAGGTTGAGCGCCTCGGTAAAGTAATCCTGGTACATGGCCCGCTTGAGCAATTCGTCCATGCTCTCCCGCGGGAGGCTCTCCGCCACGGCCAAAGCGAGAGAGCGGCTGCGCAGAATCGCTTGCTGGAACGAGGCGTCGCTGGCGGGCATCCAGTCGCGCAGAAAGCCCGGCCCCACTCTCCTCGGATCCTCGATAAAGATCTTGGCCACGGCCTCATAGGTCTTCGGGGCGAAGACCAAGGCCCAGACGCTCACCGGAAGCGCCACCGCGACGAAGAAGCAGATGATGAGCCTCCAGTGGCTCATCGTCCGCCGCAGGAGGCGAAGGTAATCGACCTCTGACCCTGTCACCGACTCTTCGGACATTTATCCGGGCTCCTCACGCTTCGGGCTTGACCAGGTCCGCCCTACCTTGCATGCTGCGCGCATCGTGATCGTCTGGCACGGCCACACACCCACGGCCATGTCCCGCTGACGTGACCGCCCGCGGACTCAGGCTTCTCGCGGCTGCCGCGATGTCCCTGTTCGGAGCGGTGACGGCGTTCGCTCAGGCGCCGACACCACCGGTCCCACCGGGGCCGTTGACGCCACCGCCACCAGAGCCGCCGCCGTTTCCGCCGCCAGCGTTCCCGCAAGGGCCGTTCCCGCAGGCGCTCCCGTCACCGGCCCCGCCGCCCGACCTCCGGCCTCTCACGCTCCGGACGTTCGTGCGCGTCGGGGCCGAGTACAACGACAATTTCTTCCGGACCCAGCAACATCGGAAGGCCGACTACAGGGAGATGCTCACGCCCGGCGCCGCGCTCCGCCTCCTCAGCGGCCGCGACGAAGCGACGCTCGCCTACAGCCCGACCGTCATCCATTCCTCTCTCGCGGACGAAGACATCCGGGTCTCCCATCTCCTCGACGGAAGCGGGACGCTCGGCCTCACCGAGCGCCTCACGCTGAAGGCGACCGAGCGCTTCCAGCAGACGGACGAGCCCGTGTTCGTCGACCCGCTGAGCCTGCGCCACGACCGGCAGATCGTGACGACCGAGAGCCTCGCCGGATCGCTCGCCTATGTTCGCGACACCTGGTCGCTGACGCCGAGATACGGTTTGAGCATCACGGCGTTTGACACCCTCGGGACCGGTGCCGCCGCGACGACGACCTCGACCGTGAACGAGCGCCAGGAAATCCACACCCTCGGAGTCGACGGGACGGTCGACGTCCTCGACCGCAACCTGGTCGGAGCCGGCTACGAGTACACGATCGGGACGTTCAGGGTCGCCAGGGACTTCACCGGCCACCTCGGCCGTCTCAGCCTGACACGCACGCTCAGCCCCCAGATGACCGGCAGCGCCACGGCGTCGATCGCGCACCGCGATCCCGACGGGGCCGATCCGTTCAACATCTACCGTGGGGACGTCGGCGTTCGTCGGGAGCTCGGGCCCCTCTCCTTCCTCGAGGCCCGCCTCGGCTACTTCGCGACCGATGCCGCCAGCGGCGGCGACGCGGCCGGCGTCGAGTACACGCTGCGCGGAATCTACACCGGCCGGTGGGTGACCCTCATCGCCACGTCGAGCCGGTCCCTCGTGGAGAGCTTCACCCAGACCGTGAACGTCGGCGTGATCCGGATGCAAGTCACCGCGCTCGAGGCGCGCCTCGAGCCCGCCGAGGGATTCACGGTGACGCTTCGCGGGATCCTGACCGAGAGCACGTTCTTGCAGCCGGCGGCGCTGACGGTCGAGACCGGCGCCACGACGACCGGTACGACGCGGCGGGACACGACGGTCGAGACCGGCATCGAGCTCGCGTACCGCCTGACCAGGCTTCTCGCGCTCAGCGCCCGCTACGCCCGCGTGAGTCTCGACTCGAGCGTCCGCGGCTTCGACTACGTCAACAACCGCGCCGGCGTCGCGCTGACCATCAGCTTCGAGTGATGGGTGGGGTCGCTGCGACCACGCCATGGGCGCCTGGCCGCCAGGTCGCAGAGGATCGGCCCGAGCTTGTCGGGGGCGTGCCGCACCACCGCATCCGGCTCGAGAAGATCCGCCCGGACGATCACCGGCGGCTCGCCGGGCAGCACGAAATCGGGATCCACGGGTCGGGCACCCTCGGCGGCGTATCGAGCCAGGGCCTTGGGCGGGATCGGGGTCGTATTGACGACGACGTAGTCGAGCGCCTCCGGCGGCAGGCCGTGGGCGGCGAGGGCCCGGAGGTGCGCGGTGACCCCGTACCCGTCGGTCTCGCCAGGCTCGGTCATCGCGTTGCACACGAAGATGCGCACAGCCTGCGACTGCCTCACCGCCTCGATCACGCCCGTGACGACCAGCGTGGCGAGGAGGCTCGTGTAGAGACTTCCCGGACCCAGGATCATCGCGTCGGCTTCATCCAGCGCCTCCAGCACGCCGGGCGCCGCAACCGCCTCGGCGGGATCGATCCGGACGCGCCTGATCGGTGCGCCGCACCGGGGGATCTTGGACTCGCCGTGAATCGAGCGGCCATCCAGGAGATCGGCGACCAGGTGAACCTGTTGCGTGGTCGACGGCAGGATGAGATCGCCCACACCGAGCAGCTGGGCCGCCAACCGGATCGCGGTCACCGGGTCGGCCGCGACCATGTCGAGCGCCGTCAGGAGGAGGTTCCCGACCGGGTGCTCGGCCATGTCCCCGTCGAGCCGGTACTGGAGCGCCGCCGACACTTCGGGAGACACACGCGCCAGGGCCATCAGGCAGTTGCGGATGTCGCCGGGCGGGAGCACGCCGTATTCCCTTCTTAGCACTCCCGAGCTCCCGCCGTCGTCCGCGGCCGTCACGATCGCGGCGATCCGGGAGCTCGCGGGGGACGGCCGCAGCGGCGCGCGCGCAGAACCCCACTTCGCCCCCTCCTCCCTAGACCGGGACCACAGAGGTGCAGTCCACGTGCACGGCCACGCTGCGCTGGAGCAGCTGGACGGAGACCACCAGCAGGCCTCGGTTCGACTTGGTCCGCACCAGGATCCCTTCGAGATCAGCCAGCGGCCCGCTCGTGATCCGCACCCGCTGCCCCGCCCGCAGGTACGGGTACGGCAGCGCCGGCGCCCGCACCTCCACCAGCCGCTGCACCGCCGCCACCTCCGCCTCCGGAATCGCCGCCAGCCGGTCCCACCGCTCCCCCAGAATCCCCACCAGCCCCCGCGCCTGCCGCACCGCCACGTAACTCGCCTTGTCCATCGCCCGGCGCAGGAACAAGTACCCCGGAAACATCGGCACCCGGATCACCCGCCGCTCGCCCCCGCGCTTGGACCACTGATCGATCTTCGGCAGGAACACCTCGAAGCCCTTCCCCGCCAGCTGCTCGCGCACCCGCTCCTCACAGTGGCTCCGCGTCCACAACGCGTACCAGCCGGGCGTCGCCGCCGCCCGCTCCGCCGACGGTTCCGAGACCGGCCCCAGCTCGATCATGAGAGCCTCGCTCATCGCTCAGGCTTCGCCCCCTTCGGTTTCGAGCCCCTCGTCGAGGTCGAACCA
>WNFJ01341715.1_pt1 | contig 14714 bp, 15 predicted proteins | sample 5400461 | NCBI WGS metagenome assembly WNFJ01 (sample SAMN13153349, study PRJNA577476) | soil metagenome | isolation source: 115 cm saprolite on Douglas fir-dominated hillslope | place: USA:California | collected 2013-09-17 | reverse complement strand
AGCGCGACCCGGACCGGCAGGCCAAGCCTTGCCGCCTGGCGGATGCCGTCCATGGTCTTGGCCCAGGAACCGCGGCCCCGGTGCGCGTCATGAGTCTGCGGGCGGGCGCCGTCCAGCGAGGTCTGAATGATCAGCGCCCCAGGGCCGGCCGGGCCGTCCTGCCCGGCGAGCGTGGCGAGCCCGGCCAGGCGGCGGCCGCGGAACAGCATGCCGTTGGTGAGCACCACGGTGGCCAGCCGCTGGGTGGCGTAGCCGAGCATCTCGATGATGTCCGGGTGCAGGAACGGCTCCCCGCCGGTGAGGTAGACCTCGGTGAAGCCCTCGCTCACCGCCTCGTCGACCAGCGCCTGGAACTGCCTCGCCGGCATGGTGCGCGGCGCCGCCTTCGGGGAGGAGGCGACCGCGCAGTAGTCGCAGGCCAGGTTGCAGTGGAAGTTCGTGTACACCCACAGCCGGGGCGGGAAGTACGCCGACCCGAACAGCGGGACCACCGGCCGGGCCGCGTCGCCGCGCCGGCCGCCAGACCCGTTGCCGTTGCCATTGGCGCTGGTGCCGCCGGCGTCCCGGCCTCCGGTGCCCCAGCCTCCGGCGGCGGGCCGGAATGCCTCCGGCAACGCGGAGGCGTACAGCTGGAACCGGCCCGCCGCACGTTCACGAGGCGGCAGGATCTCCACGCAGGTGGTCCACCAGCCGGTCTCGATCGTCTCGGCGAACGCCTCGGGCAGCCCGGCCCGGCGCATCGACGCGGCCTGCGCCGCCCAGTCGTAGCTCAGCGGCACCAGCTCGGCGCGGGCGCTGCCGCCGGCCAGGTCGAGGACCGCGTACCACACCTCGCGGCGGCCGTCGTTGGCCGGCTTGCCCAGCACCCCCACGTTGACCACCAGGCTGTGGCCGAACCTGCGCTGCCAGGGCAGCCCGGAGTGGGTGCAGCAGATCACGCCGGCGCCGCTGGCGGCCACCCGGAGCCGGTGCTCGGCCTCAGGCAGCGACTCCCACCAGAAGTCGTTGAGCGCTAGCGGCGAGCCNNNCGCACCCGCCGATCCGCTCTCGCCGCTGGGCGGGCAGCCGCCCCATCCAGGTTGCGAAGGCCCGGCTGGTGTGGGCGAGCGTGTAGTCGTAGATGAGCTGGGCGTACTCGTTGTCCCGCGGGTCGCGGTAGCCGCAGCCGCAGTCCGGGTCGGCGCGGGCCAGCGCGACGTCGTAGTTGCCCGCGATGCACCGCACGCCCGCCTCGGTGAGGATCGGCCACAGGGCGTCTGTCTCGGCGCCGAACCCGCCGAGATCCCCCAGGCAGTACAGCCGCTGGCAGCCCCGCGCGTGCGCGTCGGCCACGAACGCGCGCAGCGCGTACGGGTTGCCGTACGGCCCGCCGCACACCGCGATCCGCATCAGGATCCGCCCCCCTCGGCAGCGGCAGTGACGGATACGCCGGCCAGCCGGAGCGGGCTGACCGCCTCCAGCGCCCGCCCGGCGGGCTCGGCGCCGCCGGCCGCCGCGTACACGCCGATCGCCGCCGCCCCGCCCAGCCAGAACGCCACGACCAGCAGGTAGGAGGCGGTAGCGCCGATGCTGGTGGCGATCGCGGGCAACGCCAGCGTGCCGACGATCGCGCCGGCCCGGCCCACCGCCACCGAGATCCCGACCCCGGCACCGCGCAGGTGGGTGGGGAACAGCTCGGTGAACATCGCGTACGCCGACGTCCACGCGGCGGTGCCGAACGCGGCGGCGACCGCGAACGCCACGGTCACCCAGGCGCCGCTGCCGGTGGCGGTGGCCAGCGCGAGCAGGCCCACGCCCGCCGCCGAGGCGAGATAGCAGAAGCCGACGGTCACCCGGTGCCCGAGCCTGTCGAAAAAGCCGCTCATCGCGACACCGCCCGCCAGCGCCCCGAGGTTGCCGATGATGTAGAAGAACGGGATGGCCTGCTGCGAGATGTGCACCTGGGCCAGCACCACCACCGACAGCAGCGCGAACAGCCCGTAGTAGCCGAACGCCTCGGCCAGGTCCAGCACCGCCCCGAGCGCGAGCCTGCCGGGATAGTGGCGCACCAGCTCACCGAGTGCCTCGCGCAGCCCCGGCCCGTGGCCCTCGGCCCGGATGCCCGGCGGCGAGCCGGCACCCGCGCGCCGTTCCAGCGCGCTGACGATCGCCTCCGCCTCGTGCTGGCGTCCCCGGCAGGCCAGCCAGCGCGGCGACTCGGGGATACGGCGGCGGAAGGACAGCCCGACCAGCGCGATCAGCCCGCCCAGGATGAACATGTACCGCCACGACGACGCGCTGCCCAGCGCCAGGGTGTCCAGGATCAGGTAGGCGAGCAGCGCGGCCAGGATCGCCCCGGCCGGCCAGAAGTTCATCACCAGCGCGTTCACCTTGCCGCGGACCCGCGCAGGGACGAACTCGGCGATCGCCGCGTTGACGATCGCGTACTCCGCGCCCACCCCCAGGGCGGCGAGGAACCGGAACCCGTACACGAGCGCGAGTCCCGGGGCCAGCCCGGTGGCCATGGTAAACCCCGCGTACCACAGCAAGGTGATCACGAACAGTCTCCGGCGGCCGAACCGGTCGGCGAGCCGGCCCCCCGCGAGCGCACCCAGCAGGATCCCGGACAGCCAGACCGCGAGCAGCGCGTCGCGGGCGAACACCGAGGCATGGAAATGGTCGCCGAGCGGCCCGACCGCGCTGGAGAACATCTGCACCTCGAAGGAGTCGAACAGCCAGCCCGCCCCGAGGGCAACCAGGATGGTGGTGTGCAGCCTGCTCCAGCGCAGCCGGTCCAGCCGGGCGCCGATCGTCTCATCAGCAGTGGTCACGGCCATCTCCTTCCCCGTGCTGACCCGGGGGGACGACCCCCCGAACCCCCGCGCTCAGCCGTGGGCCGGAGCGGTAGCGGTCACAGATGCGCTGCGGGTCGGTGCCGAGGAAGTACAGCGCCTTCAGGTACTGCATGAAGGCGAGCGTCCGCAGCGTGCCGTGCTCGGTGAACCGCCGCGCCGACGTGATGGCGGTGGCCGGCAGCAGCACGAGCCGGCCACGCCGGTGCAGCCGCCGGGACATCTCCAGGTCCTCCATGATCGGCAAGCCGGGGAACCCGCCCAGCGCGCCGAACACGCTCGCCCGGATGAACATCGCCTGGTCCCCGAACACCCAGTGCAGGTACCGGGCCCGCAGGTTCGACGTCCAGGCGACATAACGCAGCGCCGGCCCGCCGATGTCGAACCGCAGCGTCAGGCCCCCGCCGGCAACCGCCGGGTCGGCCAGCGCGGCCCGGATCTGCGCTAGGGCCCGAGGGTCGACCCGGGTGTCGGCGTGGATGAACCACAGCACCTCGCCGCCCGCCTGCCGGGCGCCCGCGTTCATCTGAGCGGCCCGGCCAGGGTCGCTGCGGACTACCCGGGCCAGCGGCGCGGCCAGCCCGGCGGTGCCGTCGCTGCTGCCGCCGTCTGCGACGACAAGCTCGCAGCCAGGGAAGTCACGGCGCAGCGCCGCCAGCGCGGGCCCGATCGCGGCGGCCTCGTTCAGCACCGGCACCACGATCGACACCGGCAGCGGCCGGGATGTCTCGTGCCGCGATGGCTCCGGCCGGCGGGACTCCCGCGAGCGGCGCGCGTTCCTCCCCGCCGGGCGGCGCTGCAGCGCGTCCGCTATCACGGCCGGCAGCAGCGGGTCGGCGAGCAGCGCCTCGGCGTCGGCGGGGGTGTCGAGATCGCGCAGCGCGGGCAGCGACCCGGCATCCAGGCCCGCCCGGCGGGCCGCCGCGAGGCTGGCCGCCAGGACCCGGTTACCTCCCCACACGGCCGGGTCCAGGGCGAACAGTTCCGGCGCCGGCTCGTTCAGCCCCGCCAGGTAGTAGCCACCATCGCAGGCAGGGCCGAACACCAGGTCGCGGCCGCGGGCAAGCTCGCGGAACGCCGCAGTGAGCCGTTCCGCCGTGAGGGTGGGCGCGTCGGTGCCGACGACCACCACCGGCCGCTGGCCTCGCCCGAGCACCTCGCTGGTCGCGGTGGCCAGCCGCTCGCCCAGGTTCGTTCCCTGCTGGAGCAGGAGCCGGACGCTGCCGGGAACCAGGCCGCTCACCTCGCCAAGTGCGTCTGGCGGATCGGCGGCCGCGAACACGGTCACCCCCCCAACGCCGGCTGCGACCGAGGCGGTGTGGCGGATCAGCTGCTCGGCCAGCGCGGCGCAGCCATCCGGGCCGAGCATCGGGTGCAGCCGGGTCCTGACCGTGCCGGGCCGGGGCGCCTTGGCCATGATCAGCACGGCGGGCCGGTCCGGGATCACCGAGCCTGCCGGGCGCATGGAATCGGCCGGGCGCCCGGGGTCGGGCGGGGTCACGGATCGAACCTGTGCACGACACCGACGGGGCCGAGCTCGCCAATCCGGGGCAGCGCCTGTTCCACCAGGGCGGCCAGGATGCCGGTGCTCTGCCGCATCCGGGCCAGCAGCGCCTCCACCGGCTCCGGCTCGCTCACGCCATTGGCGTAGTCGGTGACATACCCGGCCAGCGCCATCGGCAGCCCGGCCTCCCCGGCCAGCACCACCTCCGGGCTCGCGGTCTGGCTCAACGCGGTGACCCCGCGCTGGGCGAGCGCGGCGATCTCGGCCCGGCTGTTGAACCGGGGCCCGTCCACGTGCCCGTAGCACCCGCCCGCCAGCACGGGCGTGCCGGTGGCCCGGCCGGCCTCGATGAGCGCGGCCCGGAGCGGCTCGCTGAACGGCAGGCCGAAGATCCAGTGACCGCGCCCGGCGGCGCGGGGGGTGTCATGCCAGGTGCACAGGCTGCCGTCGGGGAGGCGGTTGCCGGGGAAGTACAGGTCGTCGAACACGATCACCGTGCCGGGCGGCACCCCCGGGTCGACCGCGCCGCAGACGGTCAGCGAGATCAGGCAGTCCGCCCCGGCATCCAGCAGGGCCGCCAGGTTGGCCCGGTGGTTGACGTACCTCGGCCCCGCCTGCCTTGCCCTCGGTGAGCACTACCTGTCCGTAACGGGTGGCGAACGTCCGGGTCACCGGCCCGTCCAGCCCGGGCCAGGTTTCGGTTCCCGACCCGGTGATGATGCCAGCTCGCATCCCTGCCTCCCTTCACCTTGCGGCCATGGCGCCGCCCCATCGCCGCGTGCGGTCAGCCTGTGTCCCCGGCGGCCGGCTCTGCCCGGCGGCGCGGGACCGCCGGGATCGGCAGGAGCGCACGAAGTTCGCGGTTTTCGGCCGGGTCGAGCACGCTGTGCTGCACGCAGGCCGGCACTAGGGTGCCGTTTTCCGGGTGGGCCATCGCGTAGTGGCAGGCGGCCAGCCGTTCCTGGGTAGCGCGGATCCGCGGGTCGGCGCTGGCCTGGCCGCGCTGCATCAGCTCCCATGCGGGCGTGACGTCGGCGGCGTCCATGAACTGGTGCATCACATAGCTGACCGGCCGCACCCGCTGGGCCAGCAGCCGCCGCAGCCCCACTCGGAGGATGATGCGGCCAGCCCACCCGGCCGCCAGCGTGACGATCCTGGGGTGGGCGGCAGCGATCAGCGCGATCTTGACGGCGAGCGCGGCCACGGGCGTGCCGGTGAAGTTCACCGGCCCGAAGTAGCGGAAGAACGCGTCCCGCACCGCCACGTCCCGCCGGTCGCCGCCGTCCAGGAGCGGGTACCAGCGGTCACCGGCCCAGAACCCGTACGCGGCCCGGTTGCAGCGGACATCCCCGTGCTCCAACACGCGATAGTCCAGCCGGGTGCCCGCCCCGCGCTCGATCTGCGCCCACACCTGATCCCCGGTCACCTGCTGATAGTCCTCGTGCCAGCGGCGCTGGTCCCCGACGAACGCGGCCGGCTGGAACGAGAACATCCCGTACCCCATCGCTGCGCAGTCGCGCACCACGGCGGCGACCTGGCCCAGGTTGGCGGGGGTGACGGTCATGTTGTGCGCCAGGAAGTACCGCACCTTGTGCTCGCTGCGCAGCCGCGTAAACATGGCCGCGAACCGCTCCCGGTAGGGGTTCAGTGAAGCCTCGTCCGGGGGGCGGGGGATGCCGCGGCGGCCGAACATCAGCGAGTCGAAATGGGCGGCGAAGGACACCCGGCGCAGCCGCCGCCTCCCGCCCGGCCCGAGCACCAGCTTCTCCAGGTACAAGTAGTCGATGTCGCCGTGGGTGAAGCTCATCGGCTCTCGCCCATGATCCCGCATGATCGCCAGCGCGGCGGCGTGGTCGTCGGGGTCGAGCAGGGTCACCTCGCCGCCGATCAGCTGGGCGTGCGCCCGCGGCCCGCGCTGCTCGCGCAGCAGGGCCATCTGCGCCTGCACCCGGGCGAGGGTGTGCGGGCCGTCGACCCGCACCTGGTTGGCGTCGCGGGAGTGGTAGCAGGGGGTGCAGGCCAGGTTGCATTTGGGGAACACCCCGTGGGTGCCCTCGCATCCGACCGCGTGCCGTCCCAGCAGCTGCCCGGGCGTGCGTGCCGTCTCGGGCAGCTCCGCCCAGCGCCGTGCCAGCGCGGCGGCGAACTCCGGGTCGGCCGGCCGGAACGCCGCCACCACCGCGCGGATCCGCGCCATGACACCCACCGACGGCTCCCTTCCCCCACGCGCGGGTGCGTACCCTTTCCCTGGCGCGGCATGCTGTCCGCGCGGGACCATTGCACCGCACGAATAAGCCAGGCCGGGCTGTACCTGTCAGCTTCCTGACAGTCCTGGCCCGGTTATGGGCTGGGCTCTTCCGGGGGCGCCGGGGGCCATTCCCCAGAGGCTGGCTCGGCGGGCGACGCCGGGAGGCCGTCCGGCCGGGAGGGCTCGGCGGGCAGGAACCAGGCCCGCCGACGGCGCTCCGCGACCCGCCATCCCCACGCGGCTGCCACCACGGCCAGCGCCACCTCCTCGACGGGCACGCTGCCCGCCCCGATCAGGGTCGGGCCGCGCAGCCAGCCTGCGGCCACCGCGATGCCCAGCGCGGCCATGGCTATGAGGAAGCCGCCGCCCACCGCGACCAGCGCATGGCCGCGCCGGGCGGGATGGCGCAGCCGGGCCCGCAGCAGCACCGGCCAGGCCGCGGCGGCCAGCGGCGGCCCGAAGTGGTAAGTCAGCGCCGGATGCCACCACGACAACCCTAGCCAGGCCAGCGCGAACGCCGCGCTGGCCGCCGCGCCCGCCAGGTGCCCGCGTACCAGTGCCTGGCTGGCGTGCCCTGCGGTTGACGGCACGGGCGGGGGAATCCCGGTCATTCTTGCTCCTGCCTCCCATCATTCACCGCCGCCTGGCCTGGCGGTAGCCGCGGGCGCCCTGCCCGCTGACGCGGCGGGACTGCCGGCCATGGCGCGCCGGCGAGCACGTGATCGCCGCCCGGAGGTAACCGTCCAGCCTGCGGCGCCAGTGCCTCACTCGCCGGCGAGGTCGTCGAGGGCGGCCTCGATGGCGCGGTGGAACGTGGGGTAGGCGTAGATCATGGACCGCAGGTCCGCGACCGGGACCTGCCCGTGCACGGCGACCACCAAAGCGCCCAGCACCTCGCCGCCGGCCGGGCCAGCGGAGGTCGCCCCCACCAGGACGCCGCGTCGCGCGTCCTGGATCAGCTTGATGAACCCGTCGTTGCCGGCCTTATGGATCCAGCCACGGGCCGACGACGGCAGCTGCGTGATCCCGGTCCGCACGGCCAGGCCCTGGTCGCGGGCCTGCCCCTCGGTCAGCCCCACAGACCCGATCTCGGGGTCGGTGAACGTCACCCGGGGCACGGCGCGGTAGCCGGCGGCAGGTCCGTCCTGGCTGAGGATGTCCCGGGCAGCTATGCGGGCCTGGTACATCGACACGTGGGTGAAGGCGCCCTTGCCGGTGATGTCACCGATCGCCCACAGCCTGTCGGCGGCCCGCATCCGCTCATCGGTTGCGACGGCTGCGGCCTTTTCGTCGATGCCGTAGGCGCCAACCCCCAGCGCGGCGAGGTCGGCACGGCGCCCGGAGGCGACCAGCAGCCGCTGCGCGGTGAGTGCCTCGCCGCCGGCGAGTTCCAGGGTGAACGCCTGGCCGTCGTGGCTGACCCGCCCGGCCCGGGTGCCGGTGCGCACGTCGATCCCGTCCCGGGTGAACACCGCTTCCAGGAGCTCCCCGGCCTCGGGTTCCTCCACCGGCAGCAGCCGGGCCGCCGCCTCCACCACGGTCACCTGGGCGCCGAACCGGGCGAACACCTGCGCCAGTTCGGCGCCGACCGCGCCGCCGCCGAGCACGATCAGCGATCCGGGCACGTCCTCGGTCTCGACCGCCTCCCGGTTGGTCCAGTACGGCGTGCCGGCCAGCCCCGGGACCGGCGGGACGGCGGGCTCGGTGCCGGTGTTCAGCAGCACGCCGCGGCGCGCCCGCAGCACACGCTGACCGTCGGAGGTGCCCACGGTGACCTCGCCCCGGCGGGTGATCCGTCCGCGGCCGCGGACGAAGTGGCCGCCCTTTCCGGTGAACCGGTCGACGGCGACCTTGTCGTCCCAGGTGTCGGTGGCCTCATCCCGGATCCGGCGGGCTACCGGCGCCCAATCGGGGGCCACCGTGGACGCGCCCGCCATGCCGGGGATCCGGCGGCCCTCGGCCAGCAGGTTGGCCGCCCGGATCATCATCTTCGACGGCACGCACCCCCAGTACGGGCACTCCCCGCCGACCAGCTTCGCTTCAACCCCGGTCACGTGCAGGCCAGCCTGCGCCAGCTTCCCGGCGGCGTCCTCCCCGCCGGGTCCCATCCCGATCACCACGATGTCGGTCTGTTCGGCAGCCATCTGGCACTCCCTCTCTCCATGTCGTGCGTGCCGCGTTGCCCACGGCCTGCTTGGCCTGCGCGGCCCGGCGGCGATCGCCGCCTCCCGGGCATCTACCGGCGTCAGCTTGCTGACACTCGCCTGCCCGGCCGGTGCCGTGAGGCGTTGGACAGGCAACAGCCGAGAGCACGAGGAGGACTGCGATGGCGCGTGCGACCTGGAACGGCGTGGTGCTGGCCGAGACCAGCCGCCCGGTGCTGCTGGAGGGCAATGTGTACTTCCCGCCGGAGGATGTCCGCCGCGAGCACCTCGCCCGGACCAGGGCATGGTCGGTGTGCCCGTGGAAAGGCGTGGCGCGGTACTACACGGTCCGTGCTCGCGGGCAGGTGAACAAGAATGCCGCCTGGTTCTACCGCACCCCAGTCCGCTCGCCCGCAAGATCAAGAACCATGTGGCGTTCTGGAACGGGGTCCAGGTGGACACCGGTGCCGTGGGCTGACCGGTGCCCGAGGATTACGACCTGATCGTGATCGGCGGCGGCGCGGCCGGGCTCGGCGCCGCCCGCGCCGGGGCCGCCGCCGGGGCGCGTACGCTGCTGGTCTCCGAGGGCCAAGACGCTGATCGAGGCCGCCGCCCGCGGTGCCGCGTTCCCCGCCGCGATGGCCGCGGTGCGCGACGCGGTCGCGGCGATCGCCGCCACCGAGACCGCCGAGGGGCTCGCCGCCGACGGGATCGAGGTTCTCCGTGGCCGGGCGGTCTTCAGCTCACCGCGCGAGATCAGCGTGGACGGGCGCGTTCTGCGGGCGCGGGGGTTCGTCATCGCCACCGGGTCCCGGCTGGCCGTGCCCCCGGTGCCCGGCCTGGCGGAGGCCGGCTACCTGACCAACGAGACCGTCTTCGGCCTGGACAAGCGGCCCGGGCGGCTGGCGGTGCTGGGCGGCGGCGCGGTCGGCTGCGAGCTGGCCCAGCCGTTCGCCCGGTTCGGCAGCCAGGTCATGCTCATCGAGGCGGCGCCCCGGCTGCTGCCCGCCGCCGACCCGGCCGCGTCGCAGGTCATCGAGGACGTGTTCCACGCCGAGGGAATCGGGATGCGCACCGGGGTGGCAGCCGCCAGCGTTAAGCACAACGACAACGGCGTCACGCTGGTCTTGGCGTCCGGGGAGGAGACGGGCGCGGACCGACTGCTGGTGGCCAGCGGCCGCGAGCCGGTCGCCGGCCACCTGGGCCTGGAGAACGCAGGGGTCCGCGTGGACGAGCGCGGCTACATCGTCACCGACCGGCACCTGGCCACCACCGCGCCGGGCATCTACGCGGCCGGCGACGTGACCGGGCGGATGCCATTCACCCACGCCGCCCATGCGATGGGCCGCCTCGCCGCCCGCAACGCCCTGCGCCGACGCTGGTCACCACCCGCCACGTTCGCCACGCCAGCGATCCCGTGGGTGGTCTTCACCGACCCTGAGGTCGCGCAGGTCGGGCTCACCGAGGCGCAGGCAGCCGCCGCCCATCCGGGCGCGCGGGTGGCCTACCTGCCGGCGAGCGAGGCCGACCGGGCGATCACCGCCGGGCGCACTCAAGGCTTCGTCAAGATCATCGCAGGCCGGCGCCGGGTGCTGGGCACTGCCGGGGGCGGGCGGGTGCTCGGCGCCACCATTGTAGCCGCCCGCGCCGGAGAGATGATCCACGAGCCTGCGCTGGCCATGCGCACCGGCATGTTCACCGGCCGGCTCGCCCAGACGGTGCACGCCTACCCCACCTGGTCGCTGGCCATCCAGCAGGCCGCCGCGCAGTTCTTCGGCCAGTTCGGCGGCCGCACCGCACGCCCCGCCGAGCGTGGCCCGCGCTGAGCGAGCAGCAGGCCCAGCCGGCCGGGCCGGCGCGGATTGCCCTCCCGTGACTGCGTTGCCCCGGGTGGTCAGGTGGCGGCCGCCGCCATGGCCCGGCACAGCCCGGCGCAGGCCCGGCACGACCGCGCGCACTGGCGCATTACCTCGTCGTCGTATTTTTCGCACTCGGCCGCCCCCGCCTCGGCGAGTCACAGCGCGATCAGGCAGCCATCCCAGTAAGCCTCGACCCGGGGTCGCCGCCGGCCCCGCAGGCCGATCTCCAGCACGTCAGGAACCCTGCCCGCGGGGGCGCGGAACCAGATTTCCACGTCGGCCTGTGACACGAGGCTGAACCCGGACAGGCCGGGCGGCCGCTCGGTGGCCGCATGCATGTAGGCAGGTGTTCCCCAGCAGCACACCCGCGGGCGGGCTGCCCAGACCCACAGCCGACCGCCACGCTCGCGAACCAGCCCCGCCGCCTCCGGGCTCACGTCCACCCGCATGATCTCTCCCTCACCCGGCCGCCGGCCGGTCCGGTGCCCGTGCGCCGGGCTCCCAGGGCATCAGCCGCCGCGGCTGCCCGCCCCTTCAGCCTGATGCTGGCCTACGGGGCTCGTCAACGGCATCCTGCTGCCCCGGCCGGCGGCGCCTGCGCAGACCGCCCGCCCGCGCGAGCCATGATGTGGGCCGGGGTCCCTCCGCCGGGAGGGCGCCGGGCTGCCCGGCGCGCACGGCTGCGATGACCTGGCGGGCTGACGGATTCACCATGGCCCGGGTGCCGACCACGACGGTGGGGACGGTCTCGGGACCGCCGGTGATGGCCCGCACCCGCGCTGCGGCATCCTGGTCATCCCAGATGTTGATCCACTCGGCGCGCACCCGCGCCCCCCGCAGTCCCAGCCGCAGCATCGCGCAATACGGCACCCGGGCCGCCAGTACACCTGCACGGCGCTGAGTGTGGCGCTGGGTGTCCGGGCTGGCGATGTCACGGCTGCGCTCCCATCCGTTGCAGCAGGCTGAGGATGCGGCTGGCCGGACGGCGGCCCGTGCCGCCCGGCGTTTCCTGCCCCGGCCCGGGGACGCGCTCGACCCGCACCCCGTGCCAGAACGCGACATGCCGGGCGATCTTGCTGGCGGCGGGACTCGGCTGGGGGTAGTACCAGGCAGCGTCGCGGTTAATCTTGCCGTCCACGCGGACGTGATAGTACCGGGCCTGGCCCTTCCACGGGCAGGTGCTCGTGGTGGGGCTGCCGGCGAAGTACTCCCGGTGCAGCGATTCCGGCGGGAAATAGTGATTGCCCTCCAGCTTGACCGTCCGGTCGCTTTCGGCGAGCACGGCCCCGTTCCACACAGCCCTGAACATGATCTCCTCCACGGTGCGGCCTGCTAGCGATTTGAGCACCCGGACGCCAGAGCCCGCCGCCGCAGTGTCAGCCAGGTGACAAGATGGATGCCATGAGTTTCCGGCGGCTACCCGCTGCAGCGGCACAGCGCGCTGCCCACCTGCTGCCCGGGGCGGCTAGCGCGGCGGAGGCGCAGATCCGGCAGGCGGCGTGGGTGGCCCGGTGCGTGGGCCGTGACCGCGCTCGCCTCCATGCTGGCGGTGCGCACGTTCCCGCCAGGCTCGGTCCTGTTCCGCAGCGGTGAACAGACTCCAGGGGTATGGATCGTCCGCGACGGCAGGCTCGAGCTGTCGGTGGGGTCGGGGCGCCGCCGGGCCGTGGTGCAGCTGCTGCGCCCCGGCGATGTGGACGGCGACATCCAGCTGCTGCTGGAGATGCCGCTGCCCTACACCGGCCGGGCCCTGTCCGAGGTGACCTGCCTGTTCCTGGCCCGGGAGGACTTCGAGGAGCTCCTGGCCACCCGGCTGGGGATCGCCCGCCGGTGGCTGTCCAGCGTGGCCCAGCGGCTGGCGGCCAGCCAGGCCCGGATCCTGGCGCTACTCGGCGGGTCACTGACCGCCCAGGCCGCCAGCCTGCTGGCCGAGGAAGCGGTCGACGGGCGGGTGGAGCTGCCGCAGCGCACCCTGTCCGCCATGCTCGGGGTGCAGCGGCCCTCGCTGAACAAAGTGCTCAAGGACCTCGAACGCGACGGGCTGATCCGGATCAGCTACGCCACCATCGAAGTCCTCGACCGTGCCAGGCTCGCCGCCCGCACCTGACCCGCCAGGCCTGACCCGCCCTGCCTGCGCCGGTTCCCGTCTCCCGTCACAGACGGCCCTTTCCCGCGGCGGTACCGGCCTGGGGACAACCCGGGGCCCGCGTAAGCGCCCTCGCGGCCCCCGGCCCACAGCGCCCGGAGGTGGCGTCATGCCGGCGCTGGGTGACTGCGGGAAGACAACGGCCAGGCGGCACCACGGTCGTTGCCTGCGTCCAGCCATGCCGGATATATAGGAGTACCCGTGGTAGGCAGCGCGCCGTGGCCAGGCAGGCCGGTCACCGCGGGGCCCTGTTCGCGGTGCCGCTCGCAGCCGTCCCGGCCTGGCCGGGTGCGGCGAGGGCGCGCCGGCGGGCTGGGCCGAGCGCGTACCAGAACGGGCGACAAGGAGGGCGCCGCCGGCCATGTTGCCGATGCCGGGATGATGTTCCAGGCCAGCGCCGCGCCCCAGCCGGGGCCGTGGCCGGTGGGCATGATGAGCGAGAAGTAGCCCATGTTGGCCGGGCTGTGCTGGAAGTTGGCGGCCACGAACAAGGTGACGGCCAGGAACACCGGTATGTACTTGCCGATGATCGAGCGGCCCATGACCGAGAAGAAGGCGGCCATGCCGACCAGCCAGTTGGCCAGCATCCCCGACAGCACGACCTGCCACCAGGCGCCGGCGCCGCCGATGGCCCGGTAGGCCATCTTGCGGGCCACGACCTGGCTGAGCAGGCCGGTCACGTCCGGTGGGTAGTGCTAGGCCAGGTGGATGGCGTAGCCGGTCAGGAAGGCGCCGGCCAGGTTGCCTGCCCAGGCCAGCGCCCAGAAACGCGCGATCGTCGCCAGCCGGGCTCCGGCCGAGCCCCGGCAGCGCAAGATGGTGGCGGGCAGCAACACGTTGGCTTCGGTGAACAACACGGCGTCAGACAGGATGACGAAGAAGAACCCGGCGGAGAAGCCGAGGCCCTCGACCAGCCGCTGGGCGCCCGGCGAGCCGACGCGGACGGCGAGCAGGACCGAGAAAAGGGCGCCGACGGTGACGAAGCCGCCGGCCAGCATGGCCAGCACCAGAATCTGCAGCACCGACAGCGTCTGCAGCCGCCGGGTGCCATGGTCGGCCATCTCGGCCACGACGTGCCTGGCGGTGAGGTACTGCGGGGCGGGGCGGCCGGCGCCGGCCGGCGGGCTCTCGGTGACCTGGGACACGCCACCCCTCTTTCCCGCGGACGTGACAGGCAGGGCGATTTTACCCACCGTGGGTGCCAGGGCCACCCGGTCAGCAGGGCCAGAAGTCCCAGGTGGCCAGGACGTTGGGCTGCGGTGAATATGCCTGGCGGGGCGAATCATGTAGGCAGGGACGCCGCGCCTGCGGCGGATTCCCAGCACGCACGGAACGGGAGGGATCGCTGTGGCCTGCGACACGGAGGAGCCGCCGCCGGGACAACCAGTGATCGGCAGCCGGGGCGTCCCGGCGCTGACCGCCAGCCAGATGCGCGAGGTCGATCGGATCATGGCCGAGGACCTGCACATCGAACTGGTCCAGATGATGGAAAACGCCGGGCGGAGCCTGGCTGAGCTGGCTTTGCGCCGGTTCCGGCCCGCCACGGTCACCGTTCTAGCTGGCCCTGGCGGGAACGGAAGCGGAGGACTGGTTGCCGCCCGGCACCCGGCCAACCGTGGCGCCAGCGTCCAGGTCACGCTCTCGCACGCCGGCTCAGACCTCGGTGCGGTGCCGGCGCACCAGCTGGACATCGTGACCCGGATGGGCATCGAAGTCTCAGCCGAGCCGCAGCCTGCGGCGCTGGTCGTGGACGCCCTGATCGGGTACGGCCTGCGCGGCGATCCGGGCGGGCGCACCGCCGAGCTCATCGACTGGGCGAATGCGCGAGCATCGGTCACGCTGGCCCTGGACAACCCAAGCGGCCTTGACGTCACCACTGGACGCGCCGGGACGCCCTGCATCCGGGCGACCGCGACCCTCACCCTCGCCCTCCCCAAGACCGGGCTTGCCGGCGCCGGCGAGACGGGCGAGCTGTTCCTCGC
>WNFJ01239694.1_pt3 | contig 14714 bp, 17 predicted proteins | sample 5400461 | NCBI WGS metagenome assembly WNFJ01 (sample SAMN13153349, study PRJNA577476) | soil metagenome | isolation source: 115 cm saprolite on Douglas fir-dominated hillslope | place: USA:California | collected 2013-09-17 | reverse complement strand
AGCGCCCGCCCACTCGCCGTCATGCAATGCCGCGGTGAGATTCTGCAGCCACGTCGGCTCGACGGTCACGTCATCATCCATGAAAGCCAGGACATCGCCCCGAGCCTCTCGAATCCCCGCGTTGAGGGCATACGATTTGCCTGGCTGTGGTTCAAACAGATAGCGGAAGCGACCTGGGTAGCGGCTGGAGAACTCCTGCACTACCTCTCGGGTCTGATCGTCCGAGTTATTATCCACCACCAGAATCTCCCAGTGAACGGATTCAGGAACCGTCAAGCCAGCGGCACTATCCAGTGCGCGGCGGAGAGTCTGGCAACGGTTGTACGTACATAAAACAACGGTGATTCGCATCGTGGGCTCGCGTTCCCGCAAGTGTTCGGCGTTGTGGCCGATCTGCGGCACTTGATGTGAATGCTTGCTTTCGGTCACAGCTTTTTTACCAGCCCGAAAGAGATTTGAGCAGGCCGGACCTGGCATTTCTCGGCAAGATCTTTCACGGCACACGTTGATTATCGACTGTTTGCGCGCCTCGGAGTCTGTTCACCGCCTGAGACCACCAATGTGCAGCGCGTCTTAGGGCGTTACGTGGATGTGAAAGCTGGATACTAAACTCGCGGGCGATCGCGATTGTGAACAAGAATAGATCGATGCGATATCCTGACGCCGCTAAAGTGTCCCTGTGATACTGCCAGTACGATCTTGAGCGTACCCGGAGTACGTTATGCGCCAATGTCCGATAATATTTACTGCGCAGTTTTGCCCACCTCTCTCGGCGTTCGGTGTCATCCAGAAAAATTTGGCCGTATTTCAAGAACAGGGCGACCTTGCCAAGTATGATCACGTCGAAATCGGTGGCAAAGCTCGATGTCGATTGGCGCCGCGCTCGCGTGTAACTCAAAACCTGTTGCGAAAAGCCGAAATCCGATTCTCTCAAGATCTCAAAACAGGCTTCGTGATCGGCATAAAGGTGTGGTTCGTTGAAGAACACCGAATGTTTGCGAACCAGGTCGCAACGCAGCAATAGCGACGTCATCGTGCCCAGCACGTAACCGCCATCTCCGAGAAGTTCTGTCCGACACATCTCGGTGCCTGGCGCCACACAGCTTAAATGGCCCAGGCCTTGCCGTATCATGCAGCGAGTGATCGGCGAGTTGTTTAGTACGGACTGGCCATCCATAGTAAAGGCACCGACCAGACCCACCTTGGAATTCTCTTCGGCGACGCGCACCATTTCCTCGATGCAAGAAGGGTACAGCCAGTCATCGGCGAATACGAATTTGCAATACTTTACTTGGAGTCGGGGGAAATTTGGCGGATCGTGTGGTTGTGGTTTTCAATGATGCGTAAGAACCGATCGTTGCTCACCACTCGGATGCGTGGGTCTGAGGCGGCATATTTCTGGGCGATCGCGAGTGATTCGTCAGTGCTGCAATTATTGACGATCGTATAGTCCCAGTTCGTGTAGGTCTGCGCCAGAACGCTTTCGATGCATTCTGAGAGATGCTGCGCCCCGTCGTACACGGGTGTGACTATACTCACCAAGGGTTGCAATGCAGCGTTCATATCACGTTTTCCCAAGCTGGACTCGCCATGCGGTGTCCTGGAAACGAGCTTCATGGCCTCGAATGGAGACGAGTAACACGAGAGATTTGCGCATCACTTCGGAATCCTCCGAATGCGCCGGGCCAATGGGACCGCCAGCGCAAACTCTGGTACGGTCTCTTGGCTACGCCGACACCAAGGCTTTGTCTTGGAGGGAGGGACGTCCCGCCAATCCTCGAACGAGATTGAGGTAGAAAGCTTTCTGCCCCATGACATACAACAACATCCCGGCATATGCACCGAGAAGAACAATAGCTCCTAGGATGAGCCTCGGCAGAGGAGACAACGATGGGCCGCAAAGGAATTGCACTCCAAAGGCCAGCGCTGAAGCTACGATGCCTGAAACCAATGGCCGACTCGCAGCCAGCACAATATCGCGGAAGGAAACCACTGTGCCGTGTATCCCCCACATGATAAGCGGAACGGCCCACAACGCCATCACCGCGGAGTAGCCAAAGGCAACCCCTTTGGGCCCATAGGGCAATCCCATGATGTAACCACAAATCACCAGAGGGGCGAACACCAGCGTGGCTTTCAGGCTTCGGCCGACCATTCCGAGCGAGAAAATCAGCCATCCGATGGGGTTAATGAGCGCGAAGATGAGGATCGTCGGAGCCAGCAATCGAAGAATCTCGGCTGCATCTTTCCACTTCGGGCCGAGGAGAACGAAAATCAAATCGTGGGCAAAAAGACAAACAGCTATGGTCATCGGTATGGTCAGCGCCAAAACCAGAGAATAGCCCTTCAAAAAGTAGTTTCTAAAGCGCCCCGGATCGTTCTGGACCCGCGACAGCGCTGAAAACGCCACTTCGCCGACGGAAGAATTAAGATTCTCTGTAGGCATATTAATAAGCTGGAAGGCTCTTCCGTAGATGCCCACGGCATTCGCTCCCCAGAACCGGCCCAGCAGAACCTTTTCAAGGTTGTAGGCAATATACATGACGACGCTAATTAGAGTGAGCGTGCCCCCAAAACGCATGAGGGAGTGAAGTCCAGATTGCAAGCGCGGCTTCCCGGGGATCCAGCCCGTCGTCTGCCACAGGCACAGGGTGCCGACCAGCGGAACAGAGACAGCCGTTGCCACGAGAGCCCAATATCCGAAACCAGCCACAGCCATGCTGATTCCAATGGAGGTACTGGTAATCAGGGAGATAATCTCTATCGTTGCCAGCGCCGTAAAGCGCATTTGCCGCTGGAGCAGCGCCGAGTGTTGTACCCCAGCCGCATTAAATAAGAATGCAGTACTCAAAACAATGGTCACCCAGAGAAGGTGGGGCTCGTGATAAAAGCCAACGACAACAGGGGCCAGGGCTGTCAACGAGAGCGCAAGGATCACGCCAACCAAAATGTTGATCCAAAACAAGGTCGAAATCTGTTCGTCGGTGACATCCACACGCTGAACTGTGGCCGCCGACAGTCCAAAATCTCTGAAGAGATTCAGCACACCAGTGAAAGCGGTGACCATACCGACAAGCCCAAAGTCCTTGGGGTCAAGTAATCGTGCTAGCACCATCAAGGATCCGATGCGGAGTGTGAAATTTGCGGCCTGAGCGCAGACTTTGGCGAAACCACCGCGGATCACCCTTGCCTTTAAATCCTGCATCGCGAAGTCACGTTCCCCGGGGGATCAGTCGCTCCCGTGTAAGATCCTCTGCAGGTTCCGATAACGCGTGGATATCTTTTCGTCTTCAATTCAAACCACCAACTTGCGGCAGTAGAAGGCCTCGGCATAGCCGGTCGGGGCAATGCATTCCATTCCTCGCAAGCGCATGAGCGCAAGAAATATTTCCTTCTCAAACCAACGCTTTGCACGCTGCGTTTCAAAGGCATCCATAATGTAGCGAACCTTTCTCTTGTAGCTCTCCTGCCCGAGTGGTACGAAAAGGTTTGGCTGCCCCAGGTCCCCATCGTATTTCGGAATCTCGTATTCCAGAATCAAATGATCCCGGAATGTATTCCAGGTCAGTTCGCAGATCAGGCGGTGGTCCTGGTGGAGGTCATGTCGGTAGTGTGTCAGGACTAAGTCGGGCTTAAACTTCTTGAGCTTCTCGAAGTCCTCTTTGATTTGTCCGCTAAAAGAGGGCAAGAAGCTGTCTCGGTAATTCCTCATCACCACTTTTTTCGTCCTGGCTTTTCGCAGAAAAGCCTGCGCGCTCAGAAAGGCCTCCCGCCGACGTTTAGGAGTTGAGCTGAAGACAACCCAATAAAATTGTAGGTTTGGGAATTCGTCAAGCCACCTCAGGATTGTTCCCCCGCAGCCGATCTCAATGTCATCGCAGTGCGACCCCAAGCATAGGATTCGGCGAAGAGGTTGCCGGGTGGAACCTAACCGAAACTCAACCATCGCGGCGACTCGCTGCATACGTCGCTGGATCAGAATCGGGTGCTTTAGCAACTTCCGGCAACCGAGCAGGGAGCTGCGATGGGCCAGTCCTCCAAACTACCCAAGGCGCGTCGCCGCGCGCATAGAGGTCGTCCAACTGCTGTTTGTCCTTGAACGTGTCCATCGATGCATAAAAGCCGTTGTGTTGGTAGGCCATCAACTGCTCTTGCTGAATCAGTCGGCGGAATGGTTCGAGGACCAGCTCCTCTCCATCGCGCATGTGCTTGAAGACGTCCTGCTTGAGAACGAAATAGCCGCTGTTGATTCGGAGCTCGGAATCTCGAATGGCCTTGATATTGGTGACCAAACCATTGGAGTTGGCAGACACAACGTGATAGGTCAAGTTTGGCTTCGCGGAGACAAACGTGGCGATTTTACCGTGTTCCTTGGAGAACTCGATGAGTTTCGGAAGTTCCAGATCCGTCAGACCGTCCGCGTAATTCGCAAGGAAAACCTCTTCGCCCTGCAGGTATTTTTCTACGGCTTTGAGCCGCTGCCCGATGTTCGAGTGCATTCCGGTCTCGGCGAAGGTGATATTCCAGTCGTGGATATCGCTATTAAAAAGCTGAAGATTCTTGCCTCCCTTCGAAAGTGAAAAGTCGTTGGAGACGCACTCGTCGTAATGCAGAAAATATTGCTTGATGGCATCCGCGCGATAGCCAAGGCACAAAATAAAATCTTTGTGGCCAAAATGCGCATAATATTTCATCACATGCCATAACACCGGCCGGTAACCGATCGGCACCATCGGCTTGGGAATATTTTCTGCGTATTCCCTTAAGCGCATTCCAAGGCCGCCGCAAAAGATTACGACTCTCATTTAAATTACTCCTTTACGCGACGAGTTCTCGCCGGATTTGTGCAAACGCGGGAAGCATTCCACCGGTAGAATTTCGATTTGATGAATGGTCGGGGAGCACGCTTCTCCTATCCTCCCCGCGCTCATGGTTCCGGCCGGAAGCGTATCACTCATGAACCTGCACCTCCGGGATGGGCACGACGAATTTGCCACCCCATTCGCGAATGAAACCGTTCTGCTTGATGATCTCGTCTTTCAAGTTCCAGGGAAGGATCAGCAGGAAATCAGGCTTCGTCTCCCGAATCCGATCCGGCGGATAAATAGGGACGTGCGTGCCGGGCAGGAATCTGCCATGCTTGTAGGGATTGCGGTCCACGGTATAGTCGAGAAAATCAGTTCGGATAGCGCAGTAATTCAGCAACGTATTGCCTTTGCCGGGCGCCCCATACCCCGCGATCTTTTTCCCGCCGCGTTTCGCCTGAATCAAGAATTCGAGGAGCTTGCGCTTCGTCTCTTTGACTTGCTCGGCGAATCGCGAGTAGGTCTCCAAACGTGTATAGCCCGCACTTTGTTCGCGCTTGCGCAGTTCGGTGACCGTCGTAACAATCGGCTTCGAGGAATCCTCAGCGTGCCGTGCGTAGATCCGCAGAGAGCCGCCGTGCGTCGGGAGTTCTTCGACATCGAACAGCGTTAGCCCGTGCGCGGCGAAAATTTTCTCCGCTGTCAGGAACGAAAAGTAGGAGAAGTGCTCGTGGTAAATGGTGTCAAATTGATTTTCCTCCATCAGCCGCTGCAAATGGGGAAATTCCATGGTGATTAAACCATCCGGCTTGAGAAGGATTTTCATTCCCGCGACGAAATCATTCAGGTCGGGCACTTGGGCGAGAACATTGTTGCCGAGCAGCAAATCGGCTTGCTTGCCGGAAGCAACAAGCTCTCGCGCGGTCTCCCGGCCAAAGAATTTCACGATCGTGGGGACGCCTTTTCTTATCGCGACGTCGGCAACGTTCGCCGCCGGCTCGATGCCCAAAACAGGAACCTTATTCTCGACAAAGTACTGCAGCAGGTAGCCGTCATTGCTGGCAAGCTCCACAACAAAGCTTTTCGCCCCGATCCGAAAACGCTCCACCATCAAATCGGTGTAGCGCTTGGCATGCGCCAGCCAAGAATCGGAATACGAGGAAAAATAGGCGTAGTCGCTAAAAATGTGCTCGGGCGTGACGTACGCCTCCAACTGCACAAGAAAACAATTCCCACAAACCAGCACGTGGAGCGGGTAGAAGGGCTCCATCTGATTCAGGTGCTCCGATGCGAGATAGTTCTCGCAAAGAGGTGACATTCCCAGATCCACAAATGTGTGCTCGAGCTTCGTCCCGCAGAATCGGCAGCGGGGTTGATTCGCGACCACGACCTTGTCGCACAAATTCTGCGGAGAAATACCCCGTTTCTGATCGGCTGGGCTTTCTGTCGTCATGGCGCTGGTCACCGTAGCTCTCCTAAGCGGAAGTGGCGGTCTCGAATTCCTCGGGCTTGGCGAAGGCTGGCTGGGTTTCGTAGAGTGCGTAATACTCTTCCGGAACATGCGCCAAGTCCGTGCCGCGCAGATAATCTCCCATGGTGGTTCCAGTGCAGGCAGAATCCACGTTCGGCGCGCCGCGGCGCGCGGAAACATCATCGATGTTAACGGTGCGAAAATCGATGCTGAACCGAGTGCGACCGGAATTATTCGGCACGCTGGAGTGCATCTGGGCCCCGGAGAACAACAAGATACCGCCCGGCGGCGCGATCACGCGAATCTGCGGGTCAAGCTCAATGGGTTCTTCCGGTTTGGGCTGTTTGCGAGTGTCTTCCTTGACGAACTGTGCGGCATTTTGACGGCTCGTGCGGTTCCATTCCGCGTAGTTGTATCCCGCGGATCCATTGCGTACCGGCTGACTCCAATAGCGCGGATGGAAGGCCATGGCGTTTTCCGGAACGATCGGATATATGGGCATCCACCAATTGATCTGGCACATGGGCGCCGAGTACCAGGTATCGCGATGCGGATGAAAGGCGTAGGCGATCCCGGTCTTCAGGTAGTCATCGCTTGTGGACGTGCGCATTCTGGGGACATCGAAATAGGTCTTGTGTGAATCGACGCCAAGTTCGCGGAAGATACCCTGGATGCATTCTTTAGATATCGGATGGTGGATGAACTTCGGTTTCAGTTCAGCGAGGATAGCGGCGTAGCGCTCCACTGGTAGGTGGTACTGGGCCGTCTCGGGCTCGTACGGCTGGAGTGCCTCTTCGGCCATCTTGCGCGCGAAATTCACGAGCTTGAGTGAGCTCGGAGTAGGGGAATAGACCAGCAACTGGCCGCGAAAGAGAAGTTCCCGGCGCTCATCGTCGTTGATCGGGGCATCCAGAAAGATTGAATTCATGATGCTATCCTTTCCGTCGGCTGGCGTGCGGCCGTCGGTACCAATTCGAATTTCTGCCGCAAAAGGCGATGTTTCTGCAGTGCATGCGCGGCCCTCTGGATGGACTCAAATCGAATGCCGGATCGCTCCGCTATATCCAGCAGCGAGTGAGTTCCATCGGAAAGATTGAGCACCCAGAGCATCGCCATCTCATTCAGCCCGGCGTCGGACTTTCCGCCCATCATGTGGTACAAGCCGCGCTTTCCCAGTTGTGGCTCGCACTTTGGACTCAGGTTCACAAAAGTTCTGTTGTTCCCCAGGACCGAAAGAATCTCCAGGCAGACAGCGAACGATTCTCCGAGCTTCTCCGGGTGTACGAACTCCAGGTTGTCCGCGGACGTGTGATATTCCGGAAAAGTACCGTGGGGAGTGCGCGACAGTCTACCCACCGCAAGATTGATTCCTGGCGAACAGTATTGACGCTCATCGTAACCGTACGGTGAGAATTCGAGGAGTTCGTAGGGAGTTCCGGAATGCTGGAGAACATGAGAAGCTATCCGGTCAATTTCAGCGCTGCCCTGGCGGCTCCTCTTGTAATGAAGTTTTCCAGCATCCCCGACTCCACTGAGGACTAACCCGTGCTTGATGCGCGGAATCTTGTCTTCATTCAAGGCGAGCCAGGTAATGGCGCCGATCGTGCCCGGAATAAACAGGAAGCGATAGCAATAATGCCGCGGCAAGGCTTCCAGGCGCTTTGCCAGCGAGACCGCCAACGCTATGCCGGACAGATTGTCATTGCACAAAGACGGATGGCACGTGTGGCAGGAGATCAATACCTCGTCCTGTGTCTCCCCAGGGAGTAAGTACTCGCCGTAAGTCAGGTGTCCGTCCTTCAGCGTCGAGTCGATGCTGATCTCGTATTCGTCTTCGGTTAGTGCTTCAAGCTGACGATGTGAAAGGCAGAATCCCCAACTTTCCTTGTAGTAGGAAGTCCGATAAGGAATCCAATCGGGCTGCTCAGGGATTGTGAAGAGATGCTCTTTCAATTCGGAAAAAGAGATGTGACGCTGAACGGGAATGCTGTAATTGACGACGTGCAAATTTGATTTTGCGAAATCAATAACTCTTTCACCTTTTGAGTTCTTCACGAAGGCGTCTCGGATATTCCATTCCTTCGGCACCGTCCAGTCGAACACCTGCGTACCTGTAGGAACTTCGCGCATTTCAAGGGGAATATATGTCCGCAGGATATGGAGAGTCTCGCGAAGCCCTTCCCCCGTAATACTGCGGCAAATGGGGAACAGCTCGGCGATCAGACGGTGCATCGCCTGACCTGTTGCCACCGGATCGACGTCGGTGTGAAAGGTATCCAAGTTCAATTCTTTCTAATTGCCGCTAGAACCGGAAGTCCGGATAAGTTCTGTCGCGCTCGATAATGATTCGCTCGCCGGGAGGCCACGATATTCCAAAGGCCGGATCGTCCCAGCGGACGCCCCGGGAATGTTCCGGGGAGTAAAACTGGGACATTTGGTAGAACACCTCTGTGTCGTCCTCCAGGGTCTGAAATCCGTGGGCAAACTCTTCGGGTATGTAAAGCATCTTCCTGTTTCGCGCGGAAAGCTCAACGCCGAAATGCTTCTTGAACGTCGATGAAGAGGGCCGCAGGTCGATGATGACATCATAGATAGATCCAGCCGTGCAGCGCACCAGCTTCGCTTCCGCAAAGGGCGCGGCCTGGTAATGCATGCCCCGCAGCGTGCCTTTGCATTTGTTGAACGAAACGTTGCACTGGTCCACTTGCGAGTTCAGGCCGCGGTCTTCGAATTCCCGCCGGCAAAAAGTACGTGCAAAAAATCCGCGATGGTCTTCATGCATTTCCGGCTCGATCACGAACGCGCCTGGCAGCTTAGTTTCCGTAAAAATCAAGTCTCACCAGCCGCCTTGCAGATCTGCCTCAGGAGCTCTTCGCTTGCAGCACCCCGACGGAGTCGGATGTCTGCCAGCGAAGGTTGGAGTCCAACCGTCCGGAAGCCAGTAGGCGTTGGATGTGGTTGATGCGGAAATAACGACCGCCCTTCAGATCTGCAGCGGTCAGTCCTGCTGCTTGGTAGGTTTCATACAGCTCCTGCGCGCCTTTGCGGGCATTCCACTGCGGTCGGAAGCTCGGGAGCACGCGCCGGATCTTGTCGCAGTTGACTCGATAACAGCGCTTGTCCGGGCCCCCGCCAGGGGCGTACTCGATCCGGGAGCCGGGAACAATCTCAGTCACGAGATCAGCCAATTCGCTGACGCGGTAGTTTTCCTCGGTCTGGCCGACATTAAACGTCGCATTGTGAATCGCGCTCTTGGGGGCGTCAACCACGCACAACATCGCACCGATGATGTCACGAATGTGTACGATCGGGCGCCAGGGCGTACCGTCACTCTTGACAAGAATACGGCCCGTGGTAAGCGCCGACGCCACAAAATCATTCAACACCAGATCCAGCCGAAGGCGCGGAGACGCGCCGTACGCAGTCGCATTTCTCATGTAAGTCGGGCTGAAGTTTTCATCCGCCAGCCGAGCTACGTCGCGTTCTACCAGAACTTTTGACTCGCCATATGGGGTCACAGGATTGAGAGTTGCTATCTCCTCAAGGAATCCATCACCCGCCGCACCATAGGTGCTGCAGGACGAGGAGAAGACGAAACGCTTCACCCCTGCCTGTTTCGCCAATTCGGCCAGCCGCACGGACGCCTTATAATTGATGTCGTAGGTGAGAGCGGGATCGAGATTGCTTAGCGGATCGTTCGATAAAGCGGCCAGATGCACCACAGCTTCGAATCCCTCTAGATCCGCCTTTGTCACGTCACGAATGTCTTTTCGAATCTCCGGAATCTCTGGTGCTGGCTGTGGAAATTCACAGCCCGAGAAAAGATCGCTGTCGAGGCCAATTGCTTCATGCCCTGAAGCGCGGAACAGCGTTCCCGCAACTGCGCCAATATAGCCCTTATGACCAGTCAACAGTATTCTCATCTTCTTGCAATTCCTCTTGGGAACAAACTTGATCCTACAATTACGACAAGAAAAGCCTGTTCATGAATGTCGGACATTGTCTTTGTACAAAGCCTCGCCGCGGGGGCTCCCATTCCACAATTGCCCGGGACGACCGACAGCAACCTTCTCTGGCACCAGGTGCGTCCAAAAACGCGTGCTCGTAACGTTTGCACGTGGGGAGATTCACAGAAACTTCCAATAGTTTAGTTACATCGAATATCAAACGGGAACGCGTGCTTCTCGAGGCACAGCTTTGCATGAAAATCGTTCGGGCTCCCACCACAATGACCACCTCCAGGTATGCTCAACGTTAGATGAGATCAGGCTCCCGCGCCCAATTCATCGAATCCCAGGCGACTGTGCCAGTTCGTAAGTTATTGCGCCATTGACAATGTTGGCGTACGCCACTACGGCACGCTTGGTATCGTCACCTTCAATACGCCATGAGGCCCCATGCTTCACAACGGACATCTTGCTTCGGGCTCTCCACCATGAATCGATCTCAGCCGGAAGGGCAGTCCAGATCAGCGTTTTCTCGCGCAACTCCCGCAAATAGCCCAGCAGACCTTCATAAACTGAGAGTGTATCGTGCTCGGTGACGTAGTCAGGATGAACGATAAAACTCATCAAACCATTTTTCCCTAGAATTCGATTTACTTGGACTTTCCACAAATCAATAGAACGCTCGCCCAGGATATGGAATAGGGTGTAGTCCTGGATGGTGGTTACAGGGAGTTCGAGGACATCTCCAATAAAATAAGGCATCACCGTGCAGCAGCCGCCGCGTTGGGGATCAAGATGGGCGACATTCGGAACCGACATGTCGAAGGCAAACTCGAGAGCGTCATACCATTCGGGATTTCGGTAAAGTACCGCGGCCCGGAACCCCTTGGCACCATATTCGCGCCCATAGCGATTGATGATTTTCGCGCGACGCAGGAATTCTTCCTTGCTATCAAAGAGCCTGCCGTCGTGGTTCAAGTCCTGAATCACAACGTCAAATCCACGGTTACGCATTAACTCAAGCAGACTTGAAGAAACCTCATAGCGCTCCTCTGGGACGATACCGAAGGCCGCCTTGATTCCAAAAGAGTCATCCAAGTCCATCAGGCTCGTGCAACGGTCCCTTCCAGCCCTGGTTTCCACGTCGTGCGTCATCGTCAGGCAGCCGCTGGCTCCATCAGGCCAAAACCACACGAATGGAACTTCGTTTACACCTTTGGCTTTCATGGACATCAAGAGAAGTGTTTCGCAGATGTCCTCAACCGACGTGTCTACAGGCCACTTGGGAAAGCATTGCTTTTTCCAATTACGAGCGCGAAATTTCTGAATCTGCTTTCGCGCTGTCAGGTTTGTGAGTGATCGAAGGCGGTAGTACAGTCTTCGAAGAAATTTCTCAAAGCCGCTCTCCGTGTTCCGAGTATCAGCAAAGCGTTCAAGGCGAAGATTATCGATAATCTCAGTCGGATCGAAGGGCAAGCCGAGATTCCCATCCTCGACTCTGACGTCTCTAATTGAATCATAAAGCGAAGACTCAGGTCGAGGCTGGCGCGCTCCCGAACAAGAACGACCGTAGCAGATTGTATCCGGGCCGAATCGAAAATAGCCGTCGTCGGAGGATAGCCCCTCGTTGAGGACAAGATCGAAAAAATTGTCGGGGCAGCGATAACGATCATTTACGGCTTGACACAGCATGCCTACCTTTTCTGCGGCTGATTCACAGCAGGATACCTCAGAGTCCATGTACAATTGGCGCTGTCGCTCCAAGTTGATCTCCAAACTTGCCAACAGTCCAGCGTTCCTCGCGTGTCAATTCTAGACAATGCTCCGGCAGAAGTAGCTTATGCGATCTAGGCTTCATGAGGTGATCATATTGCCCAAAAATCGCGAGTGGCAGCAACGTGACAACGGTCAGCCCATATGCCTATACAGAACTCTGCCGGCTGCTGAAGAGATAGCTTCCGGCAGAAAGGATAAAAACTGCCGGACCGCCCGCGAGTCCGCGAGGGTCGCCACTCCCCGCCTGCCCATTCTCGTGTGACGATAATATGTTAACAACTCTCTGCTTGTTCCGAGCCTGTCCTTGAAAGCAATCAAGCCCTCGTTGTTCGAGTCCGTACGACCAAAATCAATTTTCTCGGCCCCCGACGATTTACTTTCCTCGACACAAAAACGGCATTCCACCGAGACTGTGGAACCTTTCGTCGGAGCATCCATACTTGTAAACCACGCAAGATTTGTGTTGCAGGGTGAGCATCGCCGCGATCGGAACGCCATTTTTTCGAGCCAGCCTGATCTGAAGCTTGTTCCCCATACACGCGAGCAAGTTTCTGAACCAGTTTCGCGGCTGAGGGAGCAATTTATGCCGTCTCCTGGTAGTCAGTAGAAGCCGGTAGAATTCGTCAAGAAGTTGTTCGGACTGTCCTGCTTCATAGGCAAGTCCTTCCCGTTCTGCCCTCAGGACCTTTCGTTGGAAAGAGTTAGTGTGTAATCGCCCAAAGAGCTGTTCCAAACTCGGGCTTAAGTCAAGCTCGTGGAACCAGTAGGAACAGCTCGGTTGCAGGCCGTAACCCGCAACGCGATCTCCCGATATCGGCCGGAGCTCCACGTACCGTCCCCTCTGGCGTTCACACTCTGAAAGCAACCAGCTGATGAAATCCGGGAGCTGACCGAAGTTGTCCAGTAGGGGTTCGCAATGATCCGAGAACGGGAGTGATACCAAGCGAGTACCGCTGATCCAGCTCGAGACTCTGCATAACGCAATGCCATTTTCTAATGTCTTACTCGCAGCGGAAGTTGTAAGTACGAACGGTTCATATCCATATGTGCGGGCTAGCGCTTCCAGCCAGCCGCGTTGATGGAATACTGATGCGCCGGCGTGGCGAGCCACCAGTTCATCCCAACGGCTGTCCAGTAATGGATCTAGGAGGTGAATGTTCTTTGTATCCGTTTCCCGGACAACTCAAACGTGCCGTTGGAAGCCAGGCTGGGGCAACCTTCTGAGCAGCAAGAGGATGTATCATCTCCGTGCGAGGAACTAGGTAATTCTTACACGGTCCTCTAGATAAGCTACCGCCATTATTGTGTCGAGCACAGCCATTTAATAAGATTGCAATCAGACTACCAGACTCTCGACATCGCGGAGCCCCTGTCTCTACGAATTATGGCTGAGTTGTTGAAAATAGGTGAGTTAGCTACAAAGCTGGCGAGCTTCGAGCGGGTAATTTAGGGCGATTACCCCAATCTAGGCAAGTGGAGGGAAAAACGTTACCACAATTTCCCGAGAAGTTTTCCTTGCACTATAGTTCGCGGGCAGCCGTTCATGGCTCAAGTGCAAGCAGTTGGTGGACTGCATCGAGCAATGATTGCGCGAGGAGATCTGCGCCACCATTCCGGACCTCATCTCTTTCCACTATGCGAACTGTCTTGCAGCCAGCGTTTCTGCCCGCTTCAACATCGATGTCGGAGTCACCGATCATCCAAGACGATGTTAGCTCGAGTTCGTGTGTTTGTGCGGCTGTTAAGAGCATGCCCGGAGCTGGTTTACGGCAACTGCAAGGAGGTTCCCTCTCGTGTGGGCAGTAATAGACTTTCGTGATTACGGCACCCGCGTCTGCTAGCTCCTGACACATCCGCTGGTGTATTGACTCCAGTTCGCCTTGCGTCAGCAGCCCTTTAGCCACACACCTTTGGTTGCTAACCACGAAGACGCAGTAGCCTGCGCCAGTGAGCAAGGCGATCGCTTCCGGGACCCCGGGTAGAAATTGCATTTCTTCCCAGCGGGTCACATACTGACCTTCTGGTTGCTTCCTATTGATCACTCCGTCACGATCTAGAAACACGGCCCTCTTCATAGTCGATTTTGTATATAACATTCTATCAATTAGCTAGGCAATGTCGTAGCCCCCAACTTACTCAACGTGAGTTTGCAAGTGTCTGAGCCTGACTGGAATCACGGCGCTCTCTCTTACTAAAAGCTCTCTCATAGGCGGAGAGCAGGTTCTGCACGGAGTACTCCCAGGCCAATTCCTTGGCCACCCTTCTGCGTCCAAACTCGCCCATTCTCTCTCGCTCCTCGGGGTGATCGAGTAGCCAGAGGATCTTGTCGGCAAAATCCGCAACCTGGTTGTGGTTGTCACTGTACAAGGATGCTTCGCCAGCGCTAAATCTACCTTCTTTCAAATTGAACTGAACAATGGGTTTGCCCAGAGCCATGTATTCCATGATCTTGATCATCGTGGAGATGTCGTTCATCTCGCAAGGCTTGTCCGGGTTGACACAAACATCGGCAGTCGAAAGGATCTCCAGTAGTTGCTGATCGGGTATTCTTCCCGTGAAGTTAACCATATCCTGAAGACCCTCTTCCTTTATCGCCCGCTGGAGTTCTGGCAGCGCCGGCCCTCCGCCAACGCACGTGAAATGAACGTCCTTGCGCCCTAGGGACTTGATTTGTAGTGCCGTATCCAACAGAATGTCCAGACCCTCCTGGACCCC
>WNFJ01708337.1_pt2 | contig 14715 bp, 16 predicted proteins | sample 5400461 | NCBI WGS metagenome assembly WNFJ01 (sample SAMN13153349, study PRJNA577476) | soil metagenome | isolation source: 115 cm saprolite on Douglas fir-dominated hillslope | place: USA:California | collected 2013-09-17 | reverse complement strand
CTCCTGTGCGATCGATTGCGCTTCCTGGCGCGTTACGCTGGTGACACTAAAACTTATCGCGGTGATGCCGTTGCTTGCGATGAAGCGGCCAACGCGAGATTCTTCCTCGTACGCGTGGGAAAAGCCCGACTGACGCTCGCTCAACATTTTGGCCAGATTGCGGTATTCCTGGATCGGCAATATTAGAGTCCGCACCGCCACCGCATCGTCAAGGCGCACTTTCGCCAGCAAGATTTTGAGCGCGTCTCTCATTGAGTCCCCCGAGCCCCACCCTCAAAAACAGTCCACTGAGTCCGTGCACGCCACCATTTTACCGCCGCTCGGATATTACTCGCTTTCAATCGTCGATGCTTCTTTGCCATGATGAAAGCATCCCGAGTTCGGGCTTGGCGATCCAACGGGGATATGTGCCGCAATTGCCGCGATATGCCGGCGCCACGCAGTGCTAAGCTGCGTATGAAACTGAACCGCCGCCTGCCATGATCCGGCCGATGCGTTGCGCGAGCTGCGTTGCATAAGGCACCCTTAGTTCGATGAAGCCAAGGAATGATGCCTGACCTATGTTGGTGCGATCATCGATCCGCAGCAACACCGCCGCCACAAAATTACGCCGCCTGTCGCAGGTGAAAAGACATTATGTCGCAGCGGCCCGCTCAGCAATGACACAGCTCACGAATTCCTTGACAATGCGCTTATCGTTATATAACGTGGTTGTTATATAACTAGGAGCAACATGCTGAGCCTCGACACCGCTTTTTCGGCGCTCGCTGATCCGACCCGGCGAGCGATCCTCGCCCGTCTCGCCTTGGGTGAAACGACGATCAATGAACTCGCCGAGCCGTTCAAGATGACGCAGCCCGCCATCTCTCGTCACATCAAGGTGCTGGAGAATGCGGGGCTGATCGTCCGTCGTGTCGAGGGCACCCGGCGTCCCTGCCGATTGGCGCCCGCGGGGATCACCGAGATCGATCGCTGGCTCGGCATGTTGCGGGATGCCTTGGCCGAGAACTACGACCGGCTGGACCAGGTTCTGGCCAGCATGAAACCCAAGAAGCGAAAGGGGAAACGATGAGCAAGATGACGCTGAACACCGAAGGCGATCGACATGTGGTGGTAACGAGGCGATTTGCAGCCGCGCCGGAATTGGTCTATCGCGCGCACACCGAACCGGCGCTAATCCAAAGATGGCTACTTGGCCCGGCTGGCTGGACGATGCCTGTCTGCATCAACGAAGCCAGGTCAGGCGGAAAAATCCGCTATGAGTGGACAGATGGAAAAGGCGGCGGGTTTTACCTGACCGGGGAGTACGTGGAGCTGGTTCCGTTCAGAAAGATCGTTCACGTCGAACGGATGCACCTGCCCGCCCCCACGCCGGACAATCTCATCGAAACCACATTTGAAAAAGACGGAGCCGGCACGCTGATGACCATGCGAATGACCTTACCCGATTCCGAAACGCGGGCGGCCATGCTTGCGACCGGCATGGAGCACGGCATGGAAGCGAGTTATGTCCGGCTTGAGGCCCTGATTTAGGCATTCCAATAGACAGTTACAGTGTATTTAGGAGTTAAAGCGATGCTAACAGCGCCACAGATTATCCAGACCGAGGTCCAACATGCCGCCGTCATTCATCTCACCATTCCGCGTCACGAGATGATGAGGGTGTTCGGCCCTGCCGTCGGAGAGTTGATGGCAGCGCTCGCCGACCAAGAAGTACAACCCGACGGAGCCGTCTTCGCTCACCATCTTAAGATGTCCCCGAGCACCTTCGATTTCGAATTGGGTGTGAAGGTCTCGGCGCCGGTCAAGGCTATCGGGCGCGTGAGACCGAGTCATCTTCCTGCCGCCAGAGTGGCGCGCACGGTATACAGCGGTCCTTACGAAGGCCTGCCTGCGGCTTGGGGTGAGTTCAACAAGTGGATGAGTACGAACGGATACGAGCAAGGCGAGAACTTGTGGGAGCTCTACCTGGTCGGCCCGCAATCGACCCCTGATCCCGCGAACTGGCGCACCGAACTCAACAGGCCAATTAGGAACTGACCGATAAGCTCAGGCAGCCTTGCGCCGCCGCATAAAGCCGAGACCGGCGATACCGCCGAGGAGCAGCGGCAGCGCGGCGGGCAGCGGGACAGCGGTCGGAGTCAGCGTCTGTGACACGAGATTGTATTTACCAGATTTGCTTCCGAGCCATTGAATCTTGAAATCTGGGTTGTAACCTGCAAAGTCACCGGCTTGGGCGACGGTCAGATCGAAGGTGAGTTTCAGCTCGCTATTCGCCGCCAGCGCGGGCGCGGTCGGCGCCGTGATGGCCTTAAAGCAGAAAAAATTTCCTGTCCCGTCGCAACCCATGGCATTCAAACCGCCCGTCATGAACGTGAATCCAGACATAGTCCCAGTCACGAGCGACCCCTTTGGCGGTGTCCCCTGTGGCGGTGTCTCATTGAACGCGAGCGAGTTCACGCCGTAGCGGCCGCTTTCCGTATCGGTCGCACCATTGATGCCGGTGATGTCTAGCGTGAACTGATCCACTGTTGGGCTGAGAGTGGATTCAAACAAGGTGTACGTTACACCGTCAGCAACCAACGAGGCCCACGCGGGTGTGCCCGCGGATATCGCGATCACGCCCAAAATTGTGGCGATCCATGAAGTCTTGAAGCCCATCCATTTGCTCATTCCGCCGCACCCTTAGGCATTGGCCGATGCCAGTCTCCTCAGCCCCCACCATACCGACAGGAAGCATCGACAGAATGACGGGAATGTGACCGTTCCATAACATGGCCGCGTCAGATTAACTGGAATGAGTTCATGGCGCACTGAACAGGTGATCGGAAGCGATTGCCGGGTGCGTGTCCTTCTTCGACCCGGTTTTTCCGGAATCAAGGAACTCACGCACGATGGGATTGATTAAGTCGGGATGAGCGAGCGACGACCATCAGTCCACACTACGCGCAAGGAGTTTATGCACGGGCGTGGACTGAAGCGCTGGCGGCACGAGGCAATGAAGCTCGGCTACACGTAGATTTGGCAATGCGCTTAAGCCCTCTCGATCCGCTCCGTTACGGAATGCTTGGAACCAGGGCATTTACACACATGGCCGTGGGTGAGGACGTGGAAGCGGCGGACTGGGCCGAACGGGCCGCGCGTTCGCCTGGAGCCCACGTGCTGATCGCGATGATCGCAGCCGCGGCGCATGTGCTAAATGGCGACGCGGAGCGTGCCGCCTTTTGGGCCGCGAATGTCCGCGAGCGAAGTGCGCTCACCCGTGATGATTTCTGCCGTGCGTTTCCGATGAAGTCAGACTCTATGCGCGTAAGGGTGTTGCGGGCATTGGTGCAGTTGGGCTTTTGAGACACCCGTGATCCACCTAAAGTCGCGCGGCAGAATGCCCGTGAAATGGAGGGTCCGCCTTTGGGCCGTATCGAGACCGTGGGAACAGAGAACTGGGCGCGTGCCTAGGCTTTCCCGGTTGTCGAGGTCGCCATCCACGAGATATTCGCGTAAGTACGACACCGGTCCGCTGCGGGCGCGTGCGACTTCGAAAATCGACCGCTTGCCGAGATGCGGCGGGACGTCCTTCGCGAAGATCCTATGATCTGCCAGAGTGTGCTTTGGCGATCCGGCTTCACGGTCAGCGCACTCGCTTTGAAGTCGCCGACGATGAACGCGCCCCTAATATTGGAACGTGGAGGCTGGAGGCCTCGGTTACTTCGTGCCGACCGCCGCTTGCACGATAAAACTCGCACTGAATTCGCCCTTTGCGTTGAGCGCCTCTAGATCGGCAAGGACGGCCTGTGCCGTTGCCTCCTCGATCAGCTGAGCATGAATGAACATCGGCATTTGCTGGACAATGAATGCGCGCCAAAATGGATGCGCATCCAGGTTGTCGGCATGAGCTAGGACGACCTTGGTCCGAACATCCTTAAGACCTGCGGAATGAAGATGCCGAGCAAGGTTGAGGCTCACGAAGTAGTCGTAGCACGCCTTCCTGAAGATCGCGTTAAGCGCATCGACCGTTTCCGGCCGGCTTGAGCTGATGGCAAAGAATGGCAGCCATTCGATCGCGCCCACGTGTCCGCCGCTGCGAGTAACCCGCGCCATCTCAGACAGCGCCGCCTTCGGCGGACCGGCATGGATTAGCACCTTATCGCAGAATGCGGCGTCGAACTCGCCGTCTTTGGCTGGTATTGACCGGATATCGCCGATTTCGTATCGCGCGTTGGACGCGCCAAGCTTTTCAGCCCGCGCGCGCGCGCTTTCGACAAAAGCCTTGGTCGTATCGTTGCCGGTGATGCGTCCGTTCGTCCCAACAATGCGCAGGATATCGGATAGTGCGGCGCCCGTCCCGCAACCGGCTTCGATCACTGACGAGCCCTGCGATATTCCAATGTTTTGCAGCAGCCACTGACGCGTTTCGTGATAGGCCGGAAGCGTGACCATCGCCTCCAAGATGTGGCCAATCCCGGTCACCGGCTCCGGCGGCAGGTCATTGAGCGCCCCGAAAAAATCGGATCCCCAGTCGGCCGGGTTGGGTTGATTCGCCCCTTTGCTCATTGGCCTTCTCCCACTGATTGCGAATCCCGCGATCGCGCCGAATGCAAAGGTTGCCACGTGGACGACATGTTCGCAATACGCCGAACGGCGTATAAGTCGGCACCATGGACCAGATCACCGCACGTGATTCGCGCAACCTCCTCCGGGCGGTCCAGACCCTCAACGTAAGTCTTGATCTTTCGACACTGGCGCAGCGTACGATTGCTGCCGTGAACCATGTGGTGCCTGCTGACATGGTGACCTATAACGAGGTCGATTTGGTTCGCCGGGTCGACCGCATCTTCGTCGCGCCTAACGATGAGCGGCTGGCGCCCGGAACGCGGCACTACGCCACATTCATTCGTCATATTGACGAGCATCCGGTGATCGCGCACAACGCCCGCATGGCCGATCCAGTGCCCCGAAGAATCTCGGATTTTCTCACCGACAAGCAATTTCGATCTCTAGCGTTACACTCCGAATTTTTCCGAGTATTTGACATCAATTACCAGATGGCGATGGTCGTGCAACACGCGGGACAACAAATGATCGGGGTCGCGGTGAACCGGGTGTTGTCCGATTTCACCGAGCGCGAGCGTACCTGTCTTGCTGTGCTGCGTTCGCAGGTGGTTCAGGCCTACGGTCACGGCCTGACCATCGAACGACTTCGGACCGAGTCCCGTTGCGCTCGCGACGCCCGTGCAGCTGCATGCGCGACGGCCGGCGGCCTCACCCAGCGCGAGGGCGAGGTTCTCCACTGGGTGGCGGGCGGAAAATCCAATGATGATGTCGCGCGAATCATCGGCGTAACCTCGGCGACGGTGAAAAAGCACCTCGAGCATATCTATGACAAGCTGGGTGTTGCGAACCGCACTGCGGCGAGCGCGATGTATATCCGATTCCAACGCGGCTGATTGGCTGACGAAACACCACCGAAATGCTGGGGCCGTAGGGACATCTCAGGATACGAGGCCGCCTCCATGCTCGCTATCTCTCATCGGCTGGCAACTTCCTCGGAATTGGGTGATGCATATTCGGGAGCTGGCGCGAGCGGCGGGCGCTAACCTGAATGAGAATCGGCGGTACCGGACGGTCTTTCCCGATCGTTTCCAACGTGTCCCGCGACCGCATGGGGCGGATTGACGCTGGTCTGTAACCAGTTATACTAGTTACTTACATGGACACGGGAAAATTCGAATTCATAAGTGGCAGTCTGTCTTTGGATTTCGTCGATACGCTTGGAAATCGGCGCGCCGAGCCGTTCGAGCGTCTCGCGATTCCCGATGATTTGGATCGATGGCTCCGTGCAGCTGGGTTAGCTGGCGCTGTTGTCAGGAAGTCAACGCGCGCCAACCTCGCCCAGGCGCGGGCACTGCGTGACGCCATTTTTCGCTTTGCCCTATCTGTGACCGAAAACAAACCGATCGGTTTGACGGACACTGAAACGCGAGAGTGCCCGGAATGTCGGATGATCTTTGTGGACACCTCCAGACCCGGAAAGCGGCGATGGTGCTCGTCAGCGTCAGGCTGTGGCAATCGATCCAAAGTGCGCGCTCATCGCTCTCGAATGTCCGAAGCTTCATGAAAGGAGGTACTGTGTCGGATAAGCGCGTCGCCTTTGATTTCGCCGTGCAGTTTTCGAATGGGGGCGGACTTCAGGGCCAAGGGTTTCGCCTCGACATCGATGTTGACACAATTTCCGACGATGACCTGGCTGCCTACCTCATCAGCGATCTGCGCCTCCTGATGGTCGGGAAGATCGACATCCTGAACAAACAGATTATCGAAGAGCAGCACAAGCGGAAGTCCGGGCCGGAAAATGCTGCTGGGCTGCTCCCGCCTGACGTTGGCCTCGTTGACTTGAGCCACACGATCGAGAACGGCATGGTTACCTACAAGGGCCTGCCGGCGCCGATCGTCTGCGATCATATTTCTCATCTACAGTCACGAGCGAACTACGCCCCGGGCACGGAGTTCCAAATCGGTCGCATCGATATGGTCGCCAATACCGGCACATACATCGATACGCCATACCACCGCTATCCAGGTGGGACAGATCTATCCACGACACCACTGCCGAACATGGCGCATATCCCCGGGGTCGTTGTGCGCGCAACCGGTATCGAGCGTCGCGCCATCGATTGGACGAACTTTGCGGCAATCGACGTCTCGCGTCGCGCCGTGTTGGTCAACACTGGTTGGGATCGCCACTGGCGCACGGACCAGTACTTTGAGGGGCATCCGTTCTTGACTAAGGCTGCTGCAGAGTACCTCCGAGACCGGGGCGCTGCCCTGGTTGGAATTGATTCGCTGAATATCGACGATACCAGCGATCGAACGCGACCGGTACACTCGATCCTTCTTGCAACGGGGATTCCCATCGTTGAGCATCTGACCAATCTCTCGGCGTTACCGATCGACGGCTTTATCTTTTCAGCGGCTCCGCCAAAGATCGTAGCTATGGGCACTTTCCCGATTCGTGCTCACGCAATTCTGAAAACCGGCAAAGTGGACTAGTGCAACTTCTGGCCGACACCGGTGACCCGATCTCGAGTGACAGCTCTTGCTTTCATTAGATGACGGCTATTGGGAAACGTGAATGTCTCCTGTGGGTCCGAGTCCGGCCACCTGGAATCACGATCGCCGCGACGCAGAGAGTATGGTAAATCACGCGTAGTATTTTTCGAAATCGCCGCGTGTGACTGTAGGTGTGAATAGTGGGGCAACTTGAATGCACCTTACATAATCACTTTTAGAGAAAGCAACCGCCGCCGACAAGGCCACAACCCGGCCTCATTCCTCGGTCTGCCCGCTTGTCGCCGAACAATTTCGAGAGGAAACTAACCGTAAGACAGGGGGCGAGAATTTAGCACGCGATCCGCCCCACGAGCGGATGAATGTCACTACCGTCCGGATGTGATGCCTAGGGAGAGGACGATGCGTTTGCGCCACGAGTTATTTGCTGGCTTGGTTGTACTGGCCTCGACAGCATCGACCTGCTTGGCCGCCGATGGTCTGACCCTGCCGAAGGATGTGGCGCTGCCAGCCAATGTCGCGGTGGCCATTTACTTGCCGAAACAAGTGCGGGAATTTCGCAGCGTTTTCCGTTCCGCGAGCGGCTTTCAAACCACCGACTCCGTGCAGCTGGGAAACACGTTTGAGGAAACGACGCGCGAATCGGCCCGCCACTTCTTCAATACGAGTTTCATGTACGAAGCAGCGGGCACACCCGGATATGGGTTGCTGATCGCCATGCATCCGAACTTGAAGAGCGAAGATCGCCAATTGGTCGCCACCGCGCATTACGCGGTTTTCAACTCCGCCGGCGTTTCAGTATTGAAGGGAGATTCCGTGGTCCGCTGGGCTCCGGGAATTGGAGGGTATAATTCCGATGTCATGGGTCGCCTGACGGAGCAGGTGATCAATCGAACGCTGACCGATATCGTCGCCCAATTGCGTCCGACCGCCGATAAATTCCCCACGGGAGAGAAGACGCCCCTCAACATGGATTTGCTGGTTGATAAGGACCACGCCGCAATGAGCGGAACCGGGTTTTTCGTAAATAGTACGGGCCAGCTGCTTACGGCAGCGCATGTCGTGCATAACTGCGCGGTCATCGACGTGCGCTATGGGGGTAATGCCCTCCCGGCGACCGTGACGGCAAGCAGTGCCCTGTTGGATATGGCCGTGCTTGACACCCACGTAAGCAGCGAGCATTTCCTCCCGCTGCGTCACGAGGGTCGCCTGGAATTGGGTGAGAACGTCGCCAACATCGGATTCCCGCTCCAATCCCTGATGACCGACGCACCGACGGTCACTCGCGGCACCCTGAGCTCTCGCGCAGGCTTGAGCGGTTCCTTGGGTCAGTTCCAATTCTCAGCACCCATCCAACCGGGCGCCAGTGGCGGCCCGGTGATCGGCGCTCGTGGGGATGTCGTCGGAGTGGCCGTGGGCACCCTAAATGCCCAGGAACTGCTCAAGCAAGGCGTGTTACCGCAGAACGTCAATTTTGCGCTCGAAGCACAGTACGTTCAGAAATTCCTGCATAACAACGCCGTCGCTTTCACCGAAGGGGCCACCGATCCGCATGTCTCCCCCGACGTTCCCATCGACAATGTGCTGCCCGCGGTAGTGGGCGTCAGATACTACCAATAAGGCATACCGCCATGGAACGAGCTCTTTCCGGCACTTTCGCACCTCACGTGATAGTGATGCTTTGCCTGGTTTCATGGCCGGTCGTGGCCGACAACACCGAGTCAAGCGCCGCCTCGTCACCTGCAAGCCAGGCCGGCGATCAGGCGGCCGTGCTGCTCCCTACCATCTCGTTTCGCGCCGATGCTTCGGGGGATGATCTTTTCGATGGGCTGCAATCCGCTCACCTATTCGCGCACCTTTCCAAGGAAGCCCCGGGCTCCCCGATTCAACTGCGCATTTATCACTCAGTGCACCCAGCGAAAGTAGACGCAAAAAATTTCTTCAGCGGGTTGTTATCGGTGGGCACCCTTGGACTTTCGCCGGTGATCATGAGCGGCGAACACACCATGCACTACGAGCTCTATGTCAACGGCCAAAGAATATCGCGATATGAATACAGTGCGAAACTATCGCGCAGTGAGTACATGCACGGCAAAACAGTAGATGCCACCCATGGGCTCGGGCCGGATGGAGTGGTCTGGGCGAAGTCCACGGTCGATCTTTTCCTGAACGATCTCGCGCATGACAATTCCGTGCGTGCCCTGAATGACGAGTATCAGGTGTACTTCGGCGCTCTCGCACCCGCCGCGGGCATTGCCACCACTGCACAGCACTAGGCAGCACGACGACGCCTGCCGGCACTCCACTCAGTACTTCACCCTACCCCAAACTTGCCCGAGGCTGATTGTCGGCGAGTATCCGGACCATTGCTGGCGAAACCATTCGTAGCACATGAATACTTAGTGGGGCGGGCGATGGGAATCGAACCCACACGGGCGGCGCTTCCGGGCCTTTAAAACAAGGAGTTTGGTGCGATGGCCGACGCCAATTGTGACTAGCGTGTGAATTTTCGTGGTACGTGGGGCCATGTAGGGATGCATCGATAGATAACCCCGGGCTCGCGCGGATTTTTTTGATAATCTACCTGTCACAACGGCCACCACGACCGGGATTATGCGACGCAGCGGGACTGAAGTAGTCGATCCGTCTCGAGCCGCAGCGGCGATCATTGCTCGCCTCCGGTCCGGCATGCCAACCGGCCTCGCTCTCCTGTCGCTTTGGCTTTTGGTGCAGCCGCATCCCGCCTGGGCGCAGGCGCCCTTCTACACCGACGACACCGGCGTCGCCGATCCCGGCATGCTGCACGTGGAAGCATCCGATGAACTCGACGCACTGCAGTCCATGCAATACCCCGACCTGCGCCAGAACACCGCGACTCTGAAGACCAACGTCGGTCTGCCCCATGGCCTGGAACTCGATCTCGATTTCCCGTACATCGTCATCGACCGCTCCTACGTCACATCGAGTTCCCGGGGCATCGGCGACACGAACCTCGGCGTCAAGTGGCGGATTCGCGAAGGGTCCGCTACATCCCACAGTCCTGCGCTGGCAGCGAGCTTCTACACGGAGTTTCCCACCGGCGATTCGCGGCAAAACCTTGGATCGGGCTTGATCGACTACTGGCTCAATTTGATTGCACAGGTGCCCGCGTCGGAACGGACTCGCATCACCGTCAATCTCGGCATTCTGTTCGCTGGCAACACCAGCACCGGCGTCGTCGGGATTCAGACCACGCGAGGGCACGTCTACACGGGCGGGCTGTCCGTCCTGTGCGATGTGAGTCCCCGCCTCACCCTTGGCGGCGAGGTGTACGGAGGCATCGCGGATACCGTCGGCCTCGACAGAACGCAGCTGCAGACCATGCTGGGTGCGCAATATGCAGTCCGCGAGGGTCTCTCCCTATATGTCGGCCTGATCGCCGGCACCTACACCGCGAGCCCGCGGTTGGGCGGCGTGATCGGCTTCGCCGTCGATTTTCCGCACCTGTTCTACGCACCCGACCGCAGCGCTCCGCAACGCTCGGCCCGCGCGCCCGGCGACACCCGGTCCCACTTATTTCTACCATCGACAGGAGATTTCCATGATTTGTAATCCCGACGTGCTCAAGAGCGTGCCGCTATTCGCCCTGCTCGACGCGGAGGAGAGCGCCGTGCTCGCGGCGCAGGTCGAACTCAAGGAATTCGCCCCGCGCGAGCGGATCTACAAACAGGGGCAGCCCGGAGGCCAGGCCTACGTGTTGCTCTCCGGACGGGTGCGCGTCACCACGATCGATGAGGATCATCAAGAAGTGGTGGTGGACGAGCCCGGCTGCGGCGAATTCTTCGGCTTCGCCTCCATGCTCGAGCAGACACCCCACCACACCAACGCCATCGCGGTGGAACAGACGTCCTGTCTGGAAATATCCCGGGACGACATCGCGGTCCTGTTGGAACGCAAACCGCTGGCGGGGATGGATCTGCTCACGTCGCTCGGCCGGCAGTTGCACGCGTCTCAGGAGCTCATTCGCATGCGGGCCAGCCGCAATCCAAACGAACTCATCGAAGCGGAGGCCACGATGGGCGAACGGGTCGCCGATCAGGTGGCGCGCTTCGGCGGCTCGTGGACCTTCATCATCACCTTCGGCGTCCTGATGACCATTTACACGACGATCAATATCCTCCTGGGCGCCAAGGCCTGGGATGCGTATCCCTTCATCCTTCTCAATCTGTTCCTGTCGATGCTCGCCGCGCTGCAGGCGCCGGTGATTATGATGAGCCAGAATCGCCAGGACACCAAAGACCGCTTGCGCGGCGAGCTCGACTTCGACGTCAATAGGCGCGCCGCTTCCGACATTCAGGGCTTGGCGCGCAAGCTGAACCTGCTCGATGAGAAGATGGACGATATCGGCACAATGCTGCGTCACCAGGAAACGGGTGCGCTCCGGCCATGAGCGGACAAGCGCTTACCGCCTCGAGTCTGTTCTCGCTCTTCTGGTACGGGAGTGGGCAGCAGGCTGCGTGTGAGCTTCGAGCGACTCAAAATAATCGACACGTGGGTCTTTCGGGTTCTGGTCAGGTTGGCATTGACTGGTACTCCACGTACCAGCTGGTATATAACGTGCTATCCGTGATCGAACTGTTTTGGCAGTGGAGGTTGCAGATGGGTTCTGATGAACGAGCTATTCGTGAGGTGCACACGACTTGGATTGATGCAGTCAACACCGGCGATCTTGCCCGCTTGCTCACCTTGATGGCGGACGATGTCGTGTTTCTGAATCCGGGCCAAGCGCCGTTCGGCCGAGATGGATTCCCCGTCGGCTTCTCGGCCACCCACCAACAATTTCGGATCCGTTGCATCAGCGAGTTGGAAGATGTCGTGATCGTCGGCGAAGTCGCCTACACATTGTGCAGGGACTCGTTAACTGTAACACCGCGCGCCGGCGGAGAAGCAACGGAGCTGGCCGGTCATCGGATCACCATATACCGCAAACAGCCCGACGGCCGCTGGCTTCTGGCCCGCGACGCCAACACGCTGTCCCCGGTAGCAAGCTGAGGTCGTGAGAATCGTCTCACTCGACCTAGCCATTCCGTCGAGCGTACGTCGCAATGGTCGCTGAGCGCCTTTGCACCACCGCTCATGTCGAGCGTTGATCGTCACCCTCGGAGTCTGCGCCTGATCCAACGAAAAACGCTGCGTGGACTTCCTCGGATAAAACAAGCATTGTGGTATGTCGCCCATCCTCTTTCCGGCTCAACCCGCTTGAATCTCAAGGAGTTACGCATCATGCAATTACGAATTACCGGAAAAGCTTCTTAATAGCCGGGGCGCAAACTCGAGTCCTAAAAGCGGCCGGTCGTGTGAGTTTTTCTGCATCTGGGCCGATACCGGAAATCCAGTCCCGAACCCCGGTCGCCATTTGCCGCCGTGCCTGTCTCGGTCCCCTCGCACCTCGGCAAATATACATAAATTACGGATATTATCGAAATTTGATAACTTCACCAGGAACCTCAGTTGGCCGTCCTGATTACGGCGATGCACCGTACGGAACAGCGACGGCTGCCGGTCGTACTTGTCGGCGCCGGGAGGGCAGATGGGAAACGCAAAATCCTACGCCGAGAGGCTGTTCGATTTCCCTACCGTCGGAGCTCTACCGCCTGAGCCCGCAAGACTGGCGATCGAGAAGCCGTTGTTAGGCGAGAGCGTAAGCATTACGCCTGAGGCGATGGACCTAATTCTTCAGGTCACTCAAGGCTACGCGTACTTCCTGCAGGAGTGGAAGCCATACGTGGCTCGCCGCCAAGCAATCACCAATATTGCCAGAGGTAGTAAAGCTGGCGACGATCACGGCGATCGCCGCTCTCGATGAAAGTTTCTTCCGCGTACGATTCGACAGGCTCACCCCAAAGGAAAAAAAATATCTTCGTGCCATGGCTGAACTCGGACCCGGGCCGCATCGATCAGGCGATATAGCCGATTCATTCGAAGCAGCAGTTTCATCACTGGCACCAACGCGCAGCTCGCTAATTGCGAAGGGGATGGTGTGGAGCCCCAATCACGGCGATACTGCCTTCACAGTTCCCATGTTCGATGAGTTCATGAAGCGCGTCATGCCAGGTGACTCATGGCGGTAACCGAGCGAGTTGGAGCGGGCGATGGGAATCGAACCCACGCGGGAGGCGCTTCCGAGCCTTTAAAACAAGCGGTTTGAAGCGATGGCGGATGCCAGGTGTGATTAGCGTGTGAATTTTCGCGGCATGTGGGGCTACGTAGGGGTACATCGATGCGAGAGGGCCCGGGCGCAGCCCTTCAGTCGTAGGTCTCCGATGGTGCCTGACCAATACAGGCGGGCCCCCAATTCCTTACCAGATGTACGGTATGAGACGATGGCGCACACGGCTTGCGTATTCGTTGTAGCCGGAAAGATCGCGGCTGAGGATCCTTTCCTCATCGAGAAGCCGCCAGAAAAGTACCGGCAGGATGAGTGGGACGAGACAGATCGTGAGCCACGAGCCGAGCGCAAGCGGCATGCCGATGAAAAGCCAGAGCGCGCCCGCGTACATAGGGTGACGCACATACGCATAGGGGCCGGTGTCAATCACTTTGTGGTCATCCGTGACACTGATGTTAGCTGCAGCAAAACTATTGACCTTCAGCACCCAAAAAATGAAGAGAAATGACAATACGATCACGATGTCCCCAACAAAGGACAGGTATGCGGGCACCGGCGAGAGGCCAACGCGGTAGTCGAGTGGAGGCAGAATGATAAAGATAAAAAAAGTGAGGATGATGAGCGACACGATGATCTTTTGCGACCATTCTTTCTCATGCTGTGGTCCGGCATTCATGCGGCGCTCGAGAAGCGGCCTGTCGTACAAAGCGAGATAGACGGTGAAGCCGATGGTCGAGACGGAAAAGACTGCGATAAAGAGCCAGCCTTGCCAGTAGTGCCACGTGCCCGCCGGCAAGAAAATGAACGCGACAAATACGGCCATCCCCGCGACCCCTTGCGCGATGGCCTTCTTGTAGAGCGGATCCATAGATGCGTGAATGGTACACCCGCCGTCCCACCCCGCAATGCGCGGCCTAAGCGCGATCCTAACTCGGAGCGGGCAAGCACGCGGCTTGCGCGGACACTTATTGAACGGACGCCGAGGCACCCGTTACCGGTTCTGCCTCGCGGCCAGGCGTAGGTCTCTTGCCGGCGCCAAGACCTGACACTGGAGTTCCGATTTCGCTTGCCGTTACCCGTCATTCAAGAGTGCATCTGTCGCACAGACTTCGCGCCCGAAAAGCCGACATGGAGCCTGCCGTTTGCAACCGTCAACTTCGGATCAGGCACGTCGGAACGGTGCAGCGGCCGGCCCCCGGCGGAACGACGCGACAGGCTAACTTCGGCGATCACACTTTGGGGGATTTCAGCCACAAAACAGCCGTCGGCGCAGACAGCAGGGGCTCGGGAGCGCCCGCTGACGCTTTTACATTTTCATAACAACTCGATTTTATACGGAGAAGTAAGATCCCCCTGGCGCGGACCATCGCCAAAACGACAGTGGGTGCATGAAAAGCATGGCTCGTCATGGCTGCCGTTGTAATGCCTTACCCTTCCGCATAGGGAGGACGCCGAAATTCTATAGACCGGTAAGGAGATGCTTCCATGAAGAATCGACCACC